>OIFK01000008.1_pt1 | contig 338608 bp, 324 predicted proteins | sample 1582071 | NCBI WGS metagenome assembly OIFK01 (sample SAMN07501052, study PRJEB24779) | human gut metagenome | isolation source: stool | host: human infant | place: USA: Pittsburgh, PA | reverse complement strand
ATAGAATTTTGAACTTTTTCTCTCTCGTGAATCATAATTTTCTCCTGAAATTTTAAATTATAACGTTGAGATTCTATAATAAATTTACATGAAAATAAAGACTGCTGACACTTTGTCAGCAGTCTGTAAAAAAGAAGTTCGCAAAGCGAACTTCTTTTTTTGTTACTTTTTAGTACCATCCTGTTCAAATAAAGAACCAATTCTTGGAGTACCATCAAATAATCCTATTATAAATAAGGTGTGAAAGAAACCACCTGTTAATGTAATTTCACTTATAAACTTACTTAATGCTGTAGCATCAGTAGCTTCAACTTTAAGATTATATATGCCAGGAGATAGTAGATAATATCCTGTTGTCTCTAAATATTCAACACCATTGAATAGAGTATCACCATTTGGTAAAGATAATGTTAGTAAAGGTGAATCAGGTGATAAATTAATGAACCTTAAATAAGATTCATTAGATGAACTTGTTGGAGTACCATCTTTTAGTTTTAGTAATTGCAATGTACTTTCTAGTAATACAACGCAAAGTGTTGATGTTGAATTAGGCTCTATATCTATGGTTTCAGTATATATAGGATTGTCATAGGTACCTGCTTTATATATTTGAATTTCGTTATTTCCAGGATTAATATTGTAATATTGAGTTATATTACTGAAACTTATATTCATAGCAATTGGGTTACCATTGCTATAAATATCAATATTATTTGCACCAGGTGCAGCATGCAACAATCTAATTGTAGAGGTTATTCTAGGAAGAAATTCATTAAACATAATCATAACCTTTCACCTACTTTTTACAATAACGCATTGTTATTTTTATAATACGTCTTACTATTAATTTAGCTATTGGTGAGGGAATATTATAGGCTTCAAGTAAAGATAATATTCCAGGACAGTCATTTTCAATTTCTTTATATAGCTTATTAATATCATCATCTTTACAACATCTAATTAAATCAATATCTTCATCAACGTCTAAATTCAAACTTCTTAGTAACTCAGCTGGATTTTTAATGTTAGCGTTAGTGGTGGTATTGTTATTAATATTATTAGTAGATGTATTAGGTGTAGTATTTGATGTATTAGTAGTATTTACATTTGCGTTATTGTAAGAATACAAAGTATCTGAACTAGTATCACCAGGATACTGAATACTTAAATCCTTGCTTTGAGGAGAGTTAGGGTTATTAATAAGATTTGGTGTATAGCCTGAATTATTAGCATAACTTGGGTTAGTGCCAGTACCTTGATTTTGTGAATTCATGGTGTTCATATTATTAGCATTATAGTTTGAAGAAGGTAATCCGCCAGCATAACTATTAGTACTAGTACCTAGATTTGATGTGTTTGTATTATTCATAGTACTGTTGTCAGTGCTATTATATGGTGGATTATTATAGCCCATGCTACTTGGGTTAGTATTAATTCCTTGGTTATTAGGAGTATTGATATTGTTTTTAGATTGATTATTGTTGTAATTAGCAGATAGTGGTTCACCATAGCCCATGCTACTTGGATTAGCATTAATTCCTTGATTACTAGGAATATTTGGATTGTAAGTATTATTAGCATTGAAGTTAGCAGATAGCGGTTCATCATAGCCCATGCTGCTAGGATTGGTATCTATTGCTTGACTAGGTAATTGCCATGTGTTAATAGGAGTATTATATCCCATATTGTTCTGATTAGGATATAAATTAGGTTGCTGTGTTTGCAGGTTCATATTTGGATTAACTCCCAAGTCAGGAAGATTTAATGGAGAATTCATTTGAGGTGTCATAATCATATTATTAGGAATATTATTAACTGATGAGCCATCAAACAAATTCTGAGGAGTCCATCCAATTAGTGGGGAAGGCGAAGTAAAAGGTATAAAGTTTAGGTCATCGTCTGATTTCCTATAACTGGATGGCATATATTTTTCATCAGGTTTCATTTCTTACCTCCAAAAGAATGTTTAATATAATTATATGACTTAAAAAGTCACTTGTTACCTTAAATATTATGAGTTTGTAACCTTTCATAGAACATAGAACCTAAATATAGATTTTTGAATAAGATATAGTGGAGGAGATGCATATGAATGAAAAAGTGATTAACTTTCATGATATATTAATGGGAGTAGACTCTAAGGTGGAAATCCTAGGAGGGGTTAAAATTAGGGCGGTAAATTTTGATAATGCAGCAACAACTCCGCCATTTAAATGTGTTTTAGATTCTATTATTAATTTAAGTGAGTATTATGGGTCAATAGGCAGAGGTGCAGGACAAAAAGCTGAGGTTACAACTAGGATATATAACGAAACTAGAGAATACCTATTGGATTTTTTTAATATAAAAGATAAAGAAAAATATACGGTAATATATGTAAATAATGCAACAGATGGTATTAATACTTTGGCAAGAGTTTTAATTAAAGATAAAAATGATGTTGTTATATCTACAAGAATGGAGCATCACTCTAACGATTTACCATGGAGAAGACAGTGCAAGGTAGACTACATTGAAGTAGATGAACTTGGTAGGTTAAAAATTCATGAGTTAGAAGAAAAGCTTATAAAATATAAAGGTAGAGTAAAATATGTTACAGTAACTGGAGCCTCAAATGTAACAGGATATATAAACGATATTCATAAAATCGCACAAGTTGTCCATAAATATAAAGCAAAGATAATAGTTGATGGAGCACAACTGGTTCCTCATATTAGGGTAGATATGAGTGGAAAAGAGAAAGATGAAAATATTGATTTTTTAGTTTTTTCAGGTCATAAATTATATGCGCCATTTGGATCTGGTGTAATTGTTGGACTGAAGAATGAGTTTGAAGAAAAAGTTCCAGATAATGAAGGTGGAGGGACTGTAAATATAGTACTAGATAAATCTATAGAATATTTATCTCCCCCAGAAAAGGATGAAGCAGGGACTCCAAATTATTTTGGGGTAGTAGCAATTACAAGAGCATTAGAAGAACTTGATAAGATTGGTTTTGATAATATAAAGAACCATGAAATTCAGCTAAGGGATAGGTTGTTATGTGGATTATGCTCTATACCAAGAGTTAAGACCTATGGAGATATAGTAAATAGGGAAGATAGACTAGGTATTGGAGTATTTAATATAGACTCCATTTATCATCAAAAAGTTGCAGAGAAATTAGCAAAACATTATGGTATATCAGTAAGACAAGGCTGGTTCTGTGCACATCCTTATTGTAGAAGACTAATGAATATAAGTGAAAAAGATACTTTGATGTTAATGAATGATAAAGATAAAGGAATGCCAGGAATGATAAGAGCAAGTTTTGGAATATATAATGATATTAGTGAAGTAGACTATTTTTTAAATGCAGTAGAAGATATTTCTATGAAAAAGTAGAAGCTAAAATTTTTTGGGGGGAGGGTTATGACAAGGAAATGTGAGAGGTGTCTGTATGATATAAGTATTGCACAGATATTAGAACAGGAAAAAGTTAGCGAGATTATATGTCCTAACTGTGGTAGAAAACTAGTGGCTACAGATTTAAGTAAAGTTGTAACCCTAAGCTTTTTTTTAATGGTTTCTGTAATCTTTTGGATACTTCCCTTAAAAATTATAAGTAAATTATGTATTCAAATTGTATGGGCTATAATTTCGGTATATTACTTGCCTGTGTTTTTATATATTTATAAAGAAAAAGAAGAAGAGGATTAATAAATCCTCTTCAAATTATATGTGGTATTTATTTAGTAAAAACTTTATACTGTGGAACGTTGTTAGTTCTGTATAAAGTAGGAACACCATTTAATAAAGGCATAAAGTACTCATAAGCCTCTTCTGTTACTCCATTACCTTTTTCGTTTATCCATTCTTTAGGGAAGTATTTAACATTGTTAGCTATTTTATTTGCTTCTACTAAAAAGAATGAAGTTGAGTAAGGAGAATTACTTTCTCTCTTTATTGCTACCATGTATCCATTATGTCCTTCAGCAGCATATTTTAAAGCCTCATATCCAGCATTAAATGCTTCATCAATATCTATTTGAGATGCACAGTGCATTGCACATCTTTGTAGAACTCCTAGTTCTAAAGCTTTAACTCTTGTTGTTATTCCAGCATCAAGTATTAATTGTCTTAAGTGTTGTCCAACTCCACCAAGTTGAGAGTGACCGAAGTTATCTTGAGAAATTACGTTCATTTCTGATAAAAATCTTCCGTCTTCTGTTTTTAGACCTTCAGAAGCAACTATAAATACTTGATTTTGTTCCTTAAACTTAGCTCTTACATCACATAAAAAGTCTTCAACATTAAAAGCTTTTTCTGGAAGATAAATAAAATCTGCTACAGGTTTACCATTATATCTAGCTGTACAAGCGGAAGCAGCTAGCCATCCAGTATCTCTACCCATAGTTTCAACTATAAATATACCGTTATTTATGTATACAGAAGAATCTAAATATGTCTCTAAAACAGCTGTAGAAATAAATTTTGCTGCACTACCAAATCCAGGAGTGTGGTCGGTATGCATTAAATCATTATCTATTGTTTTAGGAATACCTATAAAGTTTATATCTAGTCCATTTTCTTTAGCGTATTTTCCAAGTTTAGCTGTAGTATCCATAGAATCATTTCCACCAACATAAAAGAAGGCTTTTATATCTAAACTCTTTAAAATATCTAAAAGTCTGTCGTATTCTTCAGTGGATTCCTCTATATTTTTCATTTTATATCTACAAGAACCTAATCCAGAAGATGGAGTAAGTTTAAATGTATCTATATCTTCAGAAGATATTTGGGATAAATCAATAATGTTTTTATTTAAAATTCCTTCAATTCCGTTTAATCCACCATAAACTTTATCAAATATCTTGAATTCTTCGTTAGCTCTAATTAATCCAACAACACTAGAATTAATTACAGAGGTAGGTCCACCTGATTGGGCTATTATACAATTTGGCATATTAACTCTCCTTATATCTATAAATTTATACTAATACCTTTAAATGTGATATACTATTTGATAAAACATCTACTCTATTTAATACTATACAATAAAAAGTAGTAATAATAAAGTCTTTTTAAAATTTTTTGCATAATAAGTTATGTGTGTAACTATTTATAGAATGTATAGATAAAATTATGGAGTTGAAGAAATGAGTGTTTTTGGAGTTTGTGTAATAGGAATAGCTTTAGCTATGGACGCCTTTGGTATTAGTATAGGAATAGGAGTTAACTCAATAATAACTAGGAAAAAGAAAATAGGATATATATTGTCATTTGGTTTTTTTCAATTTTTATTCACTTTGATAGGAGGAGGATTGGGATATTATTTTGATACATATATATTACCTATTCCATCTGCACTTGGAGGAATTATTGTAGGTGCTATTGGTATACTAATGATAATAGATGGAGTGAAAGATAAGGGAAACTCTCTTTTAATAAAAAATAGTATGGTAATAATACTTGGTATATCAGTAAGTATAGACGCTTTGATAATTGGGTTTACAACATTCCACCAAGTAGGAAGTTTGGCTATACTACTTATAGACTCTATTCTTATTGGGTTGATAACATTATTTTTTTGTACATTTGCATTTTTCTCATGTAGATATTTAAGAAAGATAAGTTTTATTTCAAAGTATGCAAATTTCTTAGGTGGTATAGCATTAATATCATTTGCTATAAAGATGATATTTTTTTAAATAAAAAAATATATTCATATGATATAATATAATATATATACTAATTATTCTTGAATCGTAGGTGAGATGATGAATTTTGATGGCTTTTTAAAGAGTAAGGAACTAAAGGTTACTAAGGGTAGAATAGCAATTTTAAAAGTTTTATATGAGGCAGATAGAAGCTTAAGTGTAGAAAATATATTGGAAGAATGTAAGAAATTTGGTGTAGATATTAACTTAAGTACTGTTTATAGAGGGGTAGAAGCCTTTGAGGAAAAGGGAATTATAGACAAGTTCTCCTTAAAAGATGGAAGATTTTCATATAGAATTAAAGGAGATGAACATAAGCATTTACTTCAATGTAGTGTTTGTCATAAAGAGATTGAAGTTCCGTGTCCTATGAAACAAATAGAAGAGTTAGTTCAAAGCGAAACAGGATTTACATTAACAGAGCATAACTTAATTATGAAAGGTGTATGCGAGGAATGTAAAAAGCATAAGTAATTATGAAACCGCAAAAGCGGTTTCTTTTTGATTATAGTGAAATAAAAAACAGAAACTGTTAATCAGTCCCTGTTTTATCAATGGTCCAATCATATTTTCCATCAGGCAAGTCGATTATATGAGAGTTTATAGAAACTGTATCATTATCAACCCATTCTATATTGGCATCTCTAATATGATAATCACTATATATAGTTTTAGATTTCTTATTATCTACAAATAAAATACACTTTACGCCAAAATCTGTTGTAGCTCCACCATCAACTAAATAAGCCTCAACTTTATATTTATTATCAGGGGAAAAGGATTCTGATAATAACTCTTCATTTGGAGAAAACATTTTAGAGGTAGTTGATATTAGTTCATATAACGCAAATATAATAAGTGATATTAATATACATAAAGATACTAGTGTACCAATAAGAATTTTTTTCTTAGATTTTTTTACTTCTTGATCTGTTAAAAAGTCTTCGTTAAAGTAGTCGTTCATATATATTCACCTCAATAAGAATATAACACATGTTTACATAAATTGGAACAAAAAATAAGACTACTTCACAGTAGCCTTATTTTTTTAATTATCATTTCTTTTTAGCAATAAAGTAATTACTAAAACTATTACTGATGTTAATGCAATAGTACCTCCAGGTGCACTATTGAAATAATAGGATAAAACTAACCCAAGCAGTATATCAATTAATCCGAATAATACTGACAGAATTAAAGTTTTATTAAAATTCTTTTTTAGTTGCATAGATGTAGCAACTGGTACAACAATAATTGATGAAATAACTAGTATACCCATTATTCTTATAGAAAGAGAAATTGTTGCACCTACTAGGATAGTAAATAAATAATTAATAAATTTAACGTTAATACCAGCAGTTTTTGCACCTTCTTCATCAAAGGTAATGTAAATAAGCTTGTTATAAATTACTTTAAGTATTAATAGACAAATAATACCGGCTGTAGCTATAATAAGTAAATCACTTTTTGAAACAGTTAGTATACTACCAAATAAATATGAATTAACATTAGCATTTGCTTTTCCTGTGCTAATTAAAATTATTGCTATACCTAAACTTAATGTTAAGACTATCGACATAACTAGTTCAGCATATTTTTTATAATATCCTCTTAAAAATTCAATTATAACTGCACAAATAGTAGTGAATAAAAATGCTGATATAATTGGATTTACACCAAGAACTAACCCAATAGCAACTCCAGCAAAAGAGGAATGTGATAGGGTATCACCTATCATTGAATTACGTCTAAGTACTATAAATAAACCTATGATTGGACATAAAACTGAAACAACTACTCCCGCCATAAAGGCATTTCTCATGAAATCAAATTCAAACATAATTAAGCCCCCGGAAGTGTATAGTTTTCCCTAAAATCTTTGTTAGATTGAAGAGTTAACTTTCCATTATTTATTGTTAATATATGTGTAGAATATTTTAAAGCTATGTCCATATTATGTTCAATTGAAATTATAGTTGTCCCTTGTTCTTTATTTATTTTACTTAAAAGAGAGTATATTTCTTGCTGATTTTTAACATCAACACCTGTAGAAGGCTCATCTAAGATTATTAAATCTGGATTACCTATAAGAGCTCTTGCTATAAAAACTCTTTGTTGTTGTCCCCCTGATAGGTTACCAATTAAGTTTTCCTTAAACTTTAGCATATTAACCTTTTCTAAAACATCAATAGAAGATGATTTAGGATCTAGTTTTAATGATTTTGCGTGTATTTTTAATATTTCATAAATTGAAATAGGAAATTGTGAATTAAATCCATCTAATCTTTGAGGTACATAGGCAATATTATCTGTATCTACAGTTATTGACCCAGATATAGGGGTTAGTAGTCCTAGTATTAGTTTTATTAGTGTAGTTTTGCAGCTCCCGTTTTCTCCTACTATAGAAAGATATACACCTTTAGGAATATCTAAGTTTACATCCTTTAATAGTGGAGAAGTATTCTTGTTGTAAGCAAAACTCAAATTATCAATTTTTATCAAGTTATCAGCTCCCATAATATCCTTTCTTAACAAAATAATAGACCAATATGCTATATATTATGCATTATTGGTCTATAAATACGCATAAATTGGATTAACTAACCCTATTATACACCTATTTGCGAATTGTTTGCAAATACTAACTAAGGGTATTTAGTGGAGTTGTGCTCTCTAAACCCCAAGAATCTAGAGAGTCCTTCCTAAACATACCTTCAACAGCACTCTTTTCGTGTGGCTCTTCCTTTGAAAGACCATAAGCTTTAACTATTGCTGTAGTATCATCAGAGAAAACCAAAGTCATATTTTGCACTCTTAGCAATCCGTCATCTGCTTTCTTTGAAGTAAGATAGTGTTCAACAGCATATCCAAGGTCTTTACATTTATTTTTTATGTAAAGTTTATAACCTATAAAGAATCCAATTCCAATAACTAATACACCACATATTAATAAGGATATTCTTCTTTTTCTTCTTTGTTTTTTTAATCTAGCTACTCTTGATATATTATTTTTTCTTACTTTTTGTTGTCTTTCCATAAATAACCCTCCTTATTGTTGGATAAGAAAATATTACCATATTTTTACAAATGATGAAATAAGAAATGTTTTTCAATATTTAACAATTATTTTGAGTATCTTTTAAAAAAGTTGGATTTTTATCATATTTTTATTGGTACTATTGCCTAATTTGACTAATAAACTCTATAATAAAGGAAGATAATATAATGTAAGCAAAATTGAAAGGAAGAAATTATATGGATTTTTCAAGTTTAGTTTTAATGGAGAAAGATAAGGAAACAGGATTTATAACTAAAGAGCTTGGAAGCTTTGAAGTTAATGAAGGTGCTTTATATGTTAAAAAGCTATTTGTTTTAGATAATGAGGTAAATTTATATTTTGATACAAATAAAGATGTTGAAGAATGGGAATACTCAGCAATATATGATCTTTTTAATATAAAAAGATTTGAAGAAGAAGGTTTTAAAATTGAAGAGGAGTTAGATGAATATAACCCAACGTTTATTCTTAAGTTCCCTTATAAAGAAGAACATTTAGAAATGAAAGATGTATTAGATAAAGCTGTAGAATTAATAAATGAAGAAATGGAAAAAGTATTTTTAGCCATAGAAGGCAAGGAAGAAGAATACATATAAAAGGTAATATATGAAGGGAGGGAGCCTTTAATTTAAGGCGAAAATATGGAAGATAATAAAGTTGTAAAGAAAAGAGAAGAGATAAACTTAGAAGATAAGTGGAAATTAGAAAAAATTTATGCAAATGAGGATGCTTGGGAAAAGGATTTTAATATCTTAAAGAAGGAAAGTCCAAAGCTAAGAGAGTTTGCTGGAAAATTAAATGATAAAGAAGAAATTCTTAAATATCTAGAGCTAAATGAAAAAGTATCAAGACTTGGAGAAACATTATATGTTTATGCCCATATGAAATCAGATGAAGATACTTCAAACCAAAAGTATCAATCATATATGAATAAAATTGATGCTTTTATGGCTGAGTTTGCAAGTTATGGAGCTTTCTTTGTGCCAGAGATACTTGAATTACCAGATGAATTTATTAAAGATCTTATAAAGAATGACGAAAGATTCAAGATTTATGAGTTTATGTTAATGGATATCTTAAAGGAAAAGCCACATATATTAACTAAGGAAATGGAAGAATTACTTGCATTAGCATCTGATTGTTTAGATGCACCATCAAGCATACATAATATGCTTACTAATGCAGATATGACTTTTGGAAACATAAAGGATGAAGATGGAGATGAAGTAGAACTTACAGAAGGAAATTACTCAAGTTTTATAAAGAGTAAGGATAGAAGTGTTAGAGAAGCTGCATTTAAAAGATTGTTTGGTGAATATAAGAAGTTTGATAACACATTAGCTACTACATTAACTTCATCAGTTAAGAGTTTTAACTTTAGTGCAAGGGTAAGAAAGTATGAATCACCAATTGAAGCATCACTTTCTCCTAATGATATTCCAGTGTCAGTTTATGAGAATGCAATTAAGACTATTAATGATAATTTAAGTTCTCTTCATAGATATGTAAAGATAAAGAAAAAACTTTTAGGTTTAGAACAAATGCATATGTATGATTTATATGTACCAATAATTGAAGTAGAGAAAGAAAAGATATCATTTGATGAAGGTGTTAAGCTTGCTAATGAAGGTCTTAAACCACTTGGAGAAGAATATTTAAATCTATTTAATGAAGGTATTAATAGTGGTTGGATTGATAAATATGAAAATAAGGGTAAAAGAGGTGGAGCTTATTCTTGGGGTGGATATGACACCATGCCATATGTACTACTAAATTACCATAACGAATTAAATGATGTTTCAACTCTTGTACATGAAATGGGACACTCATTACATTCATATTATTCAAGAAAAACTCAACCATATTACTATGCAGGGTATACTTTATTCTGTGCAGAAGTTGCATCAACAACAAATGAAGCACTTCTAATTCATTATTTAATTGAAAAAGAACAAGATAAGAAAAAGAAGCTTTATTTAATAAACCAAGAATTAGAACAAATTAGAACTACTGTATTTAGACAATTAATGTTTGCAGAATTTGAACTATATACACATAATGCATTAAATGCAGGGGAAGCTTTAACAGCTGCAGATTACTCAGCAAAATGGCATGAGTTAAATGCTAATTACTTTGGACCAGATATGGTAGTTGATGAAGATATAGATATGGAATGGGCAAGAATACCTCATTTCTATTCAGACTTCTATGTATATCAATATGCTACTGGATATGCAGCAGCATCAGCATTTGCAAATGCTATTTTAGAAGGCAAAGAAAATGCAGTAGAAAAATATAAAGGATTTTTAAAAGCTGGTGGAAGCAAGTATCCAATAGATATTTTGAAGGATGCAGGAGTTGATATGACAACATCAGAGCCCCTTGAAGCTACAATCCATAGATTTAATGAATTGTTAGATATGTTAGAGGAGTTTTAATTAAAAAATTTTAATGATATAAAAAGGGGCTCTTATAGAGTTCCTTTTTTATTATTATTTGTTATTAAGATATATTCACAATATTAGGAAGGATGATTTTATGAATATTTGTATTGTTGGAGCGGGAAATATAGGTACATATTTAGCTACTTATATATCAATGAAAGAAGGAAATAAGGTATGGCTTCATACATCTAAGCCAGAAGTTTTTAAGGAAGAAATAACTTTAGTAGAAGAGGAAAAAAATTTAAGACATAATGTTAAGGTACATTCCATAACATCAAGTTATGAAGAGGCAGTTAAAAATGCAGATTATGTATTAATAACATATCCATCTTTTATGATAGAAGAAACACTGAAAAAAATAATTCCATATTTAAAGAAAGGAACTGTAGTTGGAGTTATACCAGGATTTGGAGGTAAGGAATATTTAATAGATGAATTACTAGAGAAAGGCTGTATTTTCTTTGGAAGTCAAAGAGTACCTTCAATTATTAGATTAGAAAAGTACGGTGAGTGTGTTCTATTAAAGCAAAAAAATGAATTTATGAAGTTAAGAGTTATACCAAGCAAGTATTCTGATAAGGTATGTGAGGTTATGACAAGCTTTATTGATATTCCATGTTTACCTTTAAGTAATTATTTAGCTATAACATTGTCACCATCAAATCCAACAATGCATCCATCAAGATTATATGAATTATTTAATGATTATGTTGAAGGAGAAAAGGTATATCCAAGAAATCCATATTTTTATGAAGAGTGGGGTACTTTAGCTTCTCAAACATTATTAGATTTAGATGATGAATTAACAGAAATTTTTAATTCATTAAATGATAATAATGAGTTTTATGAAGAAGATATGGAAAAAATAAAGAAGAGATACGGAATATCTACAGCTGAAGAATTATCTGAAAAAATAAATACAGCTCCAGGATTTCAAGGGATAGATTCGCCAATGGTAAAGATAGAAGGAGGGTTTATTCCAGATAAAAATTCCAGATATTTTGTTGAAGATATTCAGTTTGGTCTTTGCATAATCAAAGCCTTCGCTGAACTGTGTAATGTTGAGACTCCAACTGTGGATAAGATTATTGAATGGGGACAAAAGTTAGTAGGAAAAGAATATTTAGTTAATGGAAGTCTTAATGGAAGAGATAAAGGTGAATTAATGATACCACAAGCCAAAGGGATAAAAACTAAAGAAGAGTTAATAAAATATTATAAAAACTTATAAAATTAAAACTAATAATAAAGCTTGCAGATTATAAATGTGAGCTTTGTTATATTAAAACTTTTTTAAGATTCTAAATATGAATTGTATTTTTTAAATTTTGACAATATAATTAAATCTAGTGACAAATTTTAAAATAAGTAAAAATAGTAGTATCGGAGGAAGTAAGAGGTGTACATTATTAATTTTATAAGAGGCTTTTGTATGGCCTTAGCTGATAGTGTTCCAGGGGTTTCAGGTGGGACTATAGCTTTTATATTAGGATTTTATGATAAATTTATTAATTCATTAAATTCTCTAGTTTCAACAAAGAGTAATAAGGAAGAAAAATTAGAGTCATTAAAGTTCTTAATAAAGATAGGTATCGGATGGGCTGTAGGTATGGTACTAGCAGTGCTATTTATATCATCAGTGTTTACAACACATATTTATAAAATAAGTTCTTTATTTTTAGGGTTTATAATTTTTTCTCTACCATTAATATTTCGAGAAGAAAAGGCGGAAATAGTAGGTAAGTACAAGAATATAATTTTTGCAGTAATAGGTATTTTAGTAGTTGCTGCAATAACATATTTTAATCCAGCAACAAGTGGTGGAACTGGTACAAATCTTTCATTAGACAATTTAAATATTGGGTTAATAGCGTATGTATTTGTAGTTGGAGCTATAGCAATTTGTGCTATGATATTACCTGGTATATCAGGTTCAACACTATTATTAATATTTGGAATATATGCTCCAATTATGACAGCTGTAAAAAGTGTTATTAAATTTGATTTTAGCTATTTACCAATAGTTATAGTTTTTGGGCTAGGAGTAATTACAGGTATAGTAAGTATTATAAGACTTCTTAGATATTTATTAGCAAACCATAGATCCAAGGTAATATATACAATTATTGGTTTAATGATTGGGTCATTATACGCAGTTGTTATGGGGCCAACTACCTTAGAAATTCCTGAAGCTCCAATGGGATTTGGGGAGTTCAGTATTTTATTCTTCTTATTAGGAGGAGCATTAATACTTGGTTTAGAACAATTAAAGAAGGTTTTAGATAAGGGTCAAGAATAATAAAGGGGTGTTACAAAATGATTGATAATCTTGTAACACCTTTTTTAGTTTAATAATAAGGCAGGAGAAGTAGATGAACATAGCAGAAATATATAATGAATATAATAATTTAAATAATATGTTAGTTATTTATGTAGAAGATTTAGCTAAAAAAGAGTTTGATGGTGAAGATGAAGAAACAGTAATTAATATGTTGTCATCTTTCAAGAGTAATTTAGAGTATCTGTTTGATAAATGCAATGCTATAGAAGCTGAGGATGATAATATAAAAGATTTAAAATATTTTTTATTTGATGCACTTTTATTTACAAGAGATGTAATAGCATTTTATAAAGTTAAAGAATTTGCAAGAATAAAGATGAGAATAACTAATTATGTAGCTAAGAAAAGAAGAGCAGAAATGTTTCAAAGATAGAAAGTAATATATAATAAATTATGAGAAACTGTTAAGGCAGTTTCTTTTTTTTATTACCTTTAGTATGAGTGGGGTGGATATTTGTTTTGACGGAACAAGCAAAATAAATATCCACCCAACTTTTTTCATATAATCAATTAATGGTAAAATAATAATGAGAATTTATATAGGAGGATACTATGGGGATAATTGACAAGTTAAAAAAGAGGAAAATTATTAAGGAAGAAGTAAAAGTGGAGGCAAATATAAAAGAAGAAACAATAGAGTGCTATGATGCTTATGGAAGAAAGATAGTTATCTCTAAGAATGAATGGAAAACAAAAATATTACCTGATCAGCTAAAGAAATACAAAGATGATGATAATGCACTATACAATATAATACTATCATCTATAAATGATGGATTTATAAATGAAGTAGTTGAGTATGCTGAACATTTAAAAGAAATAGATAGGATAAAAGAAAGAGGATATACTATTTTAGCTATAGTATATATGAAGTTATTACAATATGATAAATCTGAAAATGTATTACTTGAGTATATAGATAAGTATGGGAAGACAGGCACTATACTTACTAATTTGGCAAAGGTGTATTATGGACAAGGACATGAAGATAAGGGGTTAGATACTTTATGGGAGGGTATATATCTAGAGCCCAATCAAACTAATGGATTAATGTGGCTTAAAGCAATTTATAATGAAAAAGAAGGTAAGGAAGCTGAAATTAAAATCTTAGATGAAGTGAGTAAGGTAAGTGGAAGCTGGTTTCCTCAAGTGCTAAAGGGGAAAATGTACTTAGATAATAAAGAAATAGACAAGGCATTAAAGGAATATAGAAGCATAATGGAAATAGTAAAGGATAATGGGTATGCTCTTTCTATAATTTCAGGTGATTTAGGGGCTTCTGGATATGCTGATATTATGGTTAGAATGATGTCTCCTATATATAAATTAGATATTCATGGAATTGATATGGGAATGAATTTGCTAAGAGGTTATTTAGTTACAAAAGATATTGAAAATGGGGAGAAACTTTTAAGCATGCTTTTAAAGTTAGAAAGACCTGATTTAAAGAACTATCTTATGAATATATATAATGAATTTGAAAAAATGAAGGGGGAATCAACAGGAGAAGAGTTAGGTGAAATATCTATATCTTTACTAACATATGATTCTCCTTTATGGTATTACTCTTTAGGGGAACCAACTTGGTTACTTCCTAAAAAATCTAAGGATTGCAAAAAGGTTATAGTTTTAGCTTATGCAAATGAAGGGATAAAAGAGGAAAGTAAAGGTCATATTCAAAGAGAAGACTCAATAGGAAGGTTAACAAGGGCTCTTCCATTTTATTTAGGAGAAAAAATACAACATGAAACAGGGTTATGCTTAAATGTTATAATACCTACAATAAAAGATGTGGGACCAATAGTATCAAGAAAACTATATGAAGACGATTATGTAAAAGATTTATTGGTTAAAAATGATGGGGATTATATAGTTACAGGTGGAATAAGAGAAGAAGAGGATTCTATTTATATAGAAAGTTATATTTATGATAAGTTTGAAAATAAGCTTAAAATAAATAAGAATTTAAACAAAATAAGTTTTGGTAGTGAATTTAATGATATGATTAGGGAAATAATAGATAGCCTAAAGGTTGAATTAGTACATTGTGAGGAGTATTATAAAACTCCAAAAGATAATTTAGTTAGCTTATATATACAATCATTAGCTCAATTATTAAGCCAAAGTTTAGTGAGAAATGAATACTGTAAGAAGGACTCCTTATGGGGAGAAAGAAATATTCTAAACTGGTATTTGAATGTAGCAGTTGAAAATATGGATTATCCACATTTTAAGCTTATTTTGCTATCAGGCATAGCTGCTGCTAAGGAATATGGTTCTTCAATATACTTAGAACTGAAAAATGAGGTTTTAACCCTATTTAAGGAGAAGGATGAGCTTGGATTATCAGAGAAAATGATGCCATTATTATATAAAATATATGATATGAATACAGAACTTGAACATTGTAGAAAAGAGCTAGTATTAAAAAATAGTAATGATAGTGATTATAAAAAATGGCTACAGAAACTATAATAATGTAGAAAAGCAAGAGATATATTAAAATTGAGAATAGGAAATATCAAAGTATATAAAATAAAAATTCAATAACCTTAATGTATATGATATAATATCTAAAGATTTTCATATTCATAAGGAGGATTTTTATGTTTAGTAAGGAAGAACTTTTGGTTATAGAAGATGCTTTAAAAATTGCAGATAATGAATATATGAGATTATTAGAAGAGAATAGAAATAATAAAAATAGGATGGTAGCTTATAATAGAAAGCAAAAAAGTCTTTGGTTAGTTCAAAATAAGTTGAAGAAGATATTACAAGAAAATAGAGAAAAGTAGTTAAAAATAAATAGAAGAACCTATAAATAATATAAGGGATGTAGCTATACTACATCCCTTATATTATTTATAGGTTGTGTGAGTTGAAGGTTCATCTTCTCCAAAAGGACTCTTTTGATGAGCCTTATTATTTATTTCTTTAGAATAGTTTGATGAAGTAGGATCAGACTTAGTTTTTTTATGTTTGCAACCACAATTACATGACATATTGATTTCTCCTATTTATTATGAGATAACTTAGATCTCTTAGTGTATTTTTTACCATTAGCATGGGCACCTATTTTCTTACCGTTTTCGATACCTATTTCAGACCCAGCTTCAGAATACATTTTCCTAAGTTCAGCATTAGATTTAGGATGATCTTTAAGTCTATTTTTATTATTATCCATAAAACTTCCTCCTAGAACAACTAAAAGTTTGTACACTAATAGCTTATCCATTCTTAAAAGAAATATTATAATATTAAAACGAAAGTACCTATGGTAATAAGTAGTCCACCTATTAAAGTTTTAGCTGTTATGGCTTCTTTTAGGATTACAAAAGCTAAAACCATGCTAATAACAACACTAAATTTATCTATTGGTACAACTTTTGAAGCTTCTCCTAACTGAAGTGCTTTATAATAAAATAACCAAGATAGACCTGTTGCTATTCCAGATAATATTAAGAATATCCATCCTTTAGTTGTAATATTGCTAATTCCATATTGTTGACCTGTAAGGAAAACTAGTCCCCAAGCCATAATGAGTACAACAACTGTACGAATTGCAGTGGCTAAATTAGAATTTACACCATCAATACCTATTTTAGCTAGAATGGAGGTTAATGCTGCAAAAAGAGCAGATAATAAAGCAAAAACTATCCACATTTTATTTCCCCCTTTTATAGAAGATATCTTTAACATAAAAACATCCCTTTCTATTATATAACTATACTTTATTATAGTATTATTTTAGTGTCATTTCTATTGGAACTCACTTAAGTGTTTCCAATATCTTAGAGGCATCATGCGCTTTTGTAATTTAGAATTTTTACGTTCCTTTATTGTAGTAGATTCAAAATAGCACTTCCATAAATCTACGTATTCATCTTTAGTACCTTTAAAAAGGTTATAGTCATCTACTGTCATATTAACAATTTCCCAGGATCTTTTATTATATATTAAAGCTTTTTCACGATTTATGTCATGAATTATAAAATACTCATTAGAAAATCTGGAACTAAAGTGGGTGGCAATTAGTTCTAAGATATCATTGTCAGGTTCAATAGAAGAGTATAAGAATTTATTTTCAATTAAAGAGAAACGTATAAATCCTTCAAACCTATGAGCTTCTAGATAAACCCTTCTTCTAATATCTTCTACTATTTTTACTATATCTAAATTAAGAAAAGCATGAATATCCTTTCCAAGCTTAAAAGCAGTTTTTGTATATTTTAGTGCTATAGTACCAGCATCTTTGTTATTACTAAGAAAGACTATATACAAGTTTTGTAAAGTTTTGGAATCGATTTTTGTTATTATTGCATTCATTACCTTTTTGGTTTTGATTTCATCAGTTTTTATATAAATGATTTCGTCTAATAATAGAGCACTGTAGCTTTCAGATTTAAAGATACCAATAGGAGGAACTTTTGAGTAAAAGCTATCATATATAGCTGTTAATAATCCTTCAAAGGTACCATCATATAAAAATGTCTTCATAAATTATAACTCCCCGTTAAAAGATGATAATCTATCACTTAATATATTAATATTAGTTGATGGAAGAATAATTCCAGATGATGTAGAATTATCATTATTATAGTCATCAAAAAAAGAAATTTGATTTGGTTCAGGTGAATTTTTCTTTGTATTTTGAGATAATAGTTTTTTCTTTATTCTATAATCATCAAAGGCAACATCTCCATAGTATTTACCTGAACAGGTTATAAAGTATTTAGCTCTTTTTAAAACAATTCCTAATCTTTTTAAATCCTCATAAGTTAATCTGCAAACTCTTCTTGTTTTAATTATTCTTCTTGCAGATGTTACTCCAATTCCAGGGATTCTAAGTAAAGTTTCATAAGAGGCTTTATTAATTTCTATAGGGAATTCATTAAAGTTATTTAATGCCCAATAAGTTTTAGGATCAAAATTTAAGTCAAAGTTATCATTCTCATTTTTTAATAATTCACTAGCTTTAAAACCATAAAATCTTAACAACCAATCAGCTTGATAAAGTCTATGTTCTCTAACCATTGGAGGATGAGTGATTTGAGGTAAAAGTGGGTTGTCTTTTATAACTGGTACATATGCAGAAAAATATACCCTTTTTAACTTGAATCTATCATATAAAGATTGAGTTAAATTTAGTATTTTATAATCACTTTCGGGAGTAGCACCTACTATAAGTTGAGTACTTTGTCCTCCAGGAACAAAAAGGGGAGTAGATTTAATATTCTTCTTTAATTCTGTATGGTTAATGATAGAATTTTTAATAGTTTTCATTGGCAAAAGTATTTTTTCTTTACTTTTTTGAGGAGCTAGTAGTTTTAGGCTATTACTTGATGGCAATTCTATATTGACACTCATTCTATCAACATATAAACCTGCCTCTTTAATTAAGTATTCATCAGCTCCAGGAATAGCTTTTAAATGTATATAGCCATTAAAGTTTTTTTCTAACCTAAGCTTTTTTACTGTTTTTAAAAGAAGTTCCATTGTATAATTTGGATTTTTTACTATAGCTGAACTAAGAAATAATCCTTCAATATAATTTCTTCTGTAAAAGTTTATAGTTAAGTCACACACCTCATTAGGTGTAAAACTAACTCTTTGAAAATCTTTGGAATATCCATTTATACAGTACTTACAGTCATAGATACAATCGTTAGAAAAAAGTATTTTTAATAAAGATATACAGCGACCGTCAGGTGTAAAGCTATGGCATATTCCACTTTCAGATGCATTTCCAATGCCGTTAATCTTGTTTTTTCTTTTTGATCCAGAAGAGGAACATGAAACGTCATATTTAGCAGCATTAGAAAGAATTTTTAATTTATCCATAAGGTCCATGAAAAATGTACCTCCTTAATAGAGAATGTATGTTCTTATATTAACTTATATTATATACGAATATACGTTCTTTCTCAAGAAAAATAAAAAAGCAACTAATTTTATTTTAGTTGCTCTTAAAAGGATGTTTTTAGTATCGTAATTATTTCTTTTATATTATTAATATCTATAGGAAATTCAAATGTTGAAAAAGATAAATCTGGATTATCATGAGTCAATGATTTCATATAATCTCTTACATTTGTACTATCTTTAATTGCATGAATTACATAAATGTGATTGCTATTAGATAAAAATACTTTATCTAACCTATCAGAGTTCTTGATTATATGCTTTTCTACATCTACTTGGGAGTTATTTTCAATTATATTTAATGTAAAAGAAACCTTGTTTGAAATAAGTAAATCCAGTGAAGAAATAAAGCTTTCAATATTTTCAATACTTTTAGGAATTAAATCTATATATTTATAGTTTTGAATTAAAAGTAGAGAAATAGATTGTTGAACATCTGATAAATTATTAATTAGGTCATAAGATTTATTTGAAATTTTTGGCTTTATCAAGATAAAAGCAAGGGTTTTTGAATTGTAACATATAGGAACGATTATAAAGTTTGAATTTAATAAGTTAAAGTTATAAATAAAACTAAAGTTATTTTTTAGTCTATATCCGTTAATAATATTAGAATGTTCTGCTTCCAAAATATGCTTTAATTCATTTTGATTATTTAAATCTAGTTTTAAGTTGTTTAAACTTATATTTTCTTCACATCTATAACAAATAGGAAATACATACCTATAATTTTCGAAAATAGGATAGATGCTTATAAGGGAAGATGGAATTAATTCGCTTATTACATCTATATAACTATAAATTTTTTCTACAAAGTTATTATTTGGAGATAGAGATATCAAATAACTATCTTTAAGCTTACTTAAAAATCTATTGTTAGAATTAATTCTATAATTTTTTATAAATAAATAACATATTGTAGTGTTTAACAGAAATATGGCTAGGATAGGTGGATAACCTAATATTGTATAAAGTACTAGCCCTAAATATGTAAAAATTGTAGAGTAAGCAAAGTTTATAAGTATAGATATAACATTATCAAGTAAGTGTTTATTTTCATGTTCTGTTAAAGGAATAATATAGCTCAAATATCTTAATAATAGATAAAATATGTGTTGAAATATATTAAATATTACTATTTGTGAAAATAGTAAGGGTGCATCATTAATAAAGTGAGAAAATACTATAAAGGCACCATTTGCTAAAAATAGAGAGTTAATTATAATTAAAACTTCATTAAACTCAGGACTATTAAAGAAGTAAGATGTTTTTTTATAGTAAAAGTATAATATTCCCTTCTTTAGCAATTCGCTAACTATTAATATAATTAGGGTTGTTTTTAAGTCATAAATAAAAACGGATGAAATAAGTATAAAATCATAAAAGAGAATAGGTGTATTTGTAACTTGCTTTTTCCAACACAGTAGAAGAGCAAGTAGTATTATTAATATTGTCAAAAAAAGTATATCAGTAAGGGAAAACGGTTTGTATTCTTCTATAAAAAAAGCTGCTAAAAGCGAAATTACACTAGATAGTATTAGTATATTTTTAAATATTTTATTAAGTTTATTTGTTTTCATGTGTATTCTCCTTAAACGAGGTCTATTATATAATTATATAAAAAAAGTGTTACATAATAAAGTGATGAGGAGAGGAATATGAATAGATTGAAAGATAAGTTCTTTAGTTATATTACAGCTAAAGAAGGTTTTTATGTAGAGTTTTATATCAGTCAGTATAGGAATACCCAAATGACTATTGCATTAAAAAGAGTTCCACAAGGTATTTATGCAATAATACTAACAGATGATAAGTATGAAAATATAGATTATAACGAAGCCTTATATTACCTTAAACAAAAGGGGGAGGGATTTAGTTTACATACTATAGTTCTTACAAGTGAGAGTATATATAATCCTTCATATTCTATTGATAATAAAGTTGTAGTAGATTACTCATCTGGGAAAATCTTATATTGTGATCAAGGATATGAACCTATTGTAGGAATAATAAGAAATGTTACAGGTAATGATGAAAAGATAGTAAGTGAGTTTAAAAGATATTATATAACATATACACTGATTATTGTTAATGTGGCTCTTTTTATTATATGTGCTTTAAAATCAAGAAATATTTTTGATATAAATCCTTACGTATTATTAGAGATGGGAGCAAAGTATAGACCTCTTATGTATTTTACTAATGAATGGTGGAGATTGATAAGTTGTAATTTCTTACATGGTGGAATAGTACATTTAGCATTTAATATGTATGCATTGTACATTATAGGAAAACAGATAGAAGATTTATATGGTAAAAAAGCATATATTATAATTTACTCATTATCTGGATTAGGAGGTAGCATTTTAAGCTATTATTTAGCTCCAACATCTTTATCAGTTGGTGCTTCTGGAGCTATATTTGGTTTGTTGAGTGCGCTTTTAGTATATGCTTATAAGGAAAGAGGAAGAATACAAAAAGGAGCAATTTCAAATTTACTCTTTGTTATTGGTATTAATCTTTTATTTGGATTAAGTATGCCTAATATAGATAACTATGGACATATTGGTGGGATAGTTGTAGGAGCAATATCATCCTACTTGATTTATATCATATTAAAGAGACAAGGGAAAGTTGTTTAAATTGGTTTTATACATTATTATATAAATGTAATAGAGATATAGGAGATTAGATATGAAGAAGAGGTTAGGTTATCATTTAGTATGTACATATATATTTTATGTACTTTTAGCAGTGACTTTTGTGTGGGACTATTTCTATAGAGACGGGGAAAAGTTATGGCGAGTTGGGCTAATATATATAACTATATTTGCTGCAAGATTTTTATTTTCAAAAACATTTTTGAGAAAATCTAAAGGAGCTTATGTTGTTACTTTAGTATTCATATTCTTTGCAATGTATTTAGCTAATGTAATGAACTTTTATGCATTTGAGTCATATGATAAGATTTTACATTTTGCGTCTGGAATATTATTAGCATTCTATGGACTTATTTATTGTGTGTATCTATGTGGAGATCAGAACAACAAATCTATTAACCCAATTATTTTAGTGGCATTTCCATTTTTATTTTCTGTTGCTTGTGCAGGCATATGGGAATTATGGGAGTTTGCAACTGATAGTATATTTGGATTAACAGCTCAGAACGGATCATTAAATGATACTATGTGGGATATTATTTGTGGAACTATTGGAGGAATTATTTCCTGCACATTTATTTATCTACATATTAAGATTAAGAATGTAAAATTTATTCAAACTATAATAAATGAAATGAAGTAAAAGAAGCGCCGTTATTGGTGTTTCTTTTTTTCTAACCTTTAGTATGAGTGGTTTGCATATTTGTTTTGATGTGACTTGGAGCGTAGCGACGGAACAATCAAAATAAATATATAAACCATCTTATTTACACCCTAAGGAATATATTTTTTAAAAGAATATATATTCTTTTAAAATAAAAATAATAAAAATAATATATATTCTTTTATAATATAAAAAATAAAAATAATATAAATTTAATTGTAAAAATAATATGAGTTTAAAAGCTCATAGCAAAGATATCTTTCTGCAAGCTTATGAAGATATTCTTTAGCTTTACTATAATTTTCTTCATTTTTTAATTTGAAAAAGTGATTTGTCTCTCGAGAGTTTATATTTTCTTCAATTAATTTAAAACCTTCAACTAACGCTTTATTAGTTGAAGTAGAAGTTGGTTTCTTATAATAAAGACTATCTACATATAAATAGAAGTCTTTTATGCCATTAAATAAAATTATGTCCTTTGCTTTCCCAAATGTATCTTCTCCTTTTTCTGTAAAATAAAGTTTATAACGTTCAATTTCCATTAATATATCAATTTCTGTTAAAGCATTCTGGGACTCTTTTATTAGATTTATAATTTTAACAGCAGAAAAGTCTTTATCTTTGACCTCTAGCATAATATCTAAATCATAATTTTTTGCAACTGAATAATATTTAAAGAAGTCCTCTATGAAGATGGTGGGAGAGTGTGAGCCTTTCTTCTTTTTTATATCTTGTTGGCTATAGTGAACTTTCATATTACACTTCTCATTTGCCCAAGTTGATTTTGCAAGTTCAAATAGTTTGTCTAGAGTATAGCTATTATCTCCAAAACATTCATTATGAAGATTATCAAAAACCATAGGAGCATTAATAGTTTTACAAATGTTTAACACATCACTAAATGAATAATTCTTCTCATCATTTTCAATAATTAATCTATTTCTTATTGATTTAGAAAGTAAAGTATAGTTATTCATAAATCTTTCTGTTGATTCAATCTTTGAATCATATACTCCTCCTACATGAAGAATAATTTTATGTTCAGCATTTAATCCCATAGAATCTAATAGAGAAGTGTGGTAATTTAAATCCTCAATTGCCTTATGAACTATTTCATCATTAGGAGAATTAAGAACTGTGTATTGACCAGGGTGCATAGAAACTCTCAAATTATTTTTTTTAATAAATTCACCTATGGATTTTAATTCGTCAGAGAAATACTCAGGCCAATTGAACGTATTTATACTATGACTTCCAAAGGGGATTATATTTGAACTAATTCTAAAGAGTTTTATTCCAAGCTTATTATTAAACTCTAATATTTTGTACAAATCTAATAAGTTACGAGATATTGTAGTTTTAAGTAGTTCTTCATTATATGAGGTTAATGCAAATTTTCTCGTAGTTTTTAATGATGTTGATAAAGGAGTACATGCATATCCTATTTTCAATTTATCACCTCGTTGTTATTTTTCTTCTAAGATTAGTGTTTGTTATTTATTAAAAGAATATAAAGGGAAAGCATATTATTACTAAATTGATATTTTGTTAAATATATTATTAAATAAGTATGAAATTCGTTAAAAAACGGTCCTTTTAATATTTTTTTGTAGTAATTGTAAAGAAAATAATGTATTATTAAGTTAAATTAAAATTAAAAAGGGGATGGAAAAATGAACGGTAAGCAATATGTTGAATCTGTTCTAGAGAAGGTGGAAAGCCGTAACAAAGGAGAAAAAGAGTTTTTAGATGCAGTTACTGAAGTTTTAAACTCATTAGTGCCTGTATTTGATAAACATCCTGAGTTCATAAAAGCGGGGCTATTAGAAAGAATGGTTGAACCAGAAAGACAAATAATGTTTAGGGTTCCATGGGTAGATGATGAAGGGAATGTTCAAGTTAACAGAGGCTTCAGAATTCAATTTAACAGCGCTATAGGACCTTATAAGGGTGGATTAAGATTTCATCCATCAGTTAACGCAAGCATTATTAAATTTTTAGGTTTTGAACAAATATTTAAAAATTCATTAACTGGTCTTCCTATAGGTGGAGGAAAAGGTGGCTCAGACTTTGATCCAAAAGGAAAATCTGATAATGAAGTAATGAAATTCTGTCAAAGTTTTATGGCTGAGTTATATAGACATATAGGATTAGACACTGATGTTCCTGCAGGTGATATTGGTGTTGGTGCTAGAGAAATAGGCTATATGTATGGATATTATAAGAAGTTAAGAGGGGCTAATGACCAAGGTGTTTTAACTGGAAAAGGCTTAACATATGGTGGAAGTCTAACTAGAAAAGAAGCTACTGGATATGGATTGGTTTATTTTACTGAAGAAATGTTAAAGGACAATGGAACATCATTTGAGGGTAAAACAGTAGTTATCTCAGGTTCTGGTAATGTTGCAATATATGCTACAGAAAAGGCTACTGAATTAGGAGCAAAGGTTGTAGCATTAAGTGATTCCAATGGTTATATTTATGATCCAAATGGAATAAATCTTGATGTTGTTAAAGATATTAAGGAAGTTAAAAGAGGAAGAATTAAGGAATATACAGATAGAGTTCCAGGTTCTACTTATACAGAAGGATGTAGAGGAATTTGGACTATTAAATGTGATATAGCATTACCTTGTGCAACTCAAGGAGAAGTTAATGCTGAATCAGCTAAAATTTTAGTTGATAACGGAACAATTGCTGTATCAGAAGGTGCTAATATGCCTTCAACATTAGAAGCTATAGAAGTATTCCAAAGCAATGGATTAATGTTTGGTCCAGCAAAAGCTGCTAATGCAGGTGGTGTTGCATGTTCTGCTCTTGAAATGTCACAAAATAGTATGAGATTATCTTGGACATTTGAAGAAGTAGATGAAAAACTTCAAGGAATAATGAAGAATATTTATAAGAATGCAAGTACTGCAGCTAAGGAATATGGAAAAGATAAAAATATTCTTATGGGAGCTAATATTGCTGGCTTTATGAAGGTTGCTGATGCAATGATGGCTCAAGGAATTGTTTAATTAAATAAGTTTGTTTTGAAAAGGAGATCTAACAAAAAAGATTTCCTTTTTTTTGCAATATACCTATAAAAAAATTTATATAGTAATAAGAAATAGGGAAACTTAATAATGAAAGATGAAAAACAAATATGGGAAAAAATATAAAAAATTAACATTAATTTAAAATTAAGATTTTTGCCCTTGATTTTTTGATATAATTGAACTAGTATTAATAAGAACGCATTAACGAGAAAAAAAGACAACAATAATATAATGGGAACTTCTCATTTAATATTAGGAGTGAAAGTAATGGAAAAAGTAATGTATACAGCAATAGCGGTGTTTCAAGTGTTCGCATTTGTAGTTTTATGCTATTACTTGATATTAGGGTTATTTGGAACCTATAGAAAAAAAGAAAAAAAGGATTATGCTCCTAAGCGTAAATTTGCTATGATTGTTGCTGCACACAATGAAGAGGTAGTAATTGGAAAATTAGTAAAAAGTATATTAGGACAAAATTATCCAAAGGAATTATTTGAAGTTTTTGTAATAGCTGATAATTGTGATGATAATACTTCGAAAGTTGCAAAAGAAGCAGGAGCAAAAGTATTTGAAAGATTTAATAAAGATCAAAGAGGAAAAGGATATGCATTAGAGTGGATGTTCGATAAAATTTATAAAATGGACGAAAAGTTTGATGCTATTTGTATATTTGATGCAGATAACTTAGTGCATCCTGACTTTTTAAGAGAGATCAACTCTAAGATGAAGGAAGGCTATAAAGTTGTACAAGGCTATATAGATAGTAAAAATCCTGAAGATTCATGGATTGCAACTTCTTATTCAATAGCATTCTGGTCACAAAATAGAATGTTCCAACTTGCAAGAAATAATGTTGGATTCTCTAATCAAATTGGTGGTACTGGATTTGCAATTGATTTTAATACTTTAAAGGAATTTGGATGGGGAGCTACATGTTTAACAGAAGATTTAGAGTTTACATGTAAGGTTGTTCTAAATGGTGGCAAAATAGGTTGGGCACATGATGCTAAAATTTATGATGAAAAGCCATTAGGATTAAAAGCTTCTTGGGTTCAAAGAAGAAGATGGATGCAAGGGTTTACAGATGTTGCATCAAGATATTTCTTTAAGCTTGTTAAAAAGTCTATTAAGGAAAGAAAATGGTATATATTTGATTGTGCATTATATGTTTTACAACCATTTGCAACTTTATTGATGGCTATATCAGCAATATTAACTTTAATTCAAGCAAATGCACCAGAAGGAGCTAATATATTCATTATGAGTGATCTTCTTGGAAGTGCTGGATATCAGGCTATAACATTAGTTCAGTTTGTTATAACACCATTAGTATTAATATTAGATAGAAAGATATCAAAGGGACTTTTCACGATGATTGCATTATTCTCTACTAATATTTTTATAATGCCTATTTTATTAAAAGGTGTTACTGATGGCGCAATTATTGCAGCAGCTAATTTTGGATTTTATGCAATATTCTTAGTTGCAACATTTATATTCTGCGGGAAGAAAGGCTTAGTTTTCTTCTTTAGATTCTTATTATATGCTCTATATACTGTTACTTGGGTGCCAATTACAATCCAAGGTATATTAAGAAAGAATAATAAGGAGTGGAATCCAACTAAGCATGTAAGAAATGTTGAAATTTGTGATGTTTAGATAAATAAATATTTAATAAATTTAAAGTGGAAGTTAAGAATATTAGCTTCCATTTTTTATTGTTTAAAAATCCACAGATACATAATGGATATGGTGATTTTATAATATCTTTAAAAAAATATGGATAAACTAAAAAATATTTATAATAAATAAATTTTGACATAGTAAATAAAAATAAGTATATTTTAATGTAGACAACTATAGAGATAGAAAATATATGTGGAGGGCAAAAGTTTATGAAGAATAATACTACTTATGATGTTACTGATTTGACTTCCTTAGAAAAGTTAGAGCCTGTTAGAGTAAGACCAGGTATGTATATAGGATCAATTGGGAGTAAGGGGTTACATCACTGTGTATGGGAAATATTAGATAATGCTATAGATGAAATTTCTAATGGGTATGGGAATAAAGCTCAAGTTATTTTAAATAAAGATAAGAGTGTTACTATAAAAGATAATGGAAGAGGTATACCAACAGGAATTCACCCAATTAAGAAAAAGAGTGGGGTAGAAATGGTATTTACAGAGCTTCATACAGGAGGAAAATTTAATAATAAGAATTATAAAACTTCTGGAGGGCTTCATGGAGTTGGAGCAGCGGTAGTTAATGCCCTTTCAAAATGGGTTGAAGTTGAAGTTTATCAAGGCGGAAATATTTATCGTCAAAGGTTTGAATATGCATATGATAAAGAGCTAAAAAGAGATATGCCAGGTACCCCTGTTACAAAACTTGATATAGTAGGTAAAAGTAAGGAGACTGGGTCTAAAATTACATTTATGCCAGATGGAGAAATATTTTCGACAATAGATTTTAAGTTTGATGTAATTGATGAGAGATTACAAGAATTAGCCTTCCAAAATAAAGGTATTAGGCTTGAATTAATAGATAATAGAAAAGATGAAGAAGTTAAAAAAGAATATTATTCTGAAAGAGGGCTTTTAGATTTTATAGATTATTTAAATGAAAGTAAAACTAAGCTTCATGAAGCACCTATTTTATTTGAGGGTGAGAGAGAAGTTAGTGGACTTCAAATGTATGGAGAAGTATGTATTCAATTTACTGATTCAACTACAGATTATATTGCAAGTTATGTTAATAATATTCCAACAACGGAAGCTGGAACTCATGAAACTGGTTTTAAAACTGGTATGACTAGAGCTTTTAAGGAATGGGCAAGAAAGCTTGAACTAGTAAAAGGAAAAGATAAGGAATTTGAAGGTGATGACCTAAGAGAAGGTATGACTGCTATAGTTAGAATTAAAATAACTAATCCTGTTTTTGAAGGACAAACTAAAACAAAGCTAGGAAATAATGAAGCATATACTATGATGAATGACTTAGCTTACACTAAGCTTGGTGAGTGGATAGAGGATAATAAAGAGCTTGCAACAATGATAATAAACAATGCTCTTGCAGCTGCTCAAAGAAGAGAAAAAATAAAAAAGATTAATGATGCAGAAAAGAAAAAGATTGGAAAAGGTACAGCACCTCTTGCAGGTAAGGTTGCAGTGTGTACTTTGAAAAATAAAGATGTAAATGAGTTTATAGTAGTTGAGGGAGATTCAGCTGGTGGTTCTGCAAAACAAGCTAGAGATAGAAGATTCCAAACAATAATGCCTTCAAAAGGTAAAATAATGAATACTGAAAAGCAAAAGCTTGAAAATGTATTAGCATCTGAAGAGCTTAAGATTTTTAATGCTGCTGTAGGTACAGGTACATTAGATAATTATAATGAAGATGATTTGAAATATAACAAAATAATTATTATGAGTGATGCCGACGTAGATGGCTATCATATTAGGACACTTTGGATGACTTATATTTATAGATATATGAGACCTTTAATTGCTAATGGACACTTATATTTAGCACAACCTCCTCTTTATAAGGTATATAAAAATACTAAAAAAGGAGAGGTTCAAAAGTATGCCTATAGTGATGATGAATTAGAACAAGTTAAGAAGGAAATAGGTAAAGGGGCTCTTATTCAAAGATATAAGGGACTTGGAGAAATGAACCCAGATCAATTATGGGAAACTACACTAAACCCAGAGTCAAGAACTTTACTTCAAGTAACTATAGAGGATGCAGCAAAGGCTGAAAGAATGATATCTCTACTTATGGGAGATGTAGTTGAACCAAGAAAAAAATATATGTATAAATACGCAGAGTTCTAGAAAGGGAGGGATAGTTTATGGCTAAAAAAGTTAATAATAATATTCCAAAAGATAATAATATAATTCCAGTACTTCTTGAAGAAGCTATGCCAGACAACTACCTACCTTATGCGGTAGAGGTTGCAAAAGAAAGAGCTCTTCCAGATGTAAGAGATGGTTTGAAGCCAGTTCATAGAAGAATACTATATGGTGCATATTTACTTAAAGCATTTCCAGATAGACCATACTACAAGTCAGCAAGAATAGTTGGGGATATTTTAGGTAAATTTCACCCACATGGAGATAGTTCCGTATATGATGCATTAACAATATTAGCACAAGATTTCTCCACAAGAGAACCTTTAATAGATGGTCATGGAAACTGGGGATCTATTGATGGTGATAGTGCGGCGGCTATGAGATATACTGAAGCAAGATTAACTTCTATTGCAATGGATATGCTAAAAGATATTGATAAAGATACTGTTGATATGGTACCTAACTACTCAGATAGTGAATTAGAGCCAAGGGTTTTACCAAGTAGATATCCTAACCTTTTGGTTAATGGTTCCTTTGGGATAGCTGTAGGTTTAGCTACTAATATACCTCCACATAACCTTGGGGAAGTAACTGACGGTGTTCTTGCATACATAGATAATCCTGAAATTACTACAAAAGAGTTAATGAATTATATTAAAGGGCCAGATTTACCTACAGGTGGAGTTTTGATTGGAAAAAATTCAATGATTTCTGCTTATGAAACAGGTGAAGGTAAAGTAACATGTAGAGCTAAAACTTCTATAGAAAAATTAGAGAACGGAAGATTAGGAATAGTAATAACAGAATTCCCTTATAGAAGAAATAAGGCGAAATTGTTACAAACTATATCTGAAATGACTGGTGATAAGAGACATCAAAAGGCATTAGAAGCAATAACAGATATAAGAGATGAATCTGATAGAAGTGGTATTAGAGCAGTTATTGAATTAAAGAAAGCTGCTGATGAAACCACTGCAGATAAGATTTTAAAATATTTATTTAAAAAGACTGATTTACAATGTAATATAAGCTTTAATATGGTTGCCTTAGCAGATGGTAAGCCAGAAACTATGGGTCTTAAGACTATTTTAGGTCATTATATAAATCACCAAAAAGAAATAGTTACAAGAAGAACAAGGAAAGAGTTAGAAATAGCAGAAAAGAGATTTCATATAGTTGAAGGGTTTATAAAGGCAATAAATATCTTAGATGAAGTTATTGCAACTATTAGAGAATCTAAGTCTAAGAAGGATGCAGGAGAAAACTTAATTAACAAGTTTGGCTTTACAGAAGCCCAAGCCACTGCAATCTTAGAGTTGATGCTATACAGATTAACAGGATTAGAAATAAATGTGTTCCAAAAGGAATATAAAGAATTAGAAAGACAAATAAAGAAGTTTAAGAAGATTTTATCAGAAGAAAAAGAACTTCTAAAAGTAGTGAAATTTGAACTTAAAGAAATAACTGATAAATACAGAAATCCTAGAAGAACTCAAATAGTTGAAGATGATAGTGAAGCAAAGATTGATCTTGAGGAATTAATAGTTGTAGAAGATGTTATGCTTACTATTTCAAAGGATGGATTTATAAAGAGAATTCCATATAAAAATTACATCAGGGCAAATGCAGAACCTTCTGAAATTGAATATAGAGAAGGGGATGAGTTAAGATTTTTAGTTAAATCTAATACTACTGATAATATTCTTATATTTACAGATAGAGGAATAATGTATCAAATTAAAGGAATAAATGTTCCAGAAGGAAAGTGGAAAGAGAAAGGTGAAAAGCTTGATACATTAATCAAAGCTCTTAACCTTGATGATGAAAAAATAATTGGAGTTAATTCAGTTAATGTAATGTCCTCAGATAGATTTGTACAGTTTGTAACAAATAGTGGGTGCATTAAGAGAAGTTCTTTAGATAAATTCCAAACTAATTACTCAAAAGTTCAAGCTGTTAAGCTTAGAGAGGGAGAAAGAGTAGTTAGAACGGATATTTTAGAAGGAGAAAATAAATTCTTAAAAATTTCAACTAAGTTAGGTCTGGAGTTTACTCTAGAAATACCACAATTAGAAGATCTACCTAGAAATATATTGGGAACACAATTATTCAACTTATCATCTAAAGATGAAGTTATAAATGCTGAATATGTGGAAAGTATGGAGTTTGTTGAATATACTTTAGGGGTTACAGCTAAGGGAACATTAAAAACTTTTGCAAGAGCCAATAAAAATGATTCATTAAAAGTAACTACAGATTCTTCATCTGAATTATTAATGTTTACTAATAAAGGTAACGTTATAAAAATAGCATCATTTATGCTTCAAGAAGCAATTAAAAATAGTGAAATTTCTATTGAAGATTTAGTTTATGGATTAGGTAAAAAAGAAAGAGTAATTGCAATATATTCTATAAAATCTTATAGCGAAGAATATGCAGTATATACAATTTCTAATAAGGGATTAGTTAAAAAGACACTTCTTAGTGAGTTTGCAGGAGACTACTTAATACAACAAGCATACAAATTTAAAAATGAAGATGACGAAGTAGTTAGCATAGATATATCTAATGAAAAAATAGGTCACATTGTATTATTTACTAAAAAGGGTATGGCTATAAGGTTCCCTGTATCTAACGTTAATGCAATGGGTAAAATAGCATCAGGTGTTACAGGAATAAGCTTAAAGGATGAAGACGAAGTTGTTTATGGTAAATGCTTTGTAAATATAGAACAGGACCTAAATGGAGAAATTGCTATTTCATCATTATCAGAATATAGGTTTCAGTTAGTTACAAGGAATAAGGAGACAGCAGAAATTAAATTATCTGATGTTAAGCTCCAAAATAGAGCAGGTAGAGGATCAGGTGTTATGCTAGTTTCTCTTGATGATGAAATAAAGAACGTAAATATAATTTAAAATATGGTTTTTAGGAGGGATTCTTATGAAAAAGGTAGCTGTAATGCTAGCTGATGGCTTTGAGGAAATTGAAGCTTTAACAGTTGTAGATATTATAAGAAGGGCTAATATTACTTGTGATATGTTTAGTGTATCTAGTATGGAAGTAAAAGGTGCTCATGATATAGTTGTTAAGGTAGATAAACTAATAAGTGAAGAAGTTAAGGAATATGATGTAATAGTGCTTCCGGGAGGAATGCCTGGTGCTACTAATCTAAGAGATAATGAAGAGGTAATTGGCTTAGTAAAATGGTTTAATGATAATAAAAAAATAGTAGCTGCAATTTGTGCAGCTCCTATTGTTCTTGGAAAAGCAGGAATTATTGAAGGAAAGAAGGTAACTTCCTATCCAGGATTTGAAGATGAACTAATAAAAGGAAGTTATTTAGAAGAGCATGTAGTTGTTGATGATAATATTATTACAAGTAGAGGTCCGGCAACTGCTATGCTATTTGCTTATAAAATTTTAGAGTTATTACAATGTGATAAATGGGAAAACTTAAGTGAAGGGATGTTATTTAACTCCTTAATGAAATAGAGAAGAAATGGGGGAGAAGCTTTGAAAGAGAAGTGGATGGTAATTAATAAAAAAGAAGATTTTATAAAACTTACTAATGAATATGAAATTAATCCACTAATAGCAAGATTATTGGCCAATAGAGGAATTGTAAATAAAAAAGAAGCTTCTCTTTTTCTAAAAGGTACAGTTAATGATTTAAATGATGCATCCTTGATGAAGGATATGAAAAAAGCAGTATCTATAATTAAGGGCGCTATAGAAGAAAAGAAAAAGATAGTTATTTATGGTGATTATGATTGTGATGGAGTATGTAGTACAACTATTCTCTATAGAACCTTAAAGAAACTAGGAGCAAACTTTGATTATTATATACCTAACAGAGAAGATGAAGGTTATGGTATGAATAGTGATAGGATTAGAAAGCTTAAATCAGAAGGGGCGGAAGTAATTCTAACTTGTGATAATGGAATATCTGCTATGGAGCAGGTTGAAGTGGCTAAGGAGCTAGGTCTCACTGTAATTATCACAGACCATCATGATATACCTTATATTGAAAAAGAGGGTAACAGAATAAATGTTGTACCTAATAGTGATTGTGTTATAAATCCTAAACAAGGAAACTGTGAGTATCCATTTAAAGAACTTTGTGGAGCAGGAGTTGCATTGAAATTTTCTATGGAATTAGTTAATGCAATGGGACGAAGTTTTTCGGAATTATATGATTTGTTCCAATATGCAGCTATTGCGACCATTTGTGATGTTGTAGAGCTTTTAGGTGAAAATAGAATAATTGTTAAAGAGGGATTAAAGCTAATCAATAACACATCTAGTATAGGGCTTAAAGCATTAATAAAAGCAACTGGTCTAGAAGGAAAAGAAATAAGTGAGTACCACTTTGGATTTGTACTTGGACCATGTATAAATGCTACAGGAAGATTAGAGACAGCAGATTTATCAGTAGAGTTATTAATAACTGAAGATGAGAAATATGCAGAAGAACTAGCTAAAAAGCTTTATGACTTAAATGTAGAAAGACAAGAATTAACTTTTGATAGTGTTGAAAGTGTTATTTCTAAGGTTGAGGAAGAAATAACAAATGGAGAAAAGGTTATACTTGTATATGATGAAGGGATACATGAGAGTATAGCTGGTATAGTAGCAGGTAGAGTTAGGGAAAGATTTAATTTGCCAGCAATAGTTATGACAAAAGGAAAAGATATGCCAAAGGGGTCTGCTCGTAGTATTGAAGGATATAATATGTTTGAAGAATTGAATAAGTGTAAAGAATATATAGAGAAGTTTGGGGGACATCCTATGGCAGCAGGTCTATCTGTAAAAGAGGAAAATATATCTCTTTTGAGGAAGGCTCTTAATTCTAAATGTACTCTTTCAGATGAAGATATTATTCCAGTTATAAAAATAGACTCTCCATTAGAAATTAAATATTTGGATGAAAGCCTAGTAGAGGAAATTGAAAGTTTAAGACCTTTTGGAAAAGGCAATGGAAGTCCCTTATTTGCTGTTAAAAATATCAAGGTTTCAAGAGTGTTTTTCATAGGAAAAGAGAAGAACTTTATGAAGTTTAGATTTGGTATTCCAGGAACATTTGGATATGTTGAAGGGCTAAACTTTGATAAATATGAAGAATTTAAAGATATGTTCACCGATAAGTACGGTGAAGAAAAATTTTTAAAATTAGTAGATAGTGGATATGCAGATTTTAATATGGATATAATTTATTATCCAACTATTAATGAGTTTAATGGAAAAAGAAATATACAACTTAATGTTAAGAACTTTAGGTTATAATTTTAAGAGGATAGCTTGAAGCTATCCTCAATTTTTAAGGAGTAGAGAGAATTAAAGACCTTTTTCATATTGTTCTACCATTCTCTTAACCATTTCTCCACCAACGCTACCACATTGTTTAGAAGTAAGATTTCCGTTGTAGTCAGAGAAAGGTACGTTCATTGTACTAGCAACTTCGTTTTTGAATTTAGCTAATCCTTGTTTTGATTCTGGAACCAATGATTGATTTGGCATTTAAATTCACCTCCCTGTATCCTAGTAATCATAGCTTGTGTAATTTTTTTGTGATTATTATATATAATTAGAGGGAAAGGTGGAAAAGCCATACAAGTTGTTTATAAAAATAAAAGTTTAGGAGTTGATTTTTTGAGTAAGTATAAAATTATAATGACAGGTGGAGGTACAGCAGGACATGTAACTCCAAACTTAGCGCTAGTACCAAGCTTAGAAGAAGCTGGCTTTGAAATTAAGTATATAGGAAGTAAGGATGGAATAGAAAAAGAGATAATAGAATCAAAAGGAATTCCTTACTATGGAATATCATCAGGTAAGTTAAGAAGATATTTTGATATTAAAAATTTTACGGATCCATTTAAAGTTTTCAAGGGTGTAATTGAGGCTAAAAAAATATTAACAAAGGAAAAGCCTAATATAGTCTTTTCTAAAGGTGGTTTTGTTGCAGTACCTGTAGTTATTGCAGCTAGTATAAAGAAAATACCAGTTGTTGCTCATGAATCAGATATAACTCCAGGACTTGCTAATAAGTTATCAGCGCCATTTTGCGATAAGTTATGTGTTACCTTTAGAGAAAGCTTAAGTTTTGTAAAAGATAATAAGGGAGTTTTAACTGGAAGTCCTATAAGAAGCGAAATATTAAATGGAAGTAAGTTACAAGGAAAGCAAATATGTGGATTTAAAGATGAAAAAGAAATTTTATTTATTATGGGTGGTAGTCTTGGATCAAAGGTCATAAATGATGTGATTAGAGAAAACTTAGATGAAATTTTAACAAACTTTAATGTTATTCACATATGTGGAAAAGGCAATTTAGACAGTAAATTACAAAATTATACTGGATATAAACAATTTGAATTTGTAAGTGAGGAACTACCTCATTTAATGAAGGCAGCAGATTATATTGTTTCTAGAGCGGGAGCAAACTCTATTTTTGAGTTTTTAGCATTAAAAAAACCAACATTACTAATACCGTTGTCTAGAAAAGCAAGTAGAGGAGATCAAATTTTAAATGCAAATTCCTTTAAAAAAGAGGGGTATTCTCTAGTACTTGAGGAAGAAGAGATCACTAAAGAAAGCTTTTTGTCGCATTTAGAGGAATTAAGAACTAGAAAGAAGGAATTAATTAGTAAAATGAATGCTAAGCAAGGTGAGGTTGGAACCTCTGCTGTGATAAAGACAATTATGGACGTTATGAGAAAGTAGTGTAATTTGCAGAATATTTATAATATTACTTAAATGTTTTTAATTTACAATTCCCTTGCAAAATTGATATTCTGATATATAATTATATACGTAGGTTTGTTTTACTAGGAGATACAAAAGTTATTTTTTTAACAATGTCGTTATTGATATATTTAATGGACATTATTAATTTAAATGAATAATTCAGTGTATTTTTATGTTAAAATACACTCTACGGTTTAAACAAACATGTTTCTTATTAATTTTTATATAAAGAAAGAGGGGTCTACGCGATGAGAAAAATGAAAACTATGGATGGTAATACTGCAGCTGCTCATATATCATATGCATTTACTGAAGTTGCAGCTATCTATCCTATCACACCATCATCACCAATGGCTGAACACGTTGATGAATGGGTAGCACAAGGAAGAAAGAACATATTCGGTCAACCTGTACAAGTTATGGAAATGCAATCAGAAGCAGGTGCTGCTGGTGCAGTTCATGGATCATTACAAGCAGGTGCATTAACAAGTACTTATACTGCATCTCAAGGTTTACTATTAATGATTCCAAATATGTACAAGATTTCAGGGGAAATGCTTCCAGGAGTATTCCATGTTTCAGCAAGAGCATTAGCTACTTCAGCTCTTAATATTTTTGGTGATCACCAAGACGTTATGGCTGCAAGACAAACAGGTTTTGCAATGCTTGCAGAAGGATCAGTACAAGAAGTTATGGATTTATCAGCAGTTGCTCACTTAACTGCAATAAAATCTAGAATACCTTTTGTTAACTTCTTTGATGGTTTCAGAACTTCTCACGAAATTCAAAAGATCGAAGTTCTTGAATATGATGAATTAGCAAACTTAGTTGATTGGGATTCAGTTGAAGCTTTCAGAGCTAGAGCTTTAAATCCTAACCATCCTGTAACTAGAGGTACTGCACAAAACGCTGATATCTACTTCCAAGAAAGAGAATCAGTTAATAAGTTCTACGAAGCAGTTCCTGATATAGTTGAAGGATACATGGCTGAAATAACTAAGTTAACAGGAAGAGAATATCACTGCTTCGACTACTATGGAGCTCCAGATGCTGATAGAGTAATCATTGCTATGGGTTCTGTAACAGATGTATGTGAAGAAACTGTAGATTACTTAAATGCTAATGGACAAAAAGTTGGTGTTGTTAAAGTAAGATTATACAGACCATTCTCAAATGAAAAATTAATGAAAGCTATACCAGCATCTGTTAAGAAGATTGCTGTATTAGATAGAACAAAGGAACCAGGATCAGCTGGTGAACCATTATACTTAGACGTTAAGAATGCATTCTATGGTAAGGAAAATGCTCCTGTTATCGTAGGTGGTAGATTCGGTCTAGGTTCTAAGGATCCAAATCCAGGTCACATTGCTGCAGTTTATGAAAACTTAGCAAAGGAAGATTCAAAGAATGGATTTACAATAGGAATCATTGATGACGTAACAAATACTTCATTAGAAGTTCATCAAGATATCGATGCTACTCCAGAAGGAACTACAGCATGTAAGTTCTGGGGATTAGGATCAGACGGTACTGTTGGTGCTAATAAGAGTGCTATCAAGATCATCGGTGACCATACAGACATGTATGCTCAAGGTTACTTCTTCTATGACTCTAAGAAGTCAGGTGGTATAACAGTATCTCACTTAAGATTTGGTAAGAAGGCAATCAAGTCTCCATACTTAATAAACAAGGCAGACTTCGTTTCATGTTCTAACCAATCATACGTTCATAAGTACAATGTACTTGATGGATTAAAGCCAGGTTCAACTTTCTTACTAAACACTATCTGGACTCCAGAAGAATTAGATGAAAAGTTACCAGGTTCATATAAGAGATTTTTAGCTAACAACAACATTAAGTTCTACACTATCAATGCTGTTGGAATCGCTCAAGAAATAGGTCTTGGTGGAAGAATCAACATGATAATGCAATCAGCTTTCTTTAAGCTAGCTAACATTATCCCAGTTGAAGATGCTGTTAAGTACCTTAAGGATGCAGTTGTAACTTCTTATGGTAAGAAGGGACAAAAGGTTGTTGATATGAACAACGCAGCTATCGATAAGGGTGTTGAATCAATCGTTAAGATAGATATTCCAGAATCATGGAAGGATGCTAAGGACGAAGAAGTTGAAAACAACCACAAGATGACTGAATTCGTTAAGAATATAGTTATCCCAATGAACAGACAAGAAGGAGATTCTCTTCCAGTATCTACATTCATGGGAATGGAAGATGGTACTTTTGAAGCTGGTACTGCAGCTTACGAAAAGAGAGGAATTGCAGTTAACGTACCTGAATGGGTTCCAGAAAAGTGTATCCAATGTAACCAATGTGCTTACGTTTGTCCACATGCTGCAATTAGACCATTCTTATTAAATGATGCTGAAAAGGCAGCTGCTCCAGAATCAATGAAGTTAGTTCCTGCTAAGGCATTAAAGACAGAAGAACCATTAAGCTTCTCAATCGGAGTAACTCCATTAGATTGTACTGGATGTGGAAACTGTGCTCAAGTTTGTCCAGCTCCAGGAAAAGCTTTAATAATGAAGCCACAGGAATCTCAACATGATCAAATGGAAGCTTGGGATTATGCAGTTGAAGAAGTTTCAGCTAAGAAGAACCCAATGAATAAGAATACAGTTAAGGGAAGCCAATTCGAACAACCATTACTTGAGTTCTCAGGTGCTTGTGCAGGTTGTGGAGAAACTCCATATGCTAAGCTTATAACTCAATTATTTGGTGACAGAATGATGATTGCTAATGCAACTGGATGTTCATCAATCTGGGGTGGATCAGCTCCTTCAACTCCATATACAATTAACCATAAAGGACATGGTCCAGCTTGGGCTAACTCATTATTCGAAGACAATGCTGAATTCGGATTAGGTATGTTCTTAGGTGTTAAGGCTATAAGAGAAAGAATAGCTAATAACTTAAAGGCATTATTAGAAGAAGGTGTAAATGACGACGTTAAGGTTGTTGTTGAAGACTGGTTAGCTAATATGAACAATGGTGAAGGAACTAGAGATAGAGCTGAAAAGTTAGAAGCAGCTTTAGCTACAGTTAATTCAGAATTAGCTAAGAAAGTATTAGATGAAAAAGACTACTTCGTTAAGAGATCTCAATGGATCTTCGGAGGAGACGGTTGGGCTTACGATATCGGATACGGTGGAGTTGACCACGTATTAGCATCTGGTGAAGATGTAAATATATTCGTATTTGATACAGAAGTTTACTCTAATACAGGTGGACAATCTTCTAAATCTACTCCAACAGCTGCTATAGCTAAGTTCGCAGCTTCTGGTAAGAAGACTAAGAAGAAAGACCTTGGAATGATGGCTATGAGCTATGGTTATGTATATGTTGCTCAAGTAAATATGGGTGCAGATAAGAACCAAACTCTTAAGGCTATTGCTGAAGCAGAAGCTTACCAAGGACCATCATTAATCATTGGTTATGCTCCATGTATTAACCACGGTATTAAGATTGGTATGGGTAACAGTATGCAAGAAGCTAAGAGAGCTACTGATTGTGGATACTGGGCTATGTACAGATACAACCCACAATTAAAGGGAACTAAGAATCCATTTGCTTTAGATTCTAAGGAACCAAAGGCAGACTTCAAGGAATTCTTAATGGGTGAAGTAAGATATGCTTCATTAGCTAAGGCATTCCCAGAAGCAGCAGATGCTTTATTTGAAAAGACTTACAATGATGCTATGGAAAGATTAGCAGGATATAAGAAGTTAGCTGAACAAGAATAATTTCTTTAAATATGAAAAGCTGTATCATTTAATGATACAGCTTTTTTGCGTACATACCTTCACAAAAGCTAGGGGATGCTGAAAATTGGTCATTTAGCAAGTTAGTAATTGTGGTTTTTTATTGAATAATATTTAGTTAAATTGCTAATGTTTTTAATTACATAAAATAAAATTCTAATTATTTTAAAATATAGCTTTTAATTTATAAGAAATAAGGGTAAAATTAAAACAACTACTTATTTAAAAGGAGGATTTGAAAATGAGTGATGAATTAAATAAATGTGGATGCGGACATGACCACGACCATGAAGGATGTGGATGTGGACACGATCATGATGAACATGGTTGTGGATGTGAAGAGCATGAAAGCTTTGTAATTGATTTAGAAGATGATAACGGAAACGTAATATCTTGTCCTATTATAGATGCTTTTGAATTTGAAGATAAGGAATATGTTTTAGCTCAAAGCCCAGAAGATGACTCAGTATACTTATTCAGAGCTGATGGTGAAGAGTTAGTAGTACCTGAAGAAGAAGAATTCGACAGAGTTGCTACTTATTATAATGATGAATTAGTAGAAAAGTAGAAAGAGAGTGGTGAAACCACTCTTTTTTTATGTCTAGGAAAATATTAAATAAGAACTATTGAAGCAATAGAAAAGTAAATGGAAAATTATAATAAATGATTTACAAGGTAGTTCATTAATGCTATATTTTTTATAGATAGGAAGGAAGGTGTACAATATGAAATATGCAGATTTACATATTCATTCTTCCTACTCTGATGGAGTATTAGCACCAGAGGAAATAGTAGAGTTAGCTAAAAATCAAGGGATTAAATATATATCAATAACTGATCACGACTCTATTTCTGCTCAGTACATTATTGATAAAAATGATACTGGTGTGAATATTATACCTGGAATTGAATTTAGTACGGAATATAATGATTTAGAGATACATATTCTAGGGTATTTTATTGATATAAATAATAGAAGATTAAATGAAGTTGTAAGTGGATTAAGAAGATCAAGGGTAGAGAGAACATATAAAATCTTAGAGAAGTTAAAAGAAAACAAGGTATATATTGATATAGATGAAATAGCAGTTGATAAAGATTCATCTATAGGTAGAGGGAATATTGCAAACGCAATTGTAAACAGAGGGTATGCTGAAAATTATAAAGAAGCATTTTCTAAATATTTAATAAAAGGGAAATCTGCCTATGTGAAAGGTGAAAAACTTTCATATAAAGAAACATTGCAGGTTATTAATGAAGCTGGAGGCATATCAGTACTAGCTCATCCTGGTAAGATATATAGAAGTATAGAAATAGAGAATGTAGTAAGAGAGTTAAAATGCTATGGTTTAAATGGGATAGAGGTATATCATCCAAGTCATAGCAAAGAGCAGATTAATAGTTTCTATAATTTAAGTAAGAAATATAAATTGTTGATAACAGGTGGTAGTGATTTTCATGGATCTTGTAATAAACCTATTTTATTAGGTACACAGGGGATCAATGAGCTACTTTTAGATAAATTAATTAATTATAAGCAAAAGCAATAAATGGAGGAGATAAAATGAATTATTCAAAAAAGGCTATGAACATAACTCCATCAATAACCCTTGCGATTACTGCCAAAGCTAAAGAGCTTAAGGGGGCAGGAGTTGATGTTGTAAGTTTTGGGGCAGGAGAACCTGATTTTAACACACCTAAAAATATAATGGATGCAGCTATCAAATCTATGGAAGAAGGGAAAACAAAGTATACCCCTACTTCTGGAATAATAGAGTTAAGAGAGGCAATATGTAAAAAACTTAAAGAGGATAATAATTTGTCTTATAATTCTAATCAGATAATTGTTTCTACAGGGGCAAAGCAATGTTTGGCAGATGCTTTTATGGCTATATTAAATCCAGGAGACGAGGTTATAGTACCAATTCCATATTGGGTAAGTTATCCTGAATTAATAAAACTTGCTGATGGGGTACCTGTTTTTGTTGAAGGTAAAGAGGAAAATGATTATAAATATACTTTAGAATCTTTAAATAAAGTAGTTAATGATAATACCAAGGCAATTATTATAAATAGTCCTAACAATCCAACAGGAACTGTTTATTCTATAGACGAGCTAAAAGAGATAGCTGAGTTTGCCCAAAAACATGATTTAATAATTATATCTGATGAAATATATGAGAAGTTAATATACGATGGTAAAAAACATGTTAGTGTAGCTTCTCTTTCAGAAGATGCTTACAATAGAACAATAGTAATTAATGGCTTTTCTAAATCTTATGCAATGACTGGATGGAGATTAGGATATGCAGCAGGAAATGCAGAAGTGATTAAATTAATGACTAGTGTTCAAAGTCATGTTACTTCTAATACTAATTCAATAGCTCAATATGCAGGAGTGGAAGCTTTAAATGGGCCAAAAGATGAAATTGAAAAAATGGTTAAGAAGTTTGAAGAGAGAAGAAACTTAATGATAGATAGAATTAAAAGCATTACTGGACTAAGCATAATTAGACCTGAAGGTGCATTCTATGTAATGATTAATTTGGAAAATTATTTAGGAAAGAGTATAAATGAGAATGTCATTAATAACTCAGTAGATTTCTCAAGAGAACTTTTAGAACATGAAAAGGTTGCTGTTATACCAGGATCTGCTTTTGGGTTAGACAAGTATATTAGGTTGTCTTATGCGACTTCAGAAGAGTTAATATTAAAAGGTTTAGACAGAATTGAAAGTTTCTTAAATAAATTAAAGTAAAGAGGTGGCTATGCCACCTTTTATTTTTTTGAATAGATATTATATAATAAACACAAAGATAGATGGAGGAATAAAATGAAAAAGTTAGCTATATTTGATATTGATTATACTATTACAAAGAAAGAAACATTAATGGAGTTTTATAAATATTCTTTAGAAGAAGATATAAAAAATATTAGGTTTTTACCAAGAGCTTTATATAGTGGCTTAATGTATGGCGTGGGTATATATGATGAGAGAAGGGTTAAGGAGTGTTTTTTAAAGTTTATTGATAATATTGAAGAAGAAAAATTACAAGATTTAGTGAAAAGATTTTATAAGAACAGACTAAGTAAAATATTATATAAAGATGCAGTAGATATGATGTATAAATTAAAAAAGGAGGGCTATGATATTTATTTAATATCTGCATCCCCTGAATTTTATATAAATGAGTTTTATAACATTGATGTTGTAGATAAGGTTATTGGAACTAGGTTTGAATTTAAAGAAGGAAAATTTATTAGAAGAATGTTAGGTAGCAATTGTAAAGGTGAAGAAAAAGTAAAAAGATTAAAGGAAGTGTTATCAAAAGAAAATATTGAAGTGGATTTTAAAGATTCATATATGTTTTCAGATTCTTTATCAGATAAACCGCTTTTAGATTTAGTTGGAAAACCTTATTTAATTAATTATAAGAAGAAGCATGAGATAGAAATATTAAAATGGATTTAAGAGGAGGAGTAAAAATGATTGAAGCTATTAATGAATACTATATTGATAATGGCAAATTAAGAGAGGTAGAAGAATGGAGAGAAGAGGGGGAAGGAAAGCTAATATATGAAGTTATTAGAATAATTAATGGGAAACCCCTATTTTATAAAGAACATTATGACAGAATGATAAACTCATTTAAATTAAATAACTACAAAAATGATATTACATATGATGAGTTGTTGAATGATATAAATAACCTAGTAATATCAAATAACAAGACTTTAGGAAATATAAAAATAATTTTTAATACGAAATCTAATGAATTTAAAATATTTTTTATAAAGCATTCTTATCCTACAGACGAAATGTATAAAGAGGGGGTAAAAACAATACTGTATTTTGGAGAAAGAGAAAATCCAAATGCAAAGGTTATTAACAATAGTTTTAGAGAAGCGGTAAATAAAGAAATAAAGAAAAATGATGTTCATGAAGCTATTCTTGTTGATAGAAATGGATATATAACAGAAGGTAGTAGGTCAAATATTTTTCTTATAAAAGACTCTAATGTTTATACATCTAAGGTTGAAGCTGTTTTACCTGGAGTTACAAGAACAGAGATAATTAAGGTGGCAAAAGAAAATGGCATTAACATTATAGAGGAAAATATAAGATATACTGACCTAGAAAAGTTTGATGTGTTGTTTATTTCGGGAACATCACCTAATATTTTACCAATAAGAAGAGTGAATGAGTTAGAGTTTGATGTTGAAAATTATTTGTTAAGAAAATTAATGAACTTATTCGATGAATTAATTGGTAGAAATACACTAAACTAAATGAATTTTCATATATTTTACAAAGTATTCTTATATGATATACTTAATAAAGGGGAAAATGGGAGATGGTGTATATGGATTGTAACTTTATGGGAAAAAACCTAGAAGAATGTTTATGTGAAGCAGAAAGACAATTATCTATCCCAAGGAATGAACTTGTATATAAGATAATAAAAGAAGAAAAAAGTATATTTAGGAAACATTGCGAAATAAAAGTTATAGAGAAAAGTAAGAATCAAGATAAGAATAGTAATTTGATAGATATAGTGGATAACAAAATACTTATAAAGGATAAGCAAAATAAGTTTAATTTAGATTTTGAGGAAGATATAGAGTTATATGTTAATAATGAAAGAGCAGTATCTGGTGTAGAAGTTACTTTTGAGGATACTATAACCTTCAAGTTAGAAGGAGTAAAAGCAAAAAGAGAAATAAAAATAGACACATCAGATAAAGTACAAGCCAAAATGTTTATTTTATATACTCCAGAATATAAGCCTGTTTTAAAGTATGAAAAGGCTGTAAGTAGAATTAAACTGAAAAAGGAATTTGAGGATGGGGAGCTTCCACCTAAATACTCTAAAGAAGATATATTAGAAGTGTTGTCTTTAAAGCAAATAGTTTATGGTATTGATGAAAGCATTATTACAAAAGTAGTAGAGATGAATGAAGTGAATGGTGAAGTAATAGCTGAGGGAGTCAATGCCAAAGATGATGAAAATGATAAGATAAAAACATATTTTGATAGTGTAAAGAAAAATATAGATGAAAATTCTATTGAAAATGTTGATTATAAGAATATGTACTCCATAGGAACTGTAAAAAGTGGAGATATTATTGCAGAGCTTATCGTTGGTGAAATAGGAAAAGATGGAATAGATGTATTTGGTGGAGTTATAAAAAGAAAAGTTAAGAAACAATTAAAGTTAAAGATTGGTGTTGGATGTAAAATTCAGGATAATAAGGTGTTTGCTATTACAGAAGGTAGGCCTTCTATAAAGAATGGAGTTTTTAATGTTTTTAAAATATTTGAGACTTCCAAAGATGTTGATATAAAGAGTGGTAATATCGACTTTATTGGTGATATAAAGATTAATGGAAATGTAAAAGAAGGCATGAAGGTAACATCAGGTAATAGTATAGAGATTAATGGGAATATAGAGAGGGGAACTATTATTGCACAAGGTGAAGTGAGAGTATCTGGAAGTGTGATTAGTTCCAATATAACTGCAGGAACTAAAGATTTAGACAGGCAGTTATATATAGATAACTTGAGAAGCTTAAAAAAGGACTTAGAACTGTTAATTGCTTCAGTTAAACAAATAAAGGAAAGTAGCGTTCTAGGTGCTGAAAAAGAAGATGGAGAAATTATTAAATTATTAATTGAAACTAAATTTAATTCTGTTATTAGGGTTTCTATTTTAATAATGAGTATATCAAGTAGTCTTGGAAATAGTTCTCAATATATATATGACTTTATTAAGGAAAAACTTATTGGATTCGGGCCTTTAAAAATTAAGTTTGCCAATGAGTTATACGATTTTATTAGACTTATAGAAAAAGAAATTGAAGTTAATGAGTTGGAAACAATAATACCGGTAAATATATACGTTGGATATTGTCAGGATGGAAAAATAGAGTCAAGTGGTAAAGTAATAATTAAGGGTAAAGGTATGTATACATCAGAAATAACAGCTAAAGATGGTATAGAAGTATTATCAAAAGGAGCTGTTGTTAGGGGAGGCTCTTTAAAGGCTAACAATTATATTAAAGTTAGTACGGTAGGAAGTAGTGCGGGTGTTAGTACGATCTTACATGTTTCTAAAAATGGAAAAATAGAAGCAGAGGTAGCTTATCAAAATACAGTTTTCTGTTTTGAAGAAAGACAATATATATTAGAAGCTCATTCAAAAAACATAAAAGCCTATCTAGATAAAGATGGTGAAATAGTTGTAGAAAAGTTTGTATTTTAGGAGGTATGTATGGATAAGATAGAAAATAAAATACTAATATTTAGGTTGGGAGAAGATCGTTATTCTACTAATATTAGTGAAATAGAAAGAATATTAGAATATACTGAAACCGTACATATTCCGGATGCACCAAACTTTGTTGAAGGGGTAATAAATTATGAGGGACATGTTATACCTGTTCTAAATTTATGTAAAAAGTTTAATTTGGATTGTTGCAATAAGGATTGTAAAGACTTTAAGATTATTGTGGTAAAAAGAGAGAATAGAAAATTTGGTGTTATTGTAAATAATGTATATGAGGTTTCCAGTGTTAGTGATGAAATGGTGGAAATGGTGCCATCCATAACTTTATCGGAAAAAAATAATTATATAAAAGGGCTAGTTAAGATTGGTGGCAAAATAATAATTCTTTTAGATATGGAAAGGCTTTTATCAAAAGAAGAGAGTGATCAAATATTTTAGGGGGATTTATGGAATATACTGAAGTTAAAGTTGGAATATCAGATTTGAATGTAGTGCTTCCTCCTCAGAAAATTATAACTATAGGGTTAGGGTCTTGTGTGGGAATTGGACTTTATGATTCAGAATCCAAGGTTACAGGATTAGCACATATAATGTTGCCAGATAGTACCCAATTTAGGAAGGTTACGCAACCTTTAAAATTTGCGGATTTAGCCATACCAATATTGATAGAAAAAATGGTGTCAAAAGGATGCAAAAGAAGAAATATAGTTGCTAAAATTGCAGGTGGAGCATCTATGTTTAATTTTAGTGATAAAACTATGATTAGCGATATTGGTAAAAGGAATACAGAAGCAGTAAAACAGTCATTAAAATCATATAAAATCCCTATATTAGCTGAGGAAACTGGAGGTAACAAAGGGAGAACTATGATAATTGATTCCAATAATGGAGAGGTTACAATTAGAATTATAGGAAAAGGAGTATTAACTATATAAAATACATAAATTTTATGAAGGCTTTAGTTGATTAAAACTAAAGATGAAGTTAGAGAGGGAGATAAAAAGTATTATGGAATTCGATGATTTTCATAAGTGGGTTTATAGAGAGTATGGGATGAATTTATCTGCTTATAAGTCAGAGCAGTTAAATAGAAGAATATCTAGTCTTATGGGAAGATTAGATATTTCAAGCTTAGATGAGTATAAAAAAGTAATAATTAGTGATAAAGAGCAAAGAGAGAGGTTTTTTGATTTTATAACGATAAATGTAACTGAGTTCTTTAGAAATCCTGAACTTTTTAAGGAATTAGAGCAGATAATAAAAAAGTCATTACTACATAAAAATGGAGGTTTGAAGATATGGAGCGCTGCTTGTTCCATTGGTTGTGAACCCTATAGTTTAGCAATAATGTTGGACAAGTTATCTGTTAAGAATAATGTAAAAATAATTGCTACAGATATAGATAGGAATGCATTAGCTAAGGCAGAAAAAGGAATTTATACATTTGATGAAATTAAAAATGTAAAAAAAGAAGATTTAGATAAATATTTTGAAAAAATAGACGATAATTATTGTGTATGTAAGAAAATAAAATCAATGGTTACTTTCAGAAAGCATGATTTAATAACAGAGAAGTATGAGGGTGGGTTTGATTTAATTGTATGTAGAAATGTAGTTATTTACTTTAAAAGTGATGCTAAGATGGAAGTGTATAGTAAGTTATCTGACGCCTTAAATAAGGGTGGTTTCTTATTTGTAGGAGGCACAGAGAGTATATATGACTATAATAAAGTCGGTTTAGAACGGGTTTCTACATTTATTTATAAAAAGCTATAGAGGGGGTATATGAATGGATACATCACAATATATGAATATGTTCTTAGAAGAATCCATGGATAATCTTCAAATATTAAATGAATCGTTATTAGAATTAGAAAAGAATCCAAATGATGTTGATAAGGTCAATGAAATATTTAGAGTAGCCCATACAATTAAGGGAATGGCTGCAACAATGGGGTTTACTGATATAGCTGAATTGACTCATAAGATGGAAGATGTTTTATCAAAATTCAGAGAAGGTCAGTTAAATGTTACTCAAGAGGTTGTTACAGTATTATTCGATTGTTTAGATACATTAGAAAGAATGGTAAGTAATATTGAAGAGGGCGCAGATTCTAGTATAGATATAGAGGCAATAATAAAATCTTTACATAATATTTCGCAGGTAAAAGATGTAGCGGCAAATAAAGAGATAGAAACTTTAGTTACATTAGAAAAAGATAATTGTAGTATGGAGCTAAATGACTATGATATGTCAATAATAAAACAAGCCCAAGAAAAAGATTTTAATGCTATAGAGTTAAGTATAACATTAAGTGAAAATACTCTATTAAAATCTGCTAGAGCCTTTTTAATTGTAAAGGATTTAGAGGAAATTGGTGAAATAATTAAATCTAAACCATCTACAGAAGATATAGAAAATGAGGATTTTGAACTTCAATTAGACTTTGTTTTAATTACTACAAGCTCAGAAGATGAAGTTAAGAAGTTAGTTGAAAATATTTCTGAAGTTAGAATGGTTAAGACTAAATTAATAGAGTTCCAAAAGATAGAAGAGAGTGCAGTTAAGCCAAAAGAGGTTAAACTGGAGTCCAAAGAGACTTCTGAAGAAAAGAAAAAAAGTGTGAAAAAAGAAGGAAACAAGAAATCACATCAATCAGTAAGAGTTGATCTAGAAAGAATAGATAAACTTATGAATATGGTTTCTGAACTAGTTATATATAGGACAAGACTTGAGCAAATAGTAGTAGACCATAAATCATCTGATTTAACAGAAACTTTGGAGCAAGTTGGAAGAACAACTACAGACCTTCAAGATTTAGTTATGAAAATTAGAATGCTTCCTTTAGACACTGTATTTAATAGATTCCCAAGAATGATTAGGGATATATCAGTGGAATTAAATAAGGAAATTAATTTTGTTATTGAAGGTGCTGAAACAGAACTAGATAGAACTGTTATAGATGAAATTGGTGAGCCATTAATACACTTATTAAGAAATGCAGCAGATCATGGAATTGAAACTAAAGAAGAAAGAATAGCTAAAGGAAAACCTGCAGTAGGTACAATTAAGCTTGTTGCGTATCAAGAAGGAACAAAAGCTTTAATAAAAGTAATAGATGATGGTGCAGGAATAAATGTTGAAAAAGTAAAAGCAAAAGCTGAAAGAGTTGGTATTAACACAGAAGGATTAAGTGATGATGATATCAAAAATTTAATCTTTGCACAAGGATTCAGCACTAATGAAGTTGTTACAGATATATCAGGTAGAGGAGTAGGAATGGATGTTGTTAGGGCAAAAGTTTCAGCTCTTGGAGGTACTGTAGATTTAATTAGTGAAGAGGGTAAAGGATCAACATTTGTAATTAGGCTACCACTTACATTACAAATAATACAAGCGTTACTAGTTAATGTTGGTAATGAAACTTTAGCAATTTCTCTAGGATTTATAGATAGGGTTATTGATTATAAGAAAGATAATATTAAAAAGAGCAATGGTAAAGAAGTAATAATATATAGAGATGATGTAATACCATTGGTTAGACTAAATGAAAGATTAAATATAGAATCTGTAGATACAGAGAAGAAGTTTGTAATTATTGTTAAGGTTGGTGAAAAGACTATTGGACTTCTTGTTGATTCATTAATGGGACAACAAGAAATAGTAATTAAGCCATTAGGTAAAACATTAAGTTCTTTAAAAGAGTATATAGGTGCAACTATATTAGGTAATGGATTAGTTACATTAATTCTTGATGTAGGAGCCTTAATATAAAAAATATATTAGGAGGTATGTAATGGATCATGGGAATTTAAGCAATATACAGCTTGATGCATTAAAAGAAGTTTCTAATATAGGAGCAGGAAATGCAGCAACTGCATTATCAATGATGCTTGGAAAAAAGATCGAAATGACTGTACCTTCAGTTAATATGATAAAGTTGAGTGAAATGTACAATGATGAAGCAGAATCTTTGGTCTGTGGAATTGTAGTTAGAGTACTTGGAGATATCCAAGGAAATATATTAATTATTTTTAAAGACAATGTAGCTCACGATATTGTAGAAATGTTAACTGGAGTTAGAGAAAATGAGATATCAGAATTAGGTGATTCAGCTCTATGTGAAATAGGAAACATTCTTTCTGGATCATATATGAATGCAATAACGCAATTCACTGGATTATGTGTTATACCATCAGTACCAGCTGTAGCTTATGATATGTTGGGTGCAATTTTAGCAACAACTTTCGTAGAGTCTGGTCAGTATGACGAAAATATATTAGATATAGAAACAGTATTTTTAGATGAATTAAATAGTAATATAGGAGCACATTTTTATTACATACCTGTTCCTGGTTCGTTTGAAAAGATATTAAAATCAATTGGAGTATATTAATTTGGAGGTAAAAGATATGGCAAATAAAGTATTAATAGTTGATGATGCAGCTTTTATGAGAATGATGATAAAGGACATTTTAGAGAAAAATGGATATGATGTTGTTGGGGAAGCTAGCAATGGATTAGTGGCAGTAGACTTATATAAAAAGGAGAAGCCAGACGTTGTTACTATGGATATAACAATGCCAGATATGGATGGTATTGAAGCGGTTAAGCAAATAAGAACATTTGATCCTAATGCAAAGATTATAATGTGTTCAGCTATGGGACAACAATCAATGGTAATGGATGCTATCAAATCAGGAGCAAAAGATTTTATAGTTAAGCCTTTCCAAGCAGATAGAGTACTTGAAGCAATTAAAAAAGTAATAGGCTAATTATCCTAATTATAGGAGGGGTACAAATGCAAATAGTAGTATTTAAGTTGGGCGATGAACATTTTGCTGTTGAAACAGAAAAGGTTCAAGGAATAAATGATATGATGAGTATAACTCTAGTACCTAAAGCGCCTAATTATATTAAAGGGTTAATTAACTTGAGAGGTAGCATAAAATCATTAGTTGATATTAATCTACTTCTAAATGTAGATACATCTGATAATCAAGAAAATATAATAATTCTTAATGTTGGAGAAGAGGAAATAGGAATTTGCGTAGATGAGGTAGAAGAGGTTTTAGATATAGAAGAAACTTCTATTCAGAGGGTAGAAACAGAAGTAGAATATCAATATATAAAAGGCATTTATAAACATGATGAAAAACTGCTTACGATAATTGATATAGACAAACTATTAAATATATAGAAAAGAGGGACAAGTATGGCAGATGTTTTATCACAGAGCGAAATAGATGCCTTGTTGTCTGCCTTATCTACAGGATCGTTAGAACCGGACGAACTTCAAAAAGAAGAAGAAAAACATAAGGTGAAAGTATATGATTTTAGGAGTCCACAAAAATTCTCAAAAGATCATATTAGAACTTTAGAGTTAATTCATGATAATTATGCAAGAATAATATCTAATTTCTTAACAGCACAATTAAGGAAAAACGTTAAAGTGAAAATAGAAACTGTAGAGCAGATAACCTATGAGGAATTTATACATTCAATACCAAATCCAACAATAATGACTATGTTCAGAATGCCACCTCTAACAGGAACTATATTATTTGAAACGAATCCACAATTCTCATTTCAAATAATAGATGTACTATTAGGGGGAACGGGAGAAAGAAATACGGTTAGTAAGGAATTTTCGGATATAGATAAAAACATAATGATGCAAATTACTTCAGGAATGATTTCTAATTTGAAGCTTGCATGGGAAGACATATTAAATGTTGAACCAGAAGTTGAATCTTTAGAAACAAATCCAGCTATAAATCAAACATTAGCACCAAACGAACCAGTTGCTTTAGTTACTTTTTCAGTAGAAATGGGTAAGAGCAATACATTTATTAATATATGTATTCCATATCTAAGTATTGAAAAGGTATTGGATAAGTTAGTTGTTCAATATTGGTTCCAAAATGAAAAAGATGCATTAGGCGATGAAGTAAGAGAAAAGATTGAAGAGGGACTTAATCCGGTAGAGATAGAAATGTCAGCAGAATTAGGGTGTACTCATTTAACAATTGATGATTTCTTAAATTTATCTAGGGGAGATATAATAAGATTAGATAATAAATGTACTAATCCTATAAAGATATATGTAGAAGATCAAGAGTGTTATTATGCAAGACCAGGAATTACTGGTAAGAACTTAGGGGTTGCAGTATTGGATATAATAGATAAGGATGTGAATGAGTATGAGTAACGGTTTTTTATCTCAAGAAGAGATAGATTCACTATTAAATGGAAGTGATGACTCTTCAAGTAATGCAGGGGTTAATGATAACTCTGTTAATTTGTTAAGTGATATAGAGAAGGATCTTTTAGGGGAAATAGGAAACATTTCTATGGGGTCTGCATCAACGGCACTTTATCAAATAATAAATCAAAAAGTAAATATAACAACACCAGTTGTTTCAATTACAACATTAAAGGAAATCAAAGAAACCTTTGAAACACCAACTGTTGTATTAGATGTAGAATATACAAGTGGAATAATAGGAAGAAATATACTTATTATTAAGACTGAAGATGCTGCCGTTATAGCTAATTTAATGATGGGTGGCGATGGAATTGTTGACAATCATGAACTATCAGAAATAGAAATTAGTGCTGTGCAAGAAGCTATGAATCAAATGATAGGTTCTGCAGCTACATCAATGGCTACTATGTTTTCAAGAGAAGTAAACATATCACCACCTATATCCAAGATATGGAATAATAGTGAAGATCCTCTTTCTAGTAAAATACCAGAGGAACAAGCAATTGTAAGAGTTAGTTTTAGAATGACAATAGGAAATTTAGTTGATAGCAATATAATGCAAATACTTCCTGTTGAGACAGCAAAGAAAATTGTATCTATAATGATAGGTAAAGAAGATGAAAATAGCGATGCTTCTAAACAAAATGATAATCCTGTAAATAATGAGCTTTCAGTTGAAAGTTACAATAATTCATATGAAGATGTTTATGAAGTAAATCAGCCTGTATCAGAAAAAACAATAATTGAAACTCCACAACCACAGGTGGAAGTACATAAAGCTAGTTTTGAGCCTTTAGTAGAAAGTAAAAGTTCTGTAGCGTCTAATAAAAATATTGATTTAATTCTAGATGTTCCATTAGATATTTCTGTGGTTCTTGGTAGAACAAAAAAGAGTATAAAAGACATATTAAACTTTTCTACAGGTTCCTTAATAGAATTGGATAAATTAGCAGAAGAACCTGTAGAGGTACTTGTAAACGGAAAAACAATTGCTTTAGGAGAAGTAGTTGTGGTAGATGAAAACTTTGGTGTTAGAATAACAAGTATAGTAAGTAATACTGAAAGAATAAATTCATTAAAGAAATAATGATACAATAAAAGCTATGTTGATTAAAATCAATGTAGCTTTTATTGTGTTCCAGTAATTGTAAAATAAAATGTTAAAATTGACATAAAACTATAAATTATATCTTAGTATATTCGATAATAAATATATAGGAGCTACTTGGGAGGTAAGTATTATGAATATAAATGGGATAAATTCTAATAATGTTATTAATTTTTATTCGAAAAATAAAAATAGAGTATCTCAAACAAAGGAAGTAAATAATGTTTCTGACAGAATAGAAATATCTAAGTTAGGAAAGAGCCTAACTAACTATACATTAGAAGGAGTAAATGTGGATAATTCTAAGAAAATTGAGGAACTAAAAAATCAAATTAATAATGGAACTTATAATGTTGATGCTAAGTTAACTGCTAGAAGTATTCTAGATACAATTAAGGAGAACGGTTTAAATGAGTAATGAGTTAACTATAGTTATAAAAAATGAAGGAGAAGCTTTAAAGAAGCTTTTATCACTACTAGAAAAACAATATAAACATGTGATGAAAAAAGAAGTTTTTGAGCTAGAAGCTTTAGTTGATAAAATAAAGTTGGTAAATAAAGAAGTTGCTCAAGCAGAGGTTGAGAGAAGAAAACTAGTTGGGCAAAGAAGTATGAGAGAAATTGTGAATACTTCTAATGATGAGGAGCTTGATAATTCATATAGAGAAATTAATAGGATAATATTAGCTGTAAAGCAACAAAAAGAAACTAATGAATTGTTGATAAGACAACAAATGAGTTTTAATAATCAAGTATTAAATATAATAAATCCAAGAAGAGAAATGAAGACATATAATTCATATGGAAATCTTTCAAGATAGGAGGAAGTTACATGACAGGATTGTTTGGAACTTTTAATATAGCTAAAAGAGGAATTAATACATCGCAGGCTACAATTGATGTAACTTCTCATAATATTTCAAATTCAAATACAGTTGGATACTCAAGACAAAGAGCTAAAATAGTTACTTCAAGACCTATGACGGGAACAGCTGGGTACGGACAAGTAGGAACAGGTTCACAAGTTCAAGCTATAGAGAGAGTTAGAGATGGTTTTCTTGATTATCAGTTAAGAGGAGCAAATAGTAGCTTAGGTTCAAGTGATATAAGAAGTAATTTTTTATATGAGGTAGAAAATATTTTTAATGAACCATCAGATACAGGAATATCAACTTTGATGGGAAAATTCTTTGATTCATTTCAAGAATTATCTAAGCAGCCTAATAGTTCCAATGCGAGAACTGTTACTGTTCAACAAACTTTAGCTTTAACAGATGCTTTAAATCATACTTATACAAAGCTAGAAGAATTACAACAAAATGCTCAGCTTGCGTTGAAATCAAATGTGACTGATATAAACAGTTTATTAAGTCAAATAGATGGTTTAAATAAGCAAATAATGAGTGTGAAAAGTTCAGGGCAAATGCCTAACGATTTAATGGATCAAAGAGATACTCTTTTAGATGAATTAAGCTATAAGTTTAATATTACAGTAGATAGAAAAGAATTTGAAGGAATCGATATAAGACCAACTGATACTAATGGAATGAAGGTAGCTAATTTGGTATCAGCTTCACCTAATACTGATTCACTAAGATTATCATATATATCAAGGGTTGAAAAGGATCCTACATATCCCAATATTCATGTTATAACATATCATAAGTTAGGTGATATGAATAATCCAGATAGCACACAGACAATTAGGGTGTCAGGATTAAATGATGCACAAGTAAAAGAATTAAATTCTAGTAGGATAATATGGTCCAATCAAGAAGGACAAGCAGTAAAGGGTGATGGATACCCAATAAAAAATAATGATATTATCAATGCATCCGAATTACAGCTATTTAGACCATCCGATGGTGAGGTGGCTGGAAATATTACTGTTCAAGATGATGTTCAAGTATATATGGATGAATTAGATAAGCTTGCTAAGGCAATAGCATTTTCAGTAAATGCTATACATAGTGGAATTTCTGATCCATTATATACAGGAGGCAATCCAGATAGAGATTATATGCCTTTCTTTGTAAATAAGAGTGTGGCTCAATATAACAGTAATAATATATTGATAAATCTTGATAATACTCTAACTCAAGAAAGCAATATTTCTGCTAAGAATATAACAATTAATAAAGAGATTTTATACGATGTTATGAAGTTAAAAACCAAAACTCATGATAATGATTATGCTTATACCTCAAGTAATGATGTAGATGGGGAAGGCGATGGGGCAAGAGCTCTTGCAATAGCACAATTAAGAGATAGTCTACTTAGAGTTCAAGATTTTGGTTCAACAATAACATCTAGAGCTGATTTGAAGTTATCTAATTATGGAATGACTATTCAAAGTGATACTAGTGGGATGAAGCTAGATTCTTACTTTAAGGATATTATAGATAAGCTAGGTGTACAGGCTCAGGAAGCTTCTAGACAGGTATCAACTAAAGAAGACTTGTTCTATGAATTAGAAAATAGTAGAGCGCAGGTGTCTGGAGTTTCCATTGATGAGGAAATGGCCAACTTAATTCAATATCAACATGCTTATAATGCAAATGCAAAAATCATTTCAACAATAGATGAACTACTGGATGTAGTAATAAATGGACTTAAAAGATAAGATTAATTAATAAATATTAAGTTAATGAGGAAGTGAAGATATGAGAGTTACTAATAGAATGCTTGCAAACAATTATTTAAGGAGTATGAATAAAAACTTAACTAATATGCAAACATTAAACCGTCAACTTAGCACTGGTAAAGAAATAAGTAGGCCGTCAGATAATCCATATAAAACAGCAAGAAGTATGCAACTTAATACAGATATAAGTACAAATAAGCAATACAATGAAAATATAAAGGATACAATAAATTGGTTAGACTCTACAGATCAAGCATTATATCAAGCAACTAATACAATGCAAAGAATTAGAGAGTTATTAGTATCATCAGGAAATGCAGCATATGGTTCTGATGAAAGAAATGCTATAGCAGATGAAATGAATGAAAGAGTAGAAGAACTAGCTCAAATTATGAATACAAACTTTGATGGTAAATATATATTTGGAGGAACAAAAGCTTCTTCAAAGCCTGTAGATATAGTGACAGATGCTATAACAGGAAATAAAGACATAATATTTATTGACAAAGAGGGCAATAAGTTAGATTTAAACAGTGATGATGTATATATGAAAAGTCAATTAGATATGCTTGGAAGTAAGCTGAATGTTGAAGTTTCTCAAGGAGTTACTATTGAATATAACGTTACTGCTAAAGAGTTACTTTCTTTCAATAACGAAAAAGGAGAGAGAGTTAATGTATTAAATTTACTTGGAGATATAGTTGGCAATTTAAAATCAAGTGATGAGTTAGATTCAAATAAACTTATAAATGAAAATTTATCAGCAATAGATGATGTTATAACTAACCTGTTAAAAACAAGGTCAGAGGTTGGTGCTAAACAGAATAGAATGGAATCAGCTCAACAAAAGAATGAAGATGAAAACTTTAATATGACAGATATTTTATCTCAAACAGAAGATATAGATTTCACACAAAAAACAATAGAGTTTAGTATGGCACAAACTGTCTATACTGCTTCATTACAGGTTAGCGCAAAAGTTTTACCACCATCACTATTGGATTATCTATAAATATGAGGTGAAATAATGAAAGTTACTTTTAAAAAGGGGTTACCAGGATTAGATGAATATAAAGATTATGAGATACAAGAAATAGAGGGTGAAGAAGAATTCAAGTTGCTTCAATGTAATGAAAAGAAAGAACTTGGGTTAGTGATTATATCTCCATTTCAAGTAGAAAAAGAATATGAAATAAAAATAACGGATGAAATTATAAAGAACTTAAGCATAACATCACCAGAAGATGTATTAGTATATTCAACAGTTACTTTAAATTCAGATCCAAAGAAAATTACAGCAAACTTAAGGGCGCCAATTTTAATTAATGTACATACTGGGTTAGCAGAGCAGCTAATTACAGAGAATGAAAAATACAAAATAAAGCATCCTATATTTAAGGGGTGATTTTATGTTAGTAGTTACAAGAAAACAAGGTGAGTCAATTTTAATTGGGGATGATATAGAAATTTCAGTTTCTAAGATTGAAGATGGAAGCGTAAAAATTGCTATACAAGCTCCAAGAGAAATGGCTATCTTAAGAAAAGAATTATACAAGGAAGTAGAAAGTGAAAATATAGAGGCAGCAAAAGTTAATCTAGATTTACTTAAGAGTTTAAAAAAATAGGGGTGAAGTAAAATGGATATGAAGGTTATAGGTCAAGGAGGACAAACTAACCTTAATGCTATTAAACCAAACATGGAAGTTAATAATGTAGAAAAAGAATTAAACACAAACTCTGAAAAAGAGGACAGATATACTAAGGAAAACTTAAATAAGGCAATAAAAAAGCTTAATGGTTTCTTAAAGGATGATAATGCTTATGCAGAATATAATGTTCATGAAAAGTTTGGGGATATAATGATAAAAATTGTAGATAGGGATACCAAAGAAGTATTAGTTGAAGTACCTCCAAAGAAGATTCTTGACATGATAGCTAAGCTTTGTGAAATATCAGGTGTAGTTTTTGATAAGAAGGCTTAAATTATGGAATTTAGGTTGAATAAAATTGATACTGATATTAGAAGGAAACTTGCTAAAGAGGTAAAAGAGCAAGAAGTAAATCGCAAAACTCGACCTGAGATAGATGATAAAGTTAAGAAACCTTTTGTAGAGTTAGATACTGAAGATAAAAATGACACAAATAAATCTCAAAAATATATAACAGTAGAAGGAACATTGGAGAATACAAAAAAAATTACCATAGATGCAGAAAGAGATGAAAATTATATTGAAAAAGTGCATATTGGTAATGTAATTGATAGTGTTAAATAGGAGGGCAATATGTACAATAGCGGGTATAATGCTTATAAAAATAATAGTGTTAATTATGCATCAAAGGAGCAGCTACTTTTAATGCTAGTAGATGGCGCTGTTAAGTATGCAAAAATAGGAAGGGCAGCTATTGAAGAGAAAAATATAACTAAAGCTCATGAAAGTCTTACAAGAACTCAAGACATATTTGTGGAACTTATGGCAAGTCTTGATACAGGAGCTGGGGAATGGGCAAAACAAATATTTAAAGTTTATGAGTTTATAAATTACAAAGTGGGACAGGCTAATTTAAAAAAAGATATAAAAGAGTTAGAAGAAGTTATACCTTTTATAGAAGATATAAGAAATATGTGGTATGAAGTTTATGAAAAAACAAAGGCTTCAGGTCAATAAGAGAATGAGGTGATAAAATGAGGATAACTGGGTTAGCTACTGGTTTAGATATGGATGAAGTTATAAAGGAAAGTATGAGACCATATAGGGTTAAAATTCAGCAACAGCAACAGCAAAAAGAAATAGTAGAAATAAAGCAAAAGCTATATAGAGATGTATTAAAGGATAGTAGAGAATTTTATAATAAATATTTTGATGTGTCAAAAAGTGATAGCATAGTATTAAGTAAAAATTGGAGCACAATTAAATTTGAATCTTCTGATAGTAATGTTGTGTCAGTTTCATCTAATAGTGAAGCTATAAATAAAAATTTTACAATAACGGGAAGTTCAGCTACTGCTACAAAAGCTACTTTAACTGAAGGAATAGGTGAAGGAGATAAAATAGTAGTAGATGGTAAAGAGTTTACTCTAAGTGGGAGCACAGATAGGGAAAGAGTTTCTAATCTAAATAAGGAATTAGAAAAATCAGGGGTAAAGGTTTCTGTATCTTATACTGATTTTGCAGGAAGTGTAGATGGAGAAAATAAAAAAGGTTTAGTTTTTGAATCTACAGTATTAGGAGAGAAAGGAACTTTTACACTAGGTGGAAGTATACAAGCAGTAAATATAGAAGAAGTTAATGGAAGTAATGCAACGGAAGCTAAGTTTACTGGAATAACTATTGAAAATATAAGAAATTCAAAAGAAATAAAGATTGGTGATAAAGTTATTAGTTTAAACCTAGATCCTTCAAAGGAATATGCTAAGAATGAACTAATTAGTGAGTTGAATAAGAAGCTTGAAGATGAAAAAATAGATTTTAGAGCTAAGGTAGATGAAGGTGATAAGGTTACTTTGGCAAGTACTAAAAGCGGTGAACTTGCTGATTTACCAACTTTGGAAATCACGTTAGATGATAATTCTATTGTAAATGGAACTTTTGAAAATGGTAATAATGCAACTAAATCGATAACTTCATTGAACTTATCGGAAATAGAAGGTAAAGTTCTATTTATTAATGGGAAAAAGGTAAAATTTTCTTTAAAGGATAGTATTCTTGATGTAGATGCTCTTAATAAATCTTTAGAGGAAAAGAACTTAAATGTTTCTGCTGAAATTAAGGATGGAAAGTTGTCTTTAGTATCTAAAACAAGCGGAGAAAGTAAAAGTTTAGATATAAGTGTTATAGAAGAACCTGCTGAAGGTTTTACACCTGTGATTCAAGGGAAAGATGCTAATATAATTATAAAGGATAGCAAAGGTGGAGTTTATACTCACAAAGGGGATAGCAACACTGTAACATTAGATGGGGTTACTTTTAAGTTTGATGGAGAAATACCAGCGGATGGAGTAAAGATAATTAGTAAAAAGGATTCAACTAAGACAAAGGAAATGGTAGTTAATTTCTTTAATGACTACAACAAACTTATGGAAAAGTTAAATACTCTTACAATGGAAAAGAGGGATAGAAGCTATAGTCCATTGACAGATGAACAAAAGAAAGAAATGTCAGAAAGTGAAATAAAGCTTTGGAATGAAAGAGTTGAAAAAGGACAATTAAGTAGAGACTCTGATTTAAGTAGAATAATAAATTCTTTAAAAAGTGCTATGACTACAATGGTAGATGGAATAGATATTAATTTGGAGGATATTGGGGTTAAGCCTGTATCAGACTATGGTGGAGTTAAAAATGGAACATTTACAATAGATGAAAATAAATTAACTGCAGCATTAGAAGAAGATCCCAATAAAGTGATGAGATTGTTTACTGCAACTCCAACTGATTCTAAAAATTTAACATCATCAGAGAAAAATAGTAAGAGTGGAATAGCTCAAAGATTAAAGAGTATATTGTATGATGAAACTATGACGGTATCGTCTAGATTGCTAAAAAAGGCTGGTTACGAAGGAACAACTACTGTAACAAATAATGAACTTACTAAGAGTATTGAAAAATATGAAAGAAAAATGGAAGATATGGAAAAGGCATTTAGTAAAAAAGAGCAAGCCTTATACTCTAAGTATGCTACTTTAGAAACTATGATGAATCAATTGAATTCTCAACAATCCTATTTATTATCACAGTTAGGGATGGGTTAATTTATGAGTTTGAGAGTAATATTAGAGGAATATAAAAACGTTACAGAAATGCTTATACAAGCTGTAAAAAGTGGTGAGATGGGTGAAGAGTTTATAGAGGATAGGGAAAAGTTATTAAATGAGATTAAATCTTGTGATTTTGATAAAAATGAATTTAAAAAAATATGCGAGGAATTAAATATATTAGATATTGAGAAAGAAGCATATAAGGTTTTAAATAATGAAAAGCAAAAGGTAAAAGAAGAAATTATAACCTTAAAAAAGCAGAAGCAAGCAAATAAAAGCTATGGTAGTGCTGTAGGAAAAATGAACTTTTTTAATACAAAAGTATAAAGATATATATTTAAAGAAACGATAAATAAATATAGAGCTTAAGCATAAAAAACTCTTAAGAGTATTTTATAAATAAAAAGCCAAGGATGGCGAAAATTAAAATTCAAGGAGGAATTTACTATGATTATTAATCACAACATGAATGCGTTAAACGCACACAGAAACATGACAGCTAATACTAACTCAGCTGGAAAGTCAATGGAAAAATTAAGCTCAGGTTTAAGAATAAACAGGGCTGGTGATGATGCAGCAGGATTAGCTATTTCAGAAAAGATGAGAGGACAAATAAGAGGTTTAGACCAAGCTTCTAGAAATGCTCAAGATGGTATTTCATTAATTCAAACTGCTGAAGGTGCTTTAAATGAAACTCATAACATTCTTCAAAGAATGAGAGAATTATCGGTTCAAGCAGCTAATGATACCAATATATCTGAAGATAGAGCTGCTATACAAGAGGAAATGAATGCTTTAACTCAAGAGATTGATAGAATTTCAGAACAAACTGAATTCAATAAACAAACATTATTAGATGGTAGCTTTAATGGAACATTCCAAATTGGAGCTAATGGAGGTCAAACTATTTCTTTAAGTGTTGATGCTATGAATTCTTCTAATCTTGGATTAACTAGTACTTCAAGTATATCAGAAGCTGGTACTGTATCTAAGGCAACTGGTACTGGTGCGGCACAGCCTGCAGATGGAGAATATACAGTTAAAAATGGTAAAGTGTATAATAGTGATGGTGAGGTGAAAGGAAAAGTAAGTGAAGATGGTAAGACTATAACTTTCACTGGAACTGGAGAAGATGCAAGTAAAGATGCAAAAATAGAATTTAAGACAGCTTTAAGCGAAGGTGGAAAAATAACTCTTGGAGGCTCAACAACTACAGCTTCAGGAGATGTAAAGGGAATTTTAAAAGGTGATGGATTGAAACTTGCAGCTGGTAACTATGAAGTTAAAGCAGGGCTAGTTCTTAGAGATGGTAAGGAAGTAGGTACTTTTGCAGGGACAACAGCTACAATTGATGGTCTTACTATAACTAAAGCTCAGTTAGGTTTAGGATCAGATTTAGGAGCTGCTTCTAAGTTTACAATAAATGGTTCTGATGTTTCTTCATCAGATAAGGCTTCAGGAAGTATTGAAACAATAAACAAGGCAATAGAAAATGTTTCAACTCAAAGAGCTAAACTAGGAGCTGTCCAAAATAGGTTAGAACATACAACTGCTAACTTAAATAATACTTCAGAAAACTTAACAGCAGCTGAATCAAGAGTAAGAGATGTTGATATGGCTAAAGAAATGATGAACTTCTCTAAGAATAACATCCTTTCTCAAGCAGCTCAAGCTATGCTTGCTCAAGCTAATCAACAACCTCAGGGAGTATTACAACTTCTTAGATAGTTATAATGGTTATTGAAAGGTGGGATGAATTTCTCACCTTTTTTGTTGTATAGAAAAGTATAAAAATTTAATATGCTATAAAGCAAAGGAGGTTATTGCATCTATTGCTTATTTATCAATATTATTTAGAAAATAATATTGATAAATTGCAATAATAATCCGTATTTATGATTTAAATGTTTAAAGTGACTAAAATTGTATATATTTGATCTAAGTGTAACTCAAATTACTCTTCTGGAGTTTTATATATAAGTATCCTTCTTATAGGACTATTCATTCAATATATCATCATATGAATAGTCAGATATATTGTTTCCTTTTGAGATTAATGGTCGCATCAATCAATTATGACTGTCATTAGTACCTTTCTCAAAAGAAGAATATTTTTGTATTAGCTTTAGTTTTAGTTTCAATTGTAGACAAATCAGCAAATTCAGAGCCGTTGTTACAAGTTATACTATTGAAAACTTGCCTAAATTGCTCGACCTAATAATTACGGACTTTGTTAAGTGTATCTGTAGTACCAAGAGCAGTTTTTGCTATAGCTTTTAGTACCGTAGTATATCTTTTCTTACGGTTTACTATGGTTAAATGTATATTATCATCCTTAGCTTTTTCACCAATAACAGTATTTATTTCCTAATGGTCAAACTACATATGGTTATCTATATCTACAGAACGTTCATATATACTAGCATCAAGTTTTTCTTGCGTTTTTTTACTCTAGAAGTTTAGTATTTCTGTGTGATTTTATATACAGTATAATTGATGAATAGTTAAAATATACTATAAAGAAAAAAAGTAAAAAAATTAAAAATGTATAAAGTTAAAGTTTTCTAATACGAATATATAAATATAAAGCTTAAGCATAAAAAACTCTTAAGAGTATTTTATAAATAAAAAGCCAAGGATGGCGAAAATTAAAATTCAAGGAGGAATTTACTATGATTATTAATCACAACATGAATGCGTTAAACGCACACAGAAACATGACAGCTAATACTAACTCAGCTGGAAAGTCAATGGAAAAATTAAGCTCAGGTTTAAGAATAAACAGGGCTGGTGATGATGCAGCAGGATTAGCTATTTCAGAAAAGATGAGAGGACAAATAAGAGGTTTAGATCAAGCTTCTAGAAATGCTCAAGATGGTATTTCATTAATTCAAACTGCTGAAGGTGCATTAAATGAAACTCATAACATTCTTCAAAGAATGAGAGAATTATCAGTACAAGCGGCTAATGATACAAACATTACTGAAGATAGGGCAGCTATACAAGAAGAGATGAATGCTTTAACTCAAGAAATTGATAGAATTTCAGAACAAACTGAATTCAACAAACAAACATTATTAGATGGAAGCTTTAATGGAACATTCCAAATTGGAGCTAATGGTGGTCAAACTATTAACTTAGGAATAAGTGCTATGAATTCTGGAAATTTAAATTTAGTTTCTGGAGGGGTCACAGGTGAAAGCATTACTACTGCAGCTGCTGGAACAGCTGGTGCTATTGATGTGGCAGCAGGTACATATACAATCAAAGGAACTGATGTTTTAAATTCTGCAGGAAATAAAGTTGGTTCTATTGCAGCCGAAAAAATTACTTTTGGTGATGCAACAAATGGGACGATAATTACAGCTTCTGATGCAAAAAGCTTAAGCGATGGTGCTATTATTACAATAGGAAAAGATATAAAAGCTGGTTCATTAACTGGGTTAGATATTAAGACAGAATTAAAACATTCTTCTGATAACATTGGAAAATTAGCAGCTGGAACTTATGAAGTTAAAGGTACTTTAGTTTTAAAAGATGGTGTTGAAGTAGGAAGCACAGCAGATGCTGGAGTTACTTTGACATTTAAAGGTAAAGGTGAAAATGGAGCAGATTTAACTATAAAAGCTGAAGATTTTGGGTTAAGTACAGGTAAAGCTTTAACTAAGTTTACAATTAATGGAGCAGATGTTTCTTCATCTGAAAAAGCTTCGGGATCTATAGAGACTATAAATAAGGCAATAGAGAATGTTTCAACTCAAAGAGCTAAGCTAGGAGCTGTTCAAAACAGATTAGAACATACAACTGCTAACTTAAATAATACTTCAGAAAACTTAACAGCAGCTGAATCAAGAGTAAGAGACGTTGATATGGCTAAGGAAATGATGAATTTCTCTAAGAATAACATCCTTTCTCAAGCAGCTCAAGCTATGCTTGCTCAAGCTAATCAACAACCTCAAGGAGTATTACAACTTCTTAGATAATTAACATAGTTTATTAAAAGGTGAGATGTATTTCTCACCTTTTTGTATTATCTAGCGAAATACTAAAAAATATTAAAGAAGATAATCATTATTTCGATAATAAAGTAAATACATTTTTTGGAGTGGTGAAAAATGAGACTTAATCACAATATGAGTTCTCTAAGTATATATAATGGATATAAGAAGAATTTAATTAATAATAAATCTGCAATTGAAAGACTTAGTACAGGAATTAAAATTAATTCTGCAAAAGATAATCCTAATAAAATTGGACAAAGTGAGCAGATGAGAATACAAATAAAAAGTCTTCAAGCAGTTCAAAGAAACCTTCAAGATGGGGTATCAATGCTTCAAACAGCAGATGGAGCACTTCAAGAAGTAAATAATACTCTAGCTAGAATTAAAGAACTTTCAGTAAGTGCTGCTAATGGAAGTAAAAGTGAAAACGAAAAAGAAATAATACAAAATGAAATAGAAGAAATGAAGAAGAACATAGATGATTTAGCCAATAATACAGAATTCAATGGGGTTAAGCTTTTATGTGATGAGGGAGTTCCTAATAATAAATATCCAATGTATAAGAATATCGTAGTAGGAGCTATGCAAGGAGAACAAAGTAGAATTCCAAGCTTTAATATTAGAACGGAAATATTAAAGGATGAAAAAGGTAACACTTTAAAAGATATAGATGTTAGAACACAAGAGGGTGTAGGTAGTGCCTTGGAAGTAATAGATGAATCTATAAAAACTATTTCTAGTATAAGAAGTAGATATGGTGCTATGTCTAATAGATTAGAAACTACAGCAGAAAACGTAAGTTCAAATGAACAAGTTTTTGAAAGAGCTGATAGTAATTTAAGAGATTCAGATATTGCTTTAGAAATGGCTGAACTTGCAAGAACACAAATTTTAAATGATACATCTCTAGCACTTATATCTCAAAGTAATAATTTGCCACAAGATGCATTAAGAATTTTAGAGAGAGTTAGATAAGGTCAGTAGGGAACTGCTTGGTATTTTTTACTAAACAGTTCCATTTTTTTGATGCAAAAAGAAAAAAGCAACATGAAAAATGTCAAAATTTTAACGTTGATTAAGTAATCTTTGGCATTTTAGCACCTTTTTTTTTGAAATCTGTAAAAAAACTCTAAATTATCTAGAAATTTAACTTATTGTAACATATAATAGTGATAGATAAATAAATTGGGAATAATTTTTTGTTTATTATTAGTTTGGTTATAAATTTAATTAAACTAATCCAATGTTTGAAGCGAAAGATGGGGGTGTAGTATGTCAATTAATTTAGTGGGAGGAGAAAATAGTACATATAGCTTAATTAAGCAAGGTATAAAGGCTTCTACTGCAAGAGCAAAGACCATTTCAAATAATATAGCTAATATTAATACAAAAGGATATAAAAGATTTAGTGTTGTTTTTGAAGAAAATATAAATGGAAGTGGTCAGACTGATCTGCAAATGAAAACTACAAATGAAAAACATTTATCTAACAGTGAGAGTGTAGGGAATATTTCTGTGAAAAGAGATGATAGTACAAGCATGAGAACTGATGGTAATAATGTAGATTTAGATGTAGAAAAAGTTGAGCAAGCAGCAAATACCTTAAAGTACAATACATTAATTCAAAGTGCAAATGGTAAATTGACAAATTTAAAATATGTAATTAGTGGAGGTAATTAAAAATGAATGCATTTTCTGCAATGAGAATCAGCGCTAGTGGACTAGCAGCAGAAAGACTTAGAATGGATACAATTACATCCAATATGGTAAATGCCACAACAACGAGAACAGAAGATGGGGGTCCTTATGTTAGAAAAGTGGCTGTCTTTCAAGAAGCCTTGGATGAAAAACTAAGGGGGAATGGGGTAAAGGCAGTAGCTCTTGAAGATGATGAATCCCCTTTAAGAAGCGTGTATGATCCAACACATCCTGATGCTGATGAGAATGGGTATGTTTTATACCCTAATGTTAACGTTCTTAATGAAATGGCCGATATGATAGCATCTACCAGAGCTTATGAAGCTAATGTAGATACTTTAACAGCAAATAAAAATATGTTTATGAAAGCTTTAGAGATAGGAAAGTAGACAAGTTAGAATGGAGATGTATTTATGAGAGTTAGTAGTTTTGTTCCAAGTGAAGAAATATTTAATACTGGTTTAGATGGAATAAAGGTAGGAAATAAGGATAATAAAGGAGAGCTTTTTTCAAATGTATTAAAAGAATCCTTAGATAAGATAAATGAGCAACAAATAGTAGCCGATAAGTCTACAGAAGCATTTGTAAAGGGTGAGGATATAGATATTAGTGAAGTTATGCTTGCAGGAGCAGAAGCCAGTGCATCATTGCAATTTGCAGTACAAGTTAGAAATAAATTAGTTGAAGCATATCAAGAAATTAGTAGAATGCAGTTATAAGAGTTAGGAGTGCAATGTGATGAAAAAGCTTTCAGAATTATTTAAAAAGCTTTGGGCTAAATTTAAAACCTTTAGTAAAGGTATAAGAATTGCTATGGTAGTGTCTGTTATAGCTGTACTTATAGCAATTGTTAGTTTAGTTGTCTATTCATCTTCAAATAAGTATGCAGTATTATACTCAAATTTAGATCCTAGTGATGTGGATGTTGTTATAAATAAATTAACTGAAGACAAAGTAGACATGAAGGTTGATGGAAATTCTATTTTAGTAGATAAGAATCAAGTTGATGAATTAAGACTAAAACTTGCTTCTCAGTTATCATCAGGTAGTAAGGGATATGAACTTATGGATGATAGTAGTTCCTTTGGAATGACTGATGAAGAATTTAATATAAGAAAACTTAGAATGCTACAGGGGGAGTTAGAAAAATCTATAAAAAGTCTAGAACCTGTAGAGAGTGCAAGAGTACATATTACACCAGCAAAGAGTTCTGTGTTTGTTCAGGACAAGGAGCCTGGAAAGGCAGCAGTTATTCTTAAGCTAAAGAATGGGACAAAACTTTCAGATGATCAAGTACAATCAATTGTATCTTTATTATCAGTTAGTACAGAGAATGTTCCTAAGGAAAATATTGAAGTCATAGATGATAAGATGAATTTATTGACAAAGAATTTAAATACTTCAGATGAATCAAATGGAGTTTCGTCTGAAACAATACAGAATAATCAGAAGTTAGAAGCTGATTATGAAGAAAAATTAAGAAAAGAAGTTGTTAACTTGCTTGAACCTGTAATAGGTAAAAATAAAATTCAAGCTAAGATTAGTGTGGATTTAGATTTTGATTCTAAAAAGCAAACTCAAAATATTATAGATCCTAATAAAGTAATAGTAAGTCAGCAAACAATTAAGGAATGGAATAATGTCAATGGAGGCACAGTTAGTGAGAGCCCAGTTGATAATAATATGAGTAATACAATAGAGGGAAATACGTCTGTAGGTTCATCTGGTTCAGAAGAGCAAAAGACGAATTATGATACGGGGAAAACTGAAACAGTAACTATAACAGCTCCAGGAGAAGTTAAGAGATTAACAGCATCAATATTTATTGATGGGAAATTAGATGGGGCAGCTAAGGCAGACTTTGAAAAGGCAATAGGTGCAGCCATTGGGTTTGATAGCAATAGAGGAGATGAAATATCTTTAGTTGGTATGGAGTTTGACCCTACAATAAAGGAAGAAGCTCAAGCTCAAATAGATGCGTTTAATGCTGAACTTGCTAAAGAAAAGAGAAATAAGTTAATTATGTGGGGAGCAATAGCTTTAGGAATTGTAGCTGGAATTATTGTTTTAATAATACTAATTAAAAAGAGAAAAGAAAAAGTGGACGAGAGAGTTCTTGATGTAGTTATAGATGATTCGATACCTAATAAAGAAGCAATAAGCTTTGCTCCAATAGATTTTGAAGTGAAGAATGAAAAATCACATATGGAAAGTGAAATAAAGAAATACGCAAAAGACAAACCAGATCAAGTTGTAGACATAATAAAATCTTGGTTATCTGAAAATGAGAGGTGATAAGTTTTGGCTAAAGATACAAAGCTATCTGGAGTACAAAAGGCAGCAATATTATTTATAACCCTTGGGCCGGAAGTATCATCTGGAATACTGAAAAAATTACCAGAAGCAGAAATTCAAAAGATAACATATGAAATTGCTAATATTACTTCTGTTACTTCAGAACAAAGAGAAGGAATTTTAAATGAATTTTTACAGATAAATAAAGCTAGAGAATACATAATTGAAGGTGGTATGGATTATGCAAGGGAGCTTTTATCAAAGGCGTTAGGTCCTCATAGAGCTAATGAGATTTTGGAAAAAGTATCAGAAGCTACTCAGCAATATAGGCCATTTTCAATTGCAAGAAAAGCAGATGCACATCAGCTTTTAAATGTTATAACCTATGAACATCCGCAAACAATAGCATTAATTCTTTGCTATCTTCAAACAGAGAAGGCAGCACAGGTTATGGCTGAGTTACCTGAAGAGACACAAAGTGAGGTCGCATATAGAATAGCAACTATGAGTACTACTTCTCCAATGGTTATTAAGGAAATAGAGAAGGTGCTAGAGAGTAAATTATCTTCAGTGGTAAGAACAGAAATGACTACTTTAGGTGGTGTAGAGACTTTAGTTGATATATTAAATCAGGTAGATAGAACTACTGAAAGAAATATTACAGAAAGTCTTGAAAGAGAAGATGCTGAACTTGCGGATAAAGTTAAGAGTTCTATGTTTGTATTTGAAGATATTATTACTCTTGATGATGTTGCAATTCAAAGAATTCTTAGAGAAGTTGAAGCTAAAGACCTTGCACTTGCTCTTAAGGGATGTTCAGAAGAAGTTGCTGAAGTTATCTACAAAAATCAATCAAAGAGAGCTGCTGCTTCATTGAAGGAAGATATGGAGTTCTTAGGACCTGTAAGATTAATGGATGTAGAAAAAGCTCAACAAGGTATTGTTGCAATAATTAGAAGGTTAGACGAAGCAGGAGAAATAATAATCTCAAGAGGTGGAGAAGATGCAATTATCGTATAATCTTATAAGGAAAAATCAAGTATTAAGTTCTAATAGTAAGGTTATATCAACTGAATATGTAAAAGGTTTTGATATAGAAGATGATAAAGAAGATATTATTTGTAAACAAAGTGGTAAAACAATAGAAGAAATAGAAGATATATTAAGTAACTATGAGAGTATAGGAAATAGTATTGTCGTAGAGGCAAAAAGAAAAAAAGATGAAATAATGTATAAGGCAATGGAAGAATCACAGGCTATGGAGAGAGAAGCCTATGAAAAAGGATATGCTCAAGGAAAAGAAAATGGATATGAAGATGGGAAAAAAGAAGCTATAGAAAATATATTGCCTCAAGCAGAGAGACAAGCTGCTGAAACAATAAAAAAGGCAGATGAAATTTTAGAAGGTGCTAAAGAAGATTATATTAGATATTTAGAAAGTAAAAAAGCAGAAATAATTAGACTTTCTATTGCTATAGCTGAAAAAGTAATTAGACAAAAAGTTACTGATGAAGATGGAATAAGTGAAATTTTGGAGGAAGGCATAAGGCTATCAAAGGGAGAAGAAAATTTAGTCATAAAGTGCAATCCTAAATATGTGTCATCTATTAAAGAACATATTCCTGTGTGGAAGGCTAGCTATTCAATTAGTGGAGAAATATTTGTTTTGCCAAATGAAGGAGTTTCCTTAGGTAATGCAATTATAGAAAAGGCTAGCGGTAAAGTAGAAGTTGGAATAGATGTAAGTTTAAAGGCAATAGAAGAAGCCTTATCATCATAGAAGTGTAGGTGACATTCTTGAATATAGATTTTGATGAATTAATTGATAAGGTAAATGAAACTTTGACTGTTTATTCAGAAGGAGTTGTAAAGAGAGTAATAGGTTTAACAATTGAAGTACAGGGAATAAAGGCTTTTGTTGGTGAGCTTTGTACAATATTTAATCAGTATGGAAAACCTGTACATAGTGAAGTGGTTGGATTTAGAGACGATTTTGTAATCTTAATGCCATTAGGTGATTTAAATGGGATAGCCTCAGGATGTAGAGTTGTTCCTTCAAATAAACCTTTAGAAGTAAAGTGTTCAGATGATATGCTTGGAAAGATACTAGATGGATTAGGGAAACCTATAAATGGAGAAAAGGAACTTTCAGGGGTAGGATATCCTCTTGAAAACTCTCCTCCAGATCCATTATCTCGTATAAGAATAAAGGATGTAATGCCAACAGGGGTAAGGGCAATAGATGGATTTTTAACTGTTGGTGATGGGCAAAGAATAGGTATATTTGCAGGTAGTGGAGTAGGGAAAAGTACTACATTAGGTATGATTGCTAGAGAAGCAGAGGCAGATGTTAATGTTATAGCCCTTATAGGGGAAAGAGGTAGAGAAGTTCTTGAATTTATTGAAAAGGATTTAGGGCCAGAAGGAATGAAGAAGTCAGTTGTAGTGTGCGCTACCTCAGATAAACCGGCCCTTATTAGGTTAAAAGGAGCTTTAACTGCAACTTCAATAGCAGAGTATTTTAGAGACCAAGGGAAAAAAGTTATATTGATGATGGATTCAGTAACAAGATTTGCTATGGCTCAAAGAGAAGTTGGTCTAGCTATTGGAGAACCTCCAGCTACAAAAGGATATACTCCATCAGTTTTTGCTAAGTTACCTATGCTTATGGAGAGAGCAGGTACATCTGATAAAGGATCAATAACAGCTTTTTATACTGTTCTTGTTGATGGGGATGATTTTAATGAACCTATAGCTGATGCTGTAAGAGGTATACTTGATGGACATATAGTTTTATCAAGAGCTTTAGCTCAGAAAAATCATTATCCAGCTATAGATGTTTTACATAGTGTTAGTAGACTTATGTCTTCTATAGCAGATGAAAATCATAAGATGGCAGCATCTATGGCTAGAGATTTACTTGCTACATATGAAGATTCAGAGGATTTAATTAATATAGGTGCTTATGTTAAAGGAAGTAATCCTAAAATAGATAAAGCTATAGCATATCATGATTTGCTAGAGCAATATTTAAGACAAGGAATTACAGAACGGTCTCCATTTAACGAAAGTATAAATATTTTAACCTCAATGTTTAAGTAGTGGGGGGAAGACATGGCATCAGGATATAAATTTAGTTTACAAAAACTTCTAGAAATTAGAGGAGAAAAAGAAGAAGAGAGCAAAAGGCTTTTTACTGAGAGTCAAAGACAAAAACAAATTACTGAAAATGAACTTAATAATATGAGAGATAGTTATGATAAATACAAAGGTATAAGGCCAGGTGAAGATGTTATTTATCAAAAGATAAAAAGAAACTATCTTTTAGCTTTAGAGTCTGGGATAAAAAGTAAAGAGAAGGAGCTTGTTGTTAAATCAAGAGAAGTAGAAGTGAGAAGAATTGATTTAAAGCAAAGACAAGTTGATAGAAAAATAGTAGAAACTTTAAAGGAAAAGCAATATAGGGCTTTTATTAAAGAACAGGATAGAATAGAACAAATTAATAATGATGAATTTGCCCTATATGCATATATGAGGAATTTGAAAGGGGGTGAATAAATGATACAAGGGATAAATCTTGATTTAATTAAAATGGTCAATAAGCCAAATGATAATACCATATCTAAAGGTGCTAAAGAGGATAAATCTTTCAAAAGTGTGTTAGATAATGAGAAAAATACTATTCCTAAAAAAGAAGTAAATGAAGTTGTGGATGTTATAGATGAAGAAGTTGAAGAAATACCAGAAAATTTAATGGAACAATTATCTTTAATAATTTCATTATTACCATCTATTGTTGAAAAAGTTCCAAATGAACCAATTAACTTAGAAAATGTTGTGGAATCAATCAACAATACTTTCATTAAGGAAACTAATCTTTTCATTGATCTAGAAAAAGGTTTAGAAGTTAGTGATAAAAATAATTTTAAGGATATTCAAAGCATACTTAATGAGTTTGTACGTGTCTTGGATGAGGAAGTAATACCTAATTTAGATAATCAAGTTCTTCAAGAAGACGTAAGTAGGTTGAAGAATGAAGTTGAAGTATTTAACAATATCTTATCTTCAAATATACCTACTTTAGATGAAAAAAGTGTTGTTGGATTAAAGAACATCATTAAAGAAAAAATAAACACAGATGAAAGTAACTCTAATATTCTTGTTGGTAAAGAAATAGAAGAGGAAGTTAACCCTATTCCAGTTATGGAAGAAGAGACATCTGGTAATAGCTCAGAATGGAGCAAAGAGTCATTTGATAATGAAGAAAAAGTATTACATTCAATCCTTAATGATGGTGAAGATAACAAAGTTACTACAAAATTTACTCTTATGAATAATAATATTTCTTCAAGAAACATTGAAAAGGTAGATGCTCCTAAAGTAATAAATAGGGCAAATATGGTTGAGGACATAGTGAAATCTGTAAAGTATATGAACTCTAATAATATTAAAGAGCTTGTGGTAAGAATTAATCCAAAAGATTTAGGTGAAGTAGCTATAAGAGTTATCCAAGAAGATGGAATTATGAAAGCCAATCTAAAGGCATCTTCAAAAGAAACATATAGTATTTTGTCTCAAAATCTAGGAGATATAAAAAGGTATTTAGGTGAGCAAAATATCAAGATTCAACAGGTTGATATAAGCTTATATGAAGATACTACATATTTTAAAGAAGAATTCCAAGGACAAGCTTTTAATCAAGAGAGAAGAGAAAACCAATCATCTAATAAACAGATAGAAGTTAATAGTTCTTTGATTGAAGAGGAATTTGAAGAAAATGAAGTCGATATGTTAAGTAATATTAATATGTTGGCATAGGAGGAGATTATATGTCTGGATTAAGTAGTATAAACTACAATGGTGCTAGTAGGACAGACAGGGGAACTAAGATAGTAAAACCTGGAGAAGAAATGGACAAAAACGCATTCTTAACAATATTAGCAGCAGAATTAGCAAATCAAGATCCAACAGCTGATATTGATTCTACTGCATATGTATCACAGTTAGCTCAATTTGCAGCGATGGAACAAATGTCTAACTTAAATACAACTATGTCTAATTATGCAAACCAAAATCTTATTGGAAAAGGTGTAACAGTTAGTATAACTGATGATAGTGGAATGCCATATACAGGAGTTGTTCAAAGTGTAACTAATACAGCAAGTGGTACTAATATATCTCTTGAGGTAAACGTAAATGGGAAAAATGAAGTAATGACTTTTCCAATAGATAAAATCGTATCTGTTGTAAATGTACCAGATTATGCAATACCACCTTTAACAAGTTTACAAGGGAATATGCAGTTCTTAGTTGCCACATCATTTATAAATAAGAATGTAGAATTAACAACTACAGATGAAGAGGGAAAAAAGGAAGAGTTATCTGGTGTAGTTAAGGGAGTTTATAAAGATTCAAATGGGAACATAATGCTTAGAGTTGAATTAGAATCAGGAGAAATAAAAGAGTTTAATTATTCAGATGTAACTAAGGTTGGAGATTTTTCAAGTACTGAAACAGAAGATGGAAATGAGAAGGAGTAAAGAAAGTTAGGGGATAGAAATGAGTTATAGAATAGTAAATGGACGAGCCTACCCAGTAGGAAATATAGGTGGCGTTCAAGTTAATAAACCTATAAATAATTCAAAAAGCTCTGGAAGTACTTTTAAAGATGTTCTAAATAAGACAATTGAGAATAATGGATATACTGTTTCAAAACATGCAGCCGATAGATTAGAAAAAATTAATTTTTCTGAAGTGGATATGAAAGCAATAGAAAAGGGATTTGATTTAGCTGCTGATAAGGGGTCTAGAAATGCAGTTATGCTTTATAAAGATGTTGCTTTGGTAGCAAGTATTGAAAATAGAACTGTGATTACAGCTGTGGAAAAGGAAAGAGCTGTAGATAATGTGTTCACAAATATTGATAGTGTAGTAATGTTATAGGCTGGACCAATATATATGGAGGCCTATGCTTATGGAACGATAGAAGTAAGCAAAATAATGGGGTTTTAGGAGGTCAATCAAATGTTAAGATCAATGTATTCCGGTATAAGTGGAATGAAAGTAAATCAAACAAGATTAGATGTTATAGGAAATAATATTTCCAATGTAAATACAACAGGGTTTAAATCTTCAAGGGCAAGATTTAAGGATATGTTAAATCAAAATGTATCCAATGCAATGGCTCCTTCACAAAATCAAGGTGGTACTAATGCAAGCCAAGTTGGTTTAGGAGTTCAGCTTGCAAGTATTGATGCTGTTATGACACAAGGAAACTTGCAATCAACAGGAAGAGCATTAGATTTAGCTATTGATGGTGAAGGGTTCTTCATGGTAAGTAATGGACCATCAATATATGGTGATAGTCAGTTAGAGGTTAATCATAGAGCAGGTACACATACTCTTACACAACAATCTCTTGCTAACTCTGGAAGCGAAATAATGTATACAAGAGACGGTTCTCTTATATTAGACAGTGAAGGAAACCTTTTAACTGGTGATGGATATAGAGTAATGGGTTACTCATTAACAAATGATGATAGCTCAATGCCAGCTACATCACAAAAGCCAAGTAACACAACTGCAGCAGGACTAGATTTTAAATTTGGACCTGGTTCTCAATTAAATGGGTATAAAGTTGTATTAGGTGCAGTAGGACCTGGAACAGTAACTTCTGCAGATGTTGATAAGGCTCAAAAGTTAATTATAGTAAATGGAGATTTTTCTGAAACAGGAAATTTAACAGCTGCACAAATTGAATCGGCAGTAAATAAAGGATTATCAGCAAGTGGAATTTCTCAAGAAATATCTGTATCTGGTACACCTACTTCATTAGCTAATTTAGGTTCAGATGCAATATTAGGTGGGTCTGATGCTTCAGCGCCTAAAGCAGTAACAGTTGCAGGATTTACTATCCAATTAACTGAAGGGGATGCCTTAAATGGATATACTTTTGAAATAGGCGAAGTAGCAGCAGATTCATTAAGTGTACAAGTTAATTCAGATGTAAAGAAGATATTAATAAATGGTGATTTTATTAATAAAGGTGCACTAAGTGCTGATGGAATAAAGACAGAAATTAATAGAGCTTTATCTGATGCTAAGATAAATCAAAGCGTTAAGAGTGTAACAGGCTCAGCACAAAATCTAACTCAAATAAGTGGACAAACATCAGAGTCTGTTGTAGCTGAAGAGCCAAAAGCAACTTTACAAAACAAAGATGGATCTGGAGCAGCTAACTTTAGTGGTTTAACTGTGACTACAGGATTAGGAGCAGCTTTAAATGGATATACAGTATCTTTTGGAGATTCAACAGGAGATATAAGTGTAACAGTTGATAAAACAAGTAAATCAATTAAAATACATGGGGATTTAACTGGGGTAGCAGATGGTACAGATAAGCTTACTCAATTAAATAATAAGGTTGCAAATGCACTAAAGAGTAATGGTATTTCAGGAACAACCCTAACATTTGGTGGAAAGTATGAACAAACTAACGCTGGATCAACAACAATAGATTCAAGAGATATTACAATGAAATTAACTGGTGGTGTGGATGCACAAAAACCTAAGGATATTGAATTTGGTAATGGATTTACTTTAGAGTTTCCAGAGTTAATAGATAATAAAAAGTCTCCATTTGATAATTATCAAATTGTTATAGCTGATGTTAATGAAGAAGAGTTATCTGTTGAAGTAGACACAACTGAAAATAAGATTATATTAAAAGGTAACTTTATGTCAGCTAATGCTGTTAAAAAGGATGATTTACAAAATAAGATAAATCAAAAGTTAAAGGAAAAGGGTTTAATTGCAGATACTGATAAAGGAGTAAAGATATCAGGATCAGGTAAGATATATACAGGCCTTACAAGTGAAGAAGTTGAAGGCGGTGAAGAATTAAAAGCACCAGCTATGGTTGAAGCTTTAGGCTTGGAATTTAACTTCAGTGATGGTGCTGGTTTAAATGGGTATAAGATAGTTACAGGGAATATCAGTGCTGGAACAAAAGCAAGTGTTTCTATTAGTGAAAAGAATAAAACAATCACAATAAATGGAGACTTTGTAACTCAAGGAGCAGTATCAGCTAAGGGAATTGAGAATGCATTAAATAACGCATTAAGAGAAGCAAGTATAAATCAATCAATAAGTGTTACAGGTAATCCAATGGAAATTGGAGGAACAGAATCTGAAATAACTAATGGTGGTACTCCAGTTCAAAGTTTAGATAACGATGGAACAGTAAACTTCGTAGATGGTACAAAAGATTTAAAAGCATATGATAGCTCATTAAAGACTCTTAAGATTCCAGATAAGGTAAAGTTACCAGGAAGTGAAACAGAATTAAGAGTTAAGAGTTATACAATAGATAGTTCAGGAGTTATAAATGGTATTTTAGAGGATGGTAGAGTAGCAGCTCTTGGACAAATAGCTATGGCATCCTTCAAAAATCCAGAAGGTTTAACAAAGATGGGTGGAAACTTATATAGCTCATCAGTTAACTCTGGAGACCCTACAATAAAAAGTGGAGTTGGAACACTTGGAGAAGACAACAGCTTAGGATATGGAGATAGTGTTCAAAGTATGTTAGAAATGTCAAATGTTGATTTATCAGAACAATTTACTGAAATGATAGTTGCAACAAGGGCATTCCAAGCAAGTGGGAAGATGATAAACACTGGAGATGAAATTCTTCAAGATATAATCAACCTAAAGAGATAAGAAGGTAAAAGGTAGGCTGGTAAGAAGTTAAGATATCTTAACTTCTTACCTATACTTCTACCAGTGGAGGGATAGATATGATAGATCTAACAGGTATGAACAATAAAGAGTTTATATTAAATGCAGATCATATAGAAAAGATAGAAGAGGTACCTGAAACACTTATTACATTAACAAATGGCAGGAAATATATAGTCCTAGAGAGTGTTGATGAGGTAAAAGATGCAGTATTGAGATATAAAAATAGAATTTTTACTTATAGGTTGTAGGAGGCAGTAACATGAAAAAGTCAGATGCTTTAACCGGAATAGGATTACTACTAGGAATTGGAATGATGATTTATGGTATGATGCTAGGCAGTAGTTTAATGATATTCTGGGATTTATCGTCAGTGCTAATAACTGTCGGTGGGTCATTATCGGCAGTATTAATTACAGTACCATTAGATCAGATGAAAAAGATTGGTAAAGTTTTTATGCAAGCTTTTAAAGAGTCATCATATTCAGAACAAAATGTAATCACTCAATTTTCAGAGTTATCAAAGAAAGCAAGAAGAGAAGGTCTACTTTCATTAGAAGATGAAATTTCAACTTTGGAAGATGATTTTCTAAAGAAAGGTTTGCAAATGGTAGTGGATGGTATAGAACCAGAAACTATTAGAGAAATATTAGAATTAGAAATTGGAGAAATGGAAAATAGACATAGTGAAGGTGCATCAATATTTAGCACATGGGGAGCTTATGCCCCAGGGTTTGGTATGTTAGGTACCTTAATAGGACTTATACAAATGCTTCAAAATTTATCAGATGCTACAACAATAGCTCAAGGGATGGGAAAAGCACTTATAACAACGTTTTATGGTTCATTACTTGCTAATATTTTCTGTAATCCAATAGCAGCAAATCTTCAAAAGAAAAGTGAGAAAGAAGTTAATATAAGAGAAATGATGCTTGAAGGAGTTTTAGCAATTCAATCTGGGGTGAATCCAAGAATTATTGAAGAAAAGTTAATATCTTATTTAGAACCAGCTGAAAGGTTAGAATACTTGAAGAATAATGCTGAAAATAGTGAAGGGGTTGCATAGGCCATGGCTAGAAGAAAAAAGAAGAATAATGACTCAGGGGGAAGTACTTGGTTAGATACATATGCTGATACAATAACGTTACTTTTAACATTTTTTGTTCTTTTATATTCTATGTCTAGCTTAGATAGTGAGAAGCTAAAGCAACTATCCAATGCATTTAATGAAGTGATGTCTGGGAAAAGTGCTGATTCAATTTTACAATATGACCTATATAATGGGAAGGTACCTTTAGTAGGTGGGGAATCCCCTGTAGAAGATATGATAGAAAATGGTGGTTCTCAAGTTGAAACATATGAAGAGATACAAAAGTTTGTAGAAGAGAATGATTTGTCTGCAACAGTTGAGATCACGAGTGATGAGAGAGGTATAATTCTTCAACTAAAAGATAGTATACTTTTTGAACCAGGTAGAGCAGACTTGAAACAAGATTCATTAGCAATATTGGATAAAATAAATGTACTTATAGCCACATTGCCTAATTCTATAATTGTAGAGGGACATACAGATAATGTACCTGTTGGAGTAAAAGAATTTGAATCTAACTGGGAGTTGTCAGCTACAAGAGCAACAAAGGTTTTAAGATATTTTACTGAGGCTAAGGGACAAAATCCTAATAGATTTAGTGCAGTTGGATATGGAGAAACAAGGCCTTTAGTACCTAATAACAGTGTAGAAAATAAAGCAAAGAATAGAAGAGTAAACATCTTGCTTGTTACTAATAATAAGGAGTGATTTTAATGGCAAAAAAGAATAGTGATAATGAAAAAAGTACATCGGGTGGAATAAAGAAATTTTTAGTTATAGTATTAGCATTATTAGTTCTTGGTGCAGGAGGTTTTGGAGGATATTACTACTATATGAAGAGTACAAGTGATGTAGAAAAGCCAATTGTTGAAGAAAAAATTCCTGTGGCAGAGGATATAATGGTTAGATTAGCAGATGAAAGTGGAAAAAGCTACCTTAAAGCAACAATAAATATTTCTTATGACAAAAGAAATAAGAAGGTAGGAAAAGAGTTAAATAGTAAGCTTACAGAAGTAAAAGATGCAACCTTATTTTATTTAATGTCAAAAAAGAGTGAGGATTTTAGAGCTGAAAATGAAGAGAATTTAAAAAAGGGGCTAATTGAAGATATTAATAAAATATTGGATGAAGGTAAAATAGTGAATATCTATTTTGATCAATTATTAGCACAGTAGGGAAGAGAATAAATGGATTTTACATTAATGATTTTTAAGTTGATTGTATCTATGATAGTTATCTTTGCTTTAATGATTATATTATTTAAATATGCCAATAAGGGTATTAACGGAAATTTAAATAAAAAGTACGTAAAGGTAATAGAGAGAGTACAAATTTCCAAGGATGGATACATATTAGTGGTGAAGGTAGGAAACAAGGGAATGGTATTATCAACTTCTACTGGACATACTGAAAAATTACAAGAATTATCTGAAGAAGAATTGGCAGAAATAGAAGAAGCAAAACAACAAGCTTTAAAAGATATGAATAAGAAATATGAGGGTATCTTAAATAATTTTAAAAGTTTATCAATAGAGGCTTGGGGGAAAATAAAATCAAAGGAAGATAGGCATGAGTAAAAAGAGGAAATCACTATTAATACTTTTGGTAGCTTTAGCAGTTATAGGGTTTACAGCAATAGCAGTAAGTGCAGCTCCAGAAACAGTAGATTTACCTGGTGTAAATATAAGCATTGGGGGAGAAGGTACTTCAGGAGACTATGTATCTAATATAAAACTATTAATATTTTTCACGGTATTAGCTTTATTACCTTCAATTATTATAATGGTAACATCTTTTACAAGAATAGTTGTTGTATTTTCATTTTTAAAAAGTGCAATGGGAGCACAGCAGTCTATACCAAATCAAGTTTTAGTTGGACTAGCTTTGTTTTTAACATTTTTTATTATGAGCCCTGTAGTTGGTGAAATGAATGAAAAGGCAATTAAACCATACTTGGAAAATTCAATTACACAAGAACAAGCTATTGAAGAAGGTGGTAAACCACTAAAAGAATTTATGTTGAAGCAAACTAGGCAGAAGGATTTAGAACTATTTGTAGAGGCTGCTAATTTGCAAGATGAAGAATTAACACCAGAAAATATTCCATTTTCAGCAGTTGTACCGGCTTTTGCAATTAGTGAGTTAAAAACCGCCTTTCAAATAGGTTTCTTAATATATTTACCATTTTTATTAATAGACTTGGTAGTTGGAAGCGTGTTGATGTCCATGGGGATGTTCATGTTGCCGCCAGTTATGGTTTCATTACCATTTAAGTTATTACTTTTTGTAATGGTAGATGGATGGTATTTACTTGTTAAGTCCTTGATTTTGAGCTTTTCGTGAGGTGATTTAGTATGAGTGAAAGTTTAGTTATAGGCGTAGTTAAAGATGCAATTATGACAGCATTAAAGGTAGCTGGACCAATTTTAGCAGTAGCTATAGTCATTGGTTTAATTATAAGTATTATTCAAGCAACTACTCAAATTCAAGAGCAGACATTAACATTTGTTCCTAAGCTGTTAGGTGTAGCCTTTGTTGGTATATTGCTAGGAAATTGGATGCTTCATACCATTATGGGATTCACAAGAAGAATTTTTGAATTAATTATTAAAGTTTCAACATAGGGGGTAGAGCAGTGGTTAATACAGCCTACTTTCTAGCGTTAATACTTGTATTTATACGGTTAACATCATTTTTCCTGGTTGCTAAGTCTTTATTTCCAAAAGGAACCCCGCCAATACTAAAGGGTGCAATTGGAATGATATTATCATTTGCAATAATATCGGGAATAAATTACCAGGTAGTTTTAGAGATAAACAATAACTATATGCTTGTTTATAGCGTAGTAAGTGAAATAATGAGTGGGGTTATACTAGGCTTTATAGCCAATATGATATTTGAATTTATAAGAATGGCAGGAGGGTACATGGATATCCAAATAGGTTTATCTATGATGAATATACTAGATCCTAGTAGTGAGACAACAAGTACTCCCTTTTCTAATTTATCGTATTTTATTTCCATGGTAATATTCTTTATTATCGATGGACACCACCTGTTAATTAAGTGTTTAATACAAAGTTTTAAGGTAGTAAATATAGGACAAAATATAGTATTTCAAGATACTTTCTCAGTGGTTTTAGATGCTTTTAGAGAGTATTTTGTGGTAGGAGTGAAAATTGCAATACCATTGGTATTGATAATTATAATAACAGATTTATGTATGGCTTTAGTTTCAAGAACTGTGCCAGCAATTAATGTAATGATTTTAGGTATGCCAGTTAAGATGGTAGTTGGATTACTAACCTTTATAGCATTATTACCGATAATGATAAAAATAATATCCTATGCATTTAATTTAATACCAGATATTATAGAGGAAATGTTAAAGGTACTACCAGCGGCACCTATAGTACTTATATTTGCAAATGAAGAAAAGACAGAGGAAGCTACGCCAAAGAAAAAGAGTGAAGCTAGAAAAAAAGGACAGATAGCTAGAAGTAAGGACGTTGGACTTGCAATAACAATGGTTACTTGTACTCTAGTAATACTTCTATTAAGTGGTATGATAGTAGGAAATTTAAAGGATACTATGGTATATTTCCTTCAGTCTGGAATGCTTCAAGATATAAATGAAATGAGCATAAAATCAATAGTACTTACTGTATTAATGAAAGCTGGGTTATGTATACTTCCCGTTGTTGTTCCAATAATGATAGCTGGAATAGTGGCAAGTTTAATGCAAACAGGATTTTTGCTTACAGGAGAGCCTTTAAAACCAAAGTTTAGTAAATTAAATCCTATTTCAGGCTTTAAAAATATGTTTTCTAAAAAAAGTTTTGTAGATTTGTTAAAGAATCTTGCAGTGGTAACAGTAATAGGTTTTATTGGTTTTTTATATGTTAGAGACAATTATGATAAGATACTTCAAATATCTAATACATATTTGCCTTCCCTAGGGGGGCAAGTTCAAGATTTAGTTGTAGGTATATTCTTTCAAGTTAGCGTTGTTTTAGTAATAATTGCAGCTGCAGATTACTTTGTCCAATTTAAGTTTCATCAAAAAGACTTAAGAATGACAAAACAAGAAATTAAGGAAGAGTATAAACAAATGGAGGGAGATCCTCAGATTAAAAGTAAAATAAAGCAAAAGCAGAGAGAGATGGCAACAAGAAGAATGATGGCATCTGTAGCAGATGCAACTGTTGTAATTACAAACCCAACACATCTTTCAATAGCTTTAAAGTATGAAGAAGGAAATAATGAAGCTCCTAAAGTAGTGGCAAAGGGAGCAGATTTAGTAGCACTAAAGATAAAAGAAGTCGCAAAGGAAAATGATGTTCCTATAATGGAAAATAAACCTTTAGCAAGAATGATATATGAACAGGTAGATATAGATAGGGAAGTTCCCCAGGAAATGTATCAAGCTGTAGCAGAGATTCTAGCTATGGTATATAAACTAAAAAATAAGAAGTAAGACTTTGCTTAGATAAAGGATGGGATGAATTTGTCACCTATAAATAATAAAAAGATGAATTTAAAAGAAAATTTAGATGTGCTTGTAGCTATAGGTGTAATAGGAATAGTTCTTATGATTATTATTCCATTGCCTAAGGGTGTATTAGATGTTTTGTTAGCATTAAATATTACACTTTCAGTTGTAATAATGCTTATAACAATGTTTACAACAAATGTATTACAACTATCAGTGTTCCCGACACTTTTACTTGTAACTACACTTTTTAGATTAGCACTTAACATATCTTCAACAAGATTAATATTAACAGAAGCAGATGCAGGGAGCATTATTACTGCCTTTGGAGATTTCGTTGTAGGTGGAAATTATGCTGTAGGTATTATTATATTCATAATTATAGTTATTGTTAATTTCCTTGTTATAACAAATGGTGCTGGAAGAGTAGCAGAAGTATCTGCAAGATTTACTCTTGATGCAATGCCAGGAAAGCAGATGTCAATAGATGCAGATTTAAATTCAGGGCTTATAGATGAAGCAACAGCAAAAAGTAGAAGACAAGATTTGCAATCAGAAGCAGACTTTTATGGAGCAATGGATGGTGCATCTAAGTTCGTTAAGGGAGATGCCATTGCAGGTATAATAATAACTCTTATAAATATAGTTGGTGGAATTATAATTGGAGTTATGATGAAGGGCATGAGTGCTGGTGATGCTGCAAGTAAGTATATAATCTTAACGGTAGGAGATGGGTTAGTAGGACAAATACCAGCATTATTAATATCAACATCATCAGGTATTTTGGTAACTCGTTCAGGAAGCAGAGATAACTTTGGTAAAACATTTGCCAATCAGTTAACAGCTTTCCCAGTGGTAACAGGAATTGCAGCAATATTAATGTTTTCTATTGGAATTATTCCAGGTATGCCAAAGCTTCCTTTCTTTTTAGCAGCAGCTGCTATGGGAGTGTTAACATATCTTCTTTATAAAGAAGAAAATAAAAAGCAGGAATTGGCAATTGCTATGGAAGAAGATGAAATTGTTGAGATGGAAAGAAAAGAGCCAGAGAACGTAATGAATCTTATATCTGTTGAGCCTATGGAAGTGGAAATTGGTTATGGATTAATTCCATTAGCAGATGAAACTACTGGAGGAGATTTATTACAAAGAATTGCTTCTGTAAGAAGGCAGTGTGCAATTGAAATGGGAATAGTTGTACAACCTATAAGAATTAGAGATAACTTACAACTTAGAACCAATGAATATGTAATAAAGATAAGAGGAACAGTTATAGCTTCATCAGAGCTTATGCCTAATATGTTATTATGTATGGACCCTACAGGTGATAATTCAGATATTCCAGGAATTAAAACAATAGAACCTACCTTTGGACTTCCAGCTGTATGGGTTAATAAAGACCAAAGAGAGGAAGCAGAAATAAAAGGATTAACTGTAGTAGATCCAACAACAGTTATGGTTACACATTTAACTGAAACAATAAAAGCACATTCTTATGAGCTGTTAGGAAGACAAGAGGTTAAGTTAATTGTTGACAACACAAGAGAAAAATATAGTGCTGTAGTTGATGAGTTAATACCAGATCTATTAACTATTGGAGAATTACAAAAAGTATTACAGAACTTATTAAGAGAGAAGGTTCCAATAAAGGATATGGTTACTATTATGGAATCTCTTGCTGATAATTCAAGAAATACAAAGGATATTGAATTGTTAACTGAATATGTAAGATTCTCTCTTGCAAGAACTATATGTAATCAAATTATAAATGAAGATAGAGCAGTTACCGTTGTAACATTACATCCTCAGCTAGAAGAATTAGTAGCATCCAATATACAAAAATCAATTCAAGGGACATTCCCAACAATTGATCCAGATACTACGACAAGGATATTTAATAACATAAGAGATACTATAGAATCAGTATATTTCTATAATAATCAACCAGTAATTTTGGTATCACCCAATATAAGATGTGTATTTAGAAAATTAATAGAAATGGCATTTCCTCATTTAATGGTTATTTCTTTAAATGAAATTCCAAATGATGTTGAAATTCGTACTGAAGGAGTTGTAACACTGTAAATGATTATTAAAAAGTATTTAGTTAGCAATATGAATGAGGCTCTTACAAGAATAAGATATGAACTGGGAAAGGATGCAATTATAGTAAGTCAAAGAAAAGTGAGAAAACCAGGTTTTAAAGGATTATTCTCTGAAAAGCAGATTGAAGTAACTGCTGCTGTAGAGAACTCAAGTAAGGGAACTGAGGAGAATTTTCAAAGTTCAATAAATGATATAAAAAAGATAATGGAACAAGAAATTGAAAATAAACAAAGTGAAGTTTCAAGGCCTACTATTTCAACTAAAGATGATAAGGCAGAAAAACTGGAAGCAGAAGTAAAAGAGGTGAAGGAACTTCTAAATAAGGTAATAAAAAATACAACTAAGGAAGAAGAAAAAGATCCTATTAAGGAAGTACTAGAAAAAATAGATATAGATTTAGAGTTTTATAATGAGCTAAAAGATAGGATAGATAAGGATCATATAGAGAGTTCCCTAAAAGAAATTATTAATGCGGACATTGAAATATCAGAAGAGAATTTAAAAGGAAGAATAGTTTTAGTAGGACCTACTGGAGTAGGAAAGACAACAACTATAGCTAAGCTTGCAGGGAAATTATCTTTGATAGAAAAAAAGAAGGTAGGATTAATAACAGTAGATACATATAGAATTGGAGCTGTTGAACAATTAAAGACATATGCAGAAATAATGAATATCCCATTTAAGGTTGTAGTTACGATTAAAGAAATGGAAGATGCTATAGAGGCTTTAAAGGGAATGGATGTTATTTTAATAGATACTACAGGAAGAAGTAGTAAAAATACAATGCAAATTTCAGAATTAAGAGCATTTACAGAAAAAGCTAAGCCTGACAGTGTAAGTATGGTTATAAGTGCAACAACTAAAAATAGGGACATGGAGACCATATTACAAGGATATAAGTATTTAAACTATGACAATATTATAATAACTAAATTAGATGAAACAACTACTTATGGAGCTATTTATAACATAAGTAAAAGGTCACAAAAGCCTATAAGATACATTGCAACAGGACAAAATGTTCCTGATGATATAAAAAATCCATCAAAGGATGATTTAATGAAGTTTATATTAGGGGAGGAATCCTTATGCTAGATCAAGCGGAAAACTTAAGAAGATTAGCTAATAAGGATAATTCAAAGAAAAAGGCAAAAATAATTACTATAACATCAGGTAAAGGTGGAGTAGGTAAAAGTAATTTTGTTGTTAATATGGGAATAACTCTTCATAAAAAAGGAAAAAAAGTATTGATTTTTGATGCAGATATAGGTATGGGAAATGATGATGTTTTAATGGGAGTACTACCTAGGTATAATGTTTTTGATCTTCTAGAGGGGAAGGATATAAATGAAGTAGTTGTAGAAGGCCCCTATGGAATTAACTTATTACCAGGAGGCTCTGGAATAAACTATATTGAAAATTTAGAAGAAAAAGAGAGGCTAGCCTTTATAGAAAAGTTAACTAGCCTAGATGAATATGATTATATATTCATTGATACTGGTGCAGGAATTAACAAAAATGTACTTGCATTTATAGCTTGCTCAGAAGAAACAATAGTAATAACTACACCAGAACCAACATCTTTAACTGATGCTTATAGCTTAATAAAGGCTACAGATCATTTTAAATTAACAGACACTGCAAATGTAATAGTTAATAGAGCATTTTCAATTAAAGATGGAGAGGAAACTTATAACAAGCTAAAAAGAGCTGTAGATAAGTTTTTAACTATAAAAATTAATTATTTAGGATCTATATCGGAGGATAGAAAATTAGTTGAAGGGGTAAGGGCGCAAGTTCCCTTTACAATATTATATCCAAAATGTGATGCATCTAGATCAATAGAAAGAATATCAAATAAGTTGATAGGAGATGCAAGTGTAGAAAATATGGGAGCGGAAGGGTTGTTTAAAAAACTGTTCAGTTTATTTTCTTAGAAGGGGAGTAAGGAAATGAAAAAATTTAAACTTGAGATTAATGGAAACATTCAAATTTTAGATGGAGAGGTATTCTATAAAAGTAACTTACAGGATGTAACAGAAAATTATCTTTTAATAGATATTCCTGTTAACAATGGTATTTACCTTACTATGCATGAAAATGACGAAATAGAGGCTGAATATTATGTTGATGGTGGAAACTATTATAAATTTAATTGTAGGGTACTTGGAAGAACTAGAGAAGGAAAATTAAACTTATATAGGTTATCAAAACCATACAACATAATTAAAATACAAAGAAGAAATTTTGTAAGAGTTGATATGGTAGAGTATGCTTTTTATAAGCTGCAAAATGATAATGAAGAAGAAGCATGGAAAAAGGGAATTATTCTTGACCTAAGTGGTGGAGGAATGAAGATAAAAACAGAAGAAAAATTATCTTTAAGGGATAGCGTTACAGTAAATATCTTTATAGGTGAAAATGAAAAGATACAAGTAGTTGGAGAAGCTGTAAGAGTTGAAAAGTGTAAGATAAATGAATATATATGTGGATTAAAGTTTAAGGAAATATCAGAGAGAACAAGAGATAAAATTATTCAAAAAGTATTTGAACAAATGAGAAAACAAAGGGGACTTGTATAAGAGGAGGAGTATTTATGACCACCTTAAATATATTAGAGGGAAAAGAACAAATTATTGAGGAATGTATACCATTAGTTAAGTACATAGCTTCACGTATTAGCTTAGGAAAAAACAAAAATATGGAATACGAAGATTTAGTTGGGTATGGAATGATTGGATTAATAGATGCAATTTCTAAATATGATGAAACTAAAGGCATGAAGTTTTCATCATATGCATCTATAAGAATAAGGGGAGCAATAATTGACGAAATAAGAAAGAACAGACCTATATCTAAGGGAGCTATGGATAAGCTAAATAGATATAATGAAGCTGTAGAAGCTCTACAAAAAACACTTTGTAGGGAACCGTCAATTGATGAAATTGCAAAACATATGAACTTATCAATATGTGAAGTTGGAGAAATAGAAAATTACATAAATTATATATCAGTTGTTTCATTAGAAGACATAGTATATTCTGATGATGAAGATATGACTATTATGGGAATTATTGAGGATAAAAACAGTCCAAGCCCTGAACAAAGTTATGAAGAGAAGGAACAGATAGAGATATTAGCAAAAGCAATAGAATCTCTTAATGAAAAAGATAGAACAGTTTTAAATTTATATTACTATGAAAAGCTGACATTAAAAGAAATTGGAGCTGTTTTAGGGGTTTCTGAATCAAGAGTATGTCAATTACATAGTAGAGCTATAAGAAACTTAAGAGAAAAGATGAAAAAAATTAATTATTTGTAATGAGGGTGTGGAAATATGCCATTTATATTGATAGTTATAGGCGTTATTTTGGTGGTTTTAAACTATAAAGCTCTAAAAAAGGATGAAACTTCCTTTAGTGATGTGTTAAAATACAAACAGAAAGATATGACAGAAGTGGAAATAGAGATAGGAGCTATAAGAAGAGATATAGCTGAAAGCTTAACAGAGCTTCAAAAAGAAATTTTAGATATTAAACAACATATTAATTTCAATAATAATGTAGAAGATATTAAAGAAAACTTAGAAACAGACGAAGAATTAATTAGTAATAATTTAACTTCTATAGATGAAGAAGTGGATGTAATAAATGAAATAGATAATAAGAATAAAACAGAGGTTATAAGAGAATTAATTAGTCTAGGACTTAATGATGAGGAGATTTGTGAAAAACTTTCTTTAGGTAAGGGGGAAGTATTATTAGTAAGGAATTTATACAAAAAATAAAGGAAGTATTTAACTTTCTATGTGATAAAAAAATCCTTATGGGAATTGGAATAGGCCTAGTGTTAGGTACAAGCCTTATGTTTACATATGAATATAGTAATTCAATGACTGATGCTAAGATAGAGGAAAAAGCTAGAGGTCTAGGTATGCACACTAAGGATGAGTGTAAGGTATTTTTTAAAGGGGATGAGAAAAATGATTAGAAGCTTATATACAGCTGTTTCTGGAATGATATCATTAGAGAGCAAGCAAAGTACAATAACTAACAATATGGCTAATGCCAATACAATAGGCTATAAATCTGAAAACCTAGCTATAAAAAGCTTTGATGAAGTATATATACAAAATAAAGATAAGATTGCTGCAGGTAAAAATGTGCCTCAAAGATTAGGGTCATTAAGTTTAGGAGCAGAGATAGATACTGTAGAAACTGCATTTACTCAAGGTGCACTTAAAGATACTGGAAAGGTTACTGATTTTGCAATAAGCGGAAGAGGATTCTTTACAGTTCAAAGAGGTAATGAAAGACTTTATACTAGAGATGGTAACTTTTTAGTTGGGAATGATGGCTTTTTAACAACTACTACAGGTGATAAGGTTTTAGGAGTAAATAAGTATACAGGAAATATGGAACCTATATATGTTGGAAATGATAATTTTTCTCTTGATAGAAATAATAATATTTCAGTAGGTGGAGTTGCTACTCACTCATTAGCATTAGCTGATTTTCAGGATTATGGAAATTTAGAGAAGATGGGAGATAACTACTTCAGAGGAGAAAACCCAATGTATAATACAGTAGTTACTGTAAGCCAAGGATTTGTTGAAGCATCTAATGTTAATATTACAAATGAAATGGTAAATATAATTACAAATCAAAGAAGTTTTGAAACAAATCAGAAGTTTGTATCAATGCTAGATGAAACTTTAAATAAAGCAGCAAATGATATTGGAAGAGTATAGGAGGACTAGGAAATGCTTAGAACAATTTGGACAAGTAAAACAGGGTTAAATGCTCAACAAGTTAAATTAGATACAATAAGTAATAACCTAGCTAACTCTGGGACAATGGGATATAAGAGAGTAGATGTAGGTTTTAAGGATTTACTTAATGAATCTTTAGACAGAAAAGGATATCCAGTAAATGATAAAGATGCATCTATGGGAACAGGAGTAAAAACTACAGAATTTTATAGGGATAATGCTCAAGGATTCTTAACAGATACAGGACTTCCAACAGATTTAAGTATAGATGGAGAAGGATACTTTAGATTAGTTCAACCAGATGGATCATATGTTTATACTAGGGATGGTGCATTCCAAGTGGATAGTATGGGAAGACTTGTTGATACTAGAGGAAACAAAGTTTATATAGAATACATAAATGGTAGAAACGAACAGAACACTACATTAAATGCAAGAAATCTTTTAATTGACACAAAAGGTGGAGTATATAATAAAGAAGGAGATACCTTTATAAAGGTTGGAAACATTCCTTTATATACAGCAGTAGGAACAAGTGCTTTTCAATCAGTAGGAGATAATTTATTCATTCCAGCAGAAGATGCTAATGTTCAAGTATCAATTAATGCAGAAATGTATCAAGGATTTTTGGAAGGTTCTAATGTAGATGTTGCTACAGAATTTACAGATATGATTGTTACTCAAAGAGCATTTCAATTAAGCACTAAAGCAATGGAAAGTGCTGATGAGATGTGGGGAATGATTAATAATATGAGAAGGTAACTTTGGGGTAATAGGGATAAAAGAGATAAAAAGGATAAGAAAGATGATGTTGAAACTTTAGCTAGGGCTAAAGTTTCTTTTTAATTACTTTAGTACGAGAGGTATGGATATTTGTTACCATATGATATGGAGCTTGCCATGGAACAAGTAAGATAAATATCCACATCACCTTTTTGTTCAAAATAATTAGGATAACTTGGGCCCAAAAAGAAATGATTAAATATTGTTTTAAACATATAAATATATAAATATATAGTAAAAATGCTGGCTTACAGAGATTTTAAAAGATAAAAAAACTGCCCTAAGGCAGTTTTTTTACATTGTAGATATTACGTTTGTTAATGGTGGTATAACTTGCTTCTTTCTTGAAAGAACTCCAGGTAAGAAAGCAGTTGATGCTTCTAAAGTAACACTGAAAGTCTTTTCAACTATTTCAGGCATTCTTCCAGCTACTAAAATTTGAGAACCTTCATTTAGTATGTCAGTTAGAAGAAGCATTACCATGCTGAAGGAATTTTCTTCAGCTTTTCTTTCCATATACTTTAGCATATCTTCTTTTAAAGGCATAAATCCTTCGATATCCATAGTGTTAACTTGAGCAACACCAATTTTTACTTCGCCAATTGTAAATGGCTTGAAGTCTTGATTGAAGATTTGTTCAACTGTCTTCCCTTGTAATGAAGTACCAGCTTTAAACATTTCTTTAGCAAAAGCTTCAACATCATTTACTCCAGCAATTTCAGCTAATCTCTTGCAGATGTGCTTATCTTGTTCTGTACAAGTTGGGCTTCTGAATAATAATGTATCAGAAATTAAAGCACCCATTAATAGACCAGCAGCCTTCTTAGAAGGTCTTATACCATTTTCAAAGAAGCACTTAGCAACTATACTTGAAGTACTTCCAAGAGGTTCGTTTCTGAAGTAAATTGGGTTGTTTGTTTGAATATCAGCAACTCTGTGGTGGTCGATGATTTCTAAGATTTCAGCTTCATCTAATCCATCTACAGATTGACCTCTTTCGTTATGGTCAACTTGAATTACTTTCTTCTTATGGTTAGAAATTAAATGATATCTAGAAATTAAACCTACTACCTTACCATCTGAATCAGTAACAGGGTAGCTTCTATATCTAGTTTCACTCATTTCTTTTCTAATATCTTCAACTAAGTCATCAGTTGAGAAAGATACTATGTTTTCTGTAGCCATAACATATCCTACAGGTATACTTTGAACTATTAATCTTGAAGCTGTAAATGAATCATGAGGAGTGCTTATGATACATACTCCATTCTTCTTAGCTTTTTCAAGTAATTCGTCAGATACATTATGAGAACCTGTTATTATAACTAAAGAAACTTTAAGATCAACTAAAGCTTCTTGAACTTCAGGTCTATCACCAACTATAGCAATATCACCCTCTTCAATTAATCCCTTCATGCTTTCTGGTTGCATAGCAGCAACACAAATCTTTCCAGGGAATTTTGGGTTATTACCATGGATGTATAATTCCTTTGCAGATAAAGTATCAACTATATTGTCTATAGAAGTATTACTTTTAGCTAGGATAACATTATCCCATATATCCATATATGAAGAAGTTAAGTTAGATACAGATAGCATACCTAATAAATGATCATTTGAATCAGCTACAGGAAGAGATTGAATGTTCTTATCTCTCATAATGTTCCAAGCCATCTTTAATGATATCTCAGGTGTAACAGGGGTGATATTATCTATCTTTAAATCTTCAACTTTTAACTTTACAGTTTCTAAATACTCAGGAGCTTCTGCACCAAAGTAATCTAAGATGAACTGAGTTTCTCTGCTAACATTACCTAATCTAACAGGTATAGCAGGAATTTCTCCAGTTTTGTTCTTAAATTCAGCATATGCATAAGCTGCACAAATTGAATCTGAATCTGGATTTTTATGTCCAGTTACATAAACTACGTTTCTCAAAACTATTCCTCCTTTGACTTAAAATTTTACTATTATATTTTAAGGCTAAACACGAAAAAAGTAAAGAAAAGAAGAAAATAGAGAGGTATAGCAGAAAAACATATTCATAATGAAGTATTTCACAATATAAAAAATATATTACATCTAAGATATGTGACCTTAATCAGATATTGACTATTGAGATAGTATAAGAGAACATTCAATTAATATGATGGTCCTTTTTATTAAAAGAAAGTTCATAACAACCTTTAACTTTATTATGTTTTCTTGTGTTCTAACTTCAGTAAAGCAAAATATATATAATATAGAGTTTTGTTTAAGGAGGAAAAAGGGTGATACAGGAAAAGACAATAGTTCCGGGGTTAACAACACGAGAAGCAGAGAAGAGAATGAAAAACTTTGGATTAAATGAAATACAGCATAAAAAGAAAGCTTCACCAATAATGATTTTTTTATCTCAATTTAACGATTTTATGGTATGGGTATTATTAGGTGCCACCATTATTTCAGGTATTATGGGAGATACAGCAGATGCTATTACAATTATAATAATCGTTATAGTAAATGCAATTTTAGGATTTGTACAAGAATTTAGAACTGAAAAGTCTTTAGAAGCTTTGAAGAATCTAGCAGCACCAACTTGTAAGGTGTTTAGAGATGGAGGATTAAAGGTAATTAATTCTGCATATCTAACAATAGGAGATGTTGTTGTACTTGAAGCTGGAGATAGAATTCCAGCAGATGGAGAATTCCTTGAAGGTTCATCAATAATGGTAGATGAATCCTTATTAACAGGAGAATCAGTTGGAGTTTCTAAGGATACAAATAAGAAAGAAAAGCGCAGTGGATATATGGGAACAACAATGCTAAAGGGAAAAGGATTATTTACAGTAACTAGCATTGGAATGGACACTGAAATGGGTAAGATAGCAAATCTTTTAGATAATATAAAAGAAGAAAAATCTCCTTTAAAAGAACGATTAGAATCATTAGGAAAAATATTAGTTGTTTTATGTCTTGTAATCTGTGCAGTTGTTACTATCTTAGGAATTATTAGAGGAAATGATATAACAGAGATGTTCTTACTTGGAGTAAGTTTAGCTGTAGCAGCAATTCCAGAAGGATTAGCAGCTATAGTAACAGTTTCATTAGCCCTTGGAGTTTCTAGAATGCTTAAGAGAAATGCATTAGTTAGAAAGCTTCCAGCTGTAGAAACATTAGGATGTACATCTGTTATTTGCTCTGATAAGACAGGTACCTTAACACAAAATAAAATGACTGTTAAGGAAGTATACCTAAATGGAAAGATATGTGAACTTGATAAGGAAAAGCTTACAGATTATACAATGTTAATGAAGTCACTAGTATTATGTAATGATTGTAATTATGATTTTAATGTTAAAAATATAGATAAAGCATTACATGGTGATCCAACAGAAACAGCATTAGTAAAACTATTCTTTAAGGATACAAATCTTCTTAAAGCTTTTGTTGAAAAATCTGAGCGTGTATATGACATACCTTTTGATTCAACAAGAAAGATGATGTCTGTTATTATGAGGGAAAATGGAAAAGAATGTTGCTATGTTAAGGGGGCACCTGAAAGAGTTATAGAAAAATGTTCTTATATATTAGAAAATAATAAGGTTAAGCCTCTAACATATCAAAAGAAGAAGCAAGTAGCTTCATTTATTGAAGCAATGTCTTCTAGAGCATTAAGATGTATTGCAGGTGCTTATAAGGATGAAAACTTAACTAGGAGTGAAAGATTAGAAGATGGATTGATATTCATAGGTGTTGCAGGTAGTATAGATCCACCAAGAGCTGAGGCTAGAGATGCTGTTCTTAGATGTAAGCTTGCAGGTATTAAGCCTGTTATGATTACTGGTGACCATAAAAATACTGCTCTTGCAATAGCAAAATCTTTAAACATATGTAATAATGATGACCAAGTTGTAACTGGTGAAGATATAGAAATCATGACAGATGATGAGTTGAAGAAAAAGGTTGAAAAGATAAGGGTTTTTGCTAGGGTATCACCTGATCATAAGCTTAGAATTGTTAGGGCATTTAAAAGAAATAATAATGTTGTAGCAATGACTGGTGATGGTGTTAATGATGCACCAGCTATTAAGGAAGCTGATATTGGAATATCCATGGGTATTTCAGGAACAGATGTAACTAAGGAAGCATCATCTATGATACTTATGGATGATAATTTTGCAACTATTGTATCAGCAGTAGAAGAGGGAAGAGTTATATATGATAATATTAGAAAGTTCATAAGGTATCTATTATCATGTAACTTAGGTGAAGTATTAACAATGTTCCTAGCATCTTTGCTTACATTACCTAATCCTCTTTCACCAATTCAAATTTTATTTGTAAACTTAGCAACTGATGGGTTGCCTGCTATAGCTTTAGGGGTAGATCCTGCAGATAAGGATATAATGAGGCAAGCTCCTAGAGATAGGAAAGAAGGAATATTTGCTAGAGGGTTAACTGAGAAGATTTTAGTTCGTGGTTCGTTGATTGGTGTTTGTACTTTATTATCATTTATGGTTGGAAGATATTACGGAATGAATTTAGAGACTTGTAGAACTTTAACCTTGGCTACATTAGTAATGTCACAATTGTTCCACGTGTTTGAATGTAGATCAGAAAGACATTCCATTTTTGAAATAAAGTTATTTACTAACTTATATTTAGTTGGTGCAGTATCTGTATCAATAGTAATGCTAGCAGCAATATTATATATACCTTTCTTACAAGGAATATTCCATACAGTACCTTTAATGCTTAACCAATGGATGATTGTATTATTCTTCTCTGGAATAATAGCATTTATAAATAGTATTTATTTGTTTATAAAAACAAAATAATTGCAATGAAGCTTAAAAAGCAAATCTTATTTTTAAGATTTGCTTTTTCTATTTAGATAACTTAAATTAAATCATCCACTCCATTAACTTTTGCTTGTTCATTCTCATTGATAGGAATGATTATACATTTTTGTCCATCTATTATTTCAGATTTTATTTGAGGTACTTTTTCAGGTTTTACTTGAAGTATAACATCATACTCTGGATTACTTTCTTCTAAGTTAACATTCTCCTCATCATTATCAGCAGCAACTTCTTGTTTAACTTCTTCAAGTCTAGTTTGAAGAATTGCTACTTGCTTTTCAAGATGTTCTTCCTTTTTTCTTTGTTCATTTGCTTTAAGTACTTTTGCATCAATTAAATTTTCTGCTAAAGGAAGGTCATCACCAAAGCTTTCAACATAAGATTCCTCTATTTTTGTAGTTACTTCCTCAGGAACTCCACTTTCTATTAAAAGGTTTTGAATGTCCTTATTGGTTAGAGTTTTTGGTTCACTATCTGTATCCTCATATATGGCATTATGTTCTTCAATCATAGCGCTTAGATTATCTTGTACTTCCATAAAAATTTTATCAGCTTTTTCTTCATCAGCATCAAGCGAATCTTTAATAATTGATTGGAAAGTTTCTTTTTGTATAGTAGCAGTTTGCTTTGAGGAGCAACCTAAAGCCTTCTCCATTAATTCAGGATGTGGATCCTTAGCATTTTTTGTGTAGTACATTACAGAGTTAACGTCTGTACTACGATCAATGAAAGCAGGGAAGACAAACCCATTAGTTGGAGGGTTAACAACCCAATCTCTAATACGTGCTTTAATTTTGTGCTCATCCTCATAGTATCTAAGGCCAGGTTCAGAAAGTGAAACTGGACAGATTGCACAAAGCACATATTCATATACTTCTTCAGATTCATCTAATTTTAAATTATCTTTGGTTTTAGTTATAACATCATAAGCGTCGTGGAAAACAAGTATTAAAAAGTTACCAGTGTAATCATAACTATCTATGATAGAGTTATAAAAATCATCAAGAATAGAGTCATCTTTTAATTTGCTATTTTTAAGCTGCATAAGAGAAACTTGTTTTTCATTTATAAGATCTTCATTAAGTGGAAAGTTTAATTCTAAAATGTTATTTCCAATGGTTCCAGATAGAACCTTTCTAGCTATTTCTAAAAATTTAAAGTAATCATCTTCTTCTAAATTTAAAAATGTTTCTCTAAATTTTAGAATTACATTTTTCTCTCCATTAACATAGCAACCACACATTTTAGTAAAAGTGCAATAATCCTTCTTTAAACGCTTTTTTAATTCAAGTATATCTTTTTTTCTCATCTACAAACCCCTCGTTTTACTATTTTTAATATCAGGAAAGTATAAAATTTTAATTAGCTATAAATCAAATGTATTATTATATTTTAATATTATAAAATATAAAATGAAGGATAATAATTTTATAATTTCCTTACCTTTAGTAGGAGTGGGGGGATATTTATTTTGATGTGACTTGGAGCGCAGCGACGGAACAAGCAAAATAAATATCCACCCTACCTTTTTTATTGATTTTTCGAGTAAAAAAGAGCACCATTAAGTGCTCTTTTACTTATATCTCATTTTGTTAACTTGTTGTCTAGACTTCTTTATTTGAGAGTGGTCTATTGGAATTAGATCCTTTTTAGCAGTTAAGTTAATGATGTTTTGAATTTGAAGTATATCAGCATCCTTTTTACCTTTAACTCCCTTAAGTCCCATAAGCATAATCTTATGTCCCATAGCTAAAGGAATGAAATCAACCTTTTTAAACCAACGCCATTTTTTATATCTAGCTTTTATAATTGATTTTCCTACTTCTGGCTTTACAACTAAATCACAAACTAATTTATGAATTAAAATAAAGTTTTTTTCTTCAACTTTTACAGATACAACTGTACCACTCGCACTTGCTATTCTATCACCATACTTTTCAAAATATGAATCTTGAAAATACTTATTGAACTTATCTTTAAAACCCATGACTAATCTCCTTTTATAAATAATGTGAATAATTCCTATAAATATATCTGTATTATACCATACATTTATTTTTTGTAAAATAATAAATCAGTAATCGTTTTAACAAAATTTAAAATAATAATTGTGTAGTAAATAGAGAATATTATAAAAATTCGCACAAAAACTTTAAGAAAGACAAAAAATGTGATATTATGAAAATATGTAAAAAAATACAAGGTGGAATATGGAAATGTGCTTAGGTTTAGTTATGAAAGTAATAAGTATAGATGATAAAGAAGCTCTATGTGATTATTTAGGAAATAGAAGAAAGATAAGAATTGATGTAATAAAAGATGTAAGCTTAGGTGATTACTTGCTAGTTCATGCTGGTTTTGCAATAAGCAAGCTAAGTAAAGAAGAAGGAGAGGAACGTTTAGATATTTTTAGGGAGCTTGAAGAAAAGATTGGAGAAATAAGCAAATGAATAAGAAATTAATTTTTGAACTTAAGGAGGAGCTAGATAAGATAGAAGGTACTATGACATTTATGGAGGTATGTGGTACTCATACTATGGAAATTGGAAAAATGTCTTTGAGAAATTTCCTGGGAAATAAGGTTAAATTAATTTCTGGTCCAGGTTGTCCTGTATGTGTAACTCCAAGTTTGTACATAGATTACATATATTCCTTAGCTTTAAATAAGAATATATCAGTAATAACTTATGGTGATATGTTAAGGGTTCCTGGGACAAGCCCTTTAATATCACTAGAAAGGGCAAGAGCTTTAGGTGGAGATATAAGGATAGTATATTCATCAGTAGATGCCATAGAAATAGCTAAAGAGGAAAAAGATAAGAATTTTGTGTTTTTAGGTATTGGTTTTGAAACAACAATACCATCTACCTGTGTCTTATTAGAGGAGATAATGAATAAAGATATTAGAAATCTATTTATTTTGTCAATGCATAAGAGAGTTGAACTTGTAATGGAGAAACTTATGGAGGATAAAGAGCTTAAATTAGATGGATTCCTTTGTCCAGGTAATGTTGCAGTTATATTAGGAGAAAGAGATTTTGAATTTATTAAAGAATATGGACAATTAGGTGTAATAGCAGGATTTAAAGAGGATGAAATTATAGAGGCTATTATACAGCTTATAAAGAACAAGGGTAGTAAAAAAATAATTAATTGTTATAAAAGTTTTGTAAATAGAGATGGAAATATTGTAGCTAAAGAGTTAATTAATAAATATTTTAAAGAATCACAATCATTATGGAGAGGACTTGGAAATATAGATAAAAGTGGATTAGTTTTAAGGGATGACTATAAAGAAAAGGATATACTAAATAAATTTCCTTTAGATGAAGAATTAAAGCTAATTACTAGGAATAAAGAAAAGTATGTATGTAGATGTGGAGAAGTACTAAAGGGAAAAATATTACCTTGTGAATGTAGCTCTTTTAAAAGAGTGTGTACTCCAGCATTCCCCATAGGGCCATGTATGGTATCAAGCGAGGGAACTTGCGCAGCATATTACAAGTATGAAGGTTAATAGAGGTGAAATTTATGGAAGATGTAATTACTCTTTCTCATGGTAGTGGTGGAGAGCAAAGTGAAAATTTAATAAAGAATATAATATTACCTAAGGTGGGTAATAGTAAATTGAATATACTAGGGGATGGTGCAAGCTTGAGTTTGAAAGGAGAAATTGCCTTTTCAACAGATAGTTTTGTTATTAATCCTCTTTTTTTCGCGGGTGGAGATATAGGAAAGCTTGCAGTTTGTGGAACTTGTAATGATTTATTAATGTGTGGCAGCATTCCTAAATATCTAAGTTTGGGATTAATAATTGAAGAGGGATTAAGTATAGAAAATTTAAATAGGATAATTGAATCTTTAAGTGAAACAGCAAAGATAGCAGGAGTAGAAATAGTAACTGGAGATACAAAGGTGGTTGAGAAGGGACATGGAGATGGAATATTTATTAATACCTCTGGAATAGGTATTAAAGTGGAAAACTTAAGATTAGGAAAGGAAAGAATTAAACCTGGAGATAAGGTGATAGTAACAGGAAACATAGGGGATCATGGCATATCCATTATGTGTGAAAGAAATAACTTTTTTCAAGGAGCAGTAAAATCAGATTGTGCTTATTTATATCCATTAGCTTCTATAATATTTGAATATGGTGACAAAATTAAGATTTTAAGAGATCCAACAAGGGGAGGAGTGGCAACGACATTAAATGAATTTGTAGATGGAACTAATTATTCTATTGAAATTCAAGAAGAAAGCTTGCCTTTTAGTGAGGGAGCTTTAGGAGCTAGTGAGATATTAGGTATAGATTTATTATACGCGGCAAATGAGGGGAAGGCTTTAATAGTTGTAGATGAAAGCATTGCAGAGGAACTTGTAGAAAAGCTAAGAAAGGTGGATTTAGGTAAGGATGCTTCTATTATAGGAGAGGTTGTCTCTTATGAAAAGGAAAAGGTATTACTTAAAGGACCTTTAGGAGGTAGGAGAATTTTAAACAAATTGGCTTCAGATTTATTTCCAAGAATATGTTAAGAAAGAGGTGAGAAGAATGCATGACTTTAATGGGATTGAAATTAAAAAAGAAGACCTGCTAGATAGTGTTAAAGCTATGTATAAGGAAAAACGAAGGCTGGTTATGATTAATGGTTACATTAATGAAAATAAGGAAAATGTAATTGCATATAACTTTGATGTTAATGGCGATATAACAACCTACTTAGTAAAAGGGGAAGAGGTGCTTCCATCTATAACTCCCATTTATTCAGCTTCAGCAAGGTGGGCAGAAGAGGAAATAGAGGAAATGATGAATATGAAGTTTGAGGGGTTAGATAGGTCTGGTAGATTATTTTTACCAGAAGAATTTAAAGATGGTGAAGGACAAATATTAGTTATGCCATTAAGTGAATTAAAGAAATATAAGGATAAATAAAAGGGGTGAGGTAAATGAGTTATGTTGTACCTTTAGGGCCTTATCATCCAGCGCTAGAAGAGCCTGTTCATGTAAAGCTTTTTACTGAGGGGGAAGAAATTAAGGATGCAAAGGTTTATATAGGATATAACCATAGAGGAATTGAAAAGTTATGTGAAGAAAGAAACCATATTCAAACAATTACACTTGTTGAAAGAGTATGTGGCATATGTTCTCATTCTCATACTTTAGCTTATTGTTTAGCTGTAGAAAAGATAGCAGGAATGGAAGTTCCTAAAAGAGGAGATTACTTAAGGGTAATTACATGTGAGCTTGAAAGACTACATTCTCATTTCTTATGGTTAGGTTTGGCTGCCCATATAATAGGGTTTGATTCATTGTTTATGATGTGTTTTGAAAAGAGAGAGAAGATAATGGACATGTTAGAAACACTATCAGGAAATAGAGTTAACTATGCAATGAATATTATAGGTGGTGCAAGAAGAGATATTAATGATGAAATTGAAAAGGATTTAAGAGAAAAGCTTAACATTTTAAAAGAAGATTTTAAAGCTATATTCGATATTTATGCTAATGATAAAACTGTAGCACTAAGAACTAAAGGAGTTGGAGTTTTAACAAATGAAGATGCCTTTATATATGGAGCTTGTGGACCACACGGAAGGGCATCGGGAATGAAGGATGATGTTAGAAAGGTTGATCCATATTGTTCTTATGATGATTTTGATTTTAAAGCTATAGTTCAAGCAGAAGGAGATGTATTCTCAAGAGCTGTTGTTAGATTACTAGAAATAGAAGAGAGTATAAAAATAATTGAACAAGCCTTAGATAATATGCCTGATACACCAATTAACTTAGGTATGAAAATGCCAAAGGTTCCAAAGGGAGAGTATTTCTCAAGAATTGAAGCACCTAGAGGTGAGGTATCATACTATGTTGTTTCTAATGGTGGACAAACTAATGGAAGAGTAAATATACATGTACCAACCTTTAAAAATGCAGCTACTGTACCAGTTATGCTTAAGGATAATACTATAGCAGATGCAGGTTTAATAGTTGCAAGTATAGACCCTTGTTTCTCTTGTTTGGATAGATAGATGCATGAATTGTCAGTTACTGAAGGTATCTTAAAAATATGCAAAGATGAAGAAAAAAAGAATAATTTTAAAAGTATAAAAGAAATAAGAATAAAGGTTGGAGAATTAACAGGGTTAGTACCTAGCTGTATAGATTACTATTTTAATGTAATAAGTAAGGATACAGTAGCAGAAGGTGCAAAGTTAATTGTAGAAAAGCTTCCAATAAAAATTGAGTGTAGAGAATGCTTATATGAAGGGGAGATACCTAAGGGAAATCATACTTGTCCTAAATGTAATTCATATAAGATAAAAATAAAGAATGGCAAGGAATTTTATGTAGACAGTTTGGAGGTTGAGTAATATGGAGATTAAGGTTGTTAAACAAATTATGGAGTGGAATGAAAATTGTCATAAAGAACTTCAAGATGAATTGAAAGAAAAGAAGGTATTTATGATTAACATAATGGGTTCTCCAGGAGCAGGAAAAACAACATTTATATTAGGTTTAATAGATGAACTTAAAAGATCAGGAATTAAAGTAGGGGTTATTGAGGGTGATATTGCAGGTAAAATAGATGCAGAAAAAATGGCTGAAAGAGGAATACCTGTAGTTCAATTAAATACAGATGGAGCTTGTCATATAGAAGCTATGTCTATAAAGAACATACTTCCACAATTTGATTTAGATGATTTAGATCTTATCATTATTGAAAATATAGGAAATCTTGTTTGTCCAGCAGAGTTTGATATAGGTGAAAGCCTTAAGGTAGCTTTACTAAGTATTCCAGAAGGTGACGACAAGGTTGAAAAGTATCCATTAATGTTTACAAGAGCAGATGCTTTAGTATTAACAAAGTATGACTTAATAAATTATTTTGAATTTAATGAGGAAAGAGTAGAGAGGAATGCATTAATAAGAAATGATGAGCTTAAGTTATTTAAGGTAAATTCTAAGAATGAAGATGATATAAAGGAATTTAAAAATTGGCTTATTTCTAAAATTGAGGAATAGGGGGAAAGGATATGAGAAATAAAAAGGGTATTTTTGCAACTTCCCTTTTTGCTTTTGTATTTTGGATTTTATTTGTATTACAAGATATAAATATATTCAAAATTGATATCCAAGAAGTAATTGTTGGATTAATAGTATCTGTAATAATTGGGTATTTTACATGTCCACTTTTTATAAAGGAAGATGGAACTTGGCTATTCAAAGAAAATAGATTCTTTAAATTAATAGCTTATATACCTTTTTATACAGTGGCTTTAATGAAAGCGAATATTGATGTGGCAAAAAGAGCTTTATCTAAAAACGTAAAGATAAATCCAGGTATAGTTAAAATTCCAACAGAGTTAGTATCAGATTATGGGTTATCAATGCTAGCAAACTCTATAACTTTAACACCTGGAACAATTGTTATGGACATTATAGAAGAGGACGGAAAAAATTATTTATATGTTCATTGGATAGATGTTGAAACTGAAGAAGAAGATAAAGCAGGAGAAATAATCAAGGGAGACTTTGAGAATAGGATAAGGGGGATTTTTAAATAATGGATATGAGTAATGATTTAATGATAGTTGCAATAATCCTATCTCTCTTATCATTAGTACTTTTATATAGAGTATTTAGGGGCCCTCACATTATAGATAGAGTAGTGGCAGCAGACTGTATAGATATAATCTTAGGTGTTGTATTAATATTATTTGGTTGTATTGAAGAGAGAAGTTTGTTTGTGGACCTTGGTCTTATAATGACATTACTTGGCTTTATTGGTACGGTGCTTATTTCTAAGTATTTGGAGGGGAAAATATGATAGTGGTAAGAATTTTAATAGATTTACTATTTGCAGTTGGAATATTCTTTACCATAGCTGGAATCGTAGGAATGATTAGAATGCCAGATACCTATTGTAGATTACAATCATCAACTAATATTGCAACTATGGGAGCTTTACCAATTGCTCTTGGATGTGCCATATATGGGTTTACTATTGGAAATTCTTCTTTAGGAATAAAGGCTTTAGTTATTATGTTCTTTTTAATTATAACTAACCCAGTGGCATCACATGCTATGACAAGAGCTGCATATAAAACAAAGGCCAAGTTATTTGAGAAGAATAAGTGTGATCACTATGGGAGGGATGAAGAGGATGAATAGTTTTGCTATATTAAATACAATTATTATCCTTGGAATGATTATTGCAGCTGCATCCCTTTTATTTATTGAGGAATTATTACCATCAATAATAGCTATGTCAATTATGGGAAGTTTTTTAGCATTAGAGTTTTTGCTATTAAAGGCACCAGATGTAGCTTTGGCAGAGGCAGCAGTAGGAGCAATACTTACTCCAATAATCTTTATAGTTACCTTAAAGAAGGTAAAAGACAAGAAAGATAATAAGGAGGAAGAAAAATGAAGAAATCAATAGGAATTCTTTCTCTTTTAGTAATAACAGCTGCATTCATTTTTGTAGGATTTAAGATGGTTGATATGCCTTCCACTTATGATGGAGCAGCAGAAATTATAGTAAATGAAACTCAAGAAAAAACAGGAGCTATAAACTCTGTTACATCAATAGTATTTGATTTCAGAGGATATGATACCCTTGGAGAATCATTTGTTTTATTTACAGCAGTTTGTGGAGCAACAGCTGTTCTAAGAAAAAGAAGAGCTAAGGGGGTAGGAAATCATGAAGAAGAATAGAAAGCAAAAAGATATAATAGTCCCTTCTTGTGCAGATTTAGTTATACCTATAACTCTTGTTCTTGGAGCATATATCATACTTCATGGGCACTTAAGTCCAGGAGGTGGATTCCAAGGAGGAGTTTTACTTACTGGTGCTATTGCCATATTCTTTATAGCATATGGAAGAGATAAAGTATTAAAAACATTTCATTTAAATAGATTAAAGACATCAGAGGATTTAGGTGCCTTAGCATTTGTTTTAGTAGGAACTTTAGGTGTTATATATGGAGCTGCCTTCTTTGGCAACGTAATTTGGAAAGGAACTTTAGGAAAATTATTTTCTTCAGGAACAATATTTTTAATGAATTTTGCTGTAGGATATAAAGTTCTTGCAGGAATTGGAGTTCTTCTTCTTATAATGATAGGCACTTTAAGAGATGATGAGGAGGAGGGACTAGAGGATGATAATTAATTATATAGGAGCTTTTCTCCTTATTGTAATTGGACTAGCTTTGATTATTTTTAAGAAGAATCTTATAAAAATAGTTATAGGTATGGGCGTTATGGATTCAGGAATAAATCTATTGCTAATTACAATTGGATTTAGAGCGGGTGGTACTGCCCCTATATTTATAAGTGATTTAAAAGATGGTGCTTTCTTTGTTGATCCTATTCCTCAAGCATTAACACTTACCTCTATAGTAATTGGAGCTTGTGTTACAGCTTTAGCATTATCTTTAGTAATAAAGATAAATGAAAGGTATGGAAGCATAGAATCTGACAAGGTAAGGAGGCTTAAAGGATGAGTAATGATTATTCAGGATATCCTTTAATAGCTATACTTACACCTTTTGTATTAGCATTTATAATAGGTCTATTTAAGGAAAAATATATAAAGATAAAGAAAGCTATTGTTGTATTGGGATGCATAGCATCATTTATTATAACAGTGCTATTAATAAAGCCTGTATTTTTAGATGGAAAGATAATAACTTATTGGCTAGGAAATTGGAAGCCTGTAGATAATATTGCTATAGGTATAGGAATGGAGGTAGATGCTCTATCTCTATTTGTAGGTTTAATAATAACAGCAGCTTGTGCATTAAGTTCCATATATTCAATTAAATATATGAGCAAGGATGATGGGCTTGGTAAGTACTATACACTATTTTTACTTTTAGCAGGTAGTATGATAGGTTTTGTATTTACTGGTGATTTATTTAATATGTATGTAATGCTAGAAATAATGACATTTGCAGCCATTGCATTAACAGCATTTAGAACTCAGAAGGATAAGGCCTTAGAAGCTGGATTTAAATATTTAGTAATTGGGGGACTAGGTTCTTCTCTAATTCTTATGGGAACAGCATTAATATATGCTCAAACTCATACTTTAAATATTGCACAAATAGCTCTAGAGCTAAATAGTGGGGGAGACAAGTTTACTCCAGTAACAATTCTAGCTTTAGCTTTATTATTAGTTGGATATGCAGTTAAATCCTTTATGGTTCCATGTCATACATGGCCACCTGATGCTCATATGTCAGCACCATCTTCAATTTCTATGTTACTTTCAGGAGTAATGAGTAAGACTGGTGTTTATGGGTTAATAAGAATATTATTTATGATATTTATGGTAAGTGGCAATAAGGCATTAGCATATCTAGTAATGATATGGGGAGCTATAACCATGGTAGTAGGAGTTTCTATGGCACTTTTACAAACAGACTTTAAGAGACTTCTTGCATTTCACTCAGTATCTCAATTAGGTTATGTAATTACTGGTATAGGTGTAGGTTTAACTGCAGCAGATGGTATTGCAAATCTAGGACTTATGGGCGGCTTATATCATATGGTTAATCATGCCTCCTTTAAGTGTTTATTGTTCCTTTGTGCAGGGGCAGTGCTTTACCGCGTGGGAACTACAGATTTAAATAAGGTTTCAGGACTTGGTAAAAGAATGCCTTTTACAGCAGTTATGTTTTTTATAGGAGCAGCAGCAATTAGTGGTATACCTCCATTTAATGGCTTTGCCTCTAAGTGGATATTGTATCAATCTACTTCAGAAACGCAAATACCAATAATAACAATTGTAGAACTTATAGTTTCTGTTCTTACATTAGCTTCATTTATTAAAGTTGGACATTCTGTTTTCTTTGGAGCTGAGAGAGAGGAACTAAAAGAAGTAAAAGAAGTTCCATTTACTATGAAGTTACCGATGGGAATATTAGCATTAATATGCTTTGTTTTTGGTATATGTTCTAATTATGTTATTAAAGGAATATTAGTGCCTATCGTTGAGGCTATAAGAAATGTTCCTAAATATATAGATAATATGCTATTAGGAGATTTGTCATTATTACATCTTGAGAATTATACAAAGAGTGATTTGGATTTTGCCTTTAGAGGAGAATATAATCCAGAGTCATTTTTAATACTTTTCTTTATAGGAGTAATAGCTATAATTATAGCAATGACTTTTGGAATTCATAAGCTTGGTAAATGTAGAGTTGAAAGTAGCTCTTTAGAAGGAGCAATGGATACCAAATATGAAGTCTTTACAGGGGGAGAAAAAGAAGAATTCTCAAAGGTTGGACCTCATGATTTATTCTGGGGTATGAAACATGATTTTAAAGGATATTTCAATAGATTAAGTAATGCCCATTCAGGAGTTGTTAATGATTATGCACTTTGGGTAGTTGTAAGCATGGCAGTTATAATAATCTATTGCTTTATAACATTATAGGGGGTGAGTAGATATGGAAATAGCTAAATTTATTTTTCATGTATTAATTTTTCCAGGAGGATTATTTGCAATAGCTATGGCATTACTTATGTCTGGAATAGATAGAAAGCTTGTTGCTAAAATGCAATTAAGACAAGGACCTCCACTACTTCAACCATTTTATGATTTTATAAAGCTATTAGGTAAGGATGTAATAGTTCCAAGAAATGCACTTAGAAAAGCCTTTCTTTTAGCACCTATAGTTGGACTAGCTAGTGTGTTAATAATACCTATATTTATTCCTATGTATCAAGAGGCTTTTATAAATAGTACAGCTGATATTATAGTTATAATATATCTTTTAACAATACCAGCAGTAATGTTAGTAGTAGGCGGAAGTTCTTCATCTTCTCCATTAGCTGGAATAGGAGCTTCAAGAGAAGTTGTAACAATGCTTGCTTATGAATTACCTATGGTTATGTCTATACTTGCAGTTTGCAAAAAGGCAGGAGCATTTATGGGAACTAACGTAAGTTTTTCACTATTAGGTATACAAGGATTTCAAGTAGCTGATGGAATGGGATTATTTCATATAACACTAATACCAGCAGCCATAGCATTTTTAATGGTTATTCCAGCCGAAGTAGGTGTTGTACCATTTGATATGGCTGAAGCTGAAACAGAAATTTGTGAAGGACCTTTAGTAGAGTATAGTGGATTATACTTAGCTTTATATAAACTAACAAGTCATATTAAGGCATTTATTATGTCAGGATTATTTGTAGCACTATTCTTAGGTGGAAAAGGTATAGGAGTCACTGGAAATGATACTTTAAATATAATACTGAATGTAATATTATTCTTGATTTTAACACTTGTTGTTATGTTTATATCTATAACTTTAGTTAGAGCTATAGCTGGAAGATTTAAAATTAATCAAGGATTAAAGTTCTTTTGGACAGTACCAGCTGTGTTATCTTTAATAAGCTTCTTGGCTATTACATTAGCTATGTGATTGGAGGGATTTAAATGGGGTTAATGAGTTTAAGTAAAGAGAAGTCTCCTTGGATATATCATTTAAACACAGGTTCATGTAATGGGTGCGATATAGAGTTAGTAGCACTTTTAGGGCCAAGATATGATGTGGAAAGGTTTGGAGTAAAGCTTACAGGAAGCCCAAAGCATGCAGATATCGTTATAGTAACAGGACCAGTTACAACACAGTCTAGAGAAAGAATGCTAAGAGTTTTATCACAGGTTCCAGAGCCTAAGGTGGTTATGTCTATAGGATCTTGTCCAATGTCTTGTAATGTGTTTAAGGGAAGTTACTCAGTAGATGGTCCTTTAGATAAATGGACAAAAGTTGATGTGGCTGTAGGTGGGTGTGCACCAAAGCCAGAAGCAATTATTCAGGGGTTAGTTGAAGCTGTTAAGATATTAAAAGATAAAAGAGGAGGGGATAAATAATGATACCTTATTTAAAGGAAGCAATAGGAAATTTATTTAAACCTTCAGTAACATCTAAGTTTCCAGAGAAACCAGTAGAAACTCCTAAGAATTATAGGGGAAGAATAAGTTTTAATGCAGATCAGTGTATTGGATGTGGAATGTGTATAAGAGTTTGCTCACCAGGTGCCATAACTAAAACTCAAAAGCCAGTGGAAGGTGGACAAGAGATAACAATGGAGTTTGATTTAAGTTCCTGTACTTTTTGTGGTATGTGTAGTGATTTTTGTCCTAAAAAGACAATTACACTTACTGGAGATTCTCAAATGGTAGAACTAGATAAGAATAATTTTAAAGTTAGTGGATCTTTTATTAAGAAAGCTCCACCGAAACCAACACCAGAGCAATTAAAGAAAATAGCAGAAGCTAAAAAAGCAGCTGCAGAAAAGAAAGCCTTAGAAAATAAAGTTACAAGTTAAAAAAGGTAGGGTGGATATTTATTTTACTTGTTAGAAGAGTGCTATTTAGCACTCTTTTTTTGGAATTAAAAGTAATTAAAAGTTAATAAAAGTAATTTAATAACATCATATAGTAAAAGGTATATAAATACACCAAAAGAGAGATAAAATGAGATAAACTACTGTGGATATGATTTCAATAAGATACAAAATTTTACTAAAGTTTAAATTGTAAGTATAATCCTATATGATTATGAGATCATGGAGGGATAAAATGATGTATAAGGATATAAATCTTCAACAGGAGATTTATAGACAAGACGTATACAAATTAATGGACTGGTTAAGAGATGATGAAGTAAGCCGTTATTTAAATGAAGAAAAAGGAATAGTAAATTCATTAGATTATTTATTAAGAGCTTCAACAGTTCCTGTACTAACACCATATTTTAGTCAAGGAGGACCTTTCTATATAATAGAATATAAGAAAGATTCTGTAGGATATCTTAAATTGGTTCCCAAAGGTAAGATAGTAGAAATAGTTATAGCTATAGGAAATAAAGAAAAGTGGGGACAAGGAATAGGTACACTAGCTTTGAAGAAAGGTATTTCAGAAGCTTTTTTAAGTTATAGGGCAAATGAGATAGTAGCAAAAATTCATCATAATAACATTAGGTCAAAAAAAATATTTAAAAAAGTTGGATTTACAATGGAAGATACATTAAAAGTTGAAAATTTGTATTCTTTAACATTTGATGATTATATAAAGGGATATAGTAAAGAGAGGATTAGTTAAAATCCTCTCTTTTTTGCTTCAGCTCCACTTTCATTTATTCCTGGTTTTTCTACAGTGGTATTAAAACTACTTTTTCCATATTGACCTTGAGATTTAACTCCATTTCTTAAATAATCTTTTTTATCATAATCTCTGTTATTATTATTATCCAAAATAATCACCTCTTAATCTTATTCTGTATTAGTATGTGAAGAAAAAGTTTTTTTAAACAAAAGTATATATGTCATTAAGTTGAAATATTTAGTAGTTAGAATAAATATAAAGGAAATTAAGATTTTCTTATAAATTTAACTAGATAAATATAGTATAATAGTAGTGGGTTAATATGAAATTTAACTTGTAAAGAGAGGAAATGCTATGAAAGAATCACTTATAGAGTTATGTAATAGAGTAATAAATAATTATAAGAAATCAAAAGAAGATTTTAGATATGATGGGGAATATATAAATCATTTTGCATCATTAATTTATGGAAATAGAAATAAGGAAGTACCTACAAAAAGAATAAAAGAAATAAGATCATTTATAAAAAATAATACATCAAGAATGTCTTATTTTAGGGGAGATATTCTATATATATTATCATTTTTAATAGGTAACGAAGAAAATTGGGAAAACATTACTGAAAAAATAATTTTAGTATATGAAGAATTAATAGAAAAAGGGTTTAAAGAAAGCCATTATTTGGTGTTAACATCTTATGCAATAGTAAAGTATTCTAAAGGGAAAGACCTTAACTATATAATTAATAAAACACATTATATATATGAGGACATGAAGCAAAAATATGATAACGTTACCAATGAAGAGGATCATCTTCAATGTGCCTTATTAGCATTAAATGATATTAATACTGGTGAGTTATATTTGAAAATGAAAGGCGTATTTGAACTAATTTCAGACTTTGATATGTTTTCAAGAAATAGTGTACAAGGACTTGCAATGACAGTTTTATTAAATAAAAAAGTAGAAGACTTGAATATTATATATAACTTATTGAAAGAATTTGAAAATAGGGATATAAAAATTAGTCATCAATTTTTATCTATAATAGGTATGATTAATGTAGAAGATGGTGTCCAAAGATATGTGGACAAAGTAGAAATGGTTATAGATTATTTATGTGAGGTAGAATCACAGTATGAGTTTTATATGGATAGAAGCTTTAGAGCCTTCATAGCTATTATGCTTATAGAATTCTCAAAAGAAGTAGAAGAGGAGAGATATCTAGAGGAACTATTATCTATGGGAGTATATTCTTTTTTAGTAAGTAAGAATCAAGGAGTATTCTCGGAGGTATTAGCCTAAGTTTAACTTATGGATAGAATAATTTTGCATGTTGATATGGATGCATTCTTTGCATCAGTAGAACAATTAGATAACCCAAGCCTAAGAGGAAAGCCTGTAATTGTAGGCGGAGTAAGTGAGAGAGGTGTAGTTTCTACATGCTCTTATGAGGCAAGAAAATATGGTGTACATTCTGCTATGCCTGGATTTATGGCTAGAAGCAAATGTCCAATGGGAATCTTTTTACCTGTAAGATATGGCAGATATAAAGAGATTTCTAATAAAATTTTTGATATTTTTAAAGAGATAACACCAGTTATAGAACCTTTATCTATAGATGAAGCTTTTCTAGATATAACAGACACTGATTTTAAGGATGGAAAAAGAGTGGCGTTATACATAAAGGATAGGGTAAAAAAGGAAATAGGATTAAACCTATCTATAGGTATTTCATATAACAAGTTTTTAGCAAAGCTTGCATCTGATTGGAATAAACCAAACGGAATTATGGAAATAAGGGAAGATATGATTCCAGATATTTTATTACCTTTATCTATTTCTAAAATACATGGCTTAGGAAAAAAATCAGTTGGAAAGCTAAATAATATGGGGATATTTACTGTTCAGGATTTATATTTACTTCCTAGGGAGTTTTTCCATAGTTATTTAGGGAAGTCAGGTATAGATATTTATAATAGAATTAGAGGGATAGATGACAGAGAAGTACAAGTAACTAGGGAAAGAAAATCTGTAGGAAAAGAAAGAACTTTAAAGTTTAATACATCAGATAAAGATGAATTATTAGTTTACTTAAAAGACTTTTCAGAAGAAATTAGTAGAATATTAGCTAGTAAAAATATGATGGGAAAGACTATAACTTTAAAATATAAAACTGGAGAATTTGAAAATCATACAAGAAGTAAAACTTTAAATAAATATATATATACAAGTGAGGATATTTATTCTGTATGTAGGGAACTTTTAGAGCTAGAAGATTTAAAAGACGAGTTAAGATTAATAGGATTAAGTGTATCTTCATTTAAAGAAACAGAAATAGAACAATTATCATTATTTTAAAAAAGTAGTTGCAAATATTTTGTTAAATTAATATAATAATAGAAAATAAAGTAAAATCAGTAACTGAAGAAAGTACTTATAGGTAAATGGTTAAGCGAGCCGTCGTTTGGTGAAAGGTACGGAACAGGAGCTTTTAAGGAATGGGCTTTGGTAGATGCGATGTGAAATTATTTTATAAGAGTAGCTTAGCCGTTTTCAAACGTTACATTGATAGGATATAAAATGTTAAGTTGTATCTAAAAAGAGGGAAACAATAAAACTGTTTCTAAATATGGGTGGCACCACGAGTCTATCGTCCCAACAGGATGATAGGCTCTTTTTAACGTCTAGAAATGTATAAAGAATTTTTAGTGGCAAATATTTATGGATACAGGTCTTGAGTGGTGAAAATATGTTAAGACGTTAAAAATAAAAATTATAGTGCCACCGCAGAACGCCAAAAGCAAGTTTTGGAACCTGTGGTATGGCTCAAAAAAATCGACGACTCAGCAAGCTTGTCTTGACGATTTTTTTATTATATGCAAAAAAAATTTGGGGAGGAAAGAAAAATGGAAAAATATTATGGAAAGTATGGTGGACAATATGTCCCAGAAAATGCATTAAAGGCATTAAATTCTTTAGAGGAGGCATTTATAAAATATAAGGATGATCCTAATTTTAAGGAAGAATATAATTATTATTTAAAACAATATGTTGGTAGAGAAAATCCTTTATATTTTGCACAAAGGCTTACAGATTATGTTGGGGGCTGTAAAATTTATTTAAAAAGAGAAGATTTAAATCATACAGGAGCTCATAAAATAAATAATGTTTTGGGGCAAATGTTATTAGCAAAGAGAATGGGAAAGAAAAAAGTAATAGCTGAAACTGGGGCAGGTCAACATGGTGTTGCAACAGCTACAGTTGCAGCATTAATGGGGATGGATTGTACTATTTACATGGGTGAAGAGGATATGAGAAGACAAGCACTTAATGTATTTAGAATGGAGCTTTTAGGAGCAAAAGTAGTAGCTGCTACAAAAGGTACAAGAACCTTAAAGGAAGCTGTTGACTTAGCAATAGAGGAATGGGTTAAAGATGTAGACAATACATTTTATGTTTTAGGATCAGCTGTTGGGCCACATCCATATCCAGCAATGGTAAAAGAATTTCAAAAGATTATAAGTATTGAAGCTAAAAGGCAAGGACTTGAGGCAGAAGGAAAGTTACCAGTAGCTGTTATAGCTTGTGTTGGTGGAGGAAGTAATGCTATTGGAGCCTTTGCAGAATTTATTGAAGAGGAAAATGTAGAGTTAATAGGAGTTGAAGCAGCTGGTAAAGGCGTAGATACTGATTTAAATGCAGCAACTATGAGAAATGGAAAAGATGCAGTAGTACATGGAATGAAAACAAAATGTATAGTTGATGAAAAAGGTGAAGCAAGAGAAGTATATTCTATATCTGCAGGACTAGATTACCCAGGGGTAGGGCCAGAACATGCATACCTTAAAGATATTGGAAGGGCAAAATATGTACCATGTACAGATGAAGAAGCTTTAGAAGCATTTAAAATACTATCAAGACTTGAGGGAATTATACCTGCAATTGAAAGTTCACATGCAGTATCATATGCTTTAAAGTATGCTAAGAATAAAAATAAAGAGGATTATATAATAGTGAATTTATCAGGAAGAGGAGATAAAGACGTCCAAGAATTGATGAGTAAAATAAAATGATATAAAAATATTTGATAAATTGATATCTAAATTACCTCATTAAGAATACTAATATAGTAGACTACTAAATAAAGGAGGGAACTACTTGAGTAATACTGTAGAATATAGCAGTTTCTAAAGTGGGCAATTAAAATGAAGAGAGAGTTAACTCCAAATGAGGTACTATTTAATGTGGACTTAAATGAGGGTGATGATAATAAAATTAGACTCAAGGATATTCCCGAAATAACCTCTGCTTATGAAAAAATAAAGAGAGCTATCAGTATTGATGAAGAAGGTTATAACTTATATATAATAGACTCCTTCTCTAAGGATAAGTTAGAAAATTTAACTAAGTTTATAGAAAATTTGTACAAAAGTGCAGAAGCACCAAAGGATATTTGTTACGCTACTATAAATGATCCTAAGAGACCAGAGCCTATTTTTTTAACTAATGGAAAGGGTGCTAAACTAAAAGAAACTATAGAGAATATTAAGAATAGTTATTATGAAGTGGCTATGGAATTTTATAATACATCTTCTGAATCAGAAAAAGATAGTATAATAGATGATGTTCATAGCAAAAGAACAACCTATATTGGTGAATTAATGGAGATGGCTAAAATAGACGGCTTCGATGTTAAGGCCACTAATGGAGGCTTTGCGTTTATTCCTTTAAAAGAAGGAGAAGCAATGACAGAAAAGGAATATGATGAATTATCAGAAGAAAATAAGGATTCTATAGTTTTAAAGGCATCTAATTTAAAGAAAAAAGCAGAAGTTGTTTTGGAGAAACTTAAAGATATAGAGCTTACCTCTATGAAGAGGCTAAAAGGTATATATGCTGAATTCATGGATGTAGAAATGGAAGATGAAAAAGAAGATTGCTTATTAAATTTTATAGATGATGATGATGCTTATGAATACCTTGAAAAGGTATTTTATAGTATAGAGAAAGAACTAGTTGATTGCTATACTATGAATGTAGAGGATGATGAGTCAGATATTAATGAAGTATTAGATAAGTATGATATATCAGTATTAGTAGATAACACAAATAATAAAAACCCTAGAGTTATCTATGAAGAAGATCCTAATGTGACTAACTTATTTGGAAATATAGAATATGAGAATCATAATGGACTTTACTCAACTGATTTATCTTTAATAAATCCCGGCTCAATGCTTCAAGCTAACGAAGGATGTGTCATAATTAGATTAAATCAATTGGCAATGAATAATTATAGTTATTATTATTTGAAGAAGACCTTAATGTCTGGAAAGGTAAGTATAGATTCATCTAGAGGATATCTAGATATTATCTCCATTAATGGAGTTAAACCTAAAGCTGTGCCTGTAAATGTAAAGGTAATTTTAATTGGCGACTATGAGAGCTATGATATTTTATATAATGCAGATGAGGATTTTAAATCATTATTCCCAATAAGAGTTGAGTTTTCTAATTACGTGAAGAATCAACCTATAAAAGGAAAAGTTTTAAAAGATTATATTTTGGATAGAGGGAAAAAGCATTATATAAATAAAGTAAGTGATGATGCAATAAAAGAAATAATTAAATATTTATCTAGAGTGGCAGAATGTAGAGGCAAGATATGTATTGAAGATAAAAATATAGACAGACTTCTTATATTAGCAAATAATATTGTTGAACTAGATGGTAGAGAAATTATATCTGATAAGGACATAAGAGATGTTGCATATGAAAAGTCCTTAATTGAAGATGAGATACTAGAGATGTATGAAGATAGTAAGATAATTTTAACACTAAGTGGCGAGAAAGTTGGAGCTATAAATGGACTTGCTGTATTAAGTTCTGGATATTTTACTTTTGGAAAGCCTATGAGACTTACCTGTGTAGCATGTAAAGGTGAAGGTAAGATATTAGATATTCAAAAGGAAAGTAACATGTCAGGAAGTATCCATGAAAAATCTATAAATATCTTAAGTGGATTACTAAGTAATTTAATAATTCCTTATGAAAAGTTGCCTGTAGATTTTCATTTAAGCTTTGAACAAACCTATGGACAAATAGATGGTGATAGTGCCTCAGTTGCAGAAATACTTTGCATACTTTCATCTTTAAGTAAGGTTGGAATAAAGCAGAATATTGCAGTTACAGGGTCTATAAATCAATTTGGAGAGGTTCAAGCTATAGGTGGAGTAAACGAAAAGATAGAAGGATTCTACAAGGTTTGCAAACTATTAGATGATACGAAAGATAAGGGAGTATTAATTCCTATAACTAATAGTGAGGATTTAGTTCTTAATAAGGAAGTTGAAGAAGCTATAGAAAAGGGTGAGTTCCATATTTATACAATGGAGAACTTACAGGATGCTATAGAAGTTATGATGTTAGACAATAAAACATCATATAAAGATTTATTTAAGATAATAGAAAAAGAAGTTGAGAAGTATAAGGGGAAATCTAAATAGAAATATTTAAAGGGATTGTATCAAAAATGTTGTTTTTGATACGATCCTTTTTAACTTATAATTTCTTTACCTTTAGTACAATTAATCAATGTGACAATAGAAAGTGGAAAGTCGAAACATCTGTAGGGATATAATGGTGTAACAATGTGAAAAATAAAGATTTTATTATTAAAATATATTATATTACAGAAAATAGGAATAAAATTACATGTAAACATTGACTTAACATAATTATATATGCTAAAATATGGAAAAAGGGCCTGAGGAGGAGGTGAAGTACTCTAAGGAAATCTTTAGAGTAAATTATATATGTATCTAAAGTTTGAAAAAAGTAATAATACGCTAATAGCAAACTTAATTGGAGAATTAGATCATCATAGTGCAGAAGAAGTAAGAGCAAAGATAGATGATAGAATAGAAAGAGAAAATGCTCAAAGGTTAATTTTAAACTTTGGTGGAGTAACATTCATGGATAGCTCCGGTATAGGAGTAGTTGTTGGAAGATTTAAGAAGATGACGTCTAGAGGTGGTGCTCTGTGCGTTGTTGATGTAAGTAGAGGAGTTAACAGAGTATTTGAATTGTCTGGGTTATTTAAAATTATCAATCACTATAGAGATGTTGATGAAGCATTGAAGTGCATTTGATGGAGGGGTTTTCATGTATGATAATAAGATAAAAATTGAATTTGAAAGTAAGTCCCAAAATGAGGGCTTTGCAAGAGTAGCAATAGCAGCATTTGTTTCTCAACTAGATCCAACAATAGAAGAAATTACAGATGTAAAAACAGCAGTATCAGAAGCTGTTACAAACTCTATAATTCATGGATATGAAAATAAAAAGGATGGAATAGTTGTTATAGAAGCAATGTTGTCTGGTAATGACATAACTATAATTATTTCAGATAATGGTAAAGGAATTAAAGATGTAAGTCAAGCTAGAGAACCATTATTTACATCTAGACCAGATTTAGAAAGATCAGGGATGGGTTTCACCGTAATGGAAACATTTATGGATAGCCTTCAAGTTGAAAGCCAAGAAGGAAGAGGTACAAGGGTGGTATTAAAGAAGAAATTTGATTCAGTAAGTTAGGTGAAAAAAAGATGGAGAAAGGGAATTTTAAACGAGAGGAATACAATTATGATGATAACTCTCAGCTACTTCCATTAGCTAAGGCTGGAGATGAAGTAGCGATGAATAGACTTATAGAAATGAACCTTCCACTTGTATCTTCATTAAGTAAAAAGTTTTTAAATAGAGGATATGATTATGAGGATATATTTCAAATTGGCTCTATAGGGTTAGTCAAAGCAATAAAAAACTTTGATGCATCATTTAATGTGAAATTTTCTACTTATGCAGTTCCAATGATTGTAGGGGAAATCAAAAGATTTCTAAGAGATGACGGGATGATAAAAGTAAGTAGAAATATTAAAAGTCTTGCAAGAAAGATTCATTTCGATAAGGAAGAATTAACAAAACAGCTAGACAGAGAACCAACAATTGAGGAATTATCTGAGTATTCAGGTATAGAAAAAGAAGATTTAGTTTTTGCTGTTGAATCAGCATCTAGTTTACAATACTTATATGATACTATACATCAGGACGATGGAGCACCTGTATTGCTTATAGATAAGTTAAGTGAAAAAGGTGTAGAAGATAACGATATGATTGATAAAATTGCACTTAAAGAAGCATTAAGATCCCTAGATGAGAAGTCTAGACAAATAATTATGCTGAGATATTTTAAAGATAAAACTCAAGTGCAAGTAGCAAAGATGCTAGGAATAAGCCAAGTTCAGGTATCTAGAATTGAAAAGAAAGTTTTAAATGTAATGAGAGATAAATTACAGGATTAAAAAAGGTTGTTGCTAAAAGCGACAACCTTTTTTAATTCTGCTACCATTCTCCAGGATAAGCAATTACATGAACTGTAACATTTCTTCTTCCAAAGGCATAACATTCTTCTCTTGTATTCATAAATAAGTCTATTTTCATTTGTTTAATTGCTCCACCAGTATCTGCTGCTATAGCATATCCATACCCAGGAATATATAATTTACTACCTAAAGGAATAACAGTCTTATCTACAGCTACTGTACTTAGTCCATTAGGGTCTCTAACAGGTTTTGTACCCATAGCAGTAATTCCGTGACCATAATAAGCAGTTGCTTCCATTTGATAAGTTGCTTTATAAGAAGTATTACTATCATCGTTTGATGAATTAGAATTATTATTCATTAATGATAATTTATATTGTGCTTCTGATATAGCAGAATTTATTTTTGATTTTACAGAAGCGGTAGATATCTGTGGTAATAATCCTTTTAAATTAATAATTGCATCATTAAGTTGGCTATAAGTAGGATTATCTGAATAAACTATAGATAATTGGTGAGAGATTAATTTTTCTTCATTTTCTTTTATCTTATTAGCAATCTTCTCTTTTTCATTTAATAAGTCTACCTTCTTTTTATCAACTTCAGCTTTCTTTTCTTTTGTTAAAGAAAGTTTTTCATTAATATCTTTATTTATAGCTTGAAGATTTTCTTGTTTATGCTTAATAGCTTCTGAAGACTCTTCTAGTTCTGACATTTTTGTTTTATTATCTTCTATAAGTTTTTTGTCCATTTTAATTATAGATTGGTAAGCATAAAGCCTGTCTGACATTTCAGAAAAACTATTAGATTCTAGTAAAGATAGTAAAACTGTAATATTTCCAGTACTACCGCTCTTATACATTTCTCTTATTCTATGAGAAAGAATCTCCTCATTTTCTGATATTTCAATTTTTAAACCCTCTATTTTACCTTCAATAGTTTCTATTTCTTTTTTAGTCTTTTGTATTTCAAGCTCGTTATTCTTTATATCTTTTTCAATGCTATATATTTCATCATTTAGAGTTGAAATTTCATTATCTATATCTTTTAGAGAAGATGAAATTTCATTAAAATCACTTCTGTTTTGATCTAATTCTTTTGTAGCAAAAGCTCTTGAAGATATACTAAATACAAAAAATATACTCAAAAATAAAGTAAAGACTTTTTTCTTCATAACTATCTCCTTTAAAATTTAGATTTTCAATATTAAAGCAAATAAGCTTATTATATTATTTTTATGATAACATATTCACAAAAAAAGGACAAAGGTTAGTAATAGTGGTTATTTTACCATAAACTTTCTGATTTAGAATGGATTTTTTACAAATACTATGAGTAGCAATTCTAAAAGGAGTGTGACAATTTATGGTCAGAGAAAGAAGTATTATTCAAAGGTTTCAGACCTTAGAGAAGGAAGTAGAGCCTAAACCACAGATAGTAAAAAATTGCATAAGAGCATTTTTAGTTGGAGGATTAATATGTGATTTAGGTCAAGTTATAATGACTGTTTTAAAGAATTATGATTTTTCAAAGGATGAGATAGGAGCTATAACATCAATTTGCATGGTTTTCTTAGGAGCATTACTTACAGGTGTTGGAATATACGATAAAATTGCAGCTTATGCTGGTGCTGGAACAGTAGTGCCTATAACTGGATTTTCTAATGCTATAGTAGCACCGGCCATTGAATTCAAAAAGGAAGGTTTTGTTTTTGGAGTTGCTGCAAAAATGTTTACCATTGCTGGACCGGTTCTGGTTTATGGAGTTGGATCATCGGTTATTGTAGGAATTGTTTATTATATAATTACTAAACTTTAAAGAGGAGGTATTGAAATGGGTATGCAATCAATTAAGAGAAGAGGGACACAAACTATAGAGTTATCTCATCCTCCTAAAATAATTTCAACTTATTCTGTGGTAGGACCTAAGGAAGGGCAAGGACCATTAAAGACATACTTTGATGAAGTATTAAATGATGATACATGTGGAAAAGATAGTTATGAAAAAGCAGAAAGTGATATGATGTTTAATGCAATAAAAGAATCTATAAAAAGAGCAGGATTACAACAAAGTGATATAAATTATTTATTTGCAGGAGATTTATTAAATCAAATAATATCATCAAGCTTTGCCGCAAGAGAATTTGAAATACCTTTCTTTGGCCTTTATGGAGCCTGTTCAACAATGTCAGAATCTTTAAGTTTGGCATCATTAATTATGGATGGAGGTTTTGCAGATTATGTTATAGCAGCAACATCTTCACATTTTAGTGCAGCTGAAAGACAATTTAGATTTCCTTTAGAGTATGGAGCTCAGAGATCTCAAACAGCTCAGTGGACTGTAACAGGTGCAGGAGCTATGGTTCTAGGAAAAGAAGGAGATTTTCCAGAGGTAAGATATGTTACAACTGGTCTTGTAAAAGATTATGGTGTTATGGATGCTAACAATATGGGAGCTGCAATGACACCAGCAGCAGTAGATACAATTTATAAGCACTTTAAAGATACAGGAAGAACACCAAAGGATTATGATATCATTGCAACTGGTGACCTTGGAAGAGTAGGAAAACAAATGACTGATAAGCTTTTGTTGGAATACGGATATGATATGAGAGATAACCATATTGATTGTGGAGATATTATATTTAATAGTGAAGCACAAAATACTGATGCAGGTGGAAGTGGATGTGGATGTTCTGCTGTAGTTGCTTCAGGATATTTATATAAGAAATTAATGAGAAAAGAAATAAAGAGTGTTTTATTAGTATCAACAGGAGCGTTAATGAGCACAACTTCTTCTCTTCAAGGAGAAAGTATTCCAGGAATTGCTCATGCTGTTGCTATTGAAATGAATCAATAAGGAGATGGTTTTCTTTGGAATTTATCAAGGCGTTTGTTGTTGGAGGATTAATATGCGTTGTAGCTCAAATATTAATGGACACTACAAAGCTTACTCCAGCTAGAATTTTAGTTATATTTGTAACTTTAGGTACTATACTTGGTGCCTTTGGAATATATGATAAGTTAATTGATTTTGGAGGAGCTGGGGCAACTATTCCATTACCTGGATTTGGAAATACTTTAGCAAAGTCTGCTATGAAAGCAGTAGATGAATCTGGATTATTAGGAGCATTTACTGGAGGAATAACAGGCACTGCAGGAGGAATAACAGCTGCAATCTTCTTTGGATATATAATGGCACTTATATTTAACCCTAAAACTAAAAAATAAAATGACAAAAGATGAGGGAAAAAGACTATCCTCGTCTTTTATTTATGTGTATAGTTATATTATAGCTTACTAAAAAAGTTAATTTTCTAGGGATTGGGGGAGGAAACTTGAATTTCTATTATAACAATACATGGAAGTTTATTATTGAAAAATTAAGTAGTGATATACATAAAGGATTGTCAGAGGAATCAGTTCCTAAAAGAAGAGAAGCATATGGAGATAATAAAATAAAGTTACCACTTGGAAGCGGTGGGATTTTTTCATACATAAAAGAACTAATAAGTATATATTTATTTATTTGTTTATTTATAGATATATTTCTTTTAGTGAACAAAAGTTATGTACTAGCATTATTTGTTACTATTATATTGTTCTCAAATATTTTCTTAAGGTGGTTAAATATTTACCAGAAGAAGAAGCAAGTGGAATTTTTACAAAATATAAATTACACAACTGTTTCTGTACTTAGAGATGGTGTTGAGAAAATTGTTAAAGCAGAAGATTTGGTTGCTGGAGATATAGTTTATGTAAGAAAAGGATCACTTATAGCAGCCGATATGAGAGTCATTAGGGCTCATGATATTAAAGTTGATGAGAAGAATGTAACTGGAGAGCACTTTCTAAAGGACAAGTATGAGAGTAAGATAGGTGGAGAAGTATCATCTATTAGTGAGATGAAAAATATCCTGTTTAAGGGAACAGTTATAAAAGAAGGTGAAGGTGCAGGTATAGTAATATCTACAGGGAATAACACTCAGCTTGGTAAACTTTTAACTGTAATGAATTATGCTAATAGTAATAAGAACACTCTTAGCTCTATGTTGGATAAGAATATTAATAAATTATATCTATTAATTTCCGTTGTAAATATTATAATTTATCTATTAAATAAAGAACTTATATCTGTTTCATTATTCTTATTAGGAATTATACCTGTAGAATTAATATTAAATGCATATATTTATATCTTGAAAAAAGATCTTAATAATGATGGAATTGAACTTATTAATACATCTACCTTAGAGTTAGTAAAAGATTTAGAGATATTATTTTTAGATAAGGTTGGTTCAATAACTTTAAATAAGATGGTTGTTAAGGGAATCGTATCAAATAATAAGTTATATGATATTGATAAAATAGATTATAAAAAAGATATTAATATTAATAGACTTATGGATATTCTTTTATTATGTAATAACTCTACTTATAACATTGAAACAGATGATGGTAGTGGCGATTTAAGTGAAATTGCATACATACGTTTTGCTTCTAATAATAGAATATATAAATCTTTATTAGATAGTAAGCATAAAAGAATATTTGAAGTACCTATGGATTCTGATAAAAGAATGTTAACAACTTTAAATAAATCTAAAAAGGGATATAGAGCAAATATAAGGGGAGATGTAGACAAAGTACTTGAGAGATGTACTCATATAATGATAGATGGTTTAGAAAAAGAAATTACAAATGAAGATATTAAGATGATAAAAGCCTTAGATTTTAATTATTCTGTAGAAGGTCTTAAAACACAGGGAGTTGCTTATAGAAGTTTTAATTATCAACCATCACTTTCAGAAAATGTTGAAAGTAATTTAGTGTTTGTTGGAATAGTTGCATTAGAAAATCCTATTATTGATGATGTAGACAAGCAAATTCTTAATATAAAGCAAAGAGGAATAATACCTATACTGTTTACAGATGACAATAAAATAGCAGCAACTGCTATAGGACAAAAAACTAGACTAATATCAGACCCATCATTAGTTATTTCGGGAATAGAATTAGACTATTTATCTAAAGAAGAGCTAATTGGAGTTCTGTCTAAAGCTAAAATATTTTCAAGGGTAAATCCTGAAATAAAAAGTAAAATAGTAGGGTTATTTAATCAGGATGGTTATAAGGTAGGGGTTGCAGGTGAAACCTTAGGGGATTTATCTTCTTTAGGTATAGCTAAAGTAGGGATAAGCAAAGGTAAAGCACCAGAGATAGTAAAAAAAGTTTCTGACTTATTTATAAAAGATAATTACTTGAATAAATTTTTAAATCTTTTTGATGTATCACAAAGTTTTATGAAGAACCTATATTCATGTAAAAAAATAACATTAATGTTTTTATTGTCTCAGCTAATATCAATAAATCTTATATCATTAATTGATTATAAAGTTGGGGGAGATTTCATTCCTGTACTTATTACTAACTTGGTTATTTTTTCAATTTTAACAGTTGGAGTTTTAAAATATGGCCTTAAGAGTGAGGGTATAGGTCTTAGTATAGTTAAAATATTAGCATGTAGTGTGTTAACATTTTTGGCATCCTATATTATAAAGGGACAATGTGAGATTGTATTTTTAATAGTCTTTACAGGGAGCTTATTAATAAATATTATTGTAAATTTAAAAACAAAATTATTTGATATTAATATAGGTAGTATTTTACTCTATTCATCTATTTTTATATGGATTTTATCAATAGGTATATTGGGAATAATTAATGGTGTCTCATTTACTTTATATGAAGTGATAAGCTTAGTAATTATATTAGTTACATACTTAATAATTGAATTAATTGTAAAAAAGGTGGCAAGTATAAATTAATGAGGTGAAAAGTCTATGTTTATTGAGAATATAGAAAAAGTGAAAAGCCCCATTATTTATATAACTCTATCTTTTATGGTGAGTTCTGTTTTTTATGGAATTTTTGATGAATATAGATGGTTAGCATTTTTTTCAGCTAGCCTCTTTTTTATATTCATTGTTTTAAATACTAATAAAGAATTTTTTGTGGTAATATTTGTTTTATTCCTAATTGGTATAGTTATTAATTCTAATTTTTATAGGGTAAATTTACAAGAGAAGTTTATAGGAACCATAAGGGTTGTAGAGGAAAAAAGCTACTATAACATTGTGGAATACAGGGGGAAGAGAGTTAAAGTAAACAGTAAAAAAAATTTAGAATTAGGAGATAGAGCTAAGATTTCTGGAGTTTTTAAGAAGGACATAAATAAAGAAGATGGTACAGTTGGAACTTTAGAAATAGAAAATCAAAAAGTATTGAACAAAGATATTTTAGGAAATATCTATTATATAAGAAAAAAAGTTTACAACAAACTTAAAGAAAATCTAGGGCAAAGAAAAGCTGCTTTAGTATCATCCTTATCCTTTGGATATTCTGAGTTTTTAGATACTGAAGATAAGGAAGATATGAGGAATTTAGGGATAATTCACGCAATAAGTGTATCTGGTCTTCATGTTAGTATTATATTTTTATCTCTAAAAAAGCTTTTTGGTAATAAGTTTGCTATAGTTTTAAGCTGTCTTTATGTTATTTTAACTGGTATTCCCTTTTCTTCTTTAAGAGCATTAATAATGATAGTATGCTCATCTTCAGCAATATCTTTAAGGAAAAGCTATAATCCTTTAGGTGGATTATCCTTAAGTGCATTAATTATAATTCTATTAAAACCCTATGCAATATTTCAGTTAGGATTTATTTTATCCTTTGGAGCAACTTTAGGGATAATATTATTTTCTAATAAAATAAGTAGATATTTATATAAGTTACCTAAATATATTGCTAATACTATAGCTTTGTCAATTGGGGCACAAGCCTTTACTTTACCTGTAATGATTATAGCCTTTAGAGAATTTTCCATGTGGTTTTTAATAGGAAATATTCTAGTTATACCTATATTAAACTTCATAATAATATTGGGGAATTTAGGCATGGTTATTTCTTTTATTCCATCTATATTTGATTTCTTTAGTTTTGTACTATTAAAGAGTATAGATTTATTAGATTATCTTATAGAAGAGTTATATGCTTTCAGCAATACAAGTTTTATTTCCCATAAAAGTTTGGCCATTGTTTACATGTCAATGTTAATAAGCTTTTATTTTATATGTAAAGGACATAAAAAGTTTATTGCATTTCCTATTATTTCTTTTTTCTGCGTTTCAATTTTCATATATAGTCCATTTTTAAAGTTTGATTATTTAAGAGAGGGTGGTTTATTGTTGTCCTATAGAGGAGAGAGGACAATAGTAACTAATAAAAGAAACATAGATATAGGGAAGCTTAAAAAAGAAAACTTGGCTCAAAGTAGTATTTTAGAAGGAAAAAATATAAGAATATCTGATAATATAAAGTTAAAAAGTAATAACAAGAATTTTATTCTTAAACTTAATGAGGATGAGTATTTGCTTAGGATTAATAATAGGTCAAAGATAGAAGAAAATTGTGATATAATAGATTTCGTAGAAGGAAATGTACGAGGGATTATTATTTTGGATAATAAAATATTTACATATTAATATATAAGTCGGAAAGGCGGATTACTTTGATTACTTATGATATATTTGAAAAGGAAGTTAAACAGAACTCCATTAAAAATTCTTATGTATTTTGTGGCTTAGATGAAGAATTAATAAAAGATGGGGTAAATTTATTAACTAAACCTTTTTTAGAAGATGGATTTGGAGATCTTAATTATATAAAGTTAGATGGTTTAACTACCACAATGGATGATATTTTAAATGCCTGTGAAACAATGCCTTTCATGAGTGAAAAGAAAGTTGTATTAGTGTATAGAGCTAATTTTTTAAAGGATAAGACAGATAGTAGTGGTACAAAGATGTATAATGCCATTAAAGATTATTTAAAGGATGTTCCTCCTCATACTTTATTAGTAATGTACTATGTTTTTGGAGATAAGAGAGAAACTGCTAAAAAAAATAAAAAGTTAATGGCTTTAGATAAAATAACTACAATAGTTCAATTTGATAAGTTAAAAAGGGATAGATACTATAAAAAAATAGAAGATATATTTATAGAGTCTGGAGCAAGGATTGGTAAGATTGAAGTAAGATACTTTGCTGAAAAGGTGCAAAATAACTTCGATATAATAAAAAGAGAAGTAGATAAGTTGGTTAATTATGCAAATGGAAGAGATATAAAAAAAGAAGATATAGATAAGTTACTTCCTTCAAAAAGTGAAGAGGATATATTTGATCTTGTAGATTTAATATCCCAAAGAAAAATAGAAAGAGCCATAGATATTATGGATGACCTTTTATTTAAGGCAGATCAACATATGCTTATTATAACATCTATTGAATTACAGTTTAAAAAACTATATGGAATAAAGGTTGGGTTATCTCAAGGAAAAAGAGTTGAAGATTTCATGTCTGAACTAAGGGTTCCTGCATTTGTATGTGAGAAGCTTATTAATTTGAGTTCTAAGTTTTCAATAAGACAGTTAGAAGGACTACTTAAATTGTGTATAGAAACTGAAAATAGATTAAAAAGTAGTGGAATAGATAAGACTATGGAACTTGAACTACTATTATTAAATACATTAATGGTAAAAAAATAAAAGTATTGTATGGATTTATACAATACTTTTTTCTTATAAAAAGTAAATAACCGACCTAAATTAGGTCGGTTTATACAATTACGCCATAGCGTTTAACTTTGCAGCTAATCTTGACTTCTTTCTAGCAGCCATGTTCTTATGGATAACTCCCTTTTGAGCAGCCATATCGATAGCCTTAGTAACACCTACAAATGAAGTTTTAGCTTCTTCAGCGTTGTTAGCTTGAACAGCAGCTTCGAACTTCTTTATAGTAGTCTTTAACGCTGACTTAACCATTCTGTTTTGTAAAGTCTTAGTTTGAGTAACTTTAATTCTCTTCTTTGCTGATTTAATGTTTGCCATTCTTAATTCACCCCCTCTAAATTTTATAGGGCCTCTGCAGTTTTTGGGGAAATCTGCGTACGAGTCATATTCAACACACCATATTATAGCATTGAAAGTTTCTATATTCAAGTATTAAATTTATGTAAAACGGAAAAATACAAATGAGACTATTATTGTGATGAGGTGGAGTAATGATAAATGTAAGAACAGACTTAGCTATTGAATCTAGAGATTTTTATAAAGAACAGAATAAATCGAATATTGATGGTGTTATTGTAACAGAAGAAGACATAGAAGGAACTATAGTGACTACGGTGGAAATTACCAATGAAGACGGAGCAAATAAGATGGGCAAACCTATAGGAACTTATATAACCTTAGATATTCCAGAATATACAGCTTATGATGGAGAGCTTATGGATGGTGTTTCAAAGGTGCTTGGAGTAACTTTGAAAAATCTAGCAGGAATAAAGGAGAATGAAACAGCATTAGTTGTAGGCCTTGGGAATTGGCAGGTAACACCTGATGCTTTAGGGCCAAAGGTTGTAGAAGGAATTATGGTAACAAGGCATTTGAAGGCAGTTATGCCAGAGGCTATTGATGATAGTGTTATTCCTGTAGCAGCTATAGCACCTGGTGTGTTAGGAGTGACAGGTATTGAAACAGGAGAAATAATTAAGTCTTTGGTGGAAAAGATAAAGCCAGATTTAGTACTTTGTATTGATGCACTAGCTTCAAGAAAGGTAGAAAGAGTAAATAAGACCATACAAATAAGTGATGCAGGAATATCTCCAGGAGCTGGGGTTGGAAATAATAGAATGAAAATAAATGAAGAAACTTTAGGTGTTAAGGTAATAGCAATAGGTGTTCCTACAGTGGTGCATGCATCAACTATAGCTAATGATACTATAGATTTGGTGTTAGATAGCTTTATAAATCAAGCAGAAGAGGGAAAAGAGTTCTTTAATATGCTTAAAAACATTGATAGAAATGAAAAAGGGGCATTAATAAGAGAAGTATTAGAACCTTTTGTAGGAGATTTAGTTGTTACACCAAAAGAGATTGATTTAATGATAGAGTCTTTATCAAAAATTATATCTAATGGAATTAATATAGCACTGCAACCTAATATGACAATGGAAGATATAAATAAATTTTTAAATTAGAATAAAACAATAATAATTATGTAAAACCCTCATATAAATATTAAAGTAATAATATTTAAGGCTAGGGGGTTAGAAAGATATGTATAAAAAAGGAATAAAGAAACCAGGAATAGGGCCTAAAATAAATATTGGTATAGTAGTTTTATTAGCTTGTATTACCTTATTTGCATTTAGAGTATATAAGGTTCTAATATCTAGTAGTGAAAGAGGGGGCTATGCATATGTGCAAATGCTAAATTTTGGATTACCCCTATTTGAAGAACAGGCTTATGACGAATCGGATTATCATGAGAGTAGTATGACTTTAAAAAATGTATGCTTGGAAGCCTTAGGGCTCAATAATTTAAGCCATTTTGGAATAATAAATAATGAAATAAGCTTTTTTAAGCAAGGCTTTAGTGAACAAGATGCAAGTATTGCATCTATAACAGTAAATCCATTTTTCTTAAATGATGAATCAGTTTCAAAGGTAGAGCCCACTGAGTCAAAGGTGAGCGGGGTTTATGATGAAAGTTTAAAAACAAATATAGATCATTCAAAACCTCGAGTTTTAATATACCATACCCATACTACAGAAGGTTATTCAGATGGACCTAGTGATACAGTGGATAATAGTAAGAATGTAGTAGGGATTGGAGAAGAATTAACTAGGATTTTAGAAAATGATTATGGTATTTCAGTAATACATGATAAAACTAATCATTATTTATCCTTTACAACTTGTTACGAGGTATCAGGAAATACAGTTAAATCATATTTGAAAAAGTATGGAGATTTTGATTTGGTTATAGATTTGCATAGAGATGGTGGTCCACAGAAAAAGACAGTAACTGCAAATATTAATAATGAAGATGTTGCTAAGATAATGTTTGTGTTAGGACAAAATAGTGGTAGATATGCTGCTAATAAAGCGTTAGTAGACGAGTTTGAAGGAAAGGCTAATGAATTATTTCCGGGCTTATTAAGACAAAGGACAGATTATAAAAAAGCAAAATGTGGCCCTAATCTTGGCTTGTCAGATGGATCCTTGCTAATAGAATGTGGAGGTAACGTTAATACCACACGAGAAGCAATGAATACGGCTAAATATATTGCAAGATTAATAGCTGAACATTTAAATGGGAAATAGATGTATAAAAATGTTCTTAATGAGCATCCTTTAAGATATAAAATTATCTTTGGGGGTGCTCTTTTGCGTAAAAATAAAATTTTTAAAACAATATTTTTAATAGTATTATTTTGTGTTACTTTAATAGGTTTAATAAAGGTTAATATATTAAACACAAAAGCTTTATCTCCTTTAGGAAACACAAACGATAACTACAAATTAGTTAGTGAAGAATTTGGTGAGGATTTTTCTAATTTTATTCAAGATAAATCACCTGTAAAAATATATGTTGAAGAAGATGAAGAAACAATGGTTAGATTAGGAGAAAAGGATTTTATTATAAAATCGGAATCAAATTTAATAAACTTTGCTAAAGGAGTTTTTTCTAAAGTAGAAGATTTGTTTAATTAGTAAGCAAATAATGGATAAACCCCATAAATTCTATTTTTATTGACACACAGTAAGTGGTGTATGTTATAATTTAGCTGATTCTTATAATGGGGGTGAAGTGACTGTCTATATAAGACAGTTTTAATATATGAATAATGATAGAAAACAATATATAAGAAACTTTTCAATAGTAGCCCATATAGACCACGGTAAGTCTACTTTAGCAGATAGACTTTTAGAAGCTACAGGAACTCTTACACAAAGGGAGATGGAAGCTCAAGTTCTTGATAATATGGAACTTGAAAGAGAAAGAGGAATTACAATTAAATCACAAGCAGCAAGACTTGTTTATAGAAGAGATGATGGACATGAGTATATCTTAAATCTTATAGATACTCCAGGTCACGTAGACTTTACATATGAAGTATCTAGAAGCTTAGCAGCTTGTGAAGGTGCCTTGTTAGTGGTAGATGCAACGCAAGGGATACAAGCACAAACATTAGCTAACTGTTATTTAGCATTAGATAATGATTTAGAAATAGCACCAGTAATTAATAAGATAGATTTACCTTCATCAAGAGCTGATGAAGTTAAACAAGAAATTGAAGATGTAATAGGAATTGAAGCAGAAAATGCTCCAATGATATCAGCTAAAACTGGATTAAATATTGATCAGGTTTTAGAAGAGATTGTTGAAAGATTACCAGCACCAGAAGGGGATGAAGATGCTCCTTTAAAAGCACTTATATTTGACTCTTACTATGATAGCTATAAAGGTGTAGTTTGTTATGTAAGAATTCTTGATGGAGTTGTTAAGCCTGGAACTAAAATTAAGTTAATGGCTACAGATAAGGTGTATGATGTAGTTGAGGTAGGTGTATTCACTCCAAGACTATTCCCAATTGGAGAATTAAGAGCTGGCGATGTTGGATATGTTACGGCTTCTATTAAAAATGTTAGAGACGCTAGAGTTGGTGACACTATAACTTATGCAGATAGACCAACAGCTGAAGCATTACCAGGATATAAACCAGCAGTACCAATGGTTTACTCAGGAATATACCCTGTTGATGGAGCTAAATATGATGAATTAAAGGAAGCATTAGAAAAGCTTCAAATAAATGATGCTGCATTAAACTTTGAACCAGAAACTTCTATAGCACTTGGATTTGGTTTTAGATGTGGTTTCCTTGGATTACTACACATGGAAATAATTCAAGAAAGAATAGAAAGAGAATTTAATTTAGATATTATTACAACAGCACCATCAGTTATTTATAAGGTAATAAAGACTGACGGAGAAGTTTTAGATATTACAAACCCTACAAATCTTCCTGAACCAACTGAAATTGATTATATGGAAGAACCAGTAGTAAAGGCTTCTATTATTACACCAACAGATTATGTAGGTGCAGTTATGGAACTTTGCCAAGAAAGAAGAGGAACATATATTGATATGCAATATATGGAGGAAACAAGAGCGGTAATAACTTATGATATGCCTCTAAATGAAATAGTGTATGATTTCTTTGATACATTAAAATCAAGAACAAGGGGTTATGCTTCTCTTGATTATGAATTTAAGGGATATGTTCAAACAGAACTTGTTAAGCTTGATATATTATTAAATGGAGATGTTGTTGATGCTTTATCAATGATAGTTCCAAAGGAAAGAGCTTATCATAAGGGAAGAGGAATTGCAGAAAAGCTTAAAGAAATAATTCCAAGACAAATGTTTGAGGTTCCAATACAAGCAGCTGTAGGTTCTAAGATTATTGCTAGGGAAACTGTAAAGGCAATGAGAAAAGACGTATTGGCTAAGTGTTATGGTGGAGATATCTCAAGAAAGAAGAAACTTCTTGAAAAGCAAAAAGAAGGTAAGAAGAGAATGAGACAGGTTGGATCTGTTGAAGTTCCACAAGAAGCATTCATGGCTGTATTAAAAGTTGATTAATAATGAAGGCTCAAGCGATTTAAGCTTGAGCCTTTTTTCTTTACCCAAAATATATTTTTTAAAAGAATATATATTCTTTTAAAATAAAAATAATATAAATAATAAAAATAATATAAAAAATATAATGAGGTGTTAGAAAAAATAATTTCATTTTGTCTGGATTGCTTTTGTAATTAAAATATTATCTTCTCAATATAATTTAAAGAAATAAAATTTATTGGAGGGATGATAATGTTAGATGCGTTAATGAGAGACACTAAGATAAAACCAAAGAAGCTAAGAAGAGAAGGTTATGCTACAGGAACTGTAAGAAGAAAAAATGGAGATGTTATGCCGGTAATTTTAATTGGTAGAGTGGTTGATAGTTATTTAGCAATTCATGGTGATCATTCATGGATGGATATTAAGTTAGGCGATGAAGAAATAAATACTGAAATAATAAATGTTTATAGAGATGTTTTAATGCACAATACTATTGATATAGATCTAAAGGAAAAATAAAGCTATAATTATTTTTGCAAATAAAGTAATTATCCTATAAAATAGATTTAAGATAATAATGAGAAGTTAATAGGAGGATTATTATGTTTTTAACTGAATTAAATAAAGAAGAAGCTAGTGCTTTTTTAAGTTTAGTAACTCAATTTGCTAAAGTGGATGAAACATTTGCTAAGGAAGAAAAAAGATTAATAAATGATTACTTAGATGAATTAAATTTAAAGGAAAAAGATATTAAAGATTTATCTTATGAAGAGATTATTAATGTATTAAAAAAATCTAAAAATAGAATTAAGTCTATAGTTTATTTTGAATTAGTTGGGCTAGCTTTAGTTGATGGAGAATATGGAGATAAGGAAATAGATTTTCTTGATAAGATAGCTGTTAGCTTAGATATTAGAAGAGATAAAAAAATAGCCTTTGCAAATTATTTCTTTAACTTTAAAGAAATTTATGATTTTTCGGTTGTAGAAGCTGAAAGTAAAATAGAATTGTTAAAAGAGGAAGCAGAAGCGTTACTATAATAAATTTAAGGGGTGCTATTAAAGTGCCTCTTTTTGTTTTTGGGAGGAATTAATTTATGAAGGAAGTAGCATTATATATTCATATACCTTTTTGCAAGCAAAAGTGCTTTTATTGTGATTTTCCATCATATGCAAGAAAAGATGATTTGATGAGTGACTATATAGAGGCTCTATTAATTGAATTAAAAGAGAAAATAAAAGCCTATAAAGTAAGAAGTTTATTTATTGGAGGAGGAACACCTTCATATTTAAATGAAGAAAATTTAAGAAAGCTAATGAAGGTAATAAAAAATATAAATTTTATTGAAGATGCAGAAAAAACAATAGAATGTAATCCAGGTACTGTATCAGAAGAAAAGTTTAATATTATGAAGGAGGGAGGAATTAACAGATTAAGTTTTGGGCTACAAACTACAAAAAATAATTTGTTAAAAGGAATTGGAAGAATACATACTTTTGAAGCTTTTAAAGATAATTATAATTTAGCAAGAAGTGTAGGTTTTAATAATATAAATATAGATATGATGTTTGGATTGCCAAATCAAAGTGTTAAGGATTGGACTGATAGTTTAGAAGAAGTGGCAAAGTTAAATCCAGAACATATATCAGCCTATAGTTTAATTATTGAAGAAGGAACACCTTTTTATAAATTATATAATGAAGATAAATTGAAGCTTCCATCAGAGGAAGAAGAGAGAGAGATGTATAAGAAATGCAAAGATATCCTTATAGAAAATGGGTATCACCAATATGAAATTTCTAATTATGCAAAGGAAGGTAAAGAATGTTTACATAATGAAGTGTATTGGATGTGCGATGAATATATTGGAGTGGGAGCATCTTCTAGTTCATATATAGATGGAAAGAGAATAAAGAATATAGATGATTTACGAGAGTATATAAAAAGAATAGGTATTAGTGAAAGTATAGTAGATGAAGAGATTATAAATACTAAAAATGATGACATAGAGGAATTTATGTTTATGGGATTAAGGATGAATTGTGGTATTAAAGAGGAAGAGTTTAAAAGAAGATTTCATACAGATATAGATAATGTCTATAAAGATGTTATTGAAGGGAATATAAACAAGGGATTATTAGAAAGAAAAAGAGGAAGAATATATTTGACTGATAAAGGTATAGAACTTTCTAATATGGTCATGAGTGATATGATATTGTAATATTTAGAAAACTAAAGAAAAATAGAAATAAAGTGAAATAATCATGGTTTTTTGAAGAAAATAGAAAAAGGCGAGAAGTATTTAAAATTGACAAAGGAATGAAGAAATAATATATTTTAAATATAGTCATTAGCACTCAAAGTTAGTGAGTGCTAACAATACGAGGTGAGGTTATGGCTATTGATGATAGAAAGATTAGAATTTTAGAAGCCATTATAAATGATTATATTAATACTGGTGAGCCAGTGGGATCTAGAACAATAGCAAAAAGGTATGATTTAGGTGTTGGTTCAGCAACAATAAGAAATGAAATGTCAGATTTAGAGGATATGGGATATTTAGAGCAACCTCATACATCAGCAGGGAGAGTGCCATCTAGCAAAGGTTATAGATTATATGTTGATAACTTAATGCAAAGGTCAAAGCTTTCCATTGATGAAGAATTAAGGATTAAAAAATATCTTATTGATTGTGCAATGTTAGAAGTAGACAAAATTGTAAAACAAGCAAGTACTTTACTTTCTGAATTGACTAATCTTACCTGTGTAGTACAAACACCATCCGTTAGACAAAGCTATATTAAGTCAGTTCAATTATTAATGGTAGATGAGTTTAATTTAGTTTCTGTTATTGTAACTGATAGTGGAGTAATTAAAAATCATAGAATAAAGGTAGCTAAAGTTCCTTCAGTTGAAGAGTTACAAACCATAAATAAAGTCATAAATTCAAGATTGCAAAATCTTACAATAGACGAAATTAACTTAGAAGTAATAAATAACTTAAAAAGAGATTTTGTTGGATATGATGATTTATTTAATGCAATAGTAACAGCATTATATGATAGTTTAAAAGAGGAAAGTTCATCTGAAATATTCATGGAAGGAACAACAAATATATTTAACTATCAAGAATACAATGATATAGAAAGTGCTAAGGAGATATTAAATCTTCTTTATAATAAAGATTATGTAATTGAGCTTATTGAACCAAAAGGGGATATTACAATAAAAATCGGTGATGAAAATTATATACCAGGAGCCAAAAATTGTAGTGTAATATCAGCAGAATACTCTTTAGGAGATAGACCAATTGGTACAATAGGACTTATAGGTCCACAAAGGATTAACTATTCAAGGGTGATTTCAATAATGGCTCAAGTAATGAAAGAACTTAATGATATGTTAAAAGGCCAAGGTTTAGATTAAAAATAACGAGAAGAGGTGTAGAGTTTATAATGGAAGAAACAAATAAGAATGTTCAAGAAGATTTAAAAGAAACTACTGAGGAAATGAATGAAGAAGTAGTTCAAGAAGATGTTGTTGAAGAAATATTAGAAAATGAAGAAGCAGCTCAAGAAGAAAGCACTAATGGAGAAAGTGAAGAGGATGAATTAGCTATGCTTAGAAAAAATAAGGATGAAGTTAAAAGACTTAATAATGAAGTAGAAGCTTTAAAAGAAAGACTTCTTAGAGTTACTGCTGAATATGAAAATTATAGAAAAAGAACTACTAAAGAAAAAGAAGGTATTTACACAGATTCTTGTGCAGATGTAATAAAAGAAATACTACCAGTTGTTGATAACTTAGAAAGAGCATTAGCAGCTGATGGAAGTGTAGAAGATCTTAAAAAAGGTATTGAAATGACAATAAAAGGTCTTCAAAGTTCATTTGATAAATTAGGTGTAGAAGAAATAGATGCCTCAGGAGAATTTGATCCTAATATGCATCAAGCAGTAATGCATATTGAAGATGAATCTTTAGAAAAAAATGTAGTTGCTGAAGTATTTATGAAAGGATACAAAAGAGGCGACAAGGTAATTAGACATACTGTAGTTAAAGTAGCTAACTAATTTAAAAATTTTTAATATATAAGAAATAAAAACTAGATTTTATCTATGTTTGAGGAGGAATAAATTATGGGAAAAATTATAGGTATTGACTTAGGTACTACAAACTCATGTGTAGCAGTAATGGAAGGTGGAGAACCAGTCGTTATCGCTAACTCAGAAGGAGCTAGAACTACTCCATCAGTAGTTTCATTCCAAGCAAATGGAGAAAGATTAGTTGGGCAAGTAGCTAAAAGACAAGCGATTACAAACCCAGATAAAACAATAATATCAATTAAGAGAGAAATGGGAACTAATCATAAAACTAATATAGATGGTAAAGATTATTCACCACAAGAAATTTCAGCTATGATTCTTCAAAAAATAAAAGCTGATGCAGAAGCTTACTTAGGTGAAACTGTTTCTCAAGCAGTTATTACAGTACCTGCTTACTTCAATGATGCTGAAAGACAAGCGACAAAGGATGCTGGTAAGATAGCAGGTCTTGAAGTATTAAGAATCATAAACGAACCAACTGCTGCATCATTAGCATATGGTTTAGATAAGACTGATAAGAGTGAAAAGATATTAGTTTATGACCTAGGTGGAGGTACTTTCGATGTATCTATCCTAGAACTTGGAGATGGAGTTTTCGAAGTATTATCAACAAATGGTGATACTAAGCTAGGTGGAGATGACTTTGATAACAAGGTTATGGACTACATTGCTGAAACATTCAAGGCTGAAAATGGTATAGATTTAAGAAATGATAAGATGGCTCTTCAAAGATTAAAAGAAGCAGCTGAAAAAGCTAAGATTGAATTATCATCTTCAACTCAAACAAACATTAACTTACCATTCATAACTGCTGATGCAACTGGTCCAAAGCATATAGATATGAACTTAACTAGAGCTAAATTCAATGAATTAACTCATGACCTAGTTCAAAGATCAATTGAGCCAATGAAGAAAGCATTATCTGATGCAGGTCTTTCAATGAACCAAGTTGATAAAGTAATTTTAGTTGGTGGTTCTACAAGAATTCCAGCTGTTCAAGAAGCAGTTAAGAGCTTTACAGGAAAAGATCCTTCAAAGGGAGTTAACCCAGATGAATGTGTTGCTATAGGTGCAGCTATTCAAGCAGGTGTTTTAACTGGTGAAGTTAAGGATGTATTATTATTAGACGTTACTCCATTAACTTTAGGTATTGAAACTTTAGGAGGAGTTGCTACTCCATTAATAGAAAGAAATACAACTATCCCTGCAAGAAAGAGCCAAGTGTTCTCAACAGCAGCAGATGGTCAAACTTCAGTTGAAATTCACATCGTTCAAGGTGAAAGACAAATGGCAGCTGATAACAAGACTTTAGGTAGATTTACTCTATCAGGAATTGCTCCAGCTCCAAGAGGAATCCCTCAAATCGAAGTTACTTTTGATATAGATGCAAATGGTATTGTTAAGGTATCAGCTGTAGATAAGGGAACTGGTAAGGAAGCAAATGTTACTATTACAGCTTCAACTAACTTAAGTGACGCAGATGTAGAAGCAGCTGTTAAAGAAGCTGAAAAGTTCGCTGAAGAAGATAAGAAGAGAAAAGAAAAAATAGAAGTTCATAACAATGCAGATCAAGTTGTTTACCAAACTGAAAAGACATTAAATGAACTTGGAGATAAGGTATCAGCTGAAGATAAGGCTAAGATTGAAGCTAAATTAGAAGAAGTTAAGAAGATTAAAGATGGTGAAGATTTAGAAGCTATCAAGAAGGCAATGGATGAATTAACTCAAGAATTCTATGCTGTATCTTCTAAGATTTATGCAGATGCTAATGCAAATGGAGCAGCTGGTGCAGGTTTTGATCCAAACAACATGGGAGGAAACCCAGGTGCAGGATCAGCTCCACATGATGACAATGTTGTAGATGCAGATTTTAAAGTTGATGAAGATAAATAGTTGTCACAATTAATATGAATCTTATATAATAGGAGAGGGAAGGCAAAAGTCGTCTTCCCTTTTCTAAAGTCAATAAAAATTAGGTGGGTGAAAAAATAGATGGCAAGCAGAGACTACTACGAAGTCCTAGGGATTCAAAAAGGCGCTAGTGATGATGAAATAAAAAGAGCCTTTAGAAAGCTAGCTATAAAATACCATCCTGACAAAAATCAAGGGGATAAGGAAGCTGAACAAAAGTTTAAAGAAATAAACGAAGCTTATCAAGTGCTTTCAGATCCTGAAAAGAAAGCTCAATATGATCAATTTGGAACAGTTGACCCAGGAGCAGGATTCGGTGCAGGTGGATTTGGTGGCTTTGATTTCTCTGATATGGGAGGCTTTGGAGATATATTTGATACATTCTTTGGTGGTGGTGGATCAGGTAGAAGAAGAAATGGTCCAGTAAGAGGAAATGATATTGAATATACTTTAAGCTTAACGTTTGAAGAAGCTGTATTTGGTACAGAAAAAGAGATATCTATAACAAGAAATGAAAACTGTGAGGAATGCCATGGATCAGGTGCTGAACCTGGAACAAGTGCTAATACATGTCCAACTTGTGGCGGTTCAGGTCAAGTAAGAGTACAAAGACAAACTCCACTAGGAAGCTTTGTAAGTACTACTACATGTGATAAGTGTGGAGGAAAAGGTAAAGTTATAGATACTCCATGTCATACATGTCATGGAAAAGGTCATGTTAGAAAGAATAGAAAGATTACCGTTAAGATACCAGCAGGTGTAGATACAGGTAATGTAATGCCACTTAGAGGGCAAGGTGAGCATGGTGAAAATGGTGGTTCACCAGGAGATTTATATATTAAGATAAGAGTTGCTCCTTCTAAGCAATTTACTAGAAAGGGTAATGATATATATGTAGATACTCACATATCTATGGCCAAAGCTGCACTTGGAACAGAAATAAAGGTTCCAACTGTTGATGGAGACGTTAAGTACACAGTTCCGTCAGGAACACAATCAGGAACTCTATTTAGACTTAAAGGAAAAGGTGTTCCTAGAGTTAATTCATCAGGTAGAGGAGATCAATACGTTAAGGTTGTAGTTGATATTCCTAAGAATTTAAGTGATAAAGCCAAAGAAGCTTTAGTTGCATTTATGGAAGCGACTGGTGAAGCTGTTGAAGGCGAGCATAAGTCTCACAAAAAAGGATTTAATTTATTTAATAAATAAAGAAAAGACTGTGAAAAAATAATATTTTTTCACAGTCTTTTTTTCTTATAATAATTTTCCTATATATAGTATAAATAATTCCTATTGGACTTGGAAAAACTATGAATATAGAATAGATTATATAGAAACATGAAGAAAAAAATATGATATGAGGTGGAGAAGTGAATAGTTTAAAGGAAATACTTCTAGATGAAATTGAAGAATTTAGAAAGGTTGGACATCAATTCTTAAATGGGGAATTGAATCTTATGCAATTTAAACATGAATCAGGTGGTATGGGGATGTATGCACACCGTGGTGGAAAAGAGTTTATGATAAGATTTAGAATACCTTCAGGGGTAACTCATTCAGATGAATTAAAGTTAATTTATGAATATGCTAAGAAACATAATCTTGGTGGAATTCACTTTACAACACGTCAAGCAATACAGTTACATGGATTAACATTAGATGGTGCCTGTGATTTAATGAAGGAAGGATTAGAAGTTAATTTATTTACTAGAGGAGCTGGAGGTAACTTTCCAAGAAATGTGGCTCTTTCACCATTAGCAGGTGTTGATAAGGAAGAAGAGTTTGATCCAACTCCATATGCATTAGCTGTGGGGAATCACTTTCTAAAGAAGATTTATACATATAAGTTGCCTAGAAAGTTAAAAGTATCTTTTTCTAATTCTGATAAGGATACAGCTCATTGCACTGTACAAGATTTAGGTTTTGTTGCTGTAAAGAAGGATGGAAAAGAATATTTTAAAGTTTATATAGGTGGTGGACTTGGAAATAATCCAAGAAAAGCTATAGAAGTAGATGAATTGATAGAAGCTAAGGATGTTCTTTATTATATTGAAGGAATGACTAATCTTTTTATAGCAGAAGGTGACTATAAAAATAGGGCTAAAGCTAGAATTAGATATATAGCTGATAGAATGGGCGATGAAGAATTTGTTAGTCAATTTAAACTTTATACAAAAGCTGAAAAAGAAAAAGGTGGATTAGAATTAAATCTTCATCTTACTGAAATAAAAAAAGAAGGTATAAAGACAGAAATTAAGGATAAGAGATTAATAGAGCAAAAGCAAGAGGGGCTTTATACAGTGTATTTACATCCAGTAGGAGGACAATTAAAATTAGAGGATCTTAAAGAGATTTTAGATACTATAGGTAACTTTGAGGATGTAGAAGTAAGACTTGCAATGACTGAAGGAGTGTACTTTAGAAACTTAAATGGTAAAGAGGCAGAAATCTTATTAGATATTACTAAGAAGATGGGTGGAGAAGCTGAAATATATCATAGTGTTGCTTGTATAGGTGTTCCAACATGTCAAATAGGAATAGGTAATAGCCAAGGGTTATTGTTTGATATAATGGACTACTTTAAGGAAAAAGATTATTCTTCAGATTTAATGCCAAGAGTACATATTTCTGGATGTACAAATTCATGTGGAGTACATGAAATAGGAAAGATAGGTTTTACAGGTAAGAAGAAGAGAGTAGATGATGCTGTAAAAGATGTTTTTGGATTGTTTATAAACGGAGATTTTACAGTGGAAAATGTAAGGTTAGGTGAATTTAAGGGAGATATGTTACCTGAAAGAATACCAGAGTTCTTATATGAATTAGCTATGAAACTTGAAGAGGGTAATATTAAGTTTGAAGATTATATAAAAGAAGATGAATTTATGAACTTAGTAAATAAATATTCAGTATAAAATATAAGGGTTGTATCCAAGTTGATACAACCCTTTGTTAATATAAGGCATTCCTTGACATAACTTAAATGTAAAGTGTAAAATATTATATTAGTCAAAGAATAAGTGAAAGGATTGATTTTTTTGGAAGGAACTTGGATAGAGGTTAGAGTAATTACCAAAAGTGAGGCTTTAGAGCCGATTTCTGGTATATTCTACGGACTAGATTGTAAGGGTGTTGCTATAGAGGATCCAGAAGATATATTAGGTAGAGAACAAGGACCGTTAACATGGGACTTTGCAGATATAAATGTACTAGAACACAAGGGTAAATTTGCAGTTGTTAAAGGGTATTTTTCAGAAGAAGATAATATAGATGAAATAATAGCTTATATTAATGAAAAGGTTGAAGAAATTAAAGCATTAGGAATTGATGTAGGTGAAGGTAAAGTAGAGTTCGAAAAAATGTATGAAGAAGATTGGGCAAACAACTGGAAGAAGTACTATAAGCCTTCAAAGGTAGGAGAGAAAATAGTTGTTAAACCAATATGGGAAGAATATGAGGCAAAAGATGAAGAATTAGTAGTTGAATTAGATCCAGGAATGGCATTTGGAACAGGTGAACATGAAACTACAAGAATGTGTATTCAAGCTTTAGAAAAGTATGTTCAAAAGGACAGTACTGTATTTGATGTTGGTTGTGGTTCTGGAATACTTGCAATTGCAGCAGCTAAGCTTGGTGCAAAACTTGCAGTAGGGGTTGATTTAGATCCAGTAGCAGTAGAATCAGCTAAGGAAAATGTAGGATTCAACAATATAGATAATATAGAAATTTTACATGGAAACTTAATTGAAGTTATTGATGGTAAGGCTGATATAGTTGTAGCTAACATTATAGCAGAAATTATTTGTATCTTAACTGAAGATGTAAGTAGAGTAATTAAGCCAAATGGATACTTTATAACATCAGGAATTATCCATGATAGAGTGGAAATGGTTACTAATAAGTTAGAAGAATGCGGTTTTGAAGTTGTTAAAGTTAACAAGGATGGGGAATGGAACTGCATAATAGCAAAACTTAAGTAGTTAAGGAGAGAAGTATATGCATAAGTTTTTCACACCTGCTGAAAATATTAATTCTAATGAAGGAAAAATATTAGGTGATGATGTTAAACATATATATAAGGTTTTAAGATTAAGTGAGGGGGAAGAAGTAGTTTTAAATAACTGCATAGGTGATGAATTCCTTGGGAAAATAAAAAGTATTTCAAAGACTGAAGTTATTATAGATATACTAGAAAAGTTAGATGTAAATAATGAAAGTCCAATAGAAATCTATTTATATCAAGGTCTTCCTAAGTCACAAAAGATGGACCTTATAGTTCAAAAGGGTACTGAACTTGGAATATCAAAGTTTATACCAACTATTACTGATAGAGTAGATGTTAAACTTAAGGGAGAGTTTAAGAAGCTTGATAGACTTAATAGAATAGCTCTTGAAGCTGCAAAGCAAAGTAAGAGAAGCCTTATTCCAACGGTAGATGAGCCAATATCATTTGATGATGTTTTAGGGGAATTAGAGGGATTAGATTTGTTCTTAGTTCCTTATGAGAACGCTGAAAACTTTGGAATTAAAGGTGTAATAAAGGATTTAAGGGATAGTGGAAGATTAGATAATGTTAAAAAAATCGGTATAATGGTTGGACCAGAAGGCGGTTTTGAGGAAGAAGAAATTGAAAGACTGAAAGAAAAAGGTGCCTATATTATTACGCTAGGAAGTAGAATTCTAAGAACGGAAACGGCTGGATTTACAGCAACTGCTCTAGTGCAATATGAGTTAGGTGATTTAGGAGGAAATGTTTAATGAAGGTTGCATTTTCTACATTAGGATGTAGAGTTAATCATTATGAATCAGAAGCTATGGCAGAAAAGTTTATAAGAGAAGGATATGAGGTGACAGAGTTTACAGAAGTTGCTGATGTCTATGTTATAAATACATGTACAGTAACAAATATGGGAGATAAGAAATCTAGACAAATTATAAGCAGAGCTAGAAGACTTAATCCAGATGCTATAATAGCTGTTGTAGGGTGTTATTCACAAATAGCACCAAAGGAAGTTTCAGCTATAGATGGTGTTGATGTTGTTCTTGGAACTAGAAATAAGGGTGATGTAGTTTATTATGTAAATAAATCTAGAGATGAACAAGCAGCACAAATATACGTTGAAAGTGTATTAAGAAATAAGAAATTTGAAGCATTAAATATAGAAGAATACCAAGATAAGACAAGAGCATTCTTAAAAATCCAAGATGGATGTAATAGATTCTGTGCGTACTGTATAATACCTTATTCTAGGGGATCAGTATGTTCAAAGGAACCAAGACAAGTTCTTGATGAAATAAATAAGTTATCAGAACATGGATTTAAGGAAATAATATTATCAGGAATTCATACTGCATCATATGGGCTAGATTTAGATGGTGAAATCACTTTAGTTGATTTATTAGAAGAAATAGAAAAACTAGATGGTATTGAAAGAGTAAGAATAGGATCTATAGAACCAGCTTTCTTTACTCCAGAAGTGGTTGAAAAAATTAAGAATATGAAGAAGCTATGTCCTCAGTTCCACCTTTCTCTTCAAAGTGGATGTAATGCTACATTAAAGAGAATGAATAGAAGGTACACAGCTGAGGAGTATGAAAGAATAGTTAATATTTTAAGAGAAAATATTAAAGATGTTTCTATTACAACTGATGTTATAGTTGGATTCCCTGGAGAAACAGAAGAAGAATTTAATGAAACTTATGAGTTCTTAAAGAGAATAAAGCTTACAAAAACTCATGTGTTTAAATATAGCCCAAGAGAAGGTACAAAGGCAGCAACTATGCCAAATCAATTAGATGGAACAGTTAAGGATAAAAGAAGTAAAGCTCTTATAGAATTAAATAATAAAAATGAAGGTGACTTTACTAAATCTATTGTTGGTAGAGTTATGGATGTACTTATAGAACAGCCAGTAAAAGGGAAAGATGATGTATATGAAGGATATACTAGAAACTATGTTAAGGTTGAAGTTAAAGGTATAGAAGAAAACTTAAAAGGTCGAATAGTAAATTGCAAGATAGAAGAAGCTTTAGGAGATTATGCTGTAGCTACTCTTGTGAAATAAAAAAAGTTACTATTAGAAGGGGGTGAATTTATGGAAAATTGTATTTTTTGTAAAATCATAAAGGGTGAAATACCAAGTAAAAAAGTATATGAAGATGAAAAGGTATATGCTTTTTATGATATAAGTCCAGAAGCACCTATACACTTCTTAGTAATACCTAAGGAGCATATAGAAAGTGCTAATGCCTTAAATGAAGAAAATGCATCTGTGGTCGCACATATTTTCTTAGTAATTAATAAACTAGTTAGTGAGCTAGGTATTGCTGAAAAAGGCTACAGAATTGTAAATAATACAGGTAATGATGGAGGTCAAACTGTACATCATATGCATTTTCATGTTCTTGGAGGAAGAAGTTTAAATTGGCCTCCAGGCTAATAGTTAAATTTTTAAGAATTATTGACACGAGCTGCCTTACTATTGTATAATATAGCATGTGTTATTAAGCCCGTAGCTGAGTTGAATTTAGAATTTTAGCTAGCGGAGGGAGGGATAATTAATGTCAGAAATCAAAGTTGGAGAAAACGAAACTCTTGAAAATGCGTTAAGAAGATTTAAGAGAAAATGTGCAAGAGCTGGAGTTCTTTCAGAAGTAAGAAAGAGAGAACACTACGAAAAGCCAAGCGTTAAGAAAAAGAAGAAATCAGAAGCTGCTAGAAAGAGAAAGTTCAAATAGAACGTTCTTTTTGAAAGAAGGTATGTGTATATGCCAACAGTAAAAGAAAGACTTCAAGAAGATTGGAAAACTGCTTTAAAGGCTAAAGATAAATTTAAAGCTAACGTTATAAGTACAGCAAAGTCTGCGATTTTATTAGTTGAAAAGACTGATGGAATAACAGCAGATGATGCGCTAGCTATAGAAATATTAGCTAAAGAAGTCAAGCAAAGAAGAGAAGCGATGCTTGAGTTTGAAAAGGGAAATAGACAGGATTTGGTTGATCAGTCAAAAGCTGAGATAGAAATTTTGTTAAATTACCTTCCTCAGCAGTTAAGTGAAGGGGAAATAAGGCAAATTATTGAAGAATCAGCTATAGAAGCGGGCGCTAGTAGCATTAAAGACATGGGAAAAGTTATGTCAATTGTTAGACCTAAGACATTAGGTAGAGCAGATGGCAAGCTTGTTAGTCAAATAGTAAAAGAATATTTAACTAATAAATAATAAGAAGAACTCTTCGAGTTCTTTTTATTGTTTTGTATGAGTCATTAAAATAGAGTTTAAGGCTAATATTAGCTTTAAACTCTATTTTTTTATTTGATTACCTTTAGTAGGAGTGGGGGGATATTTGTCTTGATGTGACTTGGAGCTTGCGACGGAACGAGCAAAATAAATATCCCCCCTACATTTTTATTCCTACTATATGGATTAACATATTCTAATTGTTCTTTTTTTTATATTTTAATCATAAATTACAATGATAGAAATATAAAAACGGGGGATTAAAGGTGGAGGAAAAAATAAATAAAGGTAGAGAAATGTTAGTAGATAAATTCGATTTGCCAGCAGAAATAGTAATGGATATTCCTAAGATAATTATTACAGGGAATAAAGAAATAACTATAGAAAATCATAAGGGGATATCTAATTTTGAGAAAAATCTAATTAAAGTAAACTCAAAAGTTGGCAATATAAATATAGAGGGAAGTGATTTTGAAATTTTGTACATAGGGGGATCGACTATAAGTATAACCGGAAAATTTAAAGCAATTATCTATGAGGATAAACAAAAATGATATTAGATAAGTTGAAAGTTGGAAATATAATAGTTGAAATAAGTGCAAAATCACCTGAAAGAATACTTAACCTTCTATGGAACAGCGGGATAAAATCTAAGAATATTGTTAAGATTGATATAACTACAATTAGGTTAGAAATTGAATATAATGACTATAATGAAGTAGTGGGTGCAGTTAAAAGATGTGGCGGTAAAATAAAGATAATAAGTAAAAATGGTTGGGTGTTTTTAATATCTAGACTAAAGAGACAAATATCATTGGTGTTAGGTTTGTTGATATTTATAATAGGGATATTTTATCTGTCAACTTATATATGGGCTATAGATATACAAACAGGAAATAACTTATCACCTTATCAGGTTAGAAAAGAATTAAAGAAAATTGGTATTGAGCCAGGCATAAAGAAAAGTAAGATTGATGTTTATGATATAGAAGATAAAGCTGAAGATATAAATAGTGATATATTATGGATAAGAGCAAGAGTGGAAGGGGCTACATTAAAAATAGTTATTGAAGAAAAGGTTAATCCTCCAAAACCAGTTAGTGATACATCTGGAGATTGTGTAGCAAAAATCGGTGGAGAGGTAAAAAGAGTTTTTGTATCCTCTGGTACTAGCAATGTAAGCCCAGGCGATTTTGTTAATGAGGGAGATGTTTTAATAAAAGGAATGCAAGGAAAAGAAGGAGAGGAATATGAAGTTCCTGCAAAGGGAATAGTTATAGCTAATACATTCTATGAGAAAGAAATGGAAGTACAGGTGAGTGGTTCTAAGCTTGAGAAGACAGGTAAAAGAGGTAGAGATATTTACTTATCTTTCTTTGGCAGGAAAATTTACTTGAAAAAAGCTATAAATAACTTTAAGTATTATGATAAAATAGAAGATGAAAAAGGTTTTATTAAAACTACAACTTATTTTGAGAGAGCAGAGAAAGAGGTAAATTTAGATAAGGAAGAAGCAATTAAAACTGCAACTGAACAATTAACAGAATCATTTGTAAGAACTTTGAGCAATGATTACAAGATTGCTAATAAAGACGTGTATACAGAAGACATAGGTGAAGGTAAGTTGCGTGTTAAGGTGACGTTTGTAGTTGAACAGGATATAGCCAGTGTATCATAATATAAGTGATGTACAAGTAAGAAGGTGATGAACATGAGTTTAAAAAGAAGGGAAACGAAAAAGGGCAATTATAAACCTAAGAGAATTTTATTATTTACCATAAGTTTTGTGGTAACTTATTTTTTATTGATAACAGCTGTTGCTCCAACTAAGTATGAGTTACAGGAAGGAGATATAGCAAGGGAAGATATAGTAGCCCAAAGAGAAACTGTAGATGAACAAGCTTCAGAAGAAAAATTAAAAGAAGCTTTATCTAAAGTAGATAAGCAATATACATTAAAAGCAGAAGTGAAAATTGCTGCAGAGAATAATATAAATACATTGTTTGAAAAGTTAATAAGTTTAAGTGCTACAGAATTAGATGAGAAGGAAAAGATAGTAGAACTAAGAAAAATTGAGGGTATTACCTTAGAGGAAAGTGCCTGCAAGTTCTTATTATCAATACCAAAAGACACATTGGTTAAATTAAAATCTGAAGCTTTAGAAATAATAGATTCTGTATATGTAAAAAATATTGAAGATGAGGATAGTGAAAGCTTATCTGATGCTAGAAGCTTGGCAAGTGAAAAGGTAAAGGCCCTTAACTTAAATTCAAATATAAGTAATGTATTAAATAACATTATATTAGAACAAATAAAACCAAACTTTTATTATGATAAAGAAAAAACAGAAGAAAAGATTAAAGAAGTTCAAAAAAATACAGAAAAGGTAGTAATAAAGAAGAACCAAATAATAGTGCAAAAAGGTGAACCTGTTACGTCAAGACAAATAGAAATTTTGACTGAATTAGGGTTAATAGGAGATTCTGCTGGAGAAGGAGTAATACTTCTATATATTGTTTTAGCAATACTTTTAAGTTCTGTTATGGGGATTCAATTCTTCTACATTTACAAGAATTACAGAAGTGTTTATTTAGATTTTAAAAAGTTGGTCTTAATTAATTTAATAAATGTATTTTCCTTAATATTAGTTAGATGTGTAAGTTTTGCATCTCCTTTTATGATACCATTAGCATTAGCGCCATTACTTATGACTATGCTTATTAATTACAAGATATCACTATTTGTTAACTCAATGAATGTTATTATAGTTGCTGCATTAACAGGGTTTAACTCTCAAGTGATAATAATTGCAATTGTAAATGCGTTAGTAGGTGCTACAATACTAAGGAAAATGCAACAAAGAAATGATATACTTTATTCAACATTATATATTGCAGTTTTATCTGGAGTTATAACATTTGCAACAGGTGTGATTTTATCAAGCAATTTAAAAGATATATTTTTAAATAGTGCTTTTTCTATAATAGGGACTGTGTTTGCAGGAGTTTTAGCTACAGGGTTATTACCTTTTTTAGAGTCTACATTTAATATAGTAACTACATTAAAATTGTTAGAGCTAAGTAATCCTAATAGCCCTCTTTTAAAGAAATTGCTAATGGAAGCTCCTGGGACATACCATCACAGCATGTTAGTTGCTAATTTAGCAGAACTTGCAGCAGAAGAGGTTAAAGCTAATCCAGTAATAGCAAGAATAGGAGCTTATTATCATGATGTCGGTAAAACTACTAGACCATATTTCTTTAAGGAAAATCAAATTAGTAAAGAAAATCCTCATGATAAGATAACTGCTAATTTAAGTACTTTAATAATAATATCTCATGTTAAGGAAGGGCTAGAATTAGCTAAGGAATACAATATACCAGAAGTAATACAAGATATAATAGCACAGCACCATGGTACAACATTGGTTAAATATTTCTATTATACTGTAAAAAATAATTCTGAAAATCCTGATGAAGTTAGAGAAGAAGATTTTAGATATCCAGGCCCTATACCAAGTACTAAGGAAGCTGGGATAATAATGTTAGCAGATTCTGTTGAAGCTGCAGTAAGATCAATAAATGAGCCTACTAAGGGTAAAATAGAAGAAATGGTCAATAATATTATTAAAGATAAACTTCATTCTGGTCAACTTAATGATTGTGATTTAACATTAAAGGATTTAGAAACAATTAGAAAGTGTTTCTTAAAGACTTTAAATGGAATATATCATCAAAGGATAGAATATCCAACAGAAAAAAGCAAAAGCTTAAAATAAAGGGGATGAGTTTTTAACTCACCCCTTTAAAAAATATGAAAAGGGGAGAAACTAAATGATATATACAGATAACAGACAAGAAAAAATAGAGGTAACAGAAGAATTAGTAAAGGAATTAGAACATACAATAGAATTTGCTTTAAAGGAAGAAGAAGTGAATATACCATTTGAAATTTCATTATTATTTGTAGACAATGATGAAATTAGAGAAATAAACAATGAAACTAGGAATATAGATAAAGAAACAGATGTGCTATCTTTTCCTATGCTAGATTACCCAAAAGATAAGGTCTTTAAAGATGTGTATAAGAATTATGAATTTGATGAAACTTATATGGATGGAGAAGAACTAGTTTTAGGAGATATAGTATTATCTTTAGAAAAAGCTTTAGAACAGAGCAAAGAATATAATCATTCCTTTAAAAGAGAAGCCTCATATTTAGTAGTTCATTCAGTGCTACATTTATTGGGGTATGACCATATGGAAGAGGATGAGAAAAAAGTTATGAGAAAAAGAGAAGAAGAGATCTTAGGTGAATTAGATATTAAAAGATAAAATATGAGTGGGTGATGATGAAAAGTGAAGTTAAAAAAAGTAGTAGATAGCTTCAATCATGCCATAAATGGTATTATTGATACAGTTAGAACTCAAAGAAATATGAAAATACATCTTGTAGCTGCTATAGGGGTTTTAATAGCTTGTTTTTGTTTTGATATATCTAAGATAGAATTTTTGATAATTGCAATAACTGTGGCTATAGTAATTGCTGCTGAACTAATAAATACCGCTATAGAAGCAGCTATTGATATGACTACTAATTATTATCATCCATTAGCTAAGATAGCTAAAAATGCAGCAGCAGGGGCTGTGTTAATAACTGCCATAAATGCTATAGTGGTGGGTTATGTTATCTTTTGGGATAAACTATCTAATATATCTTATGAGGTAATACATAAAGTTAAAAACAATGAGCCATACACAATATTTATTGTCTTAGTTATAGTGAGCTTTGCAACTATAATAGTAAAAGCTATATTTGGAGAAGGAACTCCTCTTAAAGGAGGAATGCCTAGTGGACATAGTGCGTTAGCCTTTTCTATAGCTACAGCAATAGCTTTAATTACTGAAGAACCAACATGTATAATGTTAAGCTATTTAATGGCCTTTATTACAGCACAAAGTAGGGTGGATTCTGAGGTTCATACATTATCTGAAGTTATTGTGGGAGCTATATTTGGTATGCTTATAACCTTATTGATTTTTACCATATTCAAATTATAATTATAATGATATAATGAAAAATACACATAATATGAGTATATAAAATTATTGTGTATCTTGGAGGAAATAAAGTGAATAAAGAGTTAATATTAAAAGCTATAGAAGCAAGAGAGAATGCATACTGTCCATATTCTAATTTTAAGGTGGGAGCAGCAGCTTTATTTGAAGATGGAAATATATATGTAGGATGCAATGTTGAAAATGCATCTTTTGGAGCAACTAACTGTGCTGAAAGAACAGCTATATTTAGTGGGGTTGCAAATGGAAATAGAAAGTTAAAAGAATTAGCATTAATAGGAGATGTTAAAGCATTTACATATCCTTGTGGAATCTGTAGGCAAGTAATAACTGAGTTTGCAGAAAGTGGAGATATGAAAATTTATATAATAAAAAATGAAAATGAAGTTTTAGAAACAACTTTAGATGAAGTTATGCCAGGTACTTTTACTAAGAAGGACTTGGAGAAATAGGAGGAAGAATGTTTAAATCAGGATTTGTAACTATTGTAGGGAGACCCAATGTTGGAAAGTCAACTTTAATGAATTATTTAATGGGGGAAAAGTTATCAATAGTTTCTAATAAACCACAAACAACAAGAAATAATATTCAAACCATATTAACAACTAAGGAGTATCAAATTGTATTCGTTGATACACCAGGAATACATAAGCCTAAGCATAAGTTAGGTGAGTATATGGTAAATTCAGCAAAGGATTCAATGAAGGATGTAGATTTAGTACTATTTTTAACTAATCCTGATGATGAAATAGGTAGAGGTGATAAGTTTATACTAGAGTCTCTAAAAAATAGTAAAGCACCTGTTTTTCTTGTATTAAATAAGGTGGATGAATCTACTCAAGATAGAGTAGCTAAATCACTGATGGATTTATCAAAGGAATTTAACTTTAAAGAGATAGTACCTATATCAGCTCTTAAGGGAAAAAATGTTGATACATTATTAGAACTTATGGTTAATGAGTTACCAGAAGGACCTATGTATTATCCAGAGGATATGATAACAGATGTTCAAGAAAGATTTGTAGTATCTGAAATTGTAAGAGAAAAAGCTTTAAGATGTTTAAGGGATGAAGTTCCTCATGGTATAGCTGTAGATGTTATTCAAATGAAACAAAGTGAAAATGGTACTTATCATATAGAAGTAGATTTAATATGTGAAAAGGATTCTCACAAAGGAATAATAATAGGAAAAAACGGTCAGTCCTTAAAGAGAATTGGAGAAACGGCTAGATATGAGTTAGAAAGATTCTTGCATACCAAGGTAAATATAAAAATATGGGTTAAAGTAAGAAAAGAGTGGAGAGACAATCAAAACTTACTAAAGGAATTAGGATATAAAAAAGTAAAATAGATTATTAGGGGATGGTTATTCTGTCACTTGTTAAGTGTAATGGGGTAGTAATAAAGGCCCTAGATTATAAAGAAAATGATAAACTAGTTTGGTTATATACTGATAACTATGGGAAGATTACAACAGTGGCTAGAGGTGCAAAAAAAAGTAAGAACAAACTTTTTTCTGTGACTCTACCTTTATGTTACTGTGAATATATGGTATTTAAGGGGAAAACACTGTATAATTTACAAGAGGGGAAAATAATCAATTCTTTTCAAGGTTTAATGAATAATCTAGATAAATTGACATATTCATCATATATATGTGAACTAATAGATATTGCTGTATTAGAAGGAGAAGTAAATCAACCTCTATTTAAAGAGTTTATAACTACTTTGTATTTATTAAATACAGATGCTTTAGATTATGAACTTCTAATAAGAGCTTTTGAATTAAAACTTTTAAAGGCAACTGGATATGGATTAAATCTAGAAAGTTGTAGCATATGTAAGAAGAAGTTAGCAGTATCTAATTATATAAGTCTTTCCTATTTTGGAGGGGTTTGTGAAGAGTGTAACAAAACACATGGGTTGTACATATCTAAAGGGGCATATAATGCTCTTAAATATTTATCCAATGTTTCATCAGATAAAGTTTATAGATTAAATCTTACAGATGAGATAAAAAAGGAAATGGAAAAGGTGACCACTTTTATTATTTCTTCTAGTTATGCTAAGAAACCTAAAAGTTTAGAGATGTTAAATTATATTAAGGAGTGAGAATAATATGGAAATTTCATTAGAAAAGGTTGATCAAGTAAAAGAGAGAACTGGAAGTACTTATAAAGAAGCAAAAGAAGCTTTAGAAATTTGTGGCGGAGATGTATTAGAAGCTATAATTTATATAGAAGGTCAAAATGAAAATTCAAATATGAAAAATCCAGAAGATAATGCCTACAAAGAAAATAATAGTGAGACAATAGAAGACTTTAAGGTATGGTTAAAGGAAACTATAAAAAAGGGAAATGTTTCAAGAATTAAAGTGAAAAAGGATGAAACTATATTAGTTGATGTTCCTGTAAATGCAGGCATAGCAGCCACAGTTATAGCAGTAATAATTCCTCCAATTCTTGCTTTTGGGGTAATTGCAGCAGTAGCAACTAAGTTAACTATAGAAATTACTAAGGTTGATGGTTCTGTAGAGGTTGTAAATAAATATGTGGCAAAGGCTGCAAATGAAGTTAAGGGTAAGGCCTTAGTATTTGCAGATCAAATCAAAACTAAGATAAAAGAAGTTAAAGAAGATGCTTCCGATAATGCTCGTTATAAGGAAAATGTATATAAAGATGATGAAACTGTTTATAGTTATACAGTTAATTTTGACGAGGAAAAGGAAGAAAAATAATTAGAAAAATATAGAAAATAAGATATATTTTAAAAAAATAAATGATAAATAAGGAATATTAGAATAATTTATGTGATTTTTCTGAAAATTAAGTATAGTCAAACTATAATTACGTGGTATAATTATACTGTAAATAAAAAGTCGACATAAAAGACTCTATATATTCCTTTAAATCAGAAAGAGGGATTGTAATGAAGTTGTCAGATAGGCAAGAGGAAATAATCAAGCTTGTAAAAGAAGGACAGCCTATTACAAGTGAAGCTTTAGCTGAAAAGTTAGGAGTTACAAGAGCAGCATTAAGAGCAGATCTTGCAATTTTAACTATGATAGGAATATTGGACGCTAGGCCAAAGGTAGGATATATTTATTCAGATAAGCCTAAGAGTAGTCTGTTATTAGATTACATAAGTAATATAAAAGCAGGTCAGATTATGTCAAAACCATCTACAGTTAATGAGGCTATGATGGTGTATGATGCAATCGTATACCTATTCTTAAATGATATAGGCACAGTATTTGTAGAAAATAATGGATACCTTGTAGGTGCAGTGTCGAGAAAAGACTTTTTAAAGATTGCAATTGGAGGTACTGATATACATAAGGTACCTGTAGGGGTAATTATGACAAGAATGCCTAATATCGTTTGTGGAGCATCAGAAGATAGTGCATATGATATGGCAAAAAAAATAATAGAACATGAAATAGACAGCATACCAATAGTTGAAAAGGTTAGAGTAGAGCAGGGTAAAGAACAATACAAAATTATAGGTAAAGTATCAAAAACTAATATTACCAGATTATTCGTTCAAATGGGTAAGAGCGAATAAATAAATAAGCAACTATCGGGCCATTTAAGGTTCCGTTAGTATATAGATAAATTGTATTGAACGGAGGAGTATTGAGATGGAGAAAAAGTACGTTTACCTTTTTAGTGAAGGAAATGCATCAATGAAGAACTTACTAGGGGGTAAGGGAGCTAATTTAGCAGAAATGACTACACTAGGAATTCCAGTTCCAACAGGATTTACTGTTACAACTGAAGCTTGTAACAAATATTACGAAGATGGAAAGGTTATTTCATCAGAGGTAATGGAACAAATTTATGCAAGTATTAAGGAATTAGAGAAGGTAGCCGGAAAAGAATTCGGTAGTGAAGAGGATCCGCTATTAGTATCAGTTAGATCTGGTGCAAGAGTATCTATGCCAGGTATGATGGATACAATATTAAACTTAGGATTAAATGACTCAGCTGTAGAGGTTGTAGCTAATAAAACTAATAATCCAAGATTTGCTTATGATTCATACAGAAGATTTATTCAAATGTTCTCTGATGTTGTTATGGGTATTGAAAAGAGACTATTTGAAGATAAGTTAGAAGCTATGAAAGAAGCAAGAGGGGTAAAATTAGATACAGATTTAAATGCAGATGATTTAAAAGAGTTAGTTGGTCAATTCAAAGAGTTATATAAGAAAGAAAAGGGAGAAGAATTCCCACAAGATCCAAAGGTTCAATTAATTGAATCAATTACTGCTGTATTTAGGTCATGGGACAATCCAAGAGCTATAGTATATAGAAGATTAAATGATATACCTGGTGATTGGGGAACAGCAGTTAACGTTCAACAAATGGTATTTGGTAATAAGGGAGAAACTTCAGGAACAGGTGTTATATTCTCAAGAAACCCTGCTACTGGTGAAAATAAAATATATGGTGAGTACTTAATGAATGCACAAGGTGAAGACGTTGTTGCAGGAATTAGAACACCTCAACCAATATCTCAATTAGAAGAGCAAGATCCAGCAATTTATAAGCAATTAACAGATATAATTGCTACACTAGAAGCTCACTATAAAGATATGCAAGATATGGAAATAACAATTGAAGAAGGAACATTATATTTCTTACAAACTAGAAATGGTAAGAGAACAGCTCAAGCTGCTTTAAAGATAGCTGTTGATTTAGTTGAAGATGGTACTTTAACTAAGGAAGAAGCTATATTAAAGGTTGAACCAAAACAATTAGATACATTACTTCACCCAGCATTTGATGTTGAAGAATTAAAGAAGGCAGATGTAGTTGCTAAAGGACTTCCAGCTTCTCCAGGAGCAGCTTGTGGTAAGATAGCATTTACTGCAGATGAATCTAAGGAAAGAGCTGAAAAGGGAGAAAAGGTTGTTTTAGTTAGACTTGAAACTTCTCCAGAAGATATTGAAGGTATGATTGCTGCAGAAGGTATATTAACTGTAAGAGGTGGTATGACTTCTCACGCTGCAGTTGTTGCTAGAGGTATGGGAACTTGCTGTGTAGCAGGATGTGGAGAAATTAAAGTTGATGAAAAAGCTAAGACTGTTACAATAGGAGATAAGACTTACGGAGTAGATGATTATATTTCAATAGATGGTTCTACTGGTAATATCTATGCTCAAGCTGTTAAGACTGTTTCACCTGAAATAACTGGACATTTTGCTACATTTATGGGATGGGCAGATGAAATTAGAAAGTTAAAGGTTAGAACTAATGCAGATACTCCAAGAGATACTGTACAAGCTGTTGAATTTGGAGCAGAAGGTATTGGTTTATGTAGAACAGAGCATATGTTCTTCGCTGAAGATAGAATTATGGCTGTTAGAGAAATGATAGTTGCAAAGAACGAAGAACAAAGAAGAAAGGCATTAGATAAGATTCTTCCAATGCAAAGACAAGATTTCACTGAAATCTATGAAGCATTAGAAGGAATGCCAGCAACAATTAGATTCTTAGATCCACCACTACATGAATTCGTTCCTCACAGTGATGAAGAAATTGCTGAATTATCAAAGGAAATGGGATTAACTTTTGAAGAGTTAAAGGCTACTGTTGAAGATTTACACGAATTCAACCCAATGATGGGTCATAGAGGATGTAGATTAGCAGTATCTTATCCTGAAATTGCTGAAATGCAAACAAGAGCTGTAATTGAAGCTGCTTTAGATGTTAAGGCAAATAAAGGTTATGATATAGTTCCAGAAATAATGATTCCATTAGTTGGAGAAATTAAGGAATTAAAATATGTTAAGGATGTAGTTGTTAAGACTGCAGAAGCTGTTATGGAGGAAAGAGGAATTAAGATTGATTACCATGTTGGTACAATGATAGAAATTCCAAGAGCAGCTTTAACAGCTGATGAAATAGCTAAGGAAGCAGATTTCTTCTCATTTGGTACAAATGATTTAACTCAAATGACATTTGGATTCTCAAGAGACGATGCTGCTAAGTTCTTAGGTTCTTACTATGATAAGAAAATCTATGAACAAGATCCATTTGCTAAGTTAGACCAAACAGGTGTAGGTCAATTAGTTAAGATAGCTGCTGAAAAGGGTAGAGCAACAAGACCTGATATTAAGCTTGGAATCTGTGGAGAACATGGTGGAGATCCATCATCAGTAGAATTCTGCCATAATGTTGGATTAAACTATGTTTCATGTTCACCATTTAGAGTACCATTAGCTAGATTAGCTGCAGCTCAAGCACAAGTTAAAAATCCAAGATAATAATATATTAAAAATATAAGAGGATGATTTGATCATCCTCTTATTTATTATTTAGGAAATTATATTAATTTATCTGCATTCCAATCTGCTTCTTGCATTTTATTTATAATAGACATGGTGAATTCAAGATGATGATCAATTTTAGAACTTGATTTAAGTAATAATGTGAAGAATGAGTTTTTATTGCATTTTTTTATATTTTTATAATAATCTCTAGATATTTTCCAGTACTTTTGTGGAAAGCATATATATGAAACAATATACTTTAAATCCGATGGAGATAGGTGGTTATGGGAATTATAAGCCTTTATAATAGAGGTTGCTAGCTCTAAATCCCATTTTGTATTATCTCTTTTTAAGAGCCTTCTTAAAAAGTATGATAAATCATGAGCACAATAATCATACTTACATTTATCAAAATCAATAATCCAAATAGAATCATCTTCTTCAAATATTATATTCTTATTAACATAATCACCATGACATAGTGATCTGCTTAGTTCTTTTTCATCTATTAAAGATGAAACTTCTAAGGAGAGCTTTGCAAGCTCTAAATTTTTATCAAATTTTTCTAAGAACTCCCTAGAAAACTTGTCTTTATATTGAAATGCTAAATTAGATGTTTGTAATAATTGTTCAAAATGTTTTGCTGTAGATACATAAATGTTATCAAATCCTATTCTGTTAGCACTTCCTTTAATTGGTGTAAAATCAAATGATGACTTGTGCATTTCAGCAAGTTTAACAGCTGAAGAAATGACATGATTCAAATTATCAAAATCACATTTCACACCATTAATCCAAGGAGTTAGGATAAATAGCATACCATCATATCTTACAAATCTTCCCTTATTAACTGTAGGTAAAAGATTAGGAACATTAATGTTATGCCTATGTAACCATTCTAAAGCGGAATATACATAAAGTAGCTCGTCCTCTGCAAAATATACTTTCTTTAAACAATAACTATCATGCTTTCCGTCTACCTTATAAACTGCTCTTTGTTTTTCTGTATCTTTAAACTTAACCATATTTACATCAGCATATCCAAGATCATAATATGGAAGTATATTTTGAGCTATATTACTATTTGAAAAAATAGATTCATCTAAGTTGGTTGCAAAATCACTCATTGAGACACTCCTTTAAAAATTACTCATTATTATCATATTAATTGGATTTTATAAATATACTAATGATATTTTTTTAAAATATAAAAATACTGGATATTATTAAAACTTATAAGAAATAATATTTACAGGTAATAAATAAAGGATTTAAGAGATAAATATAGAATGATATATAGGAGGTGATTTTATATGGACATAAGGGAAAAAATCGAGACTTTTGAAAGGTTGACATTTATTGATAAAGCAACTTTCTCTGATAAATCATTAGGTCGCGAAAAAGTTGAGAGCGATGATGTTGTTAGAACATGTTTTATGGTGGACCGCGATAGAATTATTCATTGTAAATCATTTAGACGTTTAAAGCATAAGACTCAAGTTTATATAAAAACCTTCGGAGATCATTATAGAACAAGATTGACCCATACATTAGAGGTGGCCCAGATTGCTAGAACTATAGGGGTTGGAATTAGATTGAATGAAACCTTAATAGAAGCTATTGCATTAGGTCATGATTTAGGTCATGTAGCATTTGCCCATAATGGGGAAGAAGTTTTAAATGAGTTTTTGCCAAATGGATTTAGACACAATGAGCAAAGTGTAAGAGTAGTAACAAAATTAGAGAATGAAGGTAAGGGATTAAACCTTACTAAAGAGGTTATAGATGGTATACTACATCATAGTGGCTTAAGAAGTGCATCTGATGATAAAGGGGCATTAACCTTGGAGGGAAGAGTTGTTCAGGTAAGTGATAAGATAGCATATATAAATCATGATATAGATGACTCTATAAGAGCTGGTTTGTTGTGGGAAAATGATATCCCAAAAGAATTACTTAAAACCCTTGGAAAAACTCATTCTGAAAGAATTGAAACCTTGGTGTTAGATTTTATTAATACATCAAATAAGAATTTGGAAGAAGGAATTAACTCAGTTGGATTAAGTAAAGAAATTGAAGAAGCTATGAGAGAGCTTAGGGCATTTATGTTTAAGAATATATATTTATCTGAGGAACTTAAAGAAGAGAGAAGTAAGGCGAAGTTTATTCTAAATGAATTAATAAATCATTATATGAAACATATAGAAGAAATGCCAGAGTTGTATAGAAATATTGCAGAATGTGAGGGGCCTAAAAGAGGGGTAGCAGATTATATTGCTGGGATGAGCGATGATTATTGTCTTAGTCAGTTTAATAAAATATTTGTCCCTAAATTGGTAATATATTAAAGTGGAGTATATTTTTTGAGATTTAAGGAAAGATAAGTAAGTCAAAAAGTTAGAAAATAATTTTAAAATCAGAAGGAATAGTAAGCAATGTGTCGAATAATATATAAATTGTTGAAAAAAATTTTGTAAGGAGGGGGAAAGCTTCCTTGCGTATATCAGAAGAATTAATTGAAAGAATCAAACAAGAAAATGACATAGTAGATATAATTTCAGAAACTGTTAGGTTAAAGAGGTCAGGACGTAATTATATGGGGCTTTGCCCATTTCACAATGACCATTCTCCATCTTTTTCAGTTTCGCAAGATAAGCAAATATATAAATGTTTTTCATGTGGAGAGGCAGGAAATGTTTTTACTTTTGTCATGAAACAAAAAAACCTAAACTTTTTAGAAGCAGCAAAGTATTTGGCTGAAAAGGTAAATATACCTTTAGATTTAGGTGATGGAGAGCCTAGCAAAATAACAAAAAAGAAGGAAGTGCTTTACAAAGCAAATATTGAAGCAGGGAGATTCTTTTTTAAAAACTTATCTCAAGATAAGAAAGCAAAAGAATATTTCTTAAATAGAGGAATAAAAGAATCCACTATAAGAAAATTTGGATTAGGGTATTCTAAAGATAGCTGGAATAGCTTAATTTATCATTTAAGGAGAATGGGCTTAAAAGAAGATGCTTTGCAAGAAGCTGGATTAGTTCTTAAAAGCGAAAAGAAAGGTACCTTTTATGATAGATTTAGAAATAGAGTTATGTTCCCGGTTTTTGATATCAAGGGAAGGGTAATTGGCTTTGGTGGTAGAGTTTTAGATGATTCTAAACCAAAGTATTTAAACTCACCAGAAACTTTAGTTTTCCAAAAGGGTACTAATCTATATGGATTAAATTTTGCTATTAAAGAGAGGATGGAGGATAGATACTTCATCATAGTAGAAGGGTATATGGATTGTATTTCACTACATCAGTATGGGATTACTAACGTAGTTGCATCACTTGGAACAGCATTGACTACTAATCAGGCAAGGTTATTAAAGAGATATGCAGACAAAGTAATTATTTCATATGATGCTGATGTTGCAGGTCAAACAGCAACTCTTAGAGGGTTAGAAATTTTAAGAGATGCAGGCTTTGATGTTAGAGTACTTACAATACCACAGGGTAAGGATCCTGATGAATTTATTAGATCAAATGGGAAAGAGGCTTTCTTAAAATTGATTAATTCTGCAACACCATTAATAGGCTATCGTCTAAAAAGGGCAGAAGAGGGAATTGATTTTAAAAATGAACAATCTTTAATTAAATATGGGGAGAGAGTTACAGAAATACTAGCAGATTTGAATCCAGTTGAAAAGGATGTTTATATAAAAAGGATATCTGAGGACACTGGATTGAAGGAACAATCACTCTATGATTTGTTATCTATGGCACAAAACAGAAAAGAAGAGCCTTTTATGAATAAAAAGGAAGAAATTGGAACAAAATTATATGTAGAGCCTGCTTATTTAAAAGCTGAAAGAAGTCTTATAAAACTTATGTTTAAGGAAGGTTATTATGAAGAAATTGAAAAACAAATTTCTAGTGATGATTTTAACCTAGGGGCTCATAAAAAAATCTTCTCTTTAATTTCTAAAGGGAAAGAAGAAGGTGCTGAAAATTTATTAGCATATGTAGAAAGTGGTTGTGATGATGTTGAATCATCTAAAGAGTTTGTGAAAATTAAGGAACTTAGGGTATTAGAAGCTAGTGATGAGAGAAAGCTAATTAGAGATTATATAAATAGGATAAAAACATTTAAATTAACTTCAAAAATTGAATGTTTAAAAAAGGAGCAAAAAGACTTGGAACAAAAGGGAAGGATTGAAGAATCAATAAAACTCGCAATAGAGCTCAACAAATTAAATGAGGAGCTTAAGAGGGAGAAAGGGGTTATTGGTCATGGCGAAAGGAGGTAAGAAAGAAATGGCAGAAGAAACTAAAGCAAAAAGCAAAAAGACTGGTAATGATAAAAAAGATAGAAATAACAAGATGGCCATTGTTAAGAATTTAATAGAAAAAGGTAAGAAGAATGGTTCATTAACTTATAAAGAAATTATGGATGACATAGAGAACATAGATTTAGGACCAGAACAAATAGAAAAGATTTATGAGGTACTTGAATCTATGGGAATAGAAGTAATAGGTGATATTAATGGTGCTGAAGAGGTTGAAGAAGAAGTAGATCTTTCAATACCAGAAGGTATTGCTATTGATGACCCTGTTAGAATGTACTTAAAAGAAATAGGTAAGGTGCCACTATTATCTTCAGAAGAAGAAATAGAACTTGCTTTAAGAATTGAACAAGGGGATCAATATGCTAAGAAGAAGTTAGCTGAAGCTAACTTAAGACTTGTTGTAAGTATAGCTAAGAGATATGTTGGTAGAGGTATGCTATTCCTAGACCTTATTCAAGAAGGTAACTTAGGACTTATTAAAGCTGTTGAAAAGTTTGATTATAGAAAAGGGTTCAAATTCTCTACATATGCTACATGGTGGATAAGACAGGCGATTACAAGAGCTATAGCAGACCAAGCAAGAACAATTAGAATACCAGTTCATATGGTTGAAACTATAAATAAGCTTATAAGAGTACAAAGACAATTACTTCAAGAGTTAGGAAGAGATCCATTCCCAGAAGAAATTTCAAAGGTTATGGATTTACCAGTTGAAAAAGTAAGAGAAATTCAAAAAATAGCACAAGAGCCAGTTTCTTTAGAAACTCCAATCGGTGAAGAAGAAGATAGCCATTTAGGTGATTTTATTCCTGATGATGAAGCTCCAGCACCAGCAGAAGCTGCAGCATTTACTATGCTAAAAGAACAATTAATAAATGTTCTAGATACTTTAACTCCAAGAGAAGAAAAAGTATTAAGATTAAGATTTGGTCTTGATGATGGTAGAGCAAGAACTCTTGAAGAAGTAGGTAAAGAGTTTAATGTAACAAGAGAAAGAATAAGACAGATAGAAGCTAAGGCTTTAAGAAAACTTAGACATCCATCAAGAAGCAAAAAGCTTAAGGATTATTTAGATTAATATATACTAAAAAAACATCTGTTGAAAAACAGATGTTTTTTAATACCTAGGGTAAAATATACTTATATTCTATTAGAAAGAGGTTTAACATGGACATTAGTAAAAGATTAGAGTTTATAGCAAATCATATAGATAAATGTGAAAGTATTATAGATGTTGGTACAGATCATGGATACATCCCAATATATGCAGTGAAAAAAGGGCTTTGTAATAAGGCTATAGCATCTGATATAAATAAGGATCCTGTTAAAAAAGCACAATTAAATGTGGCTATAGAAGGATTATCGAAGAAAATAGATGTTAGGCTAGGGGGAGGATTACAAACAGTTGATATAAAAGAGGTAGAAGGTGTTGTAATTGCAGGTATGGGAGGAAACTTAATTAGGGATATACTAGAGCATGATAAAAAGAAGTTACCTTTTTATAAATTTTTAATATTACAACCAGCTCAAAACCCAGAAGTTCTTAGAGAATACTTGTATAACAACGGATATGAGGTTTTAGAAGAGGATTTATGTTTTGATGAGGGAATTTACTATGAATTATTTAAAGTAAGGAAAAATAGTAAGGAAAATATGAAGTTAGACCCTATATATTATGAGTTTTCACCTATACTATTAAAAGATAAGCACCCTTTAATGATAGGGTATCTAAAAGAAAAAGAAGAAAAATATAATAGAATATTAAGCTTTATAAAAGAAGATAGTGAAAGTGCAATAAGAAGAAAAAAAGAAGTCCAAGATAAATTGAATGAAATAAAAAGATTTATTGAAGAGGTGAAATAAATGACCATAACAGTAAAAGATATATCAAAAGAAATGGAAAAGTTAGCACCAATATTCTTAAAAGAAGACTTTGATAATGTGGGACTTATGGTTGGATCTAAGGATAAGGAAGTGAAAAAAGTTCTGTTAGCTTTAGATTGTACTAAAGATGTTATTGAAGAGGGAAAAAGGGAAGGGGTAGACCTTATTATAACTCATCATCCATTAATATTTAGAAAACCAAGTAGAATTGTAAATGATGATCTTCAGGGATGGAAGATAATAGAACTTATAAAGAATGATATATCTTTATATTCAAGTCATACTAATTTAGATTCAACTAAGGATGGGATAAATGAGGAAATTGTTAAGGTATTAGGTTTTTCTCATGGGAAACTTATTGAGTCCTCCAAGGTTAAGGGATTTGAGGAATGTGGCTTAGGTAGAGTTGTTTACTTAGATAGTGAAATAGAATTAAATAATCTTATAAATATAGTTAAAGAGAAGCTTGGAATAAGCAGTTTAAGGGTTGTAGTAGGAAAAGAAAAAGTGAAAAATATAGCTATAATAAATGGAAGTGGTCAAGACTTCTTTGGAAAGGCTATAGGAATGGGAGCAGATTGCATAATAACTGGTGATACTTCATATCATTTTGCTTCTGATTATAAAGAAATGGGAGTTTCAATTATAGACCCAGGACATTTTCCTACAGAATGGATAGTATTTTTAAAGGTAATGAAAAAGATAGAAGAGAAATTTAGTACTATTGAATTCATTCACTCTAAATGCAGTAAAGACCCTTATGAATATGTATAAAATAAGTATTTTTTTAAGTTATAAACATATATAAATAGTAGAACTCATCAATTTTGAGGAGGAACTATTATTAGTACACAGAAAGATTTTAAAAAGGCTTTTAAAAATATTAGGGAAAATTTTCAAAGTGGAATGAATAGAAGTTCTAGAGGATGGAGAAGCTGGCCAATATTTTATTTTTGTAGCCCTTTTAAGTTTATTATATTATGTGGACTTTTGGCTACATTACTTCTTTGTGGAGTTGGATTATATGGTCTAATTGTAATAATTCTTTTAGTGCTATTATTTATATTTGTTCCCTAATTGTAAAAAAGTTCAGCTTGTAAAAATATAAGGAGTATGATATTATAGTCCTTGCGAGTGAGACGTGCAATCGCTGCTAGTCTTTGAACTAGGAGAGGAAAGTCGGGGCTCCGTAGGGCAGGGTGCTGGATAACGTCCAGTCAAGGTGACTTGAAGGAAAGTGCAACAGAGAGATACCGCCTATTTTTATAGGTAAGGGTGGAAAGGCGAGGTAAGAGCTCACCAGCGTGGTGGAGACATCACGGCTATGTAAACCCCACCTGGAGCAAGACCGAATAGAGAGGCATTTAAGGGGTTGCCCGCCCCGCCTCTGGGTGTGTCGCTTGAGCTTGCTGGCAACAGTAAGCCTAGATAGATGATTGCTTAAGACAGAACCCCGCTTATGGCTTATCTCGCAAAAAGAGATTTCAAGGGTTTGAAGGGAATAGGTTAAATTTTTCCCTTGCAGTTTCCCTTATTATATTTATAAGCTTTGTAATAGAGATGTAATCTTATTGGTTGCATCTCTATTCATTTATATTTATTTATAGAGTTTTGCATAGATTTTTTGTAGATGCTGTTAAGTTATCTAAGTTGTTAAAGAATTGTAAAAAATATATAAATGGTGTTGACCGAGTTTTAAAGGTATATAATAATTGTTTTATAAAAAAGTAACAAAGTAACAAAAAAATGTATTTTATTCAGATATACTAAACTTAGGAGGAGTTAAATGAGAGACAATAGAAAAACAAGTGAAGCGCAAAGGAAGGCAGATAAAAGATGGAGAGAAAAAAATAGAGAGCATGCAAATTATTTAAAAAATAGAACTAGTGCAAGGTGTTTTATAAGAAATAAAGCTACACTAGAAGATATAGAAGAGTTAAAAGAGTTACTTAGATTAAGAGCTGAAGTGTTAAGTAAAGAAAATAATCTATTATGTTAAAGGCTAGAATATAGTTAGGATTCTAGTCTTTATTTTTGTAGTCGTAGAAAATTTTAATTTGCTAGGTTACTCTCTATTATCTTTTTTATCCTACATTAATGAAATTGTATACATAATATGATATAATAATTTAATAACTATACTTTTAATTAATGAGGTGGGGGAATGGTTAAATTAGTTAGAAAATTTGTTACAGATATTAGGTTAAGTAAACTTAATGCAGTGAAATATAGTGGTATTGTAGCCTTCTTAATTTTTGCTACTTCAGTTACTTATAAGAATTTAATGGGGACTCCAGTAAAAGATGCGATAATAATATCTGGTATTAGTGCAGCAATATTATTTGTAGCTCTTTATTTTATGTGTTTTGCAATTGTAAAGCAAATGGATAAACAAGATGCAAGAATTGAAGCTGAGAAGCAAAGGGAATTAGAAGAAAGAAGAAGAAGGCTTGAAGAAAGAAGCGGAAAAAAAGTTAATAATAAAAAGAAGAAGAAAAATAGACAAGCTGATAATGAATAGTGAAAATGGTGAAGGATAAAGTTTATCCTTCACCATTAGTTTTTATTATGTATAGACAAGTTATAAAATTTTAATATTTTTCTGTGACTTGGAGCTTGCGACGGAACAAGCAAAATAAATATCTATCCCACCTTTTTTAGTTGAAAATAGCTGTTACCCATTCGTTGCTTTGATGCTTTTCTATCATATTAAATCCATTAGACTCTACCATAGACTTGATGTTATCAAAACTCCACTCAACTAAACCAGAAACAAGAAGGGTTCCATTGTCCTTTAAATTAGACTTAATAAAGTCCATAAACATATGAGTTTCTTCTCCACCAATGTTTATATATATCCAATCAAATTTACCCTCAATGTTAACTTCCTTAGAAAGAGCATCTCCAACAAAGACCTTTATGTTATTTAGGTTATTTAAAGAAGCATTTAGTTCCACTTCATCTTTTACATCCCTAATGTCTAAAGCAACTACTTCACTAGCTCCTTTAATTGCTGTTGCAATGGATAGTATACCTGATCCAGTTCCTATATCTAATACTCTTTTATTAGAAAAGTCCTTTGAAAGAATTACTCTAAGAAGATCTTGAGTAGTTTCATGTAGACCAGTACCAAAAGCTCCTTGAGAAATAAAGTTTATTTTATTTTTACCTTCTATTTCTTCATCAGGAGAAGCAAGGACCCAGTTATCATCTATATCTATAGCAGGTAAAGAAAAATCATCATAGTCATAGTTTTCTTCATATACATTAATAGGTGTTTCATTAATTAAATTAGAAACCTCGTTTTTAAAACTTTCTAAGTCTTCCTCTGGTCCATCAAAGGCAACTTTTAATGTGGTTAATTCATCTTCCTTTTCTATATATCCATACCCATTTTCATCAGTAGTTATTTCTAATGGACTTTCATAAAATGCGTTATAGATTTCGTTTATTTGTAGTACTTCTATTTTTTCATCTACTTTATTTAAAGGCATATTATAACAAATAATAAACATAGAAAATCTCCTCTCTTTTAAGCTAATATCATATTATTACAAGAAAACGATTATGTAAAGTATGGAGGAATGTGATAAAATTATGATTAGGATTTAAGGAGGGATAGACATGAAAAAAATAGTTGTTTTAGATGGAATCACTTTAGGAAATGTTGATTTTGATAAGTTAAAAGAATTTGGTGAATTAGTATACTTTGATAAAACAAATGCTGATGAAGTTGCTGACAGAGTAAAGGATGCAGCAATAGTATTAACTAATAAAGTTGTATTAAATAGAGAAAACTTAAAAGATGCAAGTAAATTAGAATTAATTTGTGAAATGGCTACGGGATTTAATAATATTGATATAGGGTATGCTAAGGAGAGAAATATTGCAGTAACTAATGTTGCAAGATATTCTACACCAACTGTAGCTCAGCATACATTTGCAACATTATTGCATTTATATGACAAGATTTCTTATTATGATAATTTCGTTAAGAGTGGAGCTTACTCATCATCAGGATTATTCACTAACTTAGATAAGCCTTACAATGATATAGAAGGCAAGAGATGGGGCATAGTAGGATTAGGAGCTATAGGAAGAAAGGTGGCTCATATTGCAGATGCCTTTGGTTGTGAAGTGGTATACTATTCAACATCAGGAAAAAACAACAGTTCAGATTATAGAAGAGTAGAACTAGATGAGTTATTAAGAGAATGTGATATTATATCAATTCATGCTCCTTTAAATGAGAATACTCAAAGTTTATTTAATTATGAAAATATAAGCAAAATGAAGAAGGATGCTGTACTGATTAATATGGGAAGAGGACCTATAGTAGTTGATGAAGACTTGGCTAAAGCTATTGATGAAGAGCTTATAGCTGGTGCAGCTTTAGATGTATTTATGGTAGAACCTATGCCAGCAGATAACCCATTTTTAAAGGTTAAAAATAAGGATAGATTGGTACTAACTCCACATATTGCATGGGCTAGTATTGAAGCTAGAGAAAGATTATTTAAGGATTTAATAGAAAATATACATGCTTTTTATAGAGGAGAAGTTAGAAATAGAATAGTTTAAAAAAATAAGCCTAGGATTACTAGGCTTATTTTAATACATATTCTTCAATTGCTTTAATTACTCCATAATTTCTGTTACTCTTTGCTATATAGTTACCATATTGTTTCATATCTTCATTTGCATTTTCCATAACAAAACTAAATTTAGCTTTACCAAGCATTTCTATATCATTGTAGAAGTCGCCAAAAACCATAGTTTCTTCATAAGAAATATTTTCATCCTTTTGAATTTTTTCTAAGGCAGCTCCTTTATTAACATTTTTATTCATAATATCAAGCCATATTTCACCGGCAACTACAACCATAAATTCATCTCCAAATAGAGGATTTAAAACTTTATTTGAATTATTGGCAGCTCCTGAAAGGTCACAAAGTGTAATTTTAAAAATATCATCATCAATAGAATATAAGTCTTCTATTACATGCTTTTTTATATAGTATTTATCAATTTCTTTTAAGAAATCATCACTACATGGTTTATGATATGCACCTTTTGTACCACATAAAATTAACTCTATGTTTTCTATATCTTCACAAGCTTTTATAATGGCTGTTACAGAGTCTTTCTTTATGATATCTATGCAAGACTTACCTTCATCTTCGACTACATAAGCACCATTGTCACAAATGTAATAAATGTGATCTGAATAAGGCTTGAAGTTATCATATAAAGTAGGGTAAGGTCTTCCGCTAGCTACTACAAATTTAACATTTTTATCATTTAGTTTTTCTAATACTTCAAAAAAGTTAGATGGTAGCTTCCCGTGTTCATCTAATAATGTTCCATCCATATCTGTTGCAATTAACTTTATCATATAGTTCACCCTTTTCATTGAATAATTTTCATTAGTACTTCATAAGCTATTATACCATAGTAAAAGAGCTAGAAAAATAAATACATTAATAAGAAACAAATGGAAATATTGACATATAATCAATAATATAGTAATATTACAAATAAGTTAATAATAAGAAAAACGTTGATTGAGAGTAGTAGAAAGGAAAGATTCTTTTTAGAGAGCGAGTGCTTTGCTGGGAAACTCGTAGGAATAACTTTTGAACTTGCTCATGAGTTGTAAGGTTTAATTTAAATCTTATCGGTATATCTACCGTTATTTTAAGTAAGTATAATTTTGGATGGTACCGCGTAAATCGCTCCAATAAGGAGTAATTTACGCGGTTTTAATATTATATGAGAGGTGAAATTTTAGATGGGGTTAGTTCAGTAGAGAAAATAATTATTGTGATTTTAAAGCTTAAAGGGGTAATAGAATCGCTGTGATTTTATATAGGTTTTATAAAAGCAATAAGTATTAATAAAGGGGGCTTAAAACATGTTAAATGTAAACAAATATAAGAGATTTAAAACTATTAATTTTAAGGAAAGAACTTGGCCGAATAAAGAGGTTACAAAGGCACCTATATGGTGTTCTGTAGATTTAAGAGATGGTAATCAGGCTTTGATAAGTCCTATGACAGTAGATGAAAAGGTTGAAATGTTTAACCTATTAACTAAATTGGGGTTTAAGGAAATTGAAATAGGTTTTCCTTCTGCATCACAAATAGAATTTGATTTTTTAAGGACACTTGTTAATAATAATTTAATTCCAGATGATGTTGTTGTACAAGTGTTAACACAAGCAAGACCTCACTTAATTAAAAGAACTTTTGAAGCCTTAGAAGGGGTGAAAAAGGCTGTTGTTCATATTTATAATTCAACGTCTATACTTCAAAGAGATGTTGTGTTTAATATGAGTAAAGAGGAGATAAAAAATATAGCTGTAGAGGGAACAAAGTTAGTAAAAGAATATGTTAAAGAGTTTAATGGGGAAGTTATTCTAGAATATTCTCCAGAGAGTTTTACAGGAACAGAGGTAGAATATGCATTAGATGTTTGTGAAGCTGTTTGTGATGTATGGGAAGCATCAAAAGATAAAAAAGTTATAATTAATTTACCATCTACAGTTGAAATGGATACTCCAAATGTTTTTGCAGATCAAATAGAATGGATGTGTACTCATTTTAAGGATAGGGAACGTGTAATAGTAAGTGTGCATCCTCATAATGATAGAGGAACTGGCGTAGCTGCTGCTGAATTAGCTTTGTTAGCGGGGGCTGATAGGGTTGAAGGTACTTTATTTGGGAATGGTGAAAGAACAGGTAACGTTGATATAGTTAATATTGCGCTTAACATGTATTCTCAAGGGGTGGATCCTAGCCTAGAATTAAATAATATTCAAGAAGTTATAGATGTATATGAAAGATGTTGCAAAATACCAGTTCATATAAGGCATCCATATGCAGGAGAACTAGTTTTCACGGCTTTCTCAGGATCACATCAAGATGCTATTAATAAGGGGATGGCAAAGTATAGGGAAAGAGAGGGACAATATTGGGAGGTGCCTTATCTTCCAATTGATCCAAGTGATTTAGGTAGAGAATATGAAGCTTTAGTAAGGATTAATAGTCAATCTGGTAAGGGTGGAATAGCCTTTGTTATGGATAGATACTTTGGATATAAGATGCCAAAGAAGATGCATAAAGAATTTGCTGATGTAATTCAAAAAATATCAGAAGAAAGAGGAGAAGTGGCTCCACAAGTAATAATGCAAAAATTTGAAGAGGAATACTTAAATAGAGAGGAGCCTTTCAAATTAATTAAATGTTCTGTGTCAGAAGAGGATTCTAATTCCAATGTAACTGTTAGGTTCTTATATAAGGGGGTAGAAAAAGAGTTTACTTCTGTTGGAAATGGACCAATAGATTCATTGAAAAAAGCCTTGATTAAATCTGAATTAATAAACACAAGTATTTTAGATTATGCAGAGCATTCAATGGGAGAAGGGTCAGAAGCGAAGGCTGCAGCTTATGTAAATATGAAGAGAATTGATAATGGAGAAGAAACCTTTGGTGTTGGTGTAGATTCTAATATTACAACTGCTTCAATGAAAGCTGTATTCAGTGCTATAAATAGACTTTATAAGTAATAAACAAAACGCTACTTTTTTAAGTAGCGTTTATTTTTTGATGCAGTCTATGATGAAAGGACAAATGTGTTTTATATACTTGCAACATATGGCAAATTAATATATAATAATTTCATAAAATAAAATATTAAAGTTCGGATGAAGATAGTGGGAGAGCGACAAATTTATTTTGTCCACCGAAGAGGGAAAATCTTTCAGGTTATAGGACCGCTATTGGACGAGCCTCTGGAGAGACTCTAGAAGAGCACCGAAGGAGCAAGGCTAAAATAGCTGAAACTCTCAGGTAAAAGGACAGGGGATATGAGATTGTATCATGTTTTTTTGTGATGCAATTTATCATAATCTCCTCCAGTAAATTATAATTTAGGGAGGATTTTTTTATGCAATTAAAAGACTTATTACAAAACATTAGTGACTTCATATGGGGGCCACCATTATTAATTTTACTAGTAGGTACAGGGGTATATTTAACCTTAAGGTTAAGGCTACTTCAAATATTCAAATTACCACTAGCTTTAAAATACGTATTTGGAAAAGATGAAGAAGAAAATGATGAAGGGGCAGAAGGGGATGTATCAAGCTTTGGTGCTTTATGTACAGCATTATCAGCTACAATAGGTACAGGTAATATTGTAGGTGTAGCTACAGCTGTAAAAGCAGGAGGCCCAGGGGCTTTATTTTGGATGTGGATAGCAGCTTTCTTTGGTATGGCAACTAAATATGCTGAAGGAGTATTAGCTATTAAATATAGAGAAGTGGATGAAAATGGTAATATGGCAGGAGGTCCAATGTATTATATACAAAATGGACTAGGGCTAAAATGGTTAGCAAAGATATTTGCAGTTTTAGGAATTGGTGTTGCTTTTTTTGGTATTGGAACATTTGGACAAGTAAAATCAATTTCTGACGCAGCATCAATAACATTTAAAGTTCCTTTAATACTTACAGCTGTAATAGTTACAGTATTAGTAGCATTAGTTACTTTAGGTGGAATAAAAAGAATATCTAGGGTATCAGAAAAGGTTGTTCCTTTTATGGCTGGAATATATATATTAGGAGCAGTATTAGTATTAATTTGTAATTATAGCGCTATACCAGAAGCATTATCAATTATTATAAGAAGTGCATTTAATCCTCAAGCAGCATTAGGGGGAGCAGCAGGTATAACAGTTCAAATAGCATTACAAAGAGGGGTAGGTAGAGGAGTATTTTCAAATGAAGCAGGTCTTGGAAGTGCACCTATTGCAGCAGCAGCAGCTAAAACTAAGTCCCCAGTTAGACAAGGGTTAATATCAATGACAGGTACTTTCTTTGATACTATAGTTATATGTACTATGACTGGTCTTGCAATAGTTTTAACTGGAGCATATTCAAGTCCCTTAGAAGGAGCAGCTTTAACAACAGCAGCTTTTGAAGCTGGATTACCTTTCGCTGTAATAGGTAAGTATATTGTAAATATAGGGTTAATATTCTTTGCATTTACAACAATTTTAGGGTGGAATTACTATGGTGAAAGATGTGCTGAGTACTTATTAGGTGTTAAATCTATATTGCCATATAGAATAATATTTATAGCACTTGTAGCAGTGGGACCATTTTTATCATTAGATTTAATATTTATAATAGCAGATATAGTTAATGGAATGATGGCTTTTCCTAATTTAATAGGATTAATTGGACTAAGAAAAGTGGTTATAAAAGAAACAGAAGATTATTTTCAACAGTTAAAAGAAGAAGTGGCATTGCCGGCGTAATGAAAATCTAGGAAAGTATAAAATATAAAGTCAAGGATAATAATTTTATAATTTCCTTACCTTTAATAGGAGTGAGGTGGATATTTGTCTTGATGTGACTTGGAGCGCAGCGACGGAACAAGCAAAATAAATATCCACCCTACCTTTTTGTTCTTTAGGAAAATTAATAAATAATAAAGAAATAAATAAGAAACCTATGTTAGTATAATAATAGTACATATATAAATAGGTGGTAAGATGGTTAAAAGAAGAAGAAAAGTATACAAAAGAAGAAAAATAAATAGAAATAAGTATAAGTTTTTAATAAGAAGAGTATTGGCTTTTATTTTGTTAGTTACATTCTTTATAGGATTAAAATATATACTTACTAATAAGAAAGAATTTATATCTTCAGAAAGTATAAATAATTATATAGAGTATGTAGATAGCTTTAGCGGATGGAGAAAGCAATTAAACTGGAAAGAAGTAGCTGCTATAGATGGCATTAAAAACATAGATTTTAATAATATAAATAAAAAGAAGATAGAGGAAATTTGTAAGTGGTTTTATGATGAGGATAATAACATAAAGGATTTTGAGAAGGTTATAGAAGGACAAAACTTTACAGATAAAGAGAAAAATAAGGCTGAAAAAAACTTAAAAAATTTAAGTAAAGTTAGTTTGAGAAATATTAGGGGAGACTCTGACAAAGAAAAGGACAAGCTAATAGAAAATATGAAATCAATAAGTATAGATAATTATAAGAAAAGCGGAGTTTTACCTTCAGTAACTATTAGCCAAGCTATCTTAGAATCAAACTGGGGTAAATCTGAATTATCTGCTAAGTATAATAATTATTTTGGGATAAAGGCAAGTGCAGGGTGGAATGGGAAGATAGCTACTTTCTCAACTAAAGAAAATTACAATGATACTATAAAAGCTAATTTTAGAGCATATGATTCCTTAGAAGAGTCTGTTAATGATCTTGGGAACTTTTTAAATGTAAATAGTAGATATAGAAAACATGGATTATTTGATGGGAAGAACTATATTGAGCAAGCACAAGCCTTAGAGGATGCAGGATATAGCACTAAAAAGAACTCTAAAGGAGAGGCTATTTACGCAGATTTATTAATAGAGTTGATTAAGGATAATAATTTAATGATTATTGATAGTGAAGCAGTTAAAAATGAATAAAAATGACTATGAAAAAACCCCAGTATTTAATACATGGGGTTTTTTTAAAAGAAACAAAAGGTACAATTTCATAAATACCAAAAGGTAATTATAAACTTAGCTTATTTTTATTAGAAAAGTATAATTTTAAAACTTCTTTTGAATTAATATTATCCCAGTCTAAGTGGTCTATTAAGAATTCTCTCCCTAAAACTATATAATGACTCTCGTCAAAATTTAAATAATCTTCATAGCATATGTTGCTAGTTGAGGTTATTTCTTTAATAGATTTTCTAGTTAGCAAATGCTTTTTATATATCTTTGAACACTCTTTTACTATAGGGTCTAATTTATCAACAGGATCTATATCAAAAAATGAATGTGCTATATGACTAGGGATACTTGAGTCCTCATATATAATCATACCTTCTTTGCAAGGTAGCAATTCTCTTATTTCTTCTGGGGCATTATCAAACTTAATATTTAACATAGTAGAAAAGGTAGCAGTTTGCATTTTTGTAAAAGTGTTTATTTGTATATGTATAGCTGCTAGATAACACTTGATAGAATTAAGCTTGTCCCCTAATAAATAGTAGGCATTACCTAAAAGCATATAAGATGGAGCTGAAGTTGGGTTAAGTTTTATAGCTTTTACAAGGGCAACTTTAGCCAATTTCAACTCATTCTTTTTTATAGCATCTTCTGCCAGCTTTGTTAAAGCTACAACTTCTTTCATATGCATTCCCCTTTCTATGATTACCATAATATTATTATATCACCTAAGAAAAGGTAATAAAAGTAAAAATGGATATTTAATAACTTACTTTAAATTTATTCTCATCTTCTATCAAATTTATTTTCTTAAGGGAGTAATCATCAACACGAATAAATCTATTTCCTTCTTTTATGATAGATAGAAATTTAGCTATATTTTCTTCCAAGCCTTGAACTTGTATTTCAACCATTCCATTATTTAAATTTCTTGCAAATCCAGTTAGGTCATATTTTATAGCATTACTTTGAGCAAAGTATCTAAAGCCTACCCCTTGTACTCTTCCTTCAACTATAATTAAGCATCTAATCATAAAATTATCCTCCAAATCTTAATTATTCATTTAGAAAGATTATATCATACAACATAAAATTAACGAAATACAAAAAATATTGCAAATTTTCAGAAAACAAGATATAATTTCTTTGGGTATTGTGAAAATGAGGAGGTAATTCAAAATGTTGGAAAAGAGTTTGGTTTTAATTAAGCCAGATGCAGTGGAGAAAGATATAATTGGTGAGGTAATTAGTTATTATGAAAAGGCGGGGCTAAAGATTGTTGCTTTAAAAATGGAAAGAGCAACTGAAGAATTAGCAGAAAAGCATTATGCTGAACATAAAGGAAAGCCTTTTTATGAAGGATTAATAAAGTTTATAACTAGAAGTCCTTTGTGTGCTCTTATTGTTGAAGGAGATAATGCTATAGAAAGCGTTAGAAAAATCAATGGAGCAACAAATCCTAATGAAGCAGAAGAGGGAACTATTAGAAAGGCATTTGCTACAAGTAAATCAGAAAATTGTGTACATGCATCTGATTCTGTAGAAAGTGCAAATAGGGAATTGGCAATATGGTTTCCAGAGGTTGTAGAAAGCGTATTAGTAAGTTAATATAAAAAAATAAGCTGTGTAATATTGTAACATTACACAGCTTATTTTTTATAGTTTCCTTTAGTAGGAGTAAGAGGATATTAGTTTTGATGAACAAGTAAAATAAATATCCCCACCACTTTTATTTCTTAAACTTTTTTAATATATAAAGAATAAGTAATATAAATATTCCTAGAACTAATCCCATACCTAAAAAGCCTAATAGGGAAGGAGAAGTGCTATTATTAGTAGATGTACTACCTATTCTTATCCATTCATCATCATATATCTTTAAAGAATCTCTATCTAAATCTTTAAATACTTCACAGTTATCAAGGGTTTCATCAGTAGGATAAGATTCTTTAACTTCATCATCTAACATTTCGTATGTTTTCCAGTTAGGAGTATAGTATTGAATATAATCAACATTTTGTAATGAGTTTTCTGGATCAGTTAAGAAGTTTATAAATGCTTCAGCACCTTCTTTGTTAGGAGCATCTTTAGGAATTACCATAGCATCAAACCACTTATTAGAACCTTCTTCTGGTACAACATATTCTAGTTTTGGATTTTCACTTATTATGTAATTAGCATCACCTGACCATACAGTTGCAAGTGCTGCTTCGTCATTAATCATAGCATCTTTAACTTGATCAACAAACCATGCCTTAACTATTGGCTTTTGTTCGATAAGTATATCTGCAGCTTGCTTTATTTCTTCTGGATTAGTTGAATTCATTGAATAACCAAGTTTACTTAATGCAATAGCCATAGTATCTCTAACAGAGTTAAACATTATTATTTCTTTATCATATTTTTTATCCCATAGTATATCCCAGCTCTTAACTTCTTCTTTTACAACTTCAGGATTATATATGATTCCTATAGTTCCCCACATATAAGGAACTGAATATTCATTATTAGGGTCATATGATAGGTTCTTAAATTTTTCATCTATATATTTATAATTTGGTACATTATCAAAGTTAATCTTTTCTGCCATACCTTCATTAATCATTTTTTCAATCATATAGTCAGAAGGAAAAACTAAATCGTACTTATTACTTCCTGATTTAATCTTAGAGTACATGATTTCGTTAGTATCGTATGTAGAATATTCAACTTTGTACCCAGTTTCTTCTTCAAATTTTGTAATTAATTCTTCGTCTATATAGTCACCGCAGTTAAATACATTAATTACTTTATTAGACTCACTTTTACTGCCTACACAACCTATTAAGGAGCTAGATATAAGAATAGTAGCTGATATTAGGGCAATTAATTTTTTATGCATTTTCAATACTATCACCTCTAGAAGATTTTTTGTTAACTATAAGCAATAAAGCTAAAACAGTAATAAACATTAATGTAGATAAAGCATTAATTTCTGGTTTAATACCCCTTCTTGCCATAGAGTAAATTTCTATAGATAGATTTGAAACTCCAGGACCTGTAGTAAAGAATGAGATTACAAAATCATCTATAGACATTGTAAATGCCATTAAGAATCCTGCCATTATTCCAGGTTTTATTTGAGGAATTATGATTTTTCTTAAAGCATAAAAAGGAGTAGCTCCTAAATCCAAAGCAGCCTCTGTTGTATTTGCAGGAAGCTGTTTTAATTTTGGAAGTACTGAAAGTATTACATAAGGTATATTAAAAGTAATATGTGCTAAAAGCATTGTTGTAAATCCAAAATCTAATTTTATAAATATAAATAGTGACATTAAAGCTATACCTGTAACTATATCAGGGTTTAATACAGGTAGGTAATTAATATTAAGTAAGAAGTTCTTACCAAATCCTTTTTTCATATTGTGTATACCTATAGCTGTAACAGTTCCTATTATTGTAGCAATGGTTGAAGCTAAAAGTGCAATAACTACAGTATAGTAAAGAGCACTCATTATATTTTCATTATGAAGTAATTCTCCATACCACTTGAAGGTGAATCCATTCCATTTAGCCATAGTTTTTGAATCATTAAAAGAGTAAATCATAAGTGTTATTATAGGTGCATATAAAAATGCAAATATTATAACAAGATAAAATCTTTTTAAAAACTGTTCAAACTTATTTACCAAAGTCCTGCACTCCCTTCCTTGTCTTCTGAGTCGAATTTATTCATTACTGCCATAGATATAAGGATAACAATCATCATTATTATAGAGATTGCTGAACCAAAGTTACGGTTACCCATAGTAGTAAATTGTTGTTCTATTAAGTTACCAAGAAGCATGTATTGTCCACCACCTAGAAGGCTAGAAATAACAAAGGTAGATACAGCAGGCATAAATACCATAGTTATTCCTGATATAACACCAGGAAGGCTTAGAGGAAATACTACTTTGGTAAATATTTGTTTTCTAGTTGCTCCAAGATCACTTGCAGCATCAATTAAGCTTTGATCCATTTTTGATAGTATAGTGAATATTGGTAATACCATAAAAGGTAAGAAGTTATATATCATACCAAGTAATACTGCACCATCATTATATAAAAACTGTATTGGTCCAATACCGAAGTTAGCTAAAAAGTTATTTACAAAACCATTTTTACCTAGGATTGGTAACCAAGCATAAGTTCTAAGTAGGAAGTTCATCCACATAGGAACTATAAAAAGCATAATAACTAAATTTCTTCTAGATGGAGAAATTTTAGAAATAATATATGCAACAGGGTATCCTAGAATTAAACAGGCAACTGTAGTTAATCCAGCTAACTGTATTGATTTATAAAAAATATGTGCATATTGAGAATTCATTAATCTTGTATAGTTTTCAAGAGAAAAACTGTATCCTTCAGAGGTTTCCACTGTAAAACTAAAAAATAGAACTATTAATAAAGGTATTAATATAAATAATGAACTCCATACTATGTATGGATAAGCAGCAGATTTACTGCTGTTAATTTTCTTCATCTTATCTCACCTTTTTCATGATGTGAATATCTTCAGGATATATATCTAATCCTATTTCACTATCAACTTCAGCAAATTTTATATTATGTAAAATCCAAGTTCTATTATTTTCTTCTACAACCATTTCGTAATGAACACCTTTAAAGATTACAGATTTTACTGTACCCTTTAACATTCCTTCTTCTGCTTTTACTATCTTAAAGTCTTCAGGTCTTATTACAACATCAATTTCTTCATTTGGTTCAAAACCTTTATCTACACATTCAAATTCTCTATCTGCAAAAATAACTTTAAAATCTTCTACCATAACACCATCAAGAATGTTGCTTTCTCCAATAAAGTCAGCTACAAAAGCATTAGCAGGTTCATTATATATATCTTCAGGTGTACCTTTTTGTTGTATAAGCCCTTTATTCATAACAACTATAGTATCTGACATTGTTAATGCTTCTTCTTGGTCATGTGTTACAAATATAAAAGTGATACCAAGTTCTTGTTGAATTTTCTTTAACTCTAATTGCATTTCTTTTCTAAGTTTTAAATCTAATGCACCAAGAGGTTCATCTAATAGAAGTACTTCTGGTTCATTAACTAAAGCTCTTGCTATAGCAACTCTTTGTTGTTGTCCTCCGCTTAGGGATTCTATACTTCTTTTTTCAAACCCAGATAAAGAAACCATTCTAAGCATTTCTTTTACCTTTTTATCTATTTCATCTTTTGAAAGCTTTTTTATTTTTAACCCAAATGCAATGTTTTCGTAAACATTCATATGAGGGAATAGTGCATATTTTTGGAATACGGTGTTTAATTGCCTCTTATAAGGAGGAACATCTGAGATATCCTTATTTTTAAACATTATACTTCCAGAATCTGCAGTTTCAAAACCAGCTATTATCTTAAGAGTAGTAGTCTTACCACAACCTGAAGGTCCAAGTAAGGTGACAAACTCATTTTTTCTAATGTTTAAAGATAAATTATCTAAGACTGTATTATCGTCGTATTGTTTACTAATGTTTTTTAATTCAATTATATTTTCGCTCAATATAAACACCTCTTTCTAAAAAACTAAATTAAAATGATGGTGGAGTACTAATCCAAATAACTTTTGCAGGAGTTTTTCCGGCATTTGAGATATAATGATTTTCACGTGCTTGATAGTAGAAACTTTCACCTTTTTTTACTTTATAAGTTCTTTCTCCAAGATGTAAAAATATGATTCCTGCAAGTACATATCCAAATTCTTCACCTTCGTGAGGTTCTTCTTCTATATATCTTCCACCTGGTTCAATGGTAATCATTATAGGTTCCATCTCATTCTTTTGAGCATTTGGAACTAACCACATAAGTTGATATTTTAACTCTTCGTTTTCAGTTTCAAACATATCTTCATTAGTGAAGGTAATTCTCTCTTCAGAAGTTTCACTGAAGAACTCTTTTAAGTTTGTACCTAATATCTCTAGTATATCCATTAAAGTTGCAATAGATGGTGAAGTTAGATCATTTTCTAATTGAGAAATAAATCCTTTTGATAATTCACACCTATTTGCAAGCTCTTCTTGTGTTAATTGTTTTTCAACTCTTAATCTTCGAATTTTGTCTCCTATTTGCACATTTACACCTACCATCTTTAATTTATAAAAATAACTTTTACTAAACTAATAGTTTAAAATTACTAAACAAACAAAAATATTATATAAAGAATAGAGGGAAAAATCAATATTTTTATAAAAAATATTGGAAAAAATATTTGCTCCTAAGATAGAGTATGATTGAAGTGTAGAGAAATATGAAAAAAATAGTTTAGTAAAACATAAAGAAAAGTTTAGTATAACTAAGAAAAATAAATAAAAAGCTTTTTTGCGTTTATTTAGAATAAGAATTTGATGGAAAAAATTATTTGTATTGATAATGGTGTATAAATATGAGATATTTATTATAAAAATAGTTGGAAATATTATAGGTGATGAATTATGTTACATTCTGATGGTTTGTATATGAGAGAGGGAAAGAGGATTTATATAAAACAGCCAATATTAGAGGAGTTAGAGTTTGTCGCTAGTCTTTGGTCAGATGAAGAGACTATGAAGGATATTGGTGGGATTTTTTCATTTCCTAGAAGTAAGTGGGAAGGTTTTTATAAAAAAATGGTTTATCCATCTGATGGTAAAAACTTTTATTGTTTAGTGTATTTAAATGATGGTTCTCCTATAGGAGAGGTGAGTTTTCATGGATATGATTCAGCTACTAAAGTTGCAAGGTTTAATATTAAGATATTATCTAAATATAGAAATCAGGGCTTTGGGGAAGAAGCTGTAAAGCTACTATTAGAGTATTTCTTTATTGAATTTGGTGGAGAGATAATAATGGACAACATCTCTACAGAGGCAGGGGTAAGGCTTGCTGAGAAAACTAAGTTTACTATTATATATAATCAAAATGGAAATGCAAGTGTAAGAATTAGTAAAGATGAATTCTTAGAGAAAAAAGAAGAGTCAATTAAAAATGTAGGATTTATAATGCATGATGAAATGAATATTTTAGATTTTACACTAGCAAAAGAGATTTTTATGTTATCTAATAAAATAGAAAAGAAAGAACTTTTTAAACTACATGAAATAGAAGCTTCATTTATAAGCGGTAATAAAGAAGTGAAAGAGAAAATTGATATATTATTCATTCCAGATGGCAATAATTTAGATAATAGTACTTTAGAGGATTTGTATACAAAGTTCCATTGTTGCGATTATGTATGTATAAAAACAGATAAGTTTAAATTAAATGAGTGCCATGAAGAGAGAAAGTTTTTTAGAGATAGAAAAGGTTATGAAAGTGTTAGTAAAAACTTTGTTGATAATGGTAAAATAATGATAAGTTATAATTTGCTCGGTGAAATAGAAATGTTATTAGGAATGATTACAAAGGTTTATGGAAGAAGACTTTCAAATAACATAGCTAAAAAATTAGGGTACAATAGTACTTTATAAAATTCACATATTATTGTAATATAAATATATAGGAATAGTTTGTTCGTAAAGTGGAGGTATCTTATGAATTATAAGAAGAGGAGTATAATCTTTTTTATAACTATTATTTGTCTTTTGATTAGCCTTTTGTGTATTGTTTATTCCTACATTGGTGGAGGATCAAAAGAAATAAGAGCAGCTAAAAGGTTTGTTAGTTTATTATACTCACAGGATATAGTGGCTGAAACTGAAAAATTAGACAGTATATCTTATGAAAGTTCAAAAAAATATGATATGAATAATGAAAGTGAATATTATATAGTAAATACTAGGGACTTTGGTATAGATGTTGATAATGAGTTTAAAGTCATTGGTTTCAAGAATAAAGTATGTATTCTTGGTGAGACGAAAGTAAGTGAAGAACAAGCTATTAAAAAGGCAGAAGATTATTTGGACAAAATATATAAAGGTGATGTGGAGTTTAAAGAGTTTATAAAAAGTGAAGGGCAAGAAGTGCCGTATTACTCATTAATATTTACTAAGTTAGAGGATGGATATCCTTTTTATAAGGATCAAATAATAGTAAATATAAATAAGGAAAAAGGAACTTTAGACGGATATTCAAATATTTCAACTCTAAAAGAACCTAATAGAGTTAAGGTTAAGGTGACTCAGGATAAAGCTGAAGAGATAGTATTAAATGAAGCTTTAAGCCTTGTAGAAAAGAGTGAGATAGTGGGAGAAACATTTAAAGCTTTTTATGAAGATAAGGATAAGAAGGAAACGGAACTTTGCTATGTTATTTCTATAAAAGGTTTGGGGATTGATGGGAAAGAAGCAAGATTGAAATACTTTGTTTCCACTGAAAGTGGGGAAATTATTAATAGGATTAAAGACACTGTTGCTGAAACAAAATCGTCAAAATAAAAAGAACTCAACTTAAAAAGTTGAGTTCTTTTTATTATCTTCAGTGGATCTTTGTTTTGATGTTACTTGGAGCTTGCCATGGAACAATCAAAACAAACATAACCCACTAGTTCCATTCATCTACATTTTTTAGTTCTGGAATTGAGTTGGCCTTAAATACAGGTTCTTTAATACCTGCCTTCTTTTGAGCCCTGTAATCTTCAAGGGCTTTAAATGCAAATTTTCCTAATAATGCAATAACTATAAGGTTTAAAACTGCCATTAATCCCATGAATACATCTGCTAAGTTCCAAACTATGTTTAAGTTGGCTATTGATCCAAAGAACACCATAGCGCCAACAAATAATCTATAAAGAGTTAAATATATTTTTTTATCTGTTAAGAACTCAATGTTAGCTTCACCATAATAGTAGTTTCCTACAATAGAACTGAAAGCAAATAGTAGTATACAAAAAGCTATGAAATAGCTTCCCCAAGCACCTACTTGTGAGCTTAAAGCATTTTGAGTAAGTTGTATACCTTCTAAATTACTATTTAAGTCTACACCGGATAAAAGAATTATGAAGGCTGTACATGTACAAATTATAATTGTATCAGTGAAAACTCCAAGTGTTTGAATTAAACCTTGTTTAACAGGGTGAGTTACAGTTGCAGTAGCTGCAGCGTTTGGAGCACTTCCCATACCAGCTTCATTAGAGAATAAACCTCTCTTGATACCAGTTAATAAAGCGGCACCCATTGTTCCACCAACTACTTGTTCAGCACCAAAAGCACTCTTTACTATAAGAGATATTAGGGCTGGAAGTTGTGATATATTCATTATAACTACAAGTAAAGCTACAAAGATATATGCTAATGCCATTACAGGAACTATAACTTCTGAAACTTTAGATACTCTGTGAACACCACCGAATATTATAACAAGTGTTAGAACAGTTAGAAGAATTCCAATCATAACGTTATTAGTACCAAATGCTTCGTTCATTGCTAGAGTAATAGTGTTAGATTGAACTGAGTTGAATATTAACCCAAAAGTGATTGTTATTAATATAGAGAATATAATACCAAGCCATCTTTTACCAAGGGCCTTTTCCATGTAATATGCAGGTCCACCTACATAAGAACCGTTTGGTTGTTTTGTTTTATAGATTTGAGCTAAAGTTGATTCTACAAAGCTTGAGGCTGCACCGATTAATGCTATTATCCACATCCAGAATATTGCACCAGGTCCTCCTACAGTAAGAGCTAATGCTATACCTGCAAGATTTCCAGTACCTACTCTTGAAGCGGTACTTATACAGAAAGCTTGAAATGAAGAAATGCTACCCTTTACCTTTTCTTGAGTAGCTCCATCTCCAAGAAGCCTAAACATTTCTTTTATGTATCTAAATTGTACAAATTTTGTTTTCCATGTGAAGTATACACCTAATACTAAAAGCATAGCTATTAAGATATAAGTCCATAGGAAATTATTAAATGATTGAATAAAATTGTTTAATAAATCCATTTATTGTCCCCCATTCTAGTAATATTTTATTGCTTATTATGACAAAATACTCTTTTATAATATATGAAAAAGTTGTTTTTTGCAAGAAAAAAAATAAAAGTTGCATAGAAAGAATAAAAAGTATTTAAAATCAACGTAAAATATGAAAAAAGTAAGGTTTAAAAGAGAAAAGTGAAGGAAATGAATTGAAATTATTCTTAAAATGAAGGATTAGAATTGAAATTATTCAAAAAAATAAAGATAACTTTAAAGTTATCTTTATTTTTGTATTTTATATTCATGGCTTTTCTGGTTTCTCTGGTTTTTCTGGATTATTGTTAGTATCCTCGGAACCAGTACCGTCTTCAGGAAGTTCATCATCCCCGTCTAAATCTTCATCTTCATCTCCAGTATCAGATGGAGGTAATACAGGAGTACCTACAGTATCATCATACTCAGTAGGTAATACGTATTTGTAATCACCTGTAACAGGATTTGGTGAAGCCTTCTTAACAAATATTTTTTCCACAACAAGGTGAGAAGGGGTGTTTGGTGTTGCTAATTTGTTATTAGCACTATTAACCTTAACCTTAACGTGGTTTTCACAATAGCCTGTTGGTTCAGTTCCCTTTATGAAGTATTCTTCATACACTCTATTTCCTCTTGGATCCTGTCTACATAAATCTGTAGGAAGGTGTCCTGAATCTTTACATACAGCAACCTTTACAATGTTATCTGGCATTGTAATATCCTTAGTGTTCATTCCTTCACTAGCTTTTGCCATAATCTTACCCCATACCTTAGAAGCAGAACTTGAGTATCCACCCATTATTGAACGATTATCATAACCTAGCCATACAGAAGCAGATAAATGAGGTGTTAACCCAGAGAACCAGAAGTCTTTAGGTCCTGTTGTAGTACCTGTTTTACCAGCTACTGGCATAGCACCAAATTTGGCGTTTGAAGCTGAGTAGTTTAGAGAGCCTTTTAATAAGTCATACATTATATAAGCTGTTTGTTCAGAGAATATTCTCTTTGTTTCAGTTTCTTTTTCTAATAATACATTTCCAGAAGCATCTGTTACTTTTGAGTATAACTTTGGTTCAGTATAAATACCACCATTACCAAAAACACCAAAAGCTGAGGCTAAAATATATGGTGTTGCCCCGTCTCTATCATCAGATGCATTATGGAATTCCCCTAAAGCATAAGCAGGGTATTCCTGTGAACTCTTACTATATACTATTCCAAACTTTTCACCATAACGCTTAGATAAAGAGTTACCTATAGATAGTTGAGTTTTAACAGTTGTTATATTTTTTGATTCTTTAATAGATTCTCTTAAAGTTATATTTCCATAATGTGAATTGTCAAAATTTTTCAAGTAAGATAATTTTGAATCAGTAAAAGGTGAATCGTCAAGTGTAGAAGCAGCTGTAAATAGCTTTTCTTCTATTGCAGGTCCATAAACTGTTAATGGTTTAGTTGATGACCCAATAGATTTCAAATCGCTATATGCCCTATTTAAGGAGTTAGCTCCTTGTTCACCTCTTCCTCCAATAAGAGCAAGGACTTCACCAGTTTTATAATCTACTACAGTAGCTGCACCTTGGAATTCTGGAGTTTTAGTACCAGCTACATAAGTTTCTTGTTTTCTAACAGTAGCAGCAGTAGTTTCATTTAATACTTTTTGAGCATAGTCTTGAAGATCTCTGTCCATATTTGTATAGATTTTTAATCCACCATTAGCTAAAAGTTTATTTACTTCTTCATCAGAATACTTATATTTTTCTTTTAAATCTCTTTTTACTTCAGTTACAGTAGGGTTTATATACCATTCATAATCAAGTCTATATGAAATTGATTTTGGAGTGAAAACTAATCCACCATTATCAATATCAGAAATTGCTTGATTATATTCTTCCTCGCTAATATACCCTAATTCCTTCATTTTGCCTAAAACAGTTTTAGTTCTATTTAAGTAGATTGAAGGATTATCCTTATTGTTTGGATTATATGCGCTATAAGTGTGAGGTGCTTGAGTTACACCTGCAATATAAGCACATTGTATTAAGTTAAGCTTATCTACAGATTTACCAAAGTATAAATTTGAAGCAGCTTCAACTCCATAAGTTACACCACCTAATGGAATTGTATTTAAATATTGAACTAATATCTCATCCTTATCTAGGTGTTTCTCTAATTGTAATGCAAGGTATATTTCTTTTATTTTTCTTTCAATTATAAAGTCTTCATTGCTTAATATGGTATTTTTAAGCAATTGTTGAGTTATAGTTGAACCACCATGAAGACCTCTTTTTCCTTTAAAGATTTTAACTACATCAGTTACGGCAGAACCTAGTATTCTTCTAACATCTATACCAGGATGCTTATAAAATCTTTCGTCTTCAATTGAAACAAATGCATTTTTTAAATTTTGAGGTATCTTATCTCCATCTACGATTTGTCTATCGATATCAGAATGGACATTATCCATAAACTCCCCATCTCTATCGTATAATACTGAAGCTTGGCTTAAATTTTTTACAGCATCAACATCTAGTGGCGGGGCACTACTGATAATTGCGAAGACATATCCTAAACCTATAACAAATAGGGCTAAGAATAAGAATAATAAAGCTAAAAATACTCTTTTTATTATTTTTTTCTTTTTGCTAACAACTTTACCTTTACTATTCTTAGAAGGTTTTGAAGTAGTACTTTTTTGAGAAGCTTGACTTACTTTTGAAGTGTCAGCTGTCTTTTTCTTAGAAGTACTACCTGATTTAGATGGTCCCTGTGAGGTTTTTTTATTTTTATTTGAATTATTTTTATTTGCCATCAGTTCCTCCTAAATTAAATTGATTTAATAATAATAAATGCTATTATAGCATAATTATAATATGAGTAAATCAATAACTCAACAATAAGGTGATATATGAACTATTATACTAAACCTAAAAAAACGGAATTTAAGCCTATCATACTGGTTATTATTTCCATATTATTAGTTTTTATTCTTTCAATATTTTTATATGATAAGAGGATTTATCCTGCAGTGTTACAGGTAGCAGAAAGTTCAATTAAAGCTGATACAATAGAGTGTATAAGTAAAACAAGTATGGAACTGTTTGATGAGGAATTTAATTATGATGAGATGATCATAATAGATAAAGATAATGAAGGTAATATCAATATGATTAGAGCTAATACTGTTAAACTAAATTATTTAACTTCAAGGCTTTCGATAAGATGCAATGAAGAACTTCAGAAAATGGGAGAGGTAGGGGTGGAGGTACCTCTTGGATGGATGACTGACAATAGTGCTTTCTATGAGTTTGGTCCTGACTTAAATGTAAAGATTGATCCAATTGGAAATATGAAGGTATCTTATGAATCTAAATTTGAAAGTGCAGGAATTAATCAGACAAGACATAAAATTTATTTAAATGTTGAAGCTAGAGTAAGGATGAAAATACCTCTACATAGTAAGGAGCAAGTTGTTACTTGTCAGATACCTGTGGCTGAAACAATTATTGTTGGAAAGACACCAAATACTGCTATAGATTTAGGCGGTGGCAATAAGTAAAGATAAAAAATAAAATATCTAATGAATAAATAAATTTACCTCTAGTATTAAGGGAATAGATATTTATTTTTCTGTGACTTGAAGCTTGTGACCAAAGGAGAAAGATAAATATCCATTCTCCTTTTTTGCTTTATAGGAAACTTGGGTGAAAAAAATCTACAGCTTCACAGTGGACTTAGCCATTTTAAAAAGTTAAAAACTTATAAATATAAAAATATATAAGTATAACAATATATAAATATAAGAATATATAAATATAGGTAAGAAGTAAAAAAGAAATTTTAAATGAAGCTAACAAAAAAGTATTCCAATAATAAAATGAGCCCTTCTTATATAGAAATTAAAAAATGGAATAGCATTTATAATTTGTATAAATACTATTCCATAATTATTTACGCTATGTAATTATTCTTCCCAGTTAAATACGTAAGGAACGTTTCTATAATAACTTTCGTAATCTAAACCAAATCCTACTACAAATACATCATCAATTTCAAAACAGCTGTAATCTGGTTTTAAATCTACCTTTCTTCTTGAAGGCTTATCTAAAAGTACACAGCTCTTAACTGATGCAGCACCAAGTTTTTTTACATGCTCTATGATAAATTCCATAGTGTATCCTGTATCTACAATATCATCAACTATTAAGACATCATATCCTTCAATGTTATCAGGAATGTCGCTAACTATTTTAACTTCTCCTGAACTATTTTCACTATGACCATAACTAGATGTAGTCATAAAACCTACTTTAACTTTTGTATCTAAAGCTCTAACTAAATCAGCAGTGAAAATAAAGCTTCCTCTTAATAGAGAAAGTACATATATGCTCTTTCCTTCATAATCTTTTGTGATTTCTTTACCAAGCTCTTGAATTCTACTATCGATAGTTTCCTTTGATAAAAGTATGTTGCGTTTTTTGTTTTCCATGGTTGTCCTCCGCTCATAAAATAATACTATGTACCACTTAATTAACTATAATTATATTCTCTCTAATTAAAGTGCAAATTAATACTTAAAAAAGTCTTATCTTAATTTATATTACATACATTTTTAAATTCTTTCAACTATTTTACATAAAATAAGATAATGAGTAACATTTTATGATGTTTACATATGTTTACCAATAGTATAAAATTAGATGAAAGTTGCCAAGATAGAGATAGGAAGGTAAGGGAAGGTACTAGGTAAAAAGCAGTGCTACGCACAGTTTAGGTAACAAGGTACGAGGTAAGAAGATAAATGAGATAATAAAGTTAATCAAGATAAATAAGATAATCAAGATAAATGAGATAATCAAGATAAATAAGATAATCAAGATAAACAAGATAAACAAGGTAAGAAGGTAAATGAGATAAATAAGTTAATCAAGATAAATAGGATAAATAAGATAAAGATAAGTAAGATAATAAAGAAATTCTGATTTTGTTGGAATTTCTACAATATAAATTATATAACGTTTAGGCATGAGGTGATTGATGTATGATAAATGGAAATACGGAAGGAATTAAAAAGACCTTTTTAGATGAATTAGATAAAATATACAAAATGAAGAGTTTGAAGGATGAAGTATGTAGTAGAGAGATAATAGATACTATGGTCAGGGTTTCTACTGCAGTTGAAAGGGAAGTAAGTGTTGCTATCGATAGAAGAGGTACAGTTACTTCTGTTGCAATAGGAGATTCCACATCTGTTGAATTACCTTTATTAGATATTAGAGAAAGTAAGCTTTCTGGTACAAGAGTAATTCACACACATCCAAATGGATTTAGTAATCTTTCTGCATTAGATTTATCAGCTTTATTAAAGCTAAAGCTAGACTGTATTGTAGCAGTTGGGATATTTGAAGGAAATATTATAGATTTTTCTTTAGGTACTTTAACAGTCTTTAATGATGTATTGGCTTATGAAGAAAAGAAGAATCTTTCCTTTGAAGAGCTTGTTTCAATACACATTTTAGATAAAGTAAGATATGTAGAATCATTAATAAAAGAAAATGAAGTAGTAGAGGATGATACAGAAAAAGCTATAATTGTTGGTTCTGATACAAGAGAAAGTTTAGAAGAATTAAGAGAACTTGCAGAAGCTTGTGATATTCCAGTATTAGAAAGTGTTTTCCAAGGAAGAAGCAAGATAGATCCAGCTTTTTATATAGGAAGAGGAAAGGTTCTTGAGATAGCATCATTAAGACAAACTGAAAGAGCTAATGTAGTTATTTTTGATGATGAATTATCAGGTTCTCAAGTTAGAAACTTAGAAAATGCAATTGGTGCAAAGGTAATAGATAGAACTACTCTTATTTTGGAGATATTTGCAAGAAGAGCAAAGAGTAAAGAAGCTAAAATTCAAGTAGAGCTTGCCCAATTAAAATATAGAAAGAGTAGACTACAAGGACTTGGAACAGTGCTATCAAGAACAGGTGGTGGTATAGGTACAAGAGGTCCTGGAGAAAAGAAGCTTGAAACAGATAGAAGACATATAAATGAAACTATTTACGATTTAAATAATGAGTTAAAGAAAATAAAGAAGACGAGAGAAGTTCAAAGAGAAAAGAGAAATAAAGAAAGTATCCCTAAGGTATCTTTAGTTGGATATACCAATGCTGGAAAGTCTACTTTAAGAAATGCTTTATGTGATATAGCAGCAGTTCAAGAAGGTAAGGGGAAGGAAAAAGTATTTGAAGCTAATATGCTTTTTGCAACTCTTGATATAACAACAAGAGCAATAACTTTAAAAAATAAAGGGCTTATAACCCTAACAGATACAGTTGGATTTGTAAGAAAATTGCCTCATGATTTAGTAGAAGCATTTAAGTCTACCTTAGAGGAAGTAGTGTTTTCAGACCTTTTATGTCATGTTGTAGATGCTTCATCTTCTTATGCTTTAGAACAAATTAAAGCTGTTGAAGAGGTGCTTTCAGAGTTAGGTGCTATAGGAAAGGAAACTATCTTAGTTTTAAATAAGGTTGATATGGCCTCAGAAGAGCAACTTGATGAACTAAGAGAAAAATCATTATATAAGGATATAATTGAGGTTTCTGCAAAAGAAGGAACAAATTTAGAGGAATTATTATATCTTATTGAAGAAAAGCTTCCTTATAGCCTAATTAAAGCTGAATTTATGATTCCGTATCATAAAGGTGATGTAGTATCATTCCTTCATAGAAATGGAAGAGTTTTTGAAGAGGATTATAAGGATGAAGGTACTTATATGATGGTAGAAGTAGATGAGGAAGTTTATAATAAAACAGAAGAATATGTAACTAAAGTAATTGAATAATAGTAAAAAGGAGAAATTCTATAAGGGTTTCTCCTTTTTCAATGTATAAAATTGTTTCGGTACTTTTTTAAGGAGGGATTTTAATATATAATGTAAATAAATAATTTTAAGGAAAGGAGAGAAAATATGGCTAAAACTGTATTAGAATTACAGGATGCATTTCAAACTGTTGTAAATCAAATTAATAAAAATAAGAAGGTTGTAGCACTATTTACATTTGGTAGTATTGTATCTGGAGATGTGTGGGAAGAATCTGATATAGATTTGTTTCTTATATATGAAGATGGCTTTGAAAAAATAAGAGATGTTTATTCAGAGGTAAAGGGAGTTCCAGTGCATACAAAGATATTAAATAAAAACTCTTTCCTAGAACTTTATAAGAATGATGGAAAAAAGGGCTTTGCTAAAAAGTTGTTATGTAATTCAAAATTAGTATTTTCAAGGGATAATGAAATAAGTTCAGCTTACAATAATTCCAGATATACTATGATATCCCATACAGAGGTGTGGAATTTAGTTTATTTAGGCAAGCTTCTTAAGGATATAGGCATAAGTAAAAAGTATTTACAAAATGGAAGGCTTAAAACGTCCTATGAAGTTTTAATTAGAACTTTAGATAGCTTTTCAAAATTGTTAATTAATTTAAACGGATACACAGTAACAAAGGATTCTTTAGTTATGGCTACAAACTTAAGTAATAACTTTAGAGAAGTGGTAGACAAGTTGTTTATGGAGCCTATAAATGAAAAAACTATTAAGGATACTATAAATTATATAGAGAGCTTTTTAGATGGAAATATTGTTAGGGCATCTAGCGCTTTAATAGATTATCTTTGTGGACAATATGAATATATGAATTCTCATGAAATTAGATCTTATGATGCATTTAAAGAATTTGATATAAAAATGGAAAATATATTAAAAGAGCTTGCAAAGAGAAATGTTATTTCTAAGAAAAGTAGGGCTTTATATGATGAAGAAGGTAATTTAATACTTGATGAAAATGTATATGCACATAAAGTAATTTAAAATTGGATGGTATATTATGAGGGATATTTATAATGTGATTTTTCAGGAAGAAATACCTAAGTATGTTCAAATTTCTAATCATATAAAAAAGCTTATAGAAAGTAAGGACATAGAAGATGGAGAAAAACTTCCTACAATAAGAGAATACACTAAGTATTTAGGGGTTAATAAGGTAACTATTATTAATGCATACAATAAACTTCAAAATGATGGCTTTGCATATCAAAAGGTTGGGAGTGGAACCTATGCAAAAGTAAAAGAAATACGTCCTAGTTTCTCTAAGGAATATTCAAGAGTATTTAGAAAATTATCATCAGGAAATACTAAGGATGCTATAGATTTTGCAGGGGAAACAAATAATGAAGTTGTATTTCCTATAGATGAGTTTAAAAGTATTATTAATAAAGTTCTTGATAGAGATGGAGCAGAAGCTTTAATTTCACAAAATGCTTTAGGGTATGAAAATTTAAGATATACTATTAATGAAGTATTTTGGGATAATAGCATAGATAACGAAAATATATTAATAGTTTCAGGTGCACAACAAGGAATTGATATTGCATCTAAGGCTATATTAAATATTAATGACAATGTTATAGTGGAAAAACCAACTTATGGAGGTGCTCTTTCTGTATTTAAGTGGAGAAGAGCTAATATATTTGAAGTTGAGATGGAAAAGGACGGAGTAAATCTAGAAGATTTTGAGGAAATACTAAAAAAGAATAGAATAAGATGTTTTTATACTATGAGTTATTTTCAAAATCCAACAGGTGTAAGCTATAGTTTAGAAAAGAAGAAAAAGCTTATTGAACTAGCAGAAAAATATGATTTTTATATAATTGAGGATGATTATTTATCAGAGCTTATTTATGAAGAATCAGTGGAGTATATTCCATTTAAGTGGCTTGATAGAAGTGATAGGGTTATTTATATAAAAAGTTTTTCTAAAATATTTTTACCAGGTATAAGAATTGGATATATAGTTACTCCAAATATATTTAGGGAAAGTATGCAAAACTCTAAGTTTAATACAGATATTGCAACATCAAGTTTAATGCAAAGAGCTTTAGAGCTATACATAAAAGATGGGGCATGGAAGGATAATATCTCATATTTAAATGTTGAGTATAAGAAAAGATATGAATTAATGTCTAAACTTATAGATGAAGAACTAGGTGATATGGTTACTTGTAATAAACCAGGGGGAGGACTTACATTTTATCTTAAAATAGCAGATGAAAAAATTACATCTAGAGAGCTGTTTTTAAGATTGAGTAAGAAGAATGTTTATATAACACCTGGAGTATTGTTTTTCAGAAATATGAGAGATGGGGATAGAACCTTTAGAATAGGATTTTCCCAGACAGATGAGGGGAAAATAAAAAAAGGACTTAAATTAATAAGAGAGGAATTAGAAACATGGCATATATAACAATAAGAAATTTTGGTGAAGATTCCTTTGAAGAAAAGAAATCAGAATTTATTGGGTATGCAAAGAGAGTTGAGAATGAAGAGGATGCCAAAGCCTTTGTTGCTGAAATAAAGAATAAGCATAAGCAAGCTAGGCACAATTGTTGGGCATATGTAATTGGTCAAAATATGGGGATTCAAAGATATTCAGATGATGGTGAGCCTAAAGGGACAGCAGGAATTCCTATTTTAGAGGTAATGAAAAAGAGTGGAATTACTGATTGTGCAGTAGTTGTAACTAGATATTTTGGAGGAATTCTTTTAGGAGCAGGAGGGTTAACTAGAGCTTATACTAAAGGGGCATCTATTGCTGTAAAGGCTGCAGGTGTTGTAGAAAAAGTAGAAGGCTTAAAGCTATCTGCTAATATTGATTATGATCTTTTTGGTAAAATACAATATATATGTGGCCAAAATAATTGGCATATAGAAGACACAGAATATACAGATTCAGTTACTGTACACATATTAACTGAAAAAAGTATTGTGGAGACTATAGAAAATGAATTTGTTAATTCTACAAATGGAAAAGTAGTTATTGCAAAAAGTGAGGAAGGTATATATTTCAAGGAAGAAAATAGGTTGTACAAAGGAATAGAATAACCACTTCTTTTATTTCCTAAAAGTATATGATATAATTTTATAGGTTTTATAAAAAATAAAGATAGGAGGAATAAGCATGTCAGGACACTCAAAATGGCATAACATTCAAAACAAAAAAGGTAAAGCAGACGCTAAAAGAGGAAAGATATTTACTAAAATAGGTAAAGAATTAGCATTAGCTATAAAGAACGGTGGCGCTAACCCTGATACAAATGCAAAGCTAAGAGATGTTATTGCAAAGGCAAAAGCTGCTAATATGCCTAATGACAACATAAACAGAGCTATTAAGAAGGCAGAAGGAGAACTTGATTCAGTAAACTACGAAAAAATTGTATATGAAGGTTATGGCCCTAGTGGAGTTGCTGTAATTGTTGAAACTCTTACTGATAATAAAAATAGATCAGCAGGTAATGTTAGAAGTGCATTCACTAAAGGTGGTGGAAATATGGGAACTACAGGTTGTGTAGGATTCATGTTCCAAGAAAAAGGTGAAATTGTAATAGAAAAAGAAGATAGAGATGAAGATGAAATGATGATGTTAGCTTTAGATGCTGGTGCAGAAGATTTTGCAGCAGAAGAAGAAGTTTTCATTGTTACTACTACACCTGAAGATTTTGGTACAGTTAGAGAAGCATTAGAAGCAGAAGGAATTGAATTCTTAGAAGCAGCTGTAAAGATGGTTCCAGATACATATACTGAAATCAAGGAAGATGATGCTAAGAAGTTCCAAAAGATGTTAGATCTATTAGATGATGATGACGATGTAACTGATGTTTACCATAATGCAGAGTTCCCAGAAGGTTGGGAGGAATAATAAAAAAGATGTTGCAAATAAATTATTTTGCAACATCTTTTTTGATATCTAGGAAATTATAAAATTTTAATTAGCTATAAATCAAAGGTATTATTACAATTACATAGCAATGGAGCTTTTTTGTTAATAAATAATGTTTTAATAGGACTTCTGTATGAAATAAGAAATTAACTATTGAAGTGGTAGAAAGGATGGTAAGGCTATTAAAACGATGAAAAAGTATTGGAGAAATAGTTTTTGATAATTTCAGAATAAAAATGAAGAATTTATAAGGAAAAGTGATGAAATATGTTCTGAGTTTAGTTTTTTACATAAAGGAAAATATACATTACCGCAGTTGAAAAAATTGGGAATAGAACAATTTAAGCAAGAAGTTAAATCTTTAAAAAAAGAAATGTCAAGAATTAAAGAGAAAAATGAAATATTACATCAAAGGTGGCAGTGCTCAAAAGATATGAGCATATTTACAACGAGAAATTAGACCAAGTAATAAAATTTATAGATAGAAATTTATTACTTCAATTTCATTTTACAATTAGTCTGAAAATATTTTTGTAAAATTGATTAAATAGTAATAAGTTGATATAATTATTAATGTGGAATTTTATTGAATAATGTATTAAAAATGGGAATTTAAATCTAGTAAGTAAAATTATAAAAAAGAAGTGGTATTTATGAATATAAAGTGTTTACCTGCAAGATATGGAGATAGTTTTTTAATAAATATATGTGATGGTACTAAACAGTATAATATTTTAATAGATTGTGGATTAAAAGATACCTGTACAGAATTTATAAAAAATCAATTAGTATCTATAAAAAAAATAGATTTATTAGTGTTAACTCATATAGATGATGATCATATCAAAGGAGCAATAGAACTATTTCAAGATGCAGATATAATAGATAACATAGTAATAGATAATATATGGTTTAATGATTTATATAAAATTACAGAGGGTAAATTGAAGAAAAATATAAAATCAGATTTAAGTAACAATGGGTCAATAGAGAGTGGTAAATTTGATCAAGAAGTTTCTTATAAACAAGCTAAGTGTCTAGCGAATTATATACTTGAAAGTAAACATAGCGATAACTGGAATAAGGGGATAGGCATAATTTCATGTGATGATAATTATTATAAAGAATTATATCCAATAGGGCGTGAAGTTAAAATTGTATTGCTATCTCCGAGTAAAGAAAGAATAGAAGAGTTATTTTCTAAGTGGTGTGAAAAAAGCAATATAGATAAGGATAAGTTAGTAATTGATAATAAAACATTAAACTCATTTTATAGCTTTTATATAAATAGTAAAAATGGGGTAGGAAAGTTTGATGAGGAGTGTTCTGGAAAGATTGCTGATATAGAGACAATGGCAGAGAAAGATTATAGTGTTAAAAATACAAGTAATGATGCATCTATTGCATTTTTTATTGAAACTAAAAAGAATAAGGTGTTATTTCTAGGAGATTCTAATTCAAAGGATATTGAAAAAAGTTTAAAGCAATATATGAAAGATAAAAAGTTGCAGAAAATAAAATTTGATTTAATAAAGGTCAGTCATCATGGAAGTAAGAATAATATTAGCAATGGATTATTAGGGTTGTTAGAGTGTGATAAGTATGTGATTTCAACTAATGGGGAGATATATAATCATCCAGATCTAGAGTGTTTGTCAAAGATTATTGTAAAACAACAAGAATATAAAGAAATAGTTTTTAACTATAGGAATAAAAAGGTTTTGAAAGCATTAAATAACGAAGAGTATAAGAAAAAGTATAAATATAGCTTAATTATGCCAAGTGAAAATAAACCTATTATTATGGATATAGAGGTATAGAAAGGTTAATAATATGAATTGTTCTTTTGTATGTAAATTATTAGATGGTGATGGAGAATTTTTAGGGACAGCTTTTTTAATAAGAAAGAATGTATTATATACAGCAAATCATAATTTTAAATATGTAGAAGATATAACTAAATGTTATATAGAACTAAAAAGTCAATTAGGAATTAAATTTAAGGTTAGTAATGTTATAGAAGAGTTAGATTTAGCAGAACTTACTTTGAATGATACTTTAAATATATCTGGTATACCTAAAATTTCAACAGAATGTATTACAGAAGATGAAATATTTGGTTGTGGATATAAAGAAGATGATACTGGTGAAATTATAGACGTTACTGTAAAATTGGACAAGTATAATGAATTATTGGGAGAAATCAGTGATAATTTGTATATGATTAAGGACGAAGAAGATTATGCAAAGTGGAGTGGATTTTCGGGAGCACCAGTTTACACTAATAAAAATGTTTGTGGAATGGTTATAAGAAATATAGGTGGAGATGGTATAAAAACAAGACTTAAAGTTATCTCATTTAATAAAATTTTGAATTATATGGTTAAGTATGATAAAGATGAAATGATAGAAAATTTTCCACAGGAGTTTATATCATCAAATTTAAGTAGGAGAATAAATAAAAATAAGGAGTTATGTGAAAAACTTTATTATAATTCATACTTTCAGTTTGATAATAGAAATATTGATTTTAGAATTGATTTTTTAAAAGTTGAAGATAATAATGAATTAAATGTTGATAGCTATATTAAAGAAGTACAAAATTTAATAGAAGAGTATGCGTTAAGTTTAGATGTTAGATATAAAGTTTCTGAGGGGATAACGTCTGATGTTGACTGTATAAGGAAAGCAGTTGAAAGAATAGAAGAAGTGAAACAAAGAATGCAATGTGATTTTAATAGTGCATATATTATATTGTGGATGCTATCAGAAGGAATTTTAAATTCTCCCAAAATAGGAAAAGTATTAATAGAGGAAAGCTCTTCATATTGTGAAAAAGATATATTTTTTAAGAAAGACGAAGAAACTATTAAGTTATTAATTCCATTTATATCTGTATATGAGGATTTAAATGAATGCTTAGAAAATATAATAAATTCTATAAAGAATCAGGATAGTCTTCTAGATATTTCAGAAGTTGAATGGGATTTTAAGGCAGTAGAATGTTTGGATTATATATCTCAAGTAAATATTGGAGATATAATTAGACAAGAATATACTAAAAAGGTTGAGTTGGATGTTACTGCATTAGTTATCTATAAGAGTAATATATATGAAAATATACCTAGCTTAATAAATAATAAAGATAGAAGAGTTAAATATTTTTGTAGTCAATTTGAAAAAAAGTTCAAGGAAGATATTAATAAATATAATAATATGGTCGAACTAAGTTTAAGTATTGACCAAATAAATGTGAATTTATTTGTTATTCCAATATCAGATATTGATGCTATAGAAAAAATATAGAAAAATGGGTGTTTTCAATGGTTGTGTTAAAAGAAGAAGACATAATATTAATAAAAAACTTAATAAAAAAGTATACAGTTTTATACATAAAGAAAGACTTTTTAAAAGTTAATATTAAAGATGAAATCAATGAAATAGAAATAAAAAAAGGGTTAGGATTAGCTAATATTATGTCTTGTTTAGAAAAAAATATGTACAAAAAGCTTTCACTAGAATTTGCAACTATAATATCAAGTATTGTTGATGATAAGAAAATAATAAAAAGATGTAATGATATATTATTAAATTTAAGTATTTTTACCTTTACAGAGGTATTAAAAAAAAGAAAAGACTATAATGATAGCATTATTAAGAAAACAGGATTAACTTTATTTGAAGATTTATATAGGGAAGAGCTATATTCAAAAAAATTTGCGGGGAAGAAGCAGATATTGAATAAGTTTCAATTGGACATATGTAATGAAATTGAGAAGGTAAACAATATTAGTGTATCTGCACCAACATCAATTGGAAAGTCATTTTTAATGAAAAAAGTTATACTTACTCAATTGTATAAGTCTCAATACAGTAAAATAGTATATTTAGTACCAACAAGAGCATTGATAAATGAAGTAGTGAAAGATTTACAAAATGAAATTAAAAATTTAGAAATAGAGGACAAAATATTTGTAACTTGTTCGTCTGATTTAAATATAGATATGATTGAGGAAAAAGGTGTATTTGTATTAACACAGGAAAGGTTAAATCAGATGTGTAGTAATTGTAGTGATATAAAGATTAGTATAGATTTATTGATTGTAGATGAAGCACAGAAAATCTCTGATGATGCAAGAGGAATTTTATTGGAGTATTCTATAAGAAGGTCTAGAGAAATATGGCCGAATATTAAAGTGTTTTTTATTAGTCCGTTAATTGGGAATCCAGAAGTTTTTCTGAATAATTTTAAATTAAAGGATAATTATTCAAAACATGAAAAGTTATCATCAGTAAATCAAAATGTAATAAAACTTGAAAAACAATTTAGAAAATCTAAGATTGATATAAAATATAATGAAGAGTTTGTGGGTTCTTTCCCGTTTAAAGAAAAAGATTTTAATGGAATAGCTGATAAAATAGCTTATGTTATAGAGCAATTCAACAATGAAGGAAATTCTATTATTTATTGTAATATACAGAGCAGTACTAGAAAAATTGCAAATAAATTGGCTGGAAATATAAGTTGTTCAACGGTTAAAAATATTAAAATTAAAGAATTTAGCGATTTTTTAAAAAATTATATATGTGAAGAGTATGATTTATCTAAATTAATAGAAAAGGGGATAGCATATCATTATAGCAAACTTCCGACAATTGTAAAAATGGGAATAGAGGATTTAGCTAAAGATGGGTTACTTAAATTTGTTACATGTACATCTACATTATTAGAAGGCATTAATGTACAAGCTAATAATATATATATTTATAATGCACAAAAAAGGTACGAACCATTATCAAATTTGGAATTTTGGAATTTATCAGGAAGAGCAGGAAGAATGACTAATGATTTGTGTGGTAATATAATATGTATTGATTTAAAAAATGACTGGTATGATAAAAGATATTCTAAAAGGGATATTGAAAATGTTGACTTTAAAAAAAATGAAATAATAAATAATGAATTGGGGAGTTTTGATTTATATATAGCTAAAAAAGATGAGATACGAGAAAATAAACAAAATAAAGATATGATAGAATCTTATAAAAATCTTGAAAGTATTCTAGTATTAGAAAAAATGGATGGGGTTAATTTAATAAAAGAATATAGTGATAAAATTTCTAATATAGAGTCAAAGATAGAAAAGATAGTGGAATCTAATACAGTACCTAAAGAATTATTAAAAAGATTGATTGGAATAGATATAAAATCAATTAATACTTTATGGAGCATATTAGATAATGATTATTCAAATATAGAGGTATATTTTTTATTAAATCCTTTCTCAGAAGATGCAGACAAGCGCTTTAGAAGTATATTAAAAGGGATAAATAATATTTTTTTAAAATCAAAATATAGTGATAAAAAAATGGATGCAATTACGATTACAAGTATGAAGTGGATAAGAGAAAAAAGTTTACGAGAAATAATATTTTATAATGGTGAACCGAATGGAGAAAACTCGGATAATATTAATGAAAAAATACAAGTAAGCTTGGAATATTTAGATGAGATTAGATATGATGTAAATAGACATATATATGCATATCAAGAAATTCTTAAAGAAGTTTTAAAGAAATATGGAAATGAAGAAGCTATTGAGAAGTTATATAATTATTCTTTATATCTAGAGTTTGGATCAGCAAAAAAAACAACATTAGAGTTAATGGCTTTGGGGATATTTAGAGAAGGTGCAATTATTCTATCTAATAATATAGATAGTAATGATGATTTAATAAATGAATTAAAGAAATTCAATGTGGATTCTTTAAATGTTAGTGAGTATATGAAAAGAAAAATAAAAGAGAAAATTAATATATTGTAAGTATGTAAAGACTATTTTAGAAAGACTTAATGTTTTGAAATGATAAACATTAAGTCTTTTCTTAATTTATAGGATTTTAAAGATTATTAATAAAAATATCAATTATTTTTCTGGATGATGGTATACAATATTATTATGAAATATATAAGATTATAAACTATCTTTATATTAAGAAAAATAAAAAAATATGATTATGTTTTTACTGATGCTTTCAGTTAAGGTAACTATTAATATGCTTTGAAATTAAAAGTAGGTATAAACCTAGTAAAACAGTAAATAAAACTTTAAAGAACTATGATGTTCAAGATGTTTATCATAATGCAGAGTTCCCAGAAGATTGGGAGGAATAATAAAAAAGATGTTGCAAAGTAATTTGTTTGCAACATCTTTTTATTTTATATTTATTTGAGTGGATTCCAATTGTTGTAGTTTACGCTAAAATAATCGCTACTTCCTAAATCTATATGACTAGAAGAGTATCCTTTTCCGTTAATGGTTATACGAACATTAGACACTCCTAAATTATATCCTAAACTATTAACAACTCCTTGAATAAATGACATTTCTACTCCGCCACCTGTATTATTAGGTAGAATGGAATTATTAAAATCTACAGTTAGAAGACTGGCCTCCTTATTTACCTTTGCACTAGAAACCCCTGCATTAGAGTTTATAGCTACATAAGAAGAATTAGGAGGATTTTTCAACTCGTTTACTATGGCTGTTACTATAGCATTGTCAGTTATATTAACATTTTTACTTAGATATATATATTTATCAGGTGCTGGGTTGTATAGGTATAATCTTAAAGTTTTAGAAACAGTTTTAGGTTTTATAGGTGTTTCTTCTTTCTCTACCTTAGGAGGTGTTTGTGGTTTTTCTACCTTATTAGTAGTTTTTTCTGGTGGAGGTGTTGAAATATTAGTATCTTGTTTTTCTTCAGTTTTATTTGTATTTGAATCTGATAAATCTTCTTTTTTATCTTCATTTTTTATATCTGTTTCTGGTGAAGAGGCCTCAACATGATCCTGTTCGTTATTTTTATCAACATTATTTTCAGAACAGCTTGTAAATAAAAGCATAGAAAAAGATATAAGTATAATAGATAATATCCTTTTTTTCAATGAAACCACTCCTTTCTTTAGTATATATTATATCTGTTTATTACCTCATGTGTATATATTTACTTAAATAATATAGTGTTAGTTAACTAATATTCTAAATATACATAATTGAGAATAGATTTAAAGTGGGAGGTGTTAAAGAATGTCAAGATCTAAGGTTATAAAAAGGTGTAAGATGTGCCATAAGATGAAGAGTTTATCGGATTATTATGTTGATAAAAACCAAGGAGACAAGCATAATGCAATTTGTAAACGATGTATGGATGAAATGAAAGGTAATTAAAGACATATAAAAAGGAGCTGTAGCAATAGTACAGCTCCTTTTATTATGTAGTTTCACTTTTTTCATTCTTCATTTCCCAATAGATAAGTAGGGCAAGAAATCCTCTAAGTAAACTTACAGCAGCAATTATCCATAACTCATCTATATTTTTAATTAATACAGTCTTTAATATTTCTCCAGCTAGCTTAAATTCAAGACCCATAGCTAGGTTATTAGCAAAGGTGTACTTGATTGGATACTTCTTTTTAGAAAATATACTCATTATATATTTATAAAAGGCAGAAACAGCACCTATAACAACCACTATTACTCCCATTAATTCTAAAAGGTGTATCAAGACTGGTAAATAATTATTAAATAATTCCTCTAACAACAAAATCCCTCCTAAAAAAAACTATCACTGTAGTTTTTCACAAGAGGGAATAAAAAATTCATAAAATAAAAGGGAGCTTAGCATCCGGCGAAAGACAAACTAAGCTCCCAAGTAATCAGCACTATTGTACCAACTGCTCAATTAGAATAACACAGAATATAAAATTATACAAGTGAAATTTTATATTTGTATTTCTTATATCTTAGTGTTATAAAATAATGTATGATTAAGAATTTTAAAAAGTAGGTACAGAATAATGAAAAAGTATAAAAGAGTTTATATTGAAATAACAAATGTATGTAATTTAAGTTGTAGTTTTTGCCCATTAACAAAGAGAGCCAAAAGCTTTTTAGATGAGGAAAAGTTTGTGCATATACTTAATGAAGTAAGTCCATATACTGATTATATTTATCTCCATCTTATGGGGGAGCCTTTATTAAATCCTAGTTTAGAAGTGTTTTTAGATGAGGCATATAAAAAGGGAATAAAAGTTAACATAACAACAAATGGAACCCTCTTAAAGAAGAATAAAGAAATACTTCTGAATGCAAAGTCCCTAAGACAAGTTAATATTTCACTTCATAGTTTTGAAGCTAATGATAGTAAAATAACTTTTGAAGAATATTTTAATGATGTTTTAAGTTTTATAGATGAAGCAAATAGAAATACAGATATAATATGTTCAATGAGATTATGGAATTTTGATGGTGAGAAGACCAAGGGGGAAAATGAGCTAAATGAGAAAATAACCAAGCTTATTAATATGAAGTTTGGGTATGAAGATGATGTAATGAAGGTTTTAGAGGAAAAGAGAAGGGTAAAGATAAAGGCTAGAATATATTTGAATGGAGCAGAAAAATTTCAATGGCCAACTATGGATATTGAACCATTAGGGGATAGTGGATTCTGTCATGGACTAAGAGATCATTTTGGAATATTGGTAGATGGAACGGTGGTTCCATGTTGCTTAGATGGGGAAGGCAATATATCTTTAGGCAATATTTATAATGAAAGTTTAAAATCTATACTTGAAGGAGAAAGGGCTAGAAACATATTTGAAGGTTTTTCTTGTAGAAAGAGAGTAGAAGAGTTATGTAAAAGATGTGGTTACAGTGAGGTATTCTCTAAATAGCTATATAGTAAGAAAGGTATATATAAACTAGGATTAGTTTAAAGCTAATCCTAGTTTTTTATATATTTTAAGTAATATTTTATATGTATTTTCAAATTATGAGATGATACTATAAAATTGGAAAAACAGAAAACGTTTTCTGAAAAGGAGGATAGTTTTAAATTTTACTGTAAAAAATAATATCAACTCATAAGGAGGGAAAAATGAAACGTATATTTCGAAAAGCAATAGTTTATTTTACTGTGCTAGCAGTACTTATTTCAAATGTAAGTATTTCATCAGTAAAAGCTATGGAAAAAAGTGATGAAGGAATCGTAGTTTATGCAAGTGATTATGGACTTGATTCAACAGGTGAAAAAGATAATGCTAAAGCTTTAGTTAATATGTTTGAAGCTATTAGGGAAATAGGTGAGAATGGGGATAAGGTTACTTTAAAGTTTGATAAAGGTATTTATCAAATTCATAAAGAGAATGCTCCAGTAAGAGAGGTACATACATCAAATACAGATAGTGTACGTTTTCCTAATAAATCAATTGGTATTTTAATTGAGAACCAAAATAATTTAACTATAGATGGAAATGGATCACAGTTTATTATTAATGGAGATATGATGGCTTTAGCTATTATGCACTCAGAGAATATAACAGTAAAGAATGTAAATATAGATTATCAAATTCCTACAACTTCTGAGATGACTGTGCTTGATTATGATAATGAAAATAAGACTATTGATTATTTTATTCCTGAATATCTTAATTATGAAATTCAAGGAGCGAATATTATATGGAAGTCAGAACAAAAATCTGATGGAGGATACTATTGGACAGAAAAGAATGATCATCGTAATTATGGTATATCAGTAAAGTATCCAACAGAGTTAATGGGAAGATCATATTATTCGAATTCTAACCCATTTACAAATGCACAATCAATAGAGCAGTTAGATGATTCAAGAGTTAGAATTAAATATAATTCAAATCCAGCTTTTGAAATTGTAAAGGGAATGAACTTTCAATTAGTATCAAATGCTGAGCGTCCAACAGCTGGTGCTTTTGTATGGGAAAGTAAAGATATTAATGTAATTAATACAAAGATATCATACATGCATGGGTTTGGTTTCTTAGTTCAAATGGCAGAAAACGTTTCTTTTGACGGCATACGTATGGAAACAGATATTGAAACAGGACGTAATACTTCAAGTTTTGCTGATGGAATTCATATTTCAGGTGCAAAAGGAAAGATAGAAATAAAAAATTCCTTCTTCAATAATACTCATGATGACCCTATTAATATTCATGGGACATTTACTCGTGTAGAAGAAAAGTTAGATAGCAATACATTGAGATTAAAATATATTCATAATCAACAAGGAGGATTTCCACAATATCATCCAGGAGATAAGGTTGTATTTTATAGTCGTGATACACTAGAGTCAAGTGATAATGAAAAGGAATATACAGTAAAAAGTGTAGAAGGACCATCAAAAGATAATCTTAAAGAGATGATTGTTGAATTTGAAGAAGAAGTACCAGATTATTTAACAGAGAAAGTTGGAAATGAACCAAAGTTTGTAGCTGAAAATGCAACATACACTCCAGAGATTTATATTAAAAACAACGAGTTTAAAAATGTATTTACTCGTATGATATTAGCAACATCACGTAAGAAAATAGTTATTGAAGACAATTATTTTGAAGCTCCTTCAATGGCAACATTATTTTTCTCAAATGATTCTGATGAATGGTATGAGTCAGGTCCAATTCGTGACCTAGAAATAAGAAATAATACATTTAAAATACGTAGTTTAGGTCGTACTTGGTGGAAGTATGCTCCAGCAATATATTTTCATCCAGTAACTAAAGGTGGAGGATTACCAGATGAATCCAACCCTATTCATAAGAATATTTTGATTGAAGAAAATAAGTTCTATTTAGAAAGTGATGGGGCTTTACGTGCTGAAAGTGTTGAGAATCTAACATTTAGAAATAATGAAATATATAGATTAGATCCAAGCGTTGATTTAAGTATAGAAGGTTCTAACAAATTATATGTAGGTAACAATAGCAATTTAGAACTAACTTATGATGGAAATGTTGTAACTGGACCAACATCATTACCAGGAGGTCCAGAATCTAATTCAGGAACTGTAGCTAATGTATTAGAATTTAAAAATAGTAAAAATGTTGTTGTAGAAAACAACTATTATGATGATGGGTTAAGAAAGAATGTCTTAATTGAGGGCATGGATAGTAAAAACTTAAATCTTAAAGATGATTTAAATATACTAACTAATAGAGAAAAAACTGAACCTTCAGATGTTATTAGCAATATACAATATGCATCAACTAATCCTGAAGTGGTAAGCGTTGATAGTAATGGAAAGATGACTGCAAACAAAGAAGGTACAGCAGAGGTTTTTGCATACTATGTTTGGAATGGTACTATTATTGAGTCTAATAAGAAGGAAATAACAGTTTTAAGCTCTGAAAATACCTCTGGAAATGAGCTTGAATTTAAATCAGAGGTAATTACTATTAATGGAGATAATGGTACAAGCTTTGAGGCTAAAGGAAATATTAATCCAAGTGAAATAGAATATACAATTCATGATTCTGAAATTGTAAAACTAGAAGGAAATACTTTCTATGGTTTAAAAACAGGTTTAGCAAGAATTACAGCAAGATATAAGGGAAGTGAAAAAACAGTCTTTGTTATAGTAAATGGTAAAGATGATCAAAAGGTTTTAAACTCTTTAATAAATATTGAAGACAAAGATAGCAATTCAAAAATTTCAGATGATAGTATTACAATAACTCGTAAAGCTGGTAATGATTTATGGGGAAGCGATAATACATTAAATAACTTGGTTACTATTGATTTAGAAAATATTGATACCAACAATTTTACAGGAGTAGCGACAATTGATGGATTACCAGGACGTATGGCAAATAACTGGGACTCAGCATATTTCTTAATTATGAAAAAGAATGAGGATGGAACAGTTGATCGTAACAACTATTTATCCGTAGGTAAACGTGCTCATGCTGATGGATTTGGAACTGTTCATGAAGTTAATGCTACAGGAAGTGAGTATTCAACAGGGGACATTAGTGAAAATGAAATTACAAAAGCAACTTTTGCAATAGAAAAGCAAGGCAAAACAGTTAATTTATATTCTATAGTTGATGGCAAGAAGAATAAGGTACAAAGCGTTGATATATCAAGCTTTGGAAATGATCTTAAGCTTGCAGTTGCATGTTGGGGAGCTGGACAAACTAATAAAAATGTTACAGTTACAGACATTAAATTAGGAGAAGGAAGGTTAGATGAGGTTCTAGCAAAGGATTCATTAGCAATTATGACTAATGATGAGTCTAAGTTTGAAATTTCTAATTTAAGTTATTTATCTGATAGTAATGATAATATTAATATTAGCTTTGATTCAACCCATAAAGGTAATAGTATGTTAATAGTTAGTGAGCCTGGCAATAACACATATGTTGTGAATGGCAATAGCTTTAAAGCTACAGAAAATGGGGAATATAAGGTGTTTGTGGTATCACAATTACCTAGCGGTAAATATTCAAATGTAATTAGTAAAACATTTAATTATAAGCCGCAATCTCAAAAAGGCTTTTATATAAATGGTACCAAAATAGTTAATGGGGATACCCTTACCATTCCAGAGGAATTAACAAAGCTATATTTAGTAAACTATGACAATAATACTAAGTCAGTAATAGATGTTACAGGTAAGGATACAGTTAGTGGTGATTTTGGAACTATTAAATTAAAGAAAATAAAAAGTAATAAGGCAGGAATTGAGTCAATTAATGCTGTTGGATATGGTGAAATAAATATATCAAGCAAAAATTCCTTTATTAATACTGATAAAAAAGATAATTCTATAACATTTAATGTTAAATTATCAGAATGTACAGACAAGCTTTTAGCAAAGAATTATGATCATGGAATAAATTATGAAGTGATTCAAGATGGAAATAATGCAAAGGTTACAGTTCCTGTTTATAATGGAGTAGTTAGTGTTGCTTTTGAAGCTGTTGCTAAGGATGGAATAACTAAAGATATCCATAGTGTTCATGTTATGCGTTATGCGGATATTTTAGAAGGCTTTAAAAAGATTGATGTTAATAGAAATGTTCTAGATATTTCAGAAGGCAAAATTGATTTAGGTAACAAGACTAATAAAATTTCAGTTAACGCAGAAGCTAATGATGTAAATGCACAAATAACAGTTATGAAGCGCAATAACAATGGACTTGAGGAGATAGCACAAGGCGTAGATACAGTAGTTGAAAATGGAGATGAAATTATTGTAAGAATAATCCATGAGAATAAACGTATGATGGAGTTTAAGACTCTTACAGTAGAAAATTCAAAGGAGCCTGAATTAGATATCAAGTCATTATTAGATTTAATAAAAGAGGCAGAAAATATTGACTTGTCTAATAAGACAGAAGAAAGTAAGACTAGATTCCTAGAAGTACTAAATGAAGTAAAAGCAAAAGTTGATGAAGGAATTACTTCTAGTGATGAATTGGAAGAATTAATAGATAAGCTTCAAAAGGCGATTAATGGTCTTGAAGATAAAGAAGAAAAGCCAAATGGTGGTAGTAATGATGAAATTGAAGATAATAAAACAGAGTCATCAAATCCACCTAAAACTGGAGATGAAAGTTTGGGTCTATTAGTATTGGCTCTATTGGTATTAAGTGGAGTAAACATTATATTAATGAGCAGAGAAAAGTCTAATAGTAAATAGAATATGATAAAGTTTTTTAGAGTGAGCTGTGGCACTATATAATTAGTGCGCAGCTCATTTTTTATTCTTTAGGAAAATATAAAATCAAGGATAATAATTTTATATTTTCCTTACCCTTAGTAGGAGTGGGGGGATATTTGTTTTGATGTGACTTAGAGATTTCGACGGAAGGAGCAAAATAAATATCCCCCCACCCTTGTTATATCCAAAGCTATTCCATATATATTTTTTTGAAACATACATTTTTACTATATATTTATTTCTTTAAGTATTTAAAACAATATGCTAACTAATAATTAGAGATTGGTATTTTTTTAGTAATTGTTGCACACACTAAGCAAAATATTATTTTTAGGAGTTTAGATTATGAAAAAAGATAAAATAAAAATTATGATTGATGGGGTAATTGTACTTTCATTATTTTTTTGTGGAACCTTAGTTTTTATAAATAAACCAACTGTAGAAGCTGTTAATAAGATGGATGAGCCAGAATATATGAAATTTGGTGTTCCACCAGAGGAAGAATTCTTAGAAGATGAAGAAAAGCAAGATTATTTTTTAGAGGATGAAAAATCTCAAGAAAATAAAGAAACAGAAGACTTTTATAAAGAATATGAAAAAGGTACATACTAATTTGTTTGATAGAACTACTGAAATGTAATATAATTCTCATAAAGTACAATTTATGGGGGAAGATATGGATTTCAAGAATATATCTAAGGAAAATAAAGTATATATAGTGTTTTTTATAGCGGGTATAATGTCTTTATTTATGGATTGGGTAAAGCTAGATTCTATAAGTTATAATGGCTTTCAGCAACAAGGGTGGGTAATACTAATTCCACTTGCCTTTATACTATTTACTAAGCTAACTGGGAAATTATATAGTAGAGGATTTAATTTAGTGCTATCTAGTATAGTGTGTTTATTAACTATATTTTTCTTGTTTGATAAAACAGTGTACATAAATAATGAATCCTATAACCTTGCAGCACTAGGGCTACATATTATGGTGACTTGCACAATAGGGTATGTAGTTTTATCTATAAGGAGTTTTATAAAGGAAAAGAAATAATAAGCTGAGGGAGAATCCCTCAGCTTTTTTTATTCTTTAGGAAATTTATATCTATTATTAAATTGTGGATAATTTCAAGAAATCCTAATAAAGTTTGTTTAATCCTAAAAAATAAGATATTAGCTATCTACCATAGTTCCACCATTAACATGTAAAACTTGCCCTGTAACATATGAAGAGTCTTCAGATGCAAGATAAACGTATGTTGGAGCAAGTTCATAAGGTTGGCCTGCACGCTTCATGGGAACATCTAGACCAAAGGTGGCCATTTTATCTGCTGAATAGCTTGAAACAATCAAAGGGGTCCAAATTGGACCAGGGGCAACTGCGTTTACACGTATACCTTTTTTGATAAGAGAATTTGATAGTGAGCGTGTGAAAGTTACAACGGCTCCTTTTGTAGAGGCATAATCAATTAAATCTTCTGGACCTTTATATGCAGTTACAGATGCAGTATTAATAATAGCTGAGCCTGATCTTAAATGAGGAAGGGCAGCTTGTACAAGATAAAACATGGGAAAAATATTAACTTTATAAGTAAGTTCTAGCTCATATTGTGATATGCATTCTATTCCATTATCATGAGGCCATTGAACACCTGCATTGTTAATTAATATATCCAGTTTACCAAAGTGCTTTATGGTTCTATCTATAATTTTATGGCAAAACTCTTTTGAGGATATATCACCTTCTATTAATAAACATCTTGCACCATATTTTTCAACATAGTCTTTAGTGTATTTAGCATCATCTTCTTCATATAAGTAAGAAATGGCTAGGTCTGCCCCCTCTTTAGCAAAAGCTACAGCAACAGCACGACCTATACCACTGTCTCCACCAGTTATAAGGGCTACTTTTCCTCTTAATTTATCACTACCTTTATAATTAGGGTTATCAAAGATAGGAAGAGGGCGCATTATGGATTCTATTCCTGGTTGAATCATTTGATGTTGAGCAGGAAATTGTGGCTCGTAATAAGTACATTTAAAATCCCTATAATTATTCTCCAATACAGACATCTCCAAAATTAGTTCTTTTAATTAACTATTTTATGAAAACTATTAAGAAAAGGTTTGTTTATTTCAAATTATTTATAATATTGCATAAAAATATTTAACTTTATGAATACTAAATGGAGTTGGAGGCAATAATTTCTTATAGGGAGTTGATTATAATGAAAAAAGGAAGCAAAAAAATAATATTAGGTATACTAGCATTAACAAGTATTTTCTTAATTAGTTATATGGCTACTGATATATATGTAAAAAGCAAAAACAAAGGGGAAGATACTAATGAAGCATCTACAAATGCCAATTCAAGTAATAAGTATCTAAATGATAATGTTAAAGTAGTATTACAGAAAAATGGTAGTAGAGAGGCTGAAAAGACCTTAGATGAAGTTATTGATGAATACGGATTAGAAGGAAGCATTACTCAAGATGAGTTAACAGATGTTTTAAGTCAATATGGATATACTTTTGATGTAAGTACATCGGATACAGTATACTATAACAAGGACTTAAAGTCTGAGCTAGAGCCTAATAAATATTATATTGGAGAATATGAAGGATACTTAGCAATTTATAAGTCTAATGATAAGGGTGAATTAGAGATTGAAGATGAAAAATCTGATGTCTATAGAAATGGAGCAAAATTCACTGATTTAAAACCATTAGACCAAGAAGCTATTAAAAAGTATCAATATGTATATGACACAAAAGAAGACGCAAAATTAGATTTGACAGGCATAAGTTAACAATAGCTTAATACTTCTTTATATATAGTGAAACTATTACAAATAAAGGTGTGAATTGAATGATTCACACCTTTATTATGTTTTTAAGTCCTTGAAAGATTATAGCTTAAATGATAAAGTATTAGGGGAACATACTTTCACTATGATTTCGGAGGAATAAATAATGTACGAGTATATAAAAGGTAAGTATATAGGTATAAATAAAGATTATGTAGTAGTTGAAAACAATGGAATTGGATATAAAATATTTACTTCAGGAGCTACTATGGCGGAGTTGCCAAAATCAGGTGAAGAAGTAATGCTTTATGTAGAGCAAATAGTTAGAGAAGATTTTATAGGTCTTTATGGATTTATAGGTAAAGAAGAATTACAGATGTTTAAGTTATTACTAAGTATAAATGGGGTTGGGGCTAAGGCAGCTCTTTCTTTATTATCAATAAGTAGAGTAACTAACTTAAAGTATGCAATAATGATGGGTGATGAAAAACATATATGTAGAGCACCTGGAATAGGTAAAAAGACAGCAGGAAGAATCATATTGGAACTTCAAGATAAGCTTAAGAAGGAAGATATGGTTATTGATAAAGATCAAATTGATATGGATAATGACTTTAATGAAGATAATAACTATGCATCAACTTTAAGCGAAGTAATGGGAGCTTTATTAGCTCTTGGATACAGCGAAAAAGAAGCTGAGTTAGCATTAAAGAAGGCTAATAAGAATGATACGGTAGAAAATGTTATTAAGGAATGTTTAAAAGTATTAATGGGATAGGGGGATGAAATATGGAAAGAATAATTACTCCTGCCGAGTTAGAGGAAGATTCAAAGGGAGAATTAAGTCTTAGACCTCAAAAAATAAGTGAATATATTGGTCAAGATAAGGTTAAAGAGAGACTAGATATATTTATAAAAGCAGCTCAAAAAAGAGGGGAAGCTTTAGACCATGTTCTTTTATATGGACCTCCAGGACTAGGTAAAACTACTTTGGCTAATATTATTGCCAGGGAAATGGGGGGGGATTTAAAGATAACCTCAGGACCTGCAATTGAGAGAGCAGGGGACTTGGCAGCTATTTTAACATCTCTTAAAGATAATGATGTTTTATTTATTGATGAAATACATAGACTAAATAGAAGTGTAGAAGAAATACTTTATCCAGCAATGGAAGACTACGCACTTGACATAGTTATAGGTAAGGGAGCAGCAGCAAAATCTATAAGATTGGATTTGCCACAGTTCACCTTAATTGGAGCAACTACAAGAATAGGAATGCTTACATCTCCACTTAGAGATAGATTTGGTGTATTATGTTCTATGGAATATTATACAGTGGAACAATTAAAGGAGATAGTAATTAGAAGTGCTTTAGTTTTTGGATGTAACATAACAGAAGAAGGGGCTATAGAAATAGCGAGAAGATCTAGAGGTACACCAAGAATAGCAAATAGGCTATTAAAGAGAGTTAGAGATTATTCAGAAGTATATTCAGATAACTTAATAAGCTTAAAAGAGGCTAGAGAAGCCTTAGGACTTTTAGAGGTAGACAATGAGGGCTTTGACAGAGTTGACAATAAAATTTTAGAGGCTATAATAGATAACTTTGGGGGAGGCCCTGTTGGGATTGAAACATTATCCTACTTTGTAGGCGAGGAACTTGGAACCCTTGAAGATGTTTATGAGCCATATCTTCTTCAAAGAGGTTTTATAGTTAGAACGCCTAGGGGGAGAGTTGCTACAGAAAAAGCATATAAGCACTTAGGAAGAGCAATGAATAAGAAAAATGTACATGAAGGACAAAAAAGTTTTTTCAATAGTTAGGAGAAGTGAAGGATATGAAGGTATCTGATTTTGATTTTTATCTTCCAGAGGAGTTAATTGCACAACATCCTCTAGAAAAGAGAGATACATCTAGATTAATGGTTTTAAACAAAGTAACTGGAGAGATAGAACATAAGAGATTTTATGATATTATTGACTATCTAAAAAAGGGAGATACTTTAGTACTAAATAATACTAGGGTTTTACCAGCTAGACTAATAGGAGAAAAGGAACATACAGGTGGTAAAATAGAGTTCTTACTTTTAAAAAGATTAGAGGGAGATAAGTGGGAATGCTTAGCTAAGCCTGGAAAAAGTGCAAGAGAAGGAAGAAGATTTACCTTTGGTGATGGTAAATTAAAGGCAGAAGTTGTTGAAGTTTTAGAAAATGGTAATAGAATAGTTCAGTTTTTCTATGAAGGAATATTTGAAGAGGTTTTAGATTCCTTAGGAGAAATGCCACTTCCACCATATATTCATGAAAGACTAGAAGATAAAGAAAGATATCAAACTGTATATTCTAAGGAAGAGGGATCAGCAGCAGCACCAACAGCTGGACTTCACTTTACAGAAGAATTATTACAAAAGATAAAAGATAAGGGTATAAATATTGCATATGTAACTTTACATGTTGGTTTAGGTACTTTTAGACCAGTAAAGGTTGAAGATATAGAAAGTCATGATATGCATTCTGAGTTTTATGTATTAGATGAAGAAAATGCACAAATAATAAATGATACAAAGAAGAGAGGAAATAGGGTAATATCTGTAGGAACAACATCTACAAGAACTATAGAAACTATTGCAGATGATAATGGATTAGTTAAAGCTCAAACTGGATGGACTAATATTTTTATTTATCCAGGATATAAGTTTAAAACTATAGATAACTTAATTACAAATTTCCACTTGCCAGAATCAACGCTTATTATGCTAGTATCAGCTTTAGCTGGAAAAGAGCATGTATTAAATGCTTATAATGAAGCAGTTAAAGAAAAGTATAGATTCTTCTCATTTGGAGATGCAATGTTTATAAAATAAGGAGTGAATTTTTTGTCAAAGAGATATACTTTACTAAAGAAGGATGGAAAAGCAAGAAGAGGTAGATTTGTTACACCTCATGGAACAATAGAAACACCAGTATTTATGAATGTTGGTACATTAGCTGCAATAAAGGGCGCTGTATCATCAATGGATTTAAAGGAAATAGGATGCCAAGTAGAGCTTTCAAATACATATCACCTTCATTTAAGACCTAGTGATAAGGTTGTATATAAAATGGGTGGATTACATGAATTTATGAATTGGGATAGACCAATACTTACAGATTCAGGTGGATTCCAAGTTTTCTCTTTATCAGGAATGAGAAAGATAAAGGAAGAAGGAGTTTACTTTAGTTCACATATAGATGGTAAGAAAATATTTATGGGACCTGAGGAATCAATGCAAATTCAAAGCAATCTAGCATCAACTATTGCAATGGCCTTTGATGAATGTATTCCAATACCTTCATCAAGAGAATATGTTGAAAAGTCAGTGGCAAGAACAACTAGATGGCTTGAAAGATGTAAGGCGGAAATGGATAGATTAAATTCACTTCCAGAAACAATTAATAAGGAACAAATGTTATTTGGTATAAACCAAGGAGCAACATTTAAGGATATAAGAATAGAGCATGCAAAAACTATTGCTAAGATGGATTTAGATGGATATGCTATAGGTGGTTTAGCAGTTGGAGAAACTCACGAAGAGATGTATGAAACTATAGATGCTGTTGTACCATACCTTCCAGAAGATAAACCAATATATTTAATGGGAGTAGGGACTCCTGCTAATATATTAGAGGCTGTTGATAGAGGGGTAGACTTCTTTGACTGTGTACTTCCTGCTAGAAATGGTAGACATGGTCATGTATTCACTAAAGATGGTAAGATTAATTTAATGAATGCAAAGTTTGAATTAGATAAGAGACCTATAGATGAAGGTTGTCAATGTCCAGCATGTAAGAGTTATACTAGAGGATATATTAGACACTTATTTAAAGCTAAAGAAATGCTTGCCATGAGATTATGCGTTCTACATAATTTATATTTCTATAATAAGCTTATGGAAGATATAAGAGCAGCTATTGATGGTGGCTATTATAAAGAGTTTAAAGAACAAAAGCTAAAAGATTGGAACATTAAAGCATAATATTGACAAAGATAATAAAGAATTGTAAACTACTTTAAAAGGATGTTGAATTAACATTCATAAGGTTAGTTTTACAAAAGGGAAGGAAGGAAATAAAAGAATGGAGATAATAGCATCATTAGTACCTATGTTAATAGTATTTGTAGTATTTTATTTAGTACTACTATTACCAGAAAAGAAGAGAAAAAAGCAATATATGCAAATGTTAGATGACCTACAAGTTAATGATGAAATCATGACTAGAGGTGGAATAATAGGAAAAATAATTTCTCTTGATGGAGACAATATGGTTCTTGAATCAGGTCCAGATAGAGCAAGATTAAAAATGACTAAAAATGCAATAGCAAATAAAATATATAAAGAAGACTAGAATAGTACCCCTTGATACTTCATAAAATTTAGTATCAGGGGGTGTTTTATATGGATGAAAATAGAAGTTTTGTAAAATCAGTTTTAAAGGGTTGGATTGGTGCAGTGCTATTAACATTTATGCTTATGTTAATATTATCTTTAGCTATGATTAAGTTTGAGCTAAATGATAATATATATAGCATTATTTTTACAGTAATAACAGTAGTTTCTCTTGTAATAGGAGCAGTGCTTGCAGCAAGAAACAATGGAGAAAAGGGATGGCTTACTGGTGGTATAGTAGGTTTACTTTTCTTTATATTTATATTTGTGTTTAGCTCTGTTATAAACGGAAGTTTTGCTTTTGATATAACACAAATATATAAGTTAATAGGCTGTTTTGGAGTTGGTACTATATCAGGAATACTAGGGATAAATCTGTAAAAAATCTTTTATATATATTACCAATATGCTATAATGTAAAAATACAATGTGAAATTCGAACCTAGTACTGAGGAGGATAAAAATGAAGACAAAGGGCAAAAGTTCAGCATTATTTATACTTTGTACTTTAGCTATAATCCTATTTGCTTTTGTAGGTTATAAAGGAGCTGAAGTTGCAGGGTGGAGAATTAAACCGTTTTCGGAAACTATAACAAAGGGACTTGACCTTCAAGGCGGTGTTTCTGTTGTTATGGAAATTCAAGACGAAGAAGTAAGCAAGGAAGACTTAGAGAAAACAAAAGAGCAATTATCTCTAAGAGTAAACAAAATAGGGGTAGCAGAAACAGTAGTTTCAACTGAAGGGGATAGAAGAATAAGAATTGATATTCCAGCACAAGTTGATTCAGGGGAAATAGTAGAAAGCTTAGGGAAAACTGGTGAGTTAACTTTTAAATCTCCAAAAGGGGATGTTATCTTAACAGGACAAGACGTAAGTAAGGCTACAGCAACATCAGATGAAAATGGGTTGCCACAAGTTGCACTAGAACTAAATGAGAATGGAACTAAAAAGTTTGCTGATGCAACTAAAGAGTACTTAGGTCAATCAATTTCAGTTAATATGGATGATGAAGTTTTAACAAATCCAACAGTAAATAGCGTAATAACAAATGGTTCTGCGGTAATTACAGGAAGCAAAAGCGCAGATGATGCAAAGAGACTTGCAGGATTAATTAATGCAGGGGCTTTACCTGTTACTGTAAAAGCAGCTTCAGTAAAAACTGTAGGAGCACAACTTGGAGAAGAGGCACTTCCAAATGCTTTAAAAGCAGCTTTAATTGGTATAGGACTAATTTTTGTATTTATGATTATTTATTATAGAGTACCAGGAGCTATAGCTTGTTTAGCACTAACATTATTTATTGCATTAATATTATTCTTATTTGGTGAAATAGGTGTTACCTTAACTTTACCAGGAATTGCAGGAGTTCTATTAACAATAGGTATGGCTGTAGATGCTAATGTGCTAATCTTTGAAAGAATAAGAGAAGAGCTTAAAAAAGGTGTGTCAATTAGAAGTGCTGTAGAAAAGGGATTTGAAAATGCAACATCATCAATAATGGATTCCAATATTACAACTATAATAGCAGCTTTAGTACTTTACTTCCTAGGATCAGGAACAGTAAAAGGTTTTGCTATAACTTTACTTGTAGGTATAGTAGTAAGTTTATTTACAGCATTGATTGTTACTAAATTCTTTATGAATAAGGCTGTAGAAATGGGATTACTAACAAAACTATCTCAGTTCAGAGTGAAGAGGGGGTAGAGAGTCATGCTTAAAGTTGTAGAAAAAAAGAAGATATGGTTTAGTATTTCAGCTATTATAATAGCAATTGGGTTAATTGCTATGTTTGCTAAAGGTTTAAACTTCGGAATAGATTTTGAAGGTGGAACTAATATAATTTTAAAGTTTGATGAAGAGTACAATAAAGAGGAAGTAGATTCTATAGTTAAAGGATTTGCATCTGATGCAGTAACAAATACTGCAGAAAATAATGAGTATGAAATTAAATCAAAGAATTTTGAGAGCAAAGAGGTTTCTAAGTTAGTAGAAGAATTAAAGAAAAAATACAAGATGCCAGAAAATGCTATTGTATCTCAAGAGGAGATTGGAGCTTCTGTAGGTAAAGAATTAAGAGTTAATTCTTTAAAGGCGTTAGCTATAGCGTTTGTAGCTATGCTTATATATATAGCAGTAAGGTTTGAATTTAAGTTTGGTGTTATTGCACTAATAGCCTTAGCACATGACTTATTAATAACTATAAGTGTATTTGCAGTGTTTGGTATTTCTATTAATTCACCATTTATAGCTGCAGTATTAACAATAGTAGGTTATTCTATAAATGCAACAATAGTAATTTTTGATAGAATAAGAGAAAACCTAAAACTATCAGGAAGAACTTCTGCAGCAGAAGTTGCTAACAAAAGTGTAACTCAAACTATGGCAAGGTCAATAAATACTACATTAACTACTTTATTTACTATAGTAGCTGTGTATATATTTGTACCTACTGTAAGAGGATTCTCTTTCCCAATAATAATTGGTATAGTTTCAGGATTATTCTCATCAGTATTTATAGCACCTTCTTTATGGGTACTTGTTACAGAAAAAAAGAAAAAATCTAAATAATAATAATAAAAGTTTTCAGCCTAAACTAGGTTGAAAACTTTTTTTATTCTTTAGTAAATTATAACTTCAATTAAATTGTGGATAACTTCAACAATTTAGCGATACATTAGTTCATTTCTTCCTAAAGAATAAAAAATAAAATTATATGCGCCTGGTCTTTTGCTCACATGCGTTTCCAAAAGCCAGAGTGCGCTGAAAAAAAATCGACGATTCGGCAAGCTCGTCTTGACGATTTTTTTACTATCTAAGAAAGTATAAAATTTTAATTAGATATAAATCAAAGGGGGATTACAATTTCATATTAAAAAAATCCACTCCATCTTTTTCATAGAATATGATTTATATTTAATTAAATAATAATAAAAACGCATACTATATGTAGAATAAAAAAAATAAAAAGCACAATTTGTAGTGTGTATGTAAATACTTTAAAAAATGGTTTGATATTATGACTGTTTTCATCTATAATATAGTTGTTTTCTTATTTTATGGAGGAGTAAGTCATGCGTAAATTTTGGGAGAGTATTTATTGTCCAAATTATATAACTGGATATAATCCCTTTTTACTTAGACATATGAATAAAGCGATTGAAAAGTTAGTTTACGCTGTAAATAATAGAAAAAAGATTGTTATTTATGGTGTGTCTTCAGTAGATGGAATATGTTCTATTGCATCCTTAAGTTTAATTTTAATGTATTTAAATGCGGATGTTGAATATCTTATATATGAAGAGGAAGATGCTAAAAAATCTATAGATTGCAATAATATAAAAAATGATATTGATTTTTTAGGAGCTGATTTACTTATAACACTTGGAGTTGATTTAAAGTCGGAGAGTGAGGTAAAGCTTTGCAATGAGCTTGATATAGATCTAATTGTTTTAGAAAATAAAAAGACAGTTAGGGAAAGAAGCTATGTCTATATAAATCCGAACCAAAAGGGGTGTCAGTACAGGTATAAGAACCTGTCTTTAAGTGCGTTAACTTTTAAGCTAATGCAAGCTATTGCAATCTACTATAATCTAAAGAGTATTAACAAATATTTAGATTTGATTTTAATAGGTGCACATTGGGCAAAGGTTCCCCTTAAAGGTGAAAATGGAGTTATAATAAAAGAGGGCAAAAAGTTTTTAATTAATACTAATAACTATGGTTTAAGGGCTGTTATGGAGTTAAATAATATAGTAGAGTTGGATGATAATAGCATCGTTAAGATCATAGAACTTATTACTCCAACAGGAAGCACTGTAGGAATGGTTAATAATGCACGTATTATACTTGAATTATTAATAACAAATGATAAGGATAGAGCTGAACAAATTTCTAAATACTTATATAACTTAAAAAAGCCTGAAGAGTAGTAAATAATTTACGCTTTGATAAAGTAGAATAGGCGATTTTTATATAAATAATATTTTTGGAGGAAGCAGTATGAATTTAAAAGATAGTATTAGAGTGGTAGAGGGTTTTCCAAAAGAAGGTATAAGCTTTAAAGATATCACTACTTTAATTGGTGATGGAGAAGCTTTAAAGTGCTCAATTGATAAAATTGTAGAACACTTAAAGGATAAAAACGTTGATTTAATAGTAGGACCAGAAGCTAGAGGATTCATATTTGGTGTTCCAGTAGCTTATGCTCTAGGTGTTGGGTTTGTGCCTGTAAGAAAGCCAGGAAAACTACCATGTGAAACAGTATCTGTTGACTATGGTTTAGAATACGGTAATGATACTTTAGAAATTCATAAAGATGCAATAAAGAAAGGTCAAAGAGTTGCAATAGTAGATGATCTTCTAGCTACAGGAGGAACAATTGAAGCAGTTGCCAAGCTAGTAGAAACTGTTGGTGCTGAAGTAGTAGCTTTAGATTTTGCTATTGAACTTACAGGTCTAAATGGAAGAGATAAATTACAAGGATATGATGTAATGTCTCTAGTTGATTACGAGTTTTAATTTGTTGAAAAAGATAGGATAATAATATATAATAATATTTATTAAGAATGGCTGGTTAGTATAAACCAGCCATTGATTTTAGAAATAAATAGCTAGGGGAGAGTAAGCCTTATGATTGAGAGCTTAATAAAAAAGATTAATGACAATTGTATAAACGTTGATATAGATATAATAGAAAAAGCTTATAACTTTGCTAGTGAAGCTCATAAATCTCAAAAGAGAGAATCAGGTGAACCCTATATAATTCATCCTATTGATGTGGCAGAAATTCTTGCAGAGCTTGGTATGGATACAAATACTATTGCTGCAGGACTATTACATGATGTGTTAGAAGACACTGATTGTACTTATAAAGAGATGTCTGATATGTTTAATGAGGAAATTGCAAGTTTAGTAAATGGAGTAACTAAGCTTGGTAAAATAGAGTATAAAAGTAAACAGGAACAGCAAGCAGATAATGTTAGAAAAATGCTTTTAGCAATGGCTAAAGATATAAGGGTTATTATTATAAAGCTTGCAGATAGATTACATAATATGAGAACTCTAAAGTTCATGCCTAAAGAAAAGCAAAAGCTTAAAGCAAAGGAAACTTTAGATATATATGCACCTCTTGCCCATAGACTTGGTATGTCTAAGATTAAGTGGGAATTAGAGGACCTTTCTTTTAGATATTTACATGAAGAAGAATACTATGATTTAGTAAGACAAATTGCAGAAAAAAGAGTAGAGAGAGAAGCGTATATCTCTAGTATAATTGATGATTTATATAAGAATTTAGAGGAATCTGGAATAGATTCTGATATTGAAGGAAGACCAAAGCATTTTTATAGTATTTATAGAAAAATGGTTAATAAGAATAAGACTATAGAGCAAATTTTTGACTTAACAGCTATTAGAATTCTAGTGAATTCAGTAAAGGACTGTTATGGTGTTTTAGGTATAGTTCATACTATATATAAGCCAATACCAGGAAGATTTAAGGATTATATAGCTATGCCTAAGCCAAATATGTATCAATCTTTACATACAACTGTAATTGGACCACAAGGAAAAACATTTGAAATACAAATAAGAACTTTTGACATGCATAAAACTGCTGAATATGGTATTGCTGCTCACTGGAAGTACAAAGAAGGTGATGCAGGTGAAGATAAAGAAAAGGGCTTTGAGAAGAAGCTTGCTTGGCTTAGAGATATGCTTGAGTGGCAAAAGGAAACATCAGATGCTGAAGAGTTTATGGAAGGATTTAAAATAGATCTTTTCTCTGATGAAATATTTGTATTTACTCCTAAAGGGGTAGTTATAAATTTAGCAAGTGGGTCTACACCAATAGATTTTGCTTATAGAATACATACGGATGTTGGAAATAGATGCATAGGTGCAAAAGTTAATGGAAAAATTGTTCCTTTAGATTATAAGCTAAAGACTGGAGAGATAGTTGAAATAATCACTTCTCAATCAGCTAAGGGTCCTAATATGGATTGGCTTAATATAGCAAAGAGTAATCAAGCTAAAAGTAAGATAAAGTCTTGGCTTAAAAAAGCTAAAAAGGATGAAAATATAAATAAGGGTAAAGAACTTCTTGAAAAAGAATTAAGAAAGCAAGGAGTTATATTATCAGAAATCACTAAAGGTGATTCATATGAAAGACTTGCAAAAAGATATAATCTACATAACTCTGATGATATTTATGCTGCAGTTGGAGTAGGAAGTATATCAGCTTCTGCCTTTGTATCTAGATTAAAAGAAGAAAATCTAGGTGATAAGGTTAAGCAATCTGACGAAGAAATAGCTAAAAATATTGAGGAGCACATTGCAAAAAGTGATAGGGTTAATAAGAAGGAAGGTAATTATGGAATTACAGTAAAAGGTGAAAGTAATCTTATGATCAGGTTTGCAAGATGTTGTAATCCTGTACCAGGTGATGAAATACAAGGATATATTACAAAGGGTAGAGGGGTATCTGTACATAGAACTGATTGTAGTAACTTAAAATCTTTAATAGCCTATGACCCTAATAAAGTTGTAGATGTAAGTTGGGGAATGTCAAAGGGTGCTTCATATGTTGCAGAGGTTAGAGTTAAATCTGATGATAGAATGGGAGTATTATCTGATATTATGAAGGTAATAACAGATTCAGGATTACATTTAAATGCTTTAAATGCTAATTCTGCTAAAGGAAATGAAGCTTTAATTAATATAAAGGTAAAAATAGATTCTATAGAACAACTTAGGGAACTTATGAAAAAGATAAGAAGACTTAAAGGAGTTACAGATGTATTTAGAGTTAATAGTTAGGAGAGCTATATAATGAGAGCTGTTGTACAAAGAGTTAAAAAGTCAAGAGTTATTGTTGAAGGTAGATTAGTTGGAGAAATAAATAAAGGCTTTAATGTCCTTTTAGGAATTTCTAAAGATGATACAATAGAAGACTTGAAATATATAAAAGATAAAATTATTAACTTAAGAGTGTTTGAAGATGAAAATGATAAAATGAACCTTTCTCTTTTAGATATAAAGGGGGATATTCTTGCAATTTCTCAATTTACTCTTTATGGTGATTGTAGAAAAGGTAGAAGACCTAATTTTATGAATGCTATGGGTGGAGATGAGGCAAAAGCACTATATGAAGAATTCGTGAAAATGCTAAAAGAATCTGGCTTAAAGGTAGAAACGGGAGAGTTTGGCGCTCATATGAATGTTGAAATTGAAAATGATGGGCCAGTGACAATTCTATTAGATAGCAAAAAAGAGTTTTAATTCTTTAGGAAATTATAGTAATTACTAAATTGTGAGTAACTTCAACAATTTAATAATATATGAGTTTATTTATTCCTAAAGAATAAAAATAAAATTATATGCGCCTGGTCTTTTGCTCACATGCGTTCACAAAAGCCAGAATGCGCTGAAAAAATCGACGAGACGATTTTTTAAAGGGAGGAATTTATAGTGATAATAAAAGCAATACCAGCTGGAATATATGATGCAAATTGTTATATAGTAATGGATGAAAAAACAAAGGATGCAGTAGTGTTAGACCCAGGTGGAGATGGAGAAATGCTAGAAAGAGCTATAAAAGATATGGGAGCTAATGTTAAGAGTATTCTTTTAACTCATGGGCATATGGATCATGTGGGTGGTGTAGAGTATTTATCAGATAAACTAAATGTTCCATTCTATATATCAAAAATAGATGAAGAATACATGGAGAAAGACAATTATGTATTTGGATCAATTAGAAATGCTAACGGATATTTAGAGGATGGCAATGAGTTATCTTTTGGAAGCTTAAATATAAAAGTAATAGCTACTCCAGGTCATACAAAGGGTGGCTTATGCTTCTTAATAGAGGATAAACTATTTACAGGGGATACCTTGTTCCAAGGATCTATAGGAAGAACTGACTTTATAGGAGGAAGTTTTCCAGAGATTATAAATAGTATAAAGACTAAATTATTACCTCTTGGTGATGAAATAGAAGTATATCCAGGTCATGGACCTAAGTCATCTATAGGATATGAAAAAGGATACAATATGTATTTAAATGACTATGATAGTTTAATATAGGAGAAAAAATGGATATAAATATTAAATTAAACGATCTAAAATATAGATATGATGTTTATCAAATGTTTAATATATATTTCCCTCTAGACAAAATTAACTTTTCAGAGCTAGAGGGAGATTATCATGTTGAAATAACTGATGATAAGGTTAGTTTTTCTTATAATGATATAAATAGAGAAGAATATAAAAATGATAATGAATATTATAAGGAAACCATAAAGAAAGTAATATTTAAAGCTTTAAGAGATATTACTGGAGATGAATATCCTTGGGGAACCTTAGTTGGTATTAGACCATCTAAGATTGCTCTTAAACATTTAAGAGAAGGAAAAAGTGAAGAAGAGGTAAAAGAAATATTCTTTGAAAAGCATATAACTTCAGAAGAGAAAGCACAACTTTGTATAGATGTAGCTGAATTTGAGGATAAGTATGTAAATAAAGATCCTAAGAATATTGCTATTTATGTTGGAATGGCCTTTTGTCCTACAAGATGTCTTTACTGTTCCTTTGCAGCTAATCCAATCGGTGGAAATAAAAAATTAGTTAATCCATACCTAGAGGCACTTACATATGAAATTGAAGAAATTAAGAAATATGTAGATGAAAAAGGATTAAGAATTGAATCTGTTTATTTTGGGGGAGGCACTCCAACAGCTGTAAATGATGAGGAATTTGAAAACTTAATGAATAAAATATATAATTCATTTGTAGAAAATAGAGAATTAAAAGAATTTACAGTAGAGTGTGGAAGACCAGATTCTATTACATTAAACAAGCTTCAAACAATGAAGAAGTATGATGTAACAAGAATTAGTATCAATCCTCAGACTATGAATGATGAAACCCTAAAGTTAATAGGTAGGGGACATACTTCACAAGATGTAATAGATAAGTTCAAAATGGCTAGAGAGCTTGGCTTTGAAGATATAAATATGGATATGATAATAGGACTACCAGGGGAGGGCCTTCAGGAGGCTAAGATTACAGCTAGAGAAATTAAAAAGCTTTCACCTGATAGCTTAACTATACATGGACTATCTCTTAAAAGAGGTTCTATAATGTATGAGAACTTTATTCTAAAAAAAGGCTTAGGTTTAAAAAGTCAAGAAGAGATAATGAAGATGTACGAAGAGAGTAAAAATCTTGCCAAGGAATTAGAATTAACCCCATATTATATGTATAGACAAAAAAATATGGTTGGAAATATGGAGAATTTGGGTTATTCTAAGAAGGGAAAAGAGTGTATCTATAACATTCAAATGATAGAGGATAAGCAAACAATTATAGCCTTAGGAGCAGATGCTGTTACTAAAGTTGTTTTCTTAGAGAATGATAGAATAGAGAGATTTGGTAATGTTAAGGATATTAAGGAATATGTAAATAGAATAAAAGAAATGGTAGATGGTAAGATTGCTTTACTAGATACTTTGTATAAATAAGGAGGATTAATATGGCAGAAATGCAAGCACCTAAGGGTACTAAAGATATGTTGCCTCAAGATGCATATAAGTGGCACTATGTAGAAAATACATTTAAAGATACAGCAAAAAACTTTGGCTTAAAAGAGATAAGAACTCCTATTTTTGAACATACAGAGCTTTTCTTAAGAGGAGTTGGAGATACAACTGATATAGTACAAAAGGAAATGTATACTTTTGAAGATAAAGGAAAGAGAAGTGTTACATTAAAACCAGAAGGTACAGCACCTATAGTAAGAGCTTTTATAGAAAATAGACTATTTAATGAAGCTCAACCTACTAAGCTATACTATGTAATTCCTTGTTTTAGATATGAAAATGTTCAAAAGGGAAGACTTAGACAATTCCACCAATGTGGTGTTGAAGTATTTGGTTCTAAGGAACCATCAATGGATGCAGAAGTTATAGCTTTTGCTATGGAAGTTTTAAAGAATCTTGGATTAAAAGGATTAAAGCTTAATATAAACAATTTAGGTTGTCCAAAATGTAGACCTAATTACAATGAAGCTTTAAAGAACTTCTTAAAGGAAAACTATGATAATTTATGCCCTACATGTAAGGAAAGATTTGAAAAGAATCCTATGAGAATTCTAGATTGTAAGGAAAAGAAATGTAAGGAAATTACTAAGAGTGCACCTATAATATTAGATTTTATGTGCGAAGAATGTGATACTCACTTTACTAAGGTAAAAGAGTATTTAGATTTATTAGGAATTCCATACGCAGTTGATCCAGGAATAGTTAGAGGATTAGATTATTACACTAAGACTATCTTTGAAATCTTAAATGATGACTTCACAGCTATAGGTGGAGGAAGATATGATAATATGATAGAAGAACTTGGTGGTCCTAGCATGCCAGCAGTTGGATTTGCAATTGGTATTGAAAGATTGATAATGGCTCTTGACAAGGAAGGTATAGAAATTCCAAGTAATGAGAGTTATGCTTTATATATAGGATCAAGAGGTGATGAAGCATATAAAGCTGGATTTAAGCTTGCTAATGATTTAAGAAGCAAAGGTGTAGCTGTTGAAATAAATCATATGGGTAGAAGTGTTAAAGCAGAAATGAAATATGCTAATAAGGTTGGTGCTAAGTTTACTACAATCTTAGGTGATGATGAATTAGCTAATAATGTAATAAAGCTTAAGAGAATGAGTGATGGTGAAATATTTGAAGTATCACTTGAAAATATAGATGAAATTGCAAACACACTTAAGTAAGAAAGGAATGACTTTAAAATGGGTGAATCTTTAGGCGGATTAAAGAGAACTATGTACTGTGGTGAACCTAGAGAAGAACATATAGGTAAGAAGATTACTCTTATGGGATGGGTTCAAAGAAATAGAAAGCTTGGAGGTCTTGAATTTATAGACTTAAGAGATAGAAGTGGAATAATGCAAGTTGTTTTTGGTGAAGAAATAAATGCTGAAGCTTTTGAAAAAGCTAAGGGTGTTAAGCCAGAATACTGCATAGCTGTAACAGGAGAAGTTGTTAAGAGACAATCTCCTAATGAAAACATGCCAACAGGTATGGTTGAATTAATGTGTGAAGAAATAAAGGTTCTTTCAGAATCTGAAACTCCACCAATATATATAAAAGAAGGATTAGATGCATCTGAACAAATTAGATTAAAGTATAGATACTTAGATTTAAGAAGACCAGATATGCAAAACATCTTTATGATAAGAAATAGAGCTACTAAGGCAGTAAGAGATTTCTTAGATAACAACGGATTCTTAGATGTAGAAACTCCAATGCTAACTAAGTCAACTCCAGAAGGAGCAAGAGACTACTTAGTACCATCTAGAAACTATCCAGGTATGTTCTATGCATTACCTCAATCACCACAAATATTTAAGCAATTATTAATGGTTTCTGGATTTGATAGATACTATCAAATAGTTAAGTGCTTCAGAGATGAAGATTTAAGAGCAAACAGACAACCAGAATTTACTCAAATAGATATGGAATTAAGCTTCGTTGAGCAAGATGATGTTATGGAATTAAATGAAAGACTTGTAGCTCATGTATTCAAAGAAGTTTTAGGTCATGAAGTTAAGCTTCCAATAGCTAGAATGACATTTAAAGATGCTATGGAAAAGTACGGTTCTGATAAGCCAGACTTAAGATTCGGTATGGAAATTACTGATTTAACAGAGGTTGTTAAGGATGTAGACTTTAAAGTATTCCAAAGCGCTATAGAAATTGGCGGTTCAGTTAGAGCTCTTTGCCTAAAGGGTGGAGCATCTATGGGAAGAAAAGATGTTGATAGATTAGGTGAATTTGTTAAGACTTATAAAGCTAAGGGATTAGCATATATTCAACTTAAGGAAGAAGGAATTAAATCTCCTATAGCTAAGTTCTTAAAGGAAGAAGAAATGAATGCTATCATTGAAAAGATGGGAGCAGAAACAGGAGATATAATTTTAATAGTTGCAGATAAAAACTCAGTAGTATTCCAAAGTCTTGGAGCATTAAGATTAGAACTTGCTAAGAAGTATGATTTAATTAAGGATAAGAATGAATTTAACTTCTGCTGGATTACTGAATTCCCATTATTTGAGTATGATGAAGAAGAAAATAGATATACAGCTTGTCACCATCCATTTACAGCACCAATGGATGAAGATTTAGATATGATAGAAACTAATCCAGGTGCAGTAAGATCTAAGGCATATGACTTAGTATTAAATGGTGAAGAATTAGGTGGAGGTTCTATAAGAATTCATAATATGGAACTTCAACAAAGAATGTTTAAAGCTTTAGGCTTTACAGAAGAATCTGCTTGGGAAAGATTTGGATTCTTATTAGAAGCATTTAAGTTTGGTCCACCACCACATGGAGGATTAGCATTTGGTCTTGATAGAATGATAATGTTCTTAGCTGGAACAGATAATATTAAAGATGTTATTGCATTCCCTAAGAATCAAAATGCTTACTGCTACTTAAGTGAAGCACCAAATATAGCAGATGAAAAACAATTAGAAGAATTAGGTATTGCTATAATAGCTAAAAATGAAGAAGAATAATATTTTGTTTTAATTAAAAGAACTTTGCGAAAGCAAAGTTCTTTTTTTACGTCTAGGAAAATATGTAAAACACGTACATTCTCAAGATAAAATGTTATTAATTTCGAAACATGTTTTTAAAGTATATAAATTAATGAATATATAGAAAAAAGTTATTATAATAATTTTAAATAGTGTAGACAAATTAAGTTAATTGTATAGCTAATTTGTAAGATATTCGAAGATAAGAAGTAATTCACCGAAAAATGTGTTGAATTCTTCTGAAATACTTTTAAAGCTATCATAACTTCCAATTGGAACAGATAAGGTAGAGGCTTTAGCTAATTTAGAATTTTTATTAGCTGTAAAGGAAATAATTTTAAATCCATGATTATTAGCTTCTTCAACTAGTTCTACTAGTCTAGAGGTTTTTCCAGAACGTGATATAGCTATTATTAATAGGTTATCCTTATTTTCTGGGGAAAGTAGTTGAAGATGTAGTGTATGTGCACAGCTGTATCCTTTTAGAAATAAAGCTTCACTAATAAAATTAGATATTATATCTGAAAAACCCATGCCAGTTATAACAATTTGTTTATTCTTATATTCAGAAAGAATTGAATTAAATTCTTTCTTATAAGGTTTTACAGTATTATAAAGTTTTGAATATGCATTTTCATTATTATTTTCACTTTTATTATAAGTGTAGGATATGTAATGAATCATATCAGAATAACCTTCAAAACCTAGTTTTTTTACTAATTTATATACCATAGATGTTGAGGTATAGTTATCTGATGCAAGTTTTCTTATACCTATAGATTTTATTTCATCAATATTATCATAAAGATACTGAAGTAACTTTCTTTCTAATGTATCTAGATTGTGTTTATGAGATAAAAGTTCAATATTCATTAAATCACCTCTAAGGTATTATACAATAAGCTAATTAATAATTAAAATATAAAATTAACAAAGGAGAATGTACTATGAGCAACAAATTCACTCAAGACCCATGGGCAAGAACAAAAACTCGTAATGGACTAAATGGAGATGAAGTTATATCAGCTCTACAAAAGTCTATTAGAAGAGGACTAGTTGAGGAGGCATGTAAGTTTGCATATGAAATGTATATTACATCACCTCAAATGGAAGACAAGCTATGGAGAAGACTATTAACAATAACTGTTGAAGATATTGGTATGGGAGATCCTAATGCAGCTATATTAGTAAATAATCTTAACCAAATGAGATTACAATTTGATTATGCAGATGGAGATAGACCAATATACTTTATTCATGCTATAAGATATCTTTGTGCATGTGAAAAGGATAGATCAAGCGATCTTCTTAAGAACATTGTAATAAAAGGATTTGCTATGGGTGAGGTTCCAGAAATACCTGACTATGCATTAGATAAGCATACAGTAAGAGGAGCTGAAATGGGAAGAGACTCATTCCATTTCTTAAATGAAGCAAGTAAGGTTATACCTCAAATGGAAGTAGACAATGACTATAAAGAACGTTATGGAAAAATCTTAGAAACATATAAGCCAGAAGAGGCAGTTGAATCAGCATTTAAATTCAATGGATGGCAATACTAAAATAGCATGGTAGGAGGAAGTGGGCTATGGAAGGAAATAAGTTTTTAGATAAATTAGATAGGGTTTTATCACCAATAGGAAGTAAGTTAGGAAATCAAAGACATTTAAAGGCAATATCTGCTGGTATGATGATGCCTTTAGCATTAATTGTTGTGGGAGCATTATTCTTAGTTATTGCAAACCCACCTATAAATCCAGATTTAGTTAATGCAGATACTGCAAATTTCTTTGTTAAGGGATTATTATCTTGGAAAGAATTCGCTGTTGAAAATTATGCTATGTTAACAGCACCATTTAATATGACAATGGGTATGTTTGGACTTATGAGTGCATTCTCAATTGCATACTCATTAGCTAATGAATATAAAATGAAAGCTTCTATTTCAGGATTAATCTCATTATCAGTATTTTTAATGATTTGTGCACCAGCTGTAGAAGGTGGAATTTCTACTCAATATTTAGGAGCAGATGGATTATTTGTAGCAATTATTATATCTGTACTATCTGTTGAAATATCAAGATTCCTAAAAGTTAAGGGTCTTGAGTTTAAGTTACCAGATTCAGTACCATCAGCTGTAACATCATTTATTAATTCAATATTACCTGTAGTAGCTAATATAGTAATTCTTTATGGATTAAATATTATATTAGTTTCAAGCTTAGATAAGAATTTACCAGATGCTATAATGGGAATTTTAACACCAGCTTTATCTGTAGTAGATAATTTATGGGGATTCATATTCTTAATAACTTTTTCTAACTTGTTATGGCTATTTGGAGTTAACGGAACTTCAATTATATTCCCTATAGTATTTTCATTAGGTATAGCTAACAGTGGATTAAATGCAGAATTAGTATCAGCAGGACAAGCACCAACAAACCTTATGAACTTACAAATGTTTAGAATAGCTATCATGGGTGGAGCAGGTAATACAATAGGATTAATTATTCTTATGATGAAGAGTAGATCAACTCATTTAAAGACATTAGGAAGATTATCAATAGTACCTGGAATGTGTGGAATAAATGAACCAGTAATATTTGGTGGACCAATCGTGTTTAATCCAATACTTGCAATTCCGTTTTTAATTACACCTATAGTATCAGTATCACTTACGTATTTTGTTCAAAGTATAGGATTAATTACACCAGGATACATAGTTGACCCATCATTTACTCCTTTCTTTGCGCAAGCTTATTTAAGCTCATTAGATTGGAGAAATGTAGTTTTCGTATTCTTATTAATACCAATATCAATGATAATATACTATCCATTCTTTAAGATATTTGAAAAGAAGCAACTTAAGGAAGAAGGAATTAATTAAAAATATAAAAAGATAAGTTGTTAACTTCGTATGTTTTTAAGAACTTAAGAACTTAAGAACTTAAGAAGTTATAGTAAAAATCAGGTGTTAAGTGGATTGTGCTGGAATGAATTCTAATTAGAAATAATTTGTTTTTAGATATACAATAACTTTTAGTAAAATATATAAAAGGAGCTATCGCTATTCTCTTCTGAATGCGATAGCTCCTTTTTTAATAACTTAAGTACGAAGGGAGTATATATTTATTTTTCTGTGACTTGGAGCTTGCGACGGAACGAGCAAAATAAATATCCCCCCCACCTTTTTTATTTTACAAGTACAAAAATATCTTTAAATGATTGACGTGTTTTTATAGGTTGAGGATTTTTTCTGTAGCCTAAAGCAATCATTAAAGTTACATAAAACTTATCTGTATCAAGTAAGTTTCTCTCTACTAAAATTTTATTTACAGCATCTAAATCAAATCCTCCAATAGGACATGAATCTATTTTTTCAAAAGCAGCAATTGTCATCATATTTGCACAAGCTATATATGTTTGCTTTGTTGAATAGTCAAGAAGCTGTTCTTCTGTTTTTAGTTTGCTCTCCTCAAAACTCTTCATTATTTCTTTATATTTTTCAGAAACTTCATCTGGCATGTGATGAACATCCTTTAAAATATAGTTTATGAAATCTGAATTATATCTAATTTGGTTAGGAGTTCTACTTAGAGCAATAACTAAATGGCTACAGGATGGGATTTGCTTTTGTCCACCCCAGGAGACAGAACCGAGTTCTTTTTTTAGATCTTCATTTTCTATAATTAAAAATTTCCATGGTTCAATTCCTATAGAGCTAGGAGAAAGACGTGCACTTTCTAATATAACATTAAGCTCATCTTCACCTATTTTCTTTGAAGGGTCAAATTCCTTACAAGCGTGTCTAAAATTTAATGCTTCTAATATTTCTTTGTTATCCATATAATAATCCTCCTATTATTGTTTCAAAAATATCTTAACTAATTCGTAATTGTTAATAGAAAATTATAGGATATAATGTAACAAAAGAGTAGTTCGGGGGGTAAATTATATGGAGGGGAAAAAATATATAAAGGTTCTGAAAAAAATGATGGTTACATTTATATGTATATTGGTAATTATTCTTTGTGGAGCCTTAGTAATAATAAATAATGTACAAGCAAAAGGTGAGAAGAGAATAGTTACAAAGGATACTCTTCCAGAAAAAGTTGATGCCATTATAGTCCTTGGGGCAGGGGTTAGAGAAGATGGTACCCCTTCAGATATTTTAACTGATAGGTTATCAACATCATTAGATATTTTAAATATGGGAGTAGAGGGAAAACTACTTCTTTCAGGGGATCATGGAAAAGAAGGATATAATGAAGTTGGAACTATGAAGGATTACATTTTAAAGAATTCAGATATAAAGGAGAAGGATATTTTTTTAGACCATGCAGGTTTTTCAACCTATGATAGTATTTATAGGGCTAAAGATATTTTTAAGGTTGAAAGTGCCATAATTATAACTAATGAATATCATCTACCTAGAGCTTTATACTTAGCAGAGAAGCTTGGCATAGATGCTTATGGATATACCTCAGATAAGAGAGAATACTACTATATGGATGCTTATAAGAAGAGGGAGAAGATTGCACAGTTAAAAGATTTTTTGTTTGTAAATGTATTGAAGCCTGAACCTAAATTTTTAGGAGATTCAATTCCAGTTAATACAAGTGATGGAAGAGATACAGAAGGATAAAAGAATAGTTTATAGAATATTAAAAGAAAAAAAGGTTTTGCAAAAAGCAAAATCTTTTTTCACGTTTAGGAAACTTGAATAACAAAGAATAGTCTTTTATGGAAGATTAATGCAAGATAAAGTATAATAAAAATCAGGAGCAAAACTTCTGATCTTTTATTTTTAAAAATATATAAATATAAGAACTTAAGAACTTAATAATAAATTATGGTATTTAGTATAAAGGTGAAGAGAAGTACATATGGGAGGAAACAATGATTAAGTTACGTCTTAAAGATATAAGTAAAGTTGTTAATAGATATGCAAAAGTTATTTCAAGTATTGTAAATATCGATGTTGAGATAGTTGATGAGAATTTAATTAGAATAGCTGGAACTGGATTATATAGTAATAAACTTAATGAGAGTATAGATAGGGTTGGATATGTTTATAAGCATGCATTAGCTACAGGAGAAATTCAAATAATTAATAATCCTGGAGAAAATGAATTATGTAAAAACTGTGAGCAATGCGGAAATTGTATAGAAGAGATGGAGATATGTGTTCCCATAAAATATAAAGATGAGACCTTTGGAATTATTGGATTAATTTGTAGTAGCTATGATCAAAAGAAGAGACTAGAAGGTAATTTAACTAATATGGTATCGTTCTTAGAGCAAATTGGGGAATTAATTGCAGCAAAAATAATTGAAGAGAATGAAGTTGAATTAAATCGTTTGAATCTAAATTTTTTAAAACAAATATTGGATTCTGTTGATAATGGTGTAATACCCATAAAGAGAGATGGCACAATACAAAATATTAATTACTGTGGATTAAAAGAATTAAAACTGAGTCCAAGTGTAATAGGTAAAAATATAGAAATTACCGAGGTAGAGGAGTATTATCACGGAAATAGAACTTTTAAAATAACAATTGAAGAAAAAGAATTTAATGTTGTTGGCAAGCTTATTCCCAATGTAGTTGGCATAGATGAATGTGATAAGATATTGATATTTAATAAGTTACATAAGTTACAAGAGGATGCCTTAAATATTTCTTTAGGGGATAATAAAACAAATACGAAGTCAATTTTAGGAGAATCAAAAGCAATAAAATCATTAAAAAATAAAGTTAAAAGAATAGCAGATTCAAAATCTACTGTATTAATAACTGGAGAAAGTGGAACAGGGAAAGAATTAGTAGCAAGAGCTATTCATTCAGAAAGCGATAGAAAAAATAAGCCATTTATAGCAATTAACTGTGGAGCAATTCCTGAAACTCTTCTTGAAAGTGAATTGTTTGGATATGTTAAAGGTGCTTTTTCAGGAGCTAGTTCTAGTGGAAGAATAGGTAAGTTTGAGTTAGCAAATAAAGGTGTAATATTTTTAGATGAGATAGGAGACATGCCTTTATATCTGCAAGTAAAATTATTGAGGGTATTGCAAGAAAGAGTGGTTGTTAGGATTGGGTCTAACCAATTACAACACTTGGATATAAGAGTTATAGCTGCAACTAATAAAAATCTAAAAGAACTTGTAAAGGAAGGAAAGTTCAGAGAGGATTTATATTATAGGCTTAATGTAATTCCTATAGAGGTACCTCCCCTTAGAGATAGGGAAGATGATATAGATATTCTTACAAAGGGATTATTAAATAAATATAATCAAATTTATAATAAATATGTTCATTCAATTGATAATGACGTAAGAAATATTATGCATAAATATAGTTGGCCAGGAAATATACGTGAATTAGAAAATGTTGTTGAATTTATGGTAAGTCTTTCTGATGAAAGTGGAATAGTAAAGAGAAGTATGCTACCTAAATCTTTTGTTGATGCATATCAAGAAGAAAAGGATAAAAATAAATTTAGTTTTTTAGAGAATAATGAAATAAGAACATTAAAGGATATTGAAAAGGAGTATATAACTAAGGTTTTAGAGGAATATGGTTACGATACAGAAGGAAAGAAAAAAGCAGCAAAACAATTAGGTATTGGACTAGCTACACTTTATAGAAAGCTAGATGATATGAAATGATTATCATTTTGAGAAAAAGTATAGATAATATTATCAAATTAGAAATATAGAATGTTTTAAGCGATTATCATTTTGAGAATTAATTCTCAAAATGATAATCGCTTGTTTTTTATATATAAATTTAATAAAGAAATAGCTTTTATAAAGGGCAAAATGAGATTAAAGTGTATTTTTCCAGTGAAAAAATAAAGAAAAAACTGGCATGAAATTTGCTTTAAGAATAAGCATAGGAGGGATGAAAATGATTGAGAATATTAAATGGAAAGAAAATACATTACCTAAGGTAAATAAGGATGATTTATTAGATTTTTTAAGTATTGAGGAAGTATCTAAAGCAAAAAACTTTCATAGTAGTTTTCCTCAATACTCAGAGACACCTTTAGTAAGTTTGGATAATTTAGCAGACTCTTTAGGACTAGGTGGAATATTTATTAAAGATGAATCTTACAGGTTTGGATTAAATGCATTTAAGGTATTAGGTGGATCCTTTGCCATGGCTAAATATCTAGCAGAAAAGTTAGGAAAGGATATTAGTGAATTACCTTATGAAAAAATGATTTCTAAAGAAGTGAGAGAAGCTCTAGGAGAAATTACTTTTGTAACAGCTACTGATGGAAATCATGGAAGAGGAGTTGCATGGACAGCTAATCAATTAAAACAAAAGTCTGTAGTGTACATGCCTAAAGGATCTTCTTTAATAAGATTAGAGAATATTAGAAAAGAGGGAGCAGAAGCGAGTATAACAGACATGAATTATGATGATGCTGTTAGATTAGCAGATAAATATGCTAAGGAGCATAATGGAGTAGTAATTCAAGATACTGCATGGGAAGGATATGAGGATATTCCAGCATGGATAATGCAAGGTTATGGAACAATGGGGCTTGAAGCTTATAATCAGCTTAAAGAATATAAGGTTGAAAGACCTACTCATATATTTATTCAGGCAGGTGTTGGTTCTTTAGCTGGTGGAATCCAAGGATTCTTTGCTTCTGTTTTTGGAGAAGATTGTCCTAAGACTGTAATAGTAGAAGCAAATAAGGCAGATTGTTTATACAAATCAGCAGTTGCAAATGATGGTGAACCAAGAGTTGTTGGTGGAGATATGCAAACTATTATGGCTGGACTAGCATGTGGTGAGCCTAACATAATTGGATGGGAAGTATTAAAAAGTTATTCAAAGGTATTTGTATCTTGTCCTGACTGGGTAGCAGCTAAGGGTATGAGAATACTAGGTAATCCTTTAAAAGAAGATAAGAAAGTAGTATCAGGAGAATCAGGTGCTGTTACAACAGGCTTAATATATGAAATTATGAAAAATGACGATTATAAAGAATTAAGAGAAAAATTAGAATTAAATGAGGATTCAAAGGTATTGCTTTTCAGTACAGAAGGGGATACAGATCCTGAGAAATATAGAGAAATTGTTTGGGAAGGAAATTATTAATATATAAGGAGATAAGGGTATGTTAAATGAAAAAAGAAAAGAAGAGTTAGTAAATTTATGTAGAGAAATGGTTCAAAATCAATCAATATCAGGAGAGGAAGGACAAGTAGTAGGAGTTATTAAGAAAGCTTTAAAAAACTTAGGATATGATGATGTTTATGTTGATGCATATGGTAATGTAATTGGCCATATTAAAGGAAGTAAGCCAGGTAAGAAACTTTTATTTGATGGGCATATTGATACAGTTCCAGTTCCTGATGATTCTAAATGGACATATTCACCTTTTGGAGCAGAAGTAGTTGATGGAAAGATTTATGGTAGAGGAACTTCTGATATGAAGGGACAAACTTCAGCTATGATTTCTGCTGCAGCTTATTTTGCAGAAGATGTTAAGAAAGACTTTGAAGGAGATATTTATGTAGCGGGTGTTGTTCATGAAGAATTATTTGAAGGTGTAGCATCAAGAAGCATTAGCTCATTTGTAAAACCTGATTATGTAATAATTGGTGAATCATCAGAAATGAACTTAAAAATAGGACAAAGAGGAAGAGCAGAAATTGTTATAGAAACTTTTGGAAAACCAGCTCACTCAGCTAATCCAGAAAAAGGTGTAAATGCAGTTTACAAGATGTCAAAGGTTATTGAAAAAATTCAAGGAGTAGAAACTCCTGTACATCCTGTACTTGGAAAGGGAATTTTAGTATTAACAGATATTAAGTCATCCCCATATCCAGGAGCTTCTGTTGTACCTGATTACTGTAAAGCAACTTTTGACAGAAGATTATTAGTGGGTGAAACTAAGGAATCTGTATTAGCTCCAATAGAAAAGATTTTAGAAGAGTTAAGAAAAGAAGATGCAGAGTTAAATGTTAAGGTTTCATATGCAAGAGGAAATGAAACTTGTTATACAGGTGAGGTAATAGAAGGAGAAAGATTCTTCCCAGCATGGTTATATGATGAGGAAGATGAATTCGTACAAGCAGCATATAAGGGATTAAAGAATGCTGGAATTAATCCTGAGATAACTCAATACTCTTTCTGTACTAATGGTTCTCACTATGCAGGAGAAAAAGGTATAAAGACAATAGGATTTGGACCATCTAAAGAAAATTTAGCTCATACTATTGATGAATATATAGAATTAGAACAATTATATACAGGAGCTGAAGGATATTATGAAATCTTAAAGTCTGTTTATAAAAAGTAATTTAAGAGGGTGATGGGTGTTGAAAGTTCTAATTAAGAATGGAATTATCGTTGATGGAACAGGAAAGAAACCATTTAAAGGTGATTTGTTAATTGAAGACAGTAGAATAAAAGAAATAGGGAAAGTTAGTGAAAATGCTGACAAGATAATAGATGCAAAAGGTAGAGTAGTATCTCCAGGTTTTATAGATACTCATAGTCATTCAGATTTAATGATTTTAGTAAATCCCTATAATGAAATAAAAATAAGACAAGGGATTACAACTGAGGTTTTAGGACAAGATGGTATATCAATGGCTCCATTACCTACTGAATTTATAAGTCCTTGGAGAAAAAATATAGCTGGTCTTGATGGAGATACAGACGAAATTGATTGGGAATATGAAACAACAGAAAATTATCTAAAGATGATGAAAGATAATGGAGTTGGACTTAATGAATGTTATTTAGTTCCTCATGGAAATGTAAGAATGGAAGCTATGGGGTTAGGCAATAGACCTGCTACAGATGAAGAAATCTCTAAGATGTGTGAAATAACAAGAAGAGAGATGGAATCAGGAGCCTTTGGACTGTCTACAGGTTTAATATATATTCCTTGCGCCTATGGAAGAACTAATGAACTTATAGAAATGTGCAAGGTAGTTGCTGAATATGATGGTGTCTTTGTTGTACATCAAAGAAGTGAGGCGGATACAATTGTAGATTCTATGAAGGAAGTTATAGAAATTGGTAAGAAGTCTGGAGTAAAGGTGCATTTTTCACACTTCAAGGTATGTGGAAAGAACAACTGGAAGTATATTGATGAAATGGAGAAATTACTAGAAGAGGCTGAAAAAGAAGGTATTAGGGTATCATTTGATCAATATCCATATGCTGCTGGTAGTACAATGCTTGGAGTAATTTTACCACCTTGGGCTCATGACGGAGGAACTGATGAGCTTATGAAGAGACTACAATCAAAAGAACTAAGGGATAAAATGATTTATGATATGGAACATGGCATACCAGGCTGGGATAACTTTGTAGATTTTGCAGGCATAGATCAAATTTTTGTAACAAGTGTAAAAACTGAAAAAAATAAAGATCTTATAGGTAAGAGCTTAGAGGAAATCGGAAAAATCAAAGGTAAAGATCCTTTAAATGCAACTTTTGACTTATTATACGAGGAAGAAAATGCTGTAGGAATGGTAGATTTCTATGGATTAGAAGAACATGTAATAAAATTCCTATGTAGAAAAGAACAAAATGTATGTACAGATGGTTTGTTATCAGGGAAACCACATCCTAGAGCATATGGATCATTCCCAAGAATATTAGGAAGGTATGTAAGAGAGAAAAATATTTTATCTGTAGAAGATGCTGTCTATAAAATGTCAAAGAAAGCAGCTGATGCATTTGGAATTAAAGAAAGAGGAGAATTAGCCAGGGGGAACTTTGCAGATATAGTAATCTTTGATTTAGATAAAGTATGTGATAAGGGAACTTATGTTGACCCAACTCAATATCCAGAAGGAATAGATTATGTAATCATAAATGGTGAAGTTGTAATAGAAGAAGGTGTATACAACAAAATTAAAGCTGGTATGGTGGTAACAAAATAAAGGTAGGTAGAGAGAGATGTTAATAGGTAATGGTAGATTGATAACCCATGATAAGGAGAATTCCTATTTAGAAGATGGATGTATATACATTGATGGAAACATTATTAAAGAAGTAGGAAAGACAAAGGATTTAAAGGATAAATATTTAAATGAAGAGTTTATCGATGCAAAAGGAAATGTAATAATGCCAGGAATTATCAATCCCCATCATCATATATATAGTGCTTTTGCTAGGGGGATGAATCTAAATAATCCCCCTGCAAAGGGATTTATAGATATATTAGAAAATTTATGGTGGAGATTAGATAAGGAGCTAACAATTGAAGATACAAGATATAGCGGATATACAACTTTAATAGATTGTATTAAGTATGGAGTTACTACAGTTTTTGATCATCATGCAAGTCCAATGCACTTAGAGGGAAGTGTATTTGAATTAGGAGATGTGGCAAAAGAGTTAGGTATAAGAGCTTGTTTGTGTTATGAAACTTCTGATAGAGATGGTGAAGAAATTTTAAATAAAGGTATAAAAGAAAATATAGATTTTATAAAACATGCAAACAACCAAGATGACGATATGATTAAAGGAATGTTTGGAATGCACGCATCCTTTACATTAAGTGATGAAAGCTTATATAAATGTGCGGAAGCAATGGAAGGCATAGACTCTGGATATCATATACATACCGCAGAAGGAATAGATGATGTATATGATTCATTAAGAAGAAGCGGAAAAAGAGTAGCTGAAAGATTAATGGATTTCGACATATTAGGAAACAAGACTCTAGCAGTTCATAGTATACATTTAAATCCTAGAGAGTTGGATTTAATAAAAGCTACTAAAACAAATATTGTTAATAATCCTGAATCTAATATGGGGAATGCTGTAGGATGTGCCCCTGTATTAAATATGATTGAAAGGGGAATTAATGTAGGTCTAGGTACAGATGGATATACTTCAGACATGTTTGAATCAATGAAGGTTGAAAATATAATTCAAAAACATAACTTGTGTGATTCTAATGTGGCTTGGGTGGAAACACCAAAAATGATTTTTGAGAACAATGCTAAGATTGCCAATAAATTCTTTAACAATACATTGGGAGTAATTGAAGAAGGAGCTTATGGTGATGTAATTATTGTTGAATATAACCCATTAACGCCAATGACTAAAGATAATTATAACAGCCATATAGTATTTGGTATGTGCGGGAAATCTGTATTAACAACAATTGTAAATGGAAAGGTTTTAATGAAGAATAGAGAATTAATGGAAATTGATGAGGAGAAAATATTCTCTAAATCAAGAGAATTATCAAAGAAACTATGGGATAGAATCTAAATTCGAAAAGAGGAATTGGGTATGAATAATGAGAGTATGAATGTGGCTCCTGTTGATGAAAAGTTACCTGTAGGTAAAAGCTTAGCATTAGCACTTCAACACGTATTAGCCATGTGTGCAGGTGCTGTAGCAGTACCAATAATAGTTGGTAATGCAGCGGGGCTTTCACAAAGTGAGATTGTTTTTTTAATAAATGCAGATTTACTAATTGCAGGAGTTGCTACCTTAATTCAAACCTTAGGACTTGGTTCTAAAATTGGAGCTAAGATACCAATGGTAGAAGGTACAAGCTTTGCAACTGTTAGTGCTATGGTTGCAATAGCAGATTCCTATAAAGGTGACTCTTTATCTGCTATGACTACAATATTTGGAGCAGTATTAATAGCAGGTATATTTACATTTTTTATGGCACCTGTTTTTGGAAAGCTATTAAGATTCTTTCCAAAGGTGGTAACAGGAACAGTGGTATCAATTATAGGATTATCCCTTATCCCTGTTGCTGTAAGATGGGCAGCGGGAAATGATGCTACATCTCCAAGTTTTGCAAGTGCAGAAAATATTATTATGGCACTTGTTACATTAATACTAATAATTTTAATGAATAAGTTCTTAAAAGGAATGTTAGGAAACCTATCAATTCTATTAGGTCTTGTATTAGGTACTGTAATCGCTTCCGTAATTGGAATGACTGATTTTACAATGTTTAAAGAAGCTGGATGGTTTAGTTTGAATTTACCATTTCACTTTGGTATTCCAAAGTTTGAAGCATCAGCAATTATATCTCTTATTTTAGTTGTATTAGTAATAATGACAGAAGCTACAGGAAATATAATTGCAATTCATGAGATGGTGGGTAAAGATTTAGATGACAAAAACTTAGCAAGAGGTTTAAGGACTGATGGATTAGCAACAATGTTGGCGTCTATATTTAATACTTTTCCACATACAGCCTTTGCACAGAATATAGGTTTAGTTGCTTTAACAGGTGTGAAAAGTAGGTTTGTAGTAGCAATATCTGGAGGGATATTAATTTTATTAGGGTTATTCCCTAAAATGGCAGCATTATTTACTTGTATACCATATCCAGTACTGGGGGGAGCAGGTTTTGTAATGTTTGGAATGGTTATTTCAGGTGGAATTAAAACTTTAAAATCTGTAGAGTTTGATGGAAATAAGAATTCATTGATAGTTGCAGTAAGTATTGGTCTTTCAATGATTCCAACAGTTATTCCAACTTTTTATAGTAATTTTCCAGAGTGGGTAAATACACTTTTCCATAGTGGAATTACCACAGGAAGCCTATGTGCAATATTACTTAATTTACTATTCAATATCTTAGGAGAGAAGAAAGAATATTTAGTACAAACAGATTATTCTAAAGAAGTTTAAATAGAGGAGTGAAAAATATGGCAAATTTAAATGTTAATATATTAGGAATGAAATTTGAGAACCCTATCTTTACAGCAGCTGGACCAGGTGCTAAAGATGGAGATTTATGTGTAAAAGCTGTAGAAGGAGGAGCAGGTGGACTTGTGACTAAAACAATATCTGTTGATCCAGCACCAGTACCAAGACCTTGTATGGCAAAAACTAATTCAGGTTTTTTAAATACTGAATTATGGTCAGAGCTTCCAAAGGAACAATGGATAGAAAAAGAATATAAGAGAGCTAAAAGTGCTGGAGTTCCAATGATAGTAAGTATGGGGTATAAAGCTGAAGATATAGAAAAGATAGCACCATTAGTTAAGCCTTATGCAGATGCAGTAGAGTTATCAACTCACTATGTTGGAACTGATGTAAAGCCAATAGTTGATGCAATGAAGGCTGCTAAAAAGGCATTAGATTGTCCTGTATTTATGAAAATGAGTCCACATACTGATATTCAAACTATTGCAAAGGCTTTAGAGGATGCAGGTGCAGATGGGTTAGTAATGATTAATTCTTTTGGTCCATGTATGTCAATAGATTTAGAAACAGGATATCCAATAATGGGAAGTCAAAAGGGATATGGATGGTTATCAGGAGCACCAATTAGACCTTTAGCAGTAAGGAATATATATGATGCATCAAGAGTTGTTAATATTCCAATAATAGGAGTTGGAGGAGTAACTTGTGGAAGAGATGCAGCAGAAATGTTAATGGCAGGAGCATCAGCAGTTGAAGTTTGTACAGAAGCAATTTTAAAGGGACCTGGAATATATGGAAAAATAGCGAAAGAGTTAAATGCTTTCTTAGATGAGCATGGATATAAAGATGTAAAAGAAATTATTGGACTATCACATAAAAAGGCTGATGAAAGAACATTCAGGACAGAAGCTATTCCGCCTGTAGTAGATAATGATAAGTGCATAAAATGTGGTCAATGTAGAGTTAATTGTGTATATGATGCAATTACTATTGAAGATGTTCTTAAAATTGATGAAGATAAGTGTTTTGGTTGTGGATTATGTGTTACAAGATGTCCAAAAGGAGCATTAACTATTCAATATAAATAAGAAGGTGCAATATATGGGTATTGTTTTAAAGGGTGGTACAATAGTTTCTTCGAAAGATTCATATATAGCTGATATAAGAATAGAAAATGGGATAATTAAAGCTATGGGAGAGAATCTAGAGGTTGATGGAGATGAAGTAATTAATGTTTCAGGGAGATATATTCTCCCTGGAGGAATTGATGCTCATACACATTTTGATTTAGACGTTGGAGTAACAAGAACTGCAGATAATTTTGAAACAGGAACTAAAGCTGCATTAGTTGGTGGTACTACAACAATTATTGATTATGCAAATCATATAAAAGGACAAAGATTTTCAGATGATTTAAGGCATTATAGTACTTTAACAGATGGAAGATGTTATTGTGACTATAGTTATCATCTAAGTATAACAGAATGGAATCAAGATTTTTCTAAAGAAATGGAAGAGATGGTTTTAAGAGGAGTACCTTCTTTTAAGATGTATATGGCATATAAGGATACTCTTCAAGTAGAGGATTACGAAATAGAAGAAGCATTAAGAAAAGCTAAAGAATTAGGTATTATACTTTCATTTCATTGTGAAGATGGAGATGAAATAGTTAAAAATGTTTCTAATCTTCTTTTAGAAGGCAAGACAGAGCCAAAATATCATGAGATTTCTAGAGGAGATGAGGTTGAGCTAGCTGCTGTTAAAAGGATTTTAGATATATCTGAAAAGGTTGATTATCCAGTATATATAGTACATCTAAGTACTAAAAAGGCCTTAGATGAAATAATTAGAAGACGTAAATCAGGAGTTAAGGTAATTGTAGAAACATGTCCTCAATATCTTTTGCTAAATAAAGAAGCTTATAAAGGAAAAGTTGATGACGGTTTTAATGGAGCAAAATATGTTATGTCTCCTCCATTAAGATCAGAAGAAGATAATGATGCTTTATGGAAAGGTATCGCTAATAGTAACATACAAATTCTTGCTACAGATCATTGTTCTTTTAATTATAAGAATCAAAAAGAAATAGGATTAAAAGATTTTTCTAAAATACCAAACGGAGCACCAGGAGTAGAGCATCGCATGATATTACTTTATTCATTTGGAGTAAGAGAAGAGAGAATTTCTATTAATAAACTAGTAGAAATAACCTCTGAAAATCCATCTAAGATTTTTGGATTATACCCGAATAAGGGAGTAATAGCAGAAGGTAGTGATGGGGATATATTAGTTCTAAATCCAAGTGAAGAAGAGGTAATAACATGGAAAAATCAAACTCAAAATGTTGATTATACTCCATATGAGGGATATAAGGTAAAAGGAAAAATAGAAAGGGTATTCTTAAGAGGAAAAGAAGTAGTTAAAGATGGAAAGCTACTTTCTGATAAGGCCTTTGGACAGTTTGTAAGTAGAAAAAGGTTGAGAGATGAGGTGCAAAAGTATGGTGAATTTTAAATTGAATGGCAGAGATGCAGAGATTGAAGAGGGGAGAACTCTTATTAATTATTTAAGAGAGGAATGTGACCTTACTTCAGTAAAAAATGGTTGCGGGGAAGGTGCTTGCGGTGCATGCATGGTTTTAGTTGATGGAAAGGCTACAAAAGCATGTATCTTAAAGTCAGATAAGATAGAAGGAAAGGAAATACAAACTGTTGAAGGATTAAGTGATAGGGACAAAAAGGTATTTGCTTATGCCTTTAGTGAAGCAGGTGCAGTACAATGTGGATTTTGTATTCCTGGAATGGTAATTAGTGCAAAAGCTTTACTTATTAAAACTTTAAATCCTACATTAGATGAAGTGAAAAAGGCATTAATGGGAAATATCTGTAGATGTACAGGCTATGTAAAAATTGAAAAAGCAGTACTTATGGCAGCAGAAATCCTTAGGGAAAATAGAGATGTTCCAACAGTATTCTGTAAGGGTATTGTTGGGGAAGAGATGGGAAGAATTGATGCAGAGGATAAGATATTAGCTGAAGGCGAATATGTAGATGATATGAAAATTGATGGTATGATATATGGATTTGCATTAAGAAGTAAATATCCAAGAGCCTTAGTTAAAAATATTGATTATTCTCATGCAGAGAAGTTAGAAGGAGTAGTTAAGGTAGTAACTTCTAAAGATATACCTGGAGAGAGATATGGAGGACACTTAAAGAAAGATTGGCCAGCTCTTATAGAAGTAGGAGAGGAAACTAGATATGTAGGTGATGCTATAGCTTTGGTTGCTGCAACTTCAATGGACATTGCAAGGAAGGCAGCAGACCTAATAAAAGTGGATTATGAGGAGTTAGAACCGCTATCATTACCTGAAGAAGCAATGAAGGAAGGCGCTCCTAAAATTCATAAGGATGGCAACATTCTAGTAAGGGAAGTCTTAAAAAGAGGCAATGTAGATGAAGCTCTTAAAAATTCTAAGTATGTTGTTACTAACCATTACTCAGTTCCATTTACAGAGCATGCATTTTTAGAACCTGAATCTGCCATGGCAGTTCCAACAGAAAAAGAATTAATAGTTTATACAGGTAGTCAAAGTGTTTATGATGATTTACATGAAATAACTCACTTATTAGGATTAGGTGAGGATAAGGTTAGGATAATATCTAAGTATGTAGGTGGAGGATTTGGTGGCAAAGAAGATATGAGTTGTCAACATCATGCTGCATTACTAGCATACTTAACTGGAAAGCCTGTAAAAATGACTTTGACAAGGGCTGAAAGTATTAAGGTTCATCCAAAGAGACATGCGATGGAGATGGAGTTTACAACAGCATGTGATGAAAATGGCAAGCTTACAGCAATGAGAGCAAAGATAATTGCTGATACTGGAGCTTATGCATCTCTTGGTGGCCCAGTATTACAAAGAGCATGTACTCATGCAGCAGGTCCATATAATTATCAGAATTCAGAGGTGGAAGGAATTGCAGTATATACTAATAATCCTCCAGGTGGTGCATTTAGAGGTTTTGGTGTTACGCAATCAGCTTTTGCTACTGAATGTAATATAAATCAATTAGCAGAGTTAGTTGGAATATCACCTTGGGAATTTAGATGGAGGAATGCAATTGAAGCAGGACAAGAGTTACCAAATGGCCAAATTGCAGATCCTGGTACAGCTTTAAAAGAAACTTTATTAGCTGTAAAAGATGTATATGACAACAATGAATATGTTGGTATTGCCTGTGCATTTAAAAACTCTGGTATTGGAGTAGGACTTCCTGATATAGGAAGATGCATCTTAGAAATAAAAGATGGAAAGGTTCATATAAGAAGTTCAGCAGCTTGTATTGGACAAGGTTTAGGAACAATATTAACTCAAATACTATGTCAGACATTAGATATTACTCCAGATAAGGTAGTATATGAAGCGCCTGATACTAGAAGAACACCAGATTCAGGTACCACAACGGCATCAAGACAAACAACTTTCACAGGAGAAGCTGTTAGAGTAACTGCTTTAAAAGTTAAGGAAGCTTTAAATGGAAGAACTTTAGATGCTCTTAATGGGCAAGAGTTCTATGGTGAGTTCTCAGGAGTAACAGATAAAATGGGAAGTGATAAAAAGAATCCAGTAAGCCATGTTGCTTATGGGTTTGCAACACAAGTTGTTATTTTAGATGAAAATGGAAAATTAAAAAAGGTTGTAGCAGCTCATGATGTTGGTAAAGCTATAAATCCAAAGAATGTTGAAGGGCAAATTGAGGGTGGAGTAGTTATGGGATTAGGATATGCTCTTACTGAAGATTATCCTTTAAAAAATAGTGTGCCTACTGCAAAATTTGGAACATTAGGGTTATTAAGAGCAACAGCAGTACCAGAGATAAAGGCTGTGGTTATAGAAAAAAATACTAATGATTTATCTTATGGTGCTAAAGGGGTAGGAGAAATAACATGTATCCCTACTGCACCAGCAGTTCAAGGTGCTTATTATAAATTTGATGGAGTATTTAGAACTAAATTACCATTACAAAATACTTTTTATAAAAAGTCAAAAAAATAGAATTATTGATTTGGAGGAAATGAAAATGAATAAAGAAATAATTAATACAGTAAATGCGCCAGCAGCTATTGGACCATATTCACAAGGAGTTAAGATTGGAGATTTAATATTTACATCAGGTCAATTACCAATTAATCCTGAAACTAAGGAAATACCTGAAGATATTAAAGAAGCAACAAAGCAAAGTATAGAAAATGTTAAAGCTATACTAGAAGAGAGTGGATCAGCTCTAGAAAATGTTATTAAGACTACTGTATTTTTAAAGGATTTAAATGACTTTGCTTCAGTAAATGAAGTGTATGGAGAATTCTTTAAAGAGAATCCACCAGCTAGAAGCTGTTTCCAAGTTGCAAAGCTGCCAATGGATGCACCAATAGAAATTGAAGTTGTTGCAGTTATCAATAAGTAGAAAAGGAATAGTCAGCGAAGATTACTTCGCTGACTTATAAAAGATATGGAAATTAAAAATATATTTTTAACTGGTAAAAAGAGAAGTGGTAAAAGTACCATGATAAATAATATTCTTAATGAATTAGATATAAATTATTCTGGATATAGGACTTTACCATATTACATAAATAATGAAGCTAGAGGGTTTTACTTAAATGGATATGTAGATTGTGTAGGTAATAATAGCCCAATTTCCATTAAGATTGGAGAAGAAAAATGCATTCCAATCATTGAAAGTTTTGATGTTGTAGGTGCATCTATATTAGAAAAAAGTATTGAGTGTAGCAATACAAAACTTATTCTTTTAGATGAAATAGGAAGGTTAGAATCTAATGCATATACATTTAAGAAGAGGATAGTGGAGGCATTAGATAGTGAAAAGGTTGTTTTAGGAGTATTACAAAAAGCTGAGAATGAATTTCTAATAGATATAATTAAACGTGAAGATACTCTAGTTTTTGACATAGATAACTTAACAAATTATGAAATAAATGAAGTCAATAAAATGATATTAGACATTATAAAATTATTGTTAAAAGGGTGAGGTAAATTATGAAGAAGTTTAAGAAAATTATGAGCCTATTTATTATAGGAATATTGATGAGCACATTTGTTGTTGGGTGCGGTTCAAGTAATGTAGAATCTAAAGATAATAAAGTAACAGTTGTAGACCAATTAGGTAGGGAAGTTGAATTAGATGGTACACCTGAAAAAATAGTATCTAGTTATTATATTTCAACATCTCTTTTAATTAATTTGGGGGTGCAGGATAAGTTAGTTGGAATAGAAGCTAAAGCAAAGACCAGGGAAATGTATAAGAAGGTAGCGAAAGAATTAATAGATCTACCAGCAGTAGGTACTTCCAAGGAGATTAATGTAGAAGAGTGTGCTAATTTAAATCCAGATTTAGTAATTATACCTACTAGATTAAAAGAATTTATACCTAAGTTTGAAGAATTAAAGATTCCAGTAATAGCTATAGAACCTGAGACATTGGATCAGTTTAAGGAAACAGTTAAATTAATTGGTAAGGCAGTAGGAAAAGAAGAAAAGGCCAATAAGCTTGTAAATTACTATGATGATACCATTTCTAAGGTTAAAGAATTAAATAAGAACCTTACAGAAAAGCAAAACGTATATTTAGCAGGTAGTGATAGTGTTTTAAAAACATGTACATCTAAGATGTATCAAAACTATATGTTCGAAGTATGTGGTGGAGAAAATGTTACAAAAGAACTTACAGATGGATATTGGACAACCGTTTCTGTTGAAGAATTAGTTAAAAAGAATCCAGATGTAATTTATATGGTTGGATATGCAAGCTATTCTAAAGATGACATTTTAAAAGATGAAAGACTTAAAGGAGTAAATGCTATAAAAAATAATAAGGTTTATGTGTTCCCATCAACTTTAGAAGCATGGGATTACCCAACTCCATCATCTATGTTAGGAATTCTATGGCTTGAAAATAATCTACATCCAGATTTATATTCTAAAGAAGATTATATAAAGGATGCAAAAGAATTTTATAAAGAGTTTTATGATATAGAAGTAAGCGAAGAGGAACTTGGCCTATGACATTAAAGAAATCTATATTATTACATGGAATAGTTCTTTTTATTTTAATATTAGTATCATTAAGTATAGGAAGATATAATATAGAGTTTAAAGAAGTTATTAAAACCTTGTTTAGTATGGATACAAACTCTCAGGAATTTAATTTATTAATGAATATTAGGATTCCTAGAGTATTACTTGTTGTAATTAGTGGTGGAGCCTTAGCATTATCAGGAATGGTATTTCAAAGTATATTTCAAAATCCATTAATTTCACCTGATGTATTAGGAGTTACTTCAGGGTGCTCTTTAGGTGCAGTTGTAGCTATAGTATTATTTTCTTCATCAACAACATTATTACAAGTTATGTCATTTATTTTTGGAATAGGAGCAGTGATTTTTTCAATGCTCCTTTCTAAGAATATGAAAAGCAATAAGGTTTTAGCCTTGGTTATTTCGGGAATAGTAACAGGAGCTATATCTTCAGCTTTTATAATGATATTTAAGTATTTTGCAGATCCATATAAAGAGCTTCCAGCAATTGATTTTTGGCTTATGGGAGGTTTTTATAATAGTTCATGGTCTAAGGTAGTTATAGTATTCATACTAACATTAATAGCATCATTAGTACTATTTTTAGTTAGATGGCAGCTTAAAGTTTTAACCATGGGAGACACTCAAGCAAAATTATTAGGCGTTAATGTAAATGGAATTAGAATAGTTGCTATATTAGCAGCAACATTATTAGTTTCAGCTGTTGTTTCAGTTGCAGGTGTTGTAAGTTGGATTGGAATTTTAGCACCACATATAGTTAAGTCTTATTCTAAAGATGATATTTCAAAGATAATGCCTACAACATTACTAATAGGTGGAATATTGATGATAATAGCAGATACAATTGCAAGAACAATATCAACAACAGAAATACCTATAAGCATATTAACATCATTAGTGGGTGCTCCATTTTTAGTATATCTACTATGTAGAAAGAAGGGATTAGTATAGATACATCTAAAAAATTAATAATTGAAAATTTAAGCGTTAATTATGATGAAAAAGAAATTTTAAAGAATGTAAACATCAAATTGAAGCCAGGAGAGACAACTATACTATTAGGTCTTAATGGAGCAGGAAAGACAACTCTTTTGAAAACTATTTCTGGATTAGTAAAATATAAAAATGGAAAAATTAAATATGATAATAATGAGTTTTTAAAGTGGAGTAATAAGGAAAGAGGAAAATTAATATCTTATATACCTCAATATATACATACAAATCAAAACTATATGGTAGAAGATATTATTTTAATGGGAATAACACCTTACTTAGGTATTTTTGATATGCCTTCAGAAGAACATTATAAGATGGTTGATGATATTCTAAAGAAATTAAATATTTATCATTTGAAAAATAAGTGTATTGGAGAGTTAAGTGGGGGAGAAAGAAGAATGGTTTATCTAGGAAGAATACTTATGCAAGAGTGTAAAATCCTTCTTTTAGATGAGCCTAATACATTTTTAGATTATGTAAGGCAACATGATTTTTTCTCATTTATAAATAAATTTATTAAAGATAATAATTTAATAGCTCTTGTGACTGTTCATGATATTAATTTGGCTTTAAGATATGGAGATAAAATTGTAATATTAAGTGATAAAAGTGTAGTGGAAACTATAGATTGTACAAAAGAGGGCTATGAAATAAAATTTGTTGAATGCATGAAAAGGGTATATAACAGAGAATTGGAATTAATATATACAAAGGTAGGACCAATGGTAGTATGTTAAAAAAATCATGTATAAAGATTAATGCCATTATTCTAGCTGCTGGAAATAGTAGTAGATTTAATGGAAATAAGTTATTATCCATTTATAATGAAAAGCCCCTAGCAATGCATATCATAGAAAAGAGTTTTGAGGTGGGGTTTAAGGATATAATTTTAGTTACCCAATATAGTGAGCTTAAAGAAATGTTAAAGGATAGAGATATTAAAATTATTAGAAATTGTATGCCAAACAAAGGTATATCTTATTCAATAAAGCTTGGATTAAAAGAGTGTAGGAATTGTGATGGGGTAATGTTTTTAGTATGTGATCAACCATATATTTCAGATAAAACTATGAAGGATTTAATAGAAATATTTAAAGAAAATCCTGATAGAATAATAAGTTCTAAGTATTGTGGCAAACTAAGAAATCCCAATATTTTTCCAAAGAAATATTTTAAAGAACTTTTAGAACTTAATGGGGATATGGGAGGAAAAAGTATAATATTAAATAATTTAAATAATGTTTTTGAATATGAAATTGAAAATGAGCTTGAAGTTTTAGATATAGATACAAAGGAAGATCTAAATAAAATAAATACATTAATTTAAGAGGACTTTTTAAAGTCTTCTTTTTTAAATTGTAAATATATAACAAAGTGGGACGATAATATAAATAAGAATAGGAAGGGGGAAAGCCTATTATGTGGAGAACTACTGATATTAATAAGATTGTAAATAAGTATGAGGTAAAAAAGGTATATGGGGGGAAAAGGCCGTCAAAGATAAGGGATGATGGAGGTAGAGGGGAAGAAAAAAATAAGAGTTTTAAAGAAGCTTTAAAAGAGCAAAAAAAGGATGGCTCTAAGGAAGAAATAATAGTTCAAGCAAAGGAAGAGATAGAGGAAGGTGTTATTGTATCATCTTCACTAAGAAACTTAATACAGAAGAATAATGTTTTAGATAGAATTATAGAAGAGGAAATCCAAAATCATTTAAATTTAAATAATTTAGTAGAGGATCTTTGTAATGAAGAAAAATAAAAGGTGGAAGGGTAAACCTTCCGCCTTTTAGCATAATCCGCCTTTTCCTCCACTAGAGTTGTTGTTACCGCCACAAAGACCTCCGCCTCCACTGCCACCAGTTTTAGCATTTGAAAAGTTTTGTTTATATGAACCAACTTTTTGATTAAGCGTATTCATGGCAGAAACATATTCGTTATTATAAGGATTAAGGGTTGCAGCCTTATTTATATGGTTAACACCAGATTCAACCCATCCTTTCTTAAGTAACAAAACACCTTTTAAGTAATTCCATTCTGCAGATGAGATATCAGAAACTAAATTAAGCCTTGTTTCAGCAGCAACGAAGTCATCATCTTCTATCATTTCACGTACTTCTTCACAAGCAATGTTATGAGAGATTATTCGATAAGCTTCATTTGCTTCGTTAAGCTTTTCAGTATAAAATGTTTTAATGGAATCATCTTGAAGGTCATCAGTATTATAAGTTTGTACTATTTTTTGATAAGCTTGATTTACTTCACCCTCAGAAGAGTGAGGTAATACACCAAGAACTTTATAAGGATCCATAAATTTGTATACTCCTTGCATTCTATTGCTTTGATATAAATATACTCATAGCTTTAATAAAATATGATTATATTTATCCATTAATCCTAAATTAATTACGTTTTCGATTATTTCTTTATTTTTAATTAAAGGTAAGTCATTTAGTTTTTCACTACAGCTAGAAGCTAGTGTCATTAATATTAAATCTACCTTTTCCCTAACTATATCTAAAAGTTCTTCATAAGAATAATTCTTTTTATTATAAACTTTAGAGATAGGATTAAACTTACCTCCTTCCATATCTTCTTTTAAATCGTCAAAAGCATCAATTAAATATATCCATTTTCCAAAGTAATAGCCAAATAGATATAAGTTATTTCGTGCCTCCTTTCCATCATCTTTTAGCTTAAAAGGACATTCCTTAAGAACCTCCCCAACTATATGACTAAAGGGATGACTAATTTCATCAAGAGAACTAAAATTTCCACTACGCTCTAAGGAGTGAAGCTTATTTAAATTATCTTTAATGATATTATCTAAATTATTATTAGATATTTTTTTGTAATAAGGAGTAAGTGATTTTACTAATGCTAAACTTTTTAAGCTATTATTATCTAAATAGTCATCTAGAAGTTTGTAGTATATTAAAGCCATATTTAAATCTGTGGCATAGTCTAAAGCACTATTTGCTTCAATGCACTCTCTGTTTTCTAATGGATGTTTAAGACATTTTGTCTTGAAGGATTTTGTATCTTCAGAATTTAGTCCATCCATTAATACTGCAAAAAATGTAGCGTCATAGTTTAACCCAAGTCTGGGTATGTTTCCAAATTTATTTTTTATAGAATAGCACATGCCACAATAATAACTTCTAAACTTTTCGTAATCTTTCAATTTAAGTTCACTCATTAAAGGTGTGATATAACCAAACATTTCTCCCCCTCATTCTAGAAATTGTTCTCTTATAAATTTATTAGCCTTCTCATAGTTATAGTTATCAGCTGTTAGTTTTAATAAAGGTACTTTAGTATAGTCATCTATCTCTATATCTTCTAGCAGAACTGGGTTTATTCTAAGATAGTTATCTCCAAGCAATTCACTACAATATAAATCCTCCAATGCAGCATCATCATTTAGTAGAACTGAAATTAAAGGTAGTTTAACCTTTGAAAAAGGTTTTATTGCCCATTGAAGAACTCCCCAATTTTTTGTGTTAGAACTGATTTTTTTAGGAGTTATTCCAGTTCCAATTGATAATACCTTAAAATCATCTAGGGTATATTTTCCTTTCATGTTGTGTAGTACAGTTATTAAAGATGCAATAGCAGGTGAATTAGTTAAAACACCTCCATCTATATAATTTTTATGAGAAGGAAAGTAAGTTGGAGCAGCTGAACTAGCTAGAGCTACATCTACTAACCTTTCATTTGAAGTAATATTTTTTGTTAAATTATTAAAGAATACTCCCTGCCAGTGATCTTGATTTACTCCTTTTAAATGAAAGGCAGGAATAAATACGTATTTTTGGAGGTCATTTAAAGTAGCTTCTTTTGATATGGTGGATTCTATGAAATTTTTCAAGCTTTTATCCTTATATCTTGAATGAAGCAAGTTAAATCTTTTTGGAGAAAATATGTTTTTTATATTCTTGTAGCAATATATATCATCTATTTCCTTGCCATTAAGTCCATAGGCTAAGGATAGAGCTATTAAGGCTCCAGTAGATGTTCCTGCAAAAAGATCTGTTTTTTTCAAAAGATTAGGATTATCCAAGTAAAGTCTTTTCAGTATTCTAGTAGATAAAGCTCCCTTTATACCACCACCATCAAAGGAGATAATTCTGAAAGTGGACAATCCACACCTCCCATATAATCATTCTAAGATTAATCTATGTTACTATTGGTAATATGGTTATTGGTAGTTGAAATTTATTTTCCTTTTTTAAATAAACTATTTATAGAGTAATTAAAATATGTAAATCAAGAGCCTGTTTTGAATTGATATTATTCAATATAGAGATTTCATTAAGTTTTCCTATTAGATTTTGTAGTTATATTTTTAGTTATTATTTAACAACAATCTAACTGGTCATTAACACCAATACATACAAAATAATGTAGAATATTAATTGATTCCAAAAGAAAATCACTATATATTGTGAGGAGGAGAATGAGATGAAGAATGTTAAAAAAAGAGTTTTAAGTACTCTACTTCTTGCTGGGGTTACAATAACAAATGTAGTATCTGGCACAAGCATTGTTTCTGCTTATGTAAAGGAAAAGGTAAATGTAATTGCAGAGTGGAAATTTGATTCAAGTAATATTGAAAGTGGAAGTATTGCCGATAATAATTTAGTTTTAAAAGATGTAAGTGGAAATGGAAACAACTTAAGAATGAACACCTATGGTGATGTAGATGATTATAGTAAATACATAAGTTTTTCTGATGATAAGATGTATGACGATGCTAAAGGAAGCGTAGTTATTAATGGAGATAGTGTTAATAAAATTGGTGCAGACTTTATTACTGTAGATAATGCACCTATCAATAAAGAAAAGTTTGAAAATGGGTATACAATAGAGCTCGTTTATAAATTACCTAGTGATTGGACAGTTTCAGATAGTTGGATGTCTCTTTTAGCTAGACAAGGTGATTCTAAAAGTATGGATGAGCCTGAACTTGGAACAATGAATGTTGCAGTTTCTAACTGTAAGGAAATTCAATTCTTAGCAGCTAATAAAGATGATAGTCATAAAATGGATTCAGCATCATGGTCTGTATCTATGGACAAGGGTGGAGTTTGGTACCATATTGCCATAGTTAATGATAATAAAACTATTCGTACTTTTGTAAATGGAGCAGAAGCATTTAGAGATTATGTTAGTGGTGATATGGTTGGTTTATATGCAGATCCTAATGACGGGCATTTTAGAGTTGGATCTAGTTGGTGGAAAGAGGGAAATCAACTTTTAGATAAGTTTGCTAGGGGGAATTATCAAGAAATTAGAATATCTGAGGGGGCTTTAGATAAATCACAGTGGTTAGTTACTAATCCAGAAGAGTATGTTGGTGAGTATGGAAATAATGATGAGTTCTCTTTAAATGGTGAAAGTAATTATAATATGGTATTTTTACCAGACACTCAAAATACTATTAAATTTAGAAAGAATGTTATGGATACTGCAATGGATTGGATAATTGAAAATAAAAATAAAGCTAATATTATATCTGTAGCTAATTTGGGTGATATAGTTGAAAATGGTAATAATGAAGAGCAATGGAATAATGCTCTATTATTTAATAAGTTACCATCAGCTGGTATTAATTTACTTATGCAACCAGGTAATCATGATTGGCCAGAATATTTTGATAAGTATTTTGGTGGTGACAGTGAATATGGTAAGTTAACTAAAGATTATGTTGTTAGAACATCCCCTTCAGGACGTAGTAGTTATATGGTGAATGATGGTGGCTCTTATAAATATATGACTTTGGCCATTGATTATCATAGTTTTGATACTGATTTATCATGGGTTGAAGAGGTTTTATCAAATACTAATATACCTACGATTGTTACAAGCCATGATTTACAAAACTGTTCAGATACTGCGCCTAGTGATATTAAGTTAAGTGAAAAAGGAAAAGAAGTTTGGAATGTAGTAAAGAAGTACAATCAGGTATTTATGATGATTGGTGGACATAGTCATGGGTCAGGGGATGAAATTTTAATTAATGACTTTGGTAATGAAGTATTTAATGTATTAGCTGATTATCAATTTGCATATAATGGTGGAAATGCTTTATTTAAATTTGCAGAGTTTGATGAAAATGAAAATAAGATTTATCTTTCAACTTTTTCACCATACGCAGCAACTTTAAGTGAAGATGAAAGAACTTTCTTTGATGTAAATTATTTAACTGGTGATGGAAATTATAGTGAGCTTAATATTAACTTTACAGAAAGATTTGCTGGAATGGAGAAATCAGACTTAATAAATAAAAGCTTAGAAGAATTAAAATCATTAGTGGAAAAAGCAGAATCCTTAAATAAAGATAAATATACTTATGAAAGTTTCAATGCTTTAGAGGAAGCTGTATATAAAGCTAAAGCTATACTAATAGATAAAAATATAAACTACAATATAGTTTTAGATACTGTAAAAACATTACAAAATGCAATAGATAATCTTAAGATAATAGAAGATAAGCCTTCTAATGATGAAGAGAGTAATAAGCCAGGTGGTAGCCAAGAAAATAATAAACCCAATGGTAGTCAAGATAATAGTGTTGGAAATAATTCTAATAATAACTTACCTAAAACAGGTGATTCAAGTTCATTGTTATATACTTTACTTTCATTACTAGTTGCTTTGGGTGGAGTTATAAAGTATGGGAAAAGAAGAGAGAATATTAGAGTAAATTAAAAATAAAATTAACTATTAAAATACCGTATTATTCAACGAATATGCGGTATTTTTTTGGTAAACATATTAGGGAGAAAAATAAAAAGGCAGGTATTAGGCTTTAAAAATATAAATATATAGGATATAAATTAAAATAATAGAGGAAGTATTGTATAATTATGTAATAGGTTAATAAGTAGGAGGCAAGGCATGAAGAAGAATGCATCTCAAAGAGAATTTAAAAAGCTAAAAAGTCAAATTAATCAAATAGAAGAAATAGCTCACCATTCAAAGGGTGGAGCATTAATGGAACATGAATCTACAGTTAGAAAGAAAATACTTCTTCTTATGGGTATGAAGAATGAGGGATTTAAAGAGTATAAGAATTTATTAGAAAGATATGAAGAATTATTAGAATACATAGCTAAAAAAATACTGGAAAACTATAATAAGAAAAACAATTGTGATTTTGATTATTATCAAGTTGTGAGAGGAAACTATAATAGTCTTTTGAACTCAGGTATAATGACTGTTTTAACTAAACAGCATATTCCAAAGATGGTTTCAGAAGAGTTTGAAGAAAACTTCCCTAAGAATCCTAAGGATGAATATAGAGAAGCACGTGGCATGAGAAGAAAGTTTGTAATTCACCTTGGAGACACTAATACAGGTAAAACTTATAATGCTATTCAAAGGCTTAAGGAATGTGATAAAGGTGTCTATTTATCACCTCTTAGAATTCTTGCCCTTGAGAATTATGAAAGGTTAAATAATGAGGGAGTGTTATGCGACCTTCAAACAGGAGAGGAAGAGTTAATAACAGAGGGGGCTACTCATGTATCTTGTACTATTGAAAAGCTTGATTTAAAAAGACAATATGACGTGGCAGTAATTGATGAAATCCAAATGATTGATGATTCTCAAAGAGGAGCAGCATGGAGTAGGGCACTTCTTGGTGTGAGAGCTAAGGAAATTCATGTCTGTGGAGCATCAAATTCTAGAGAAATTTTAGAAGAGATTATAAATGATTGTGGAGATCCATATGAAATTATAGAGTATAAAAGAAGAATACCTCTTGAGGTTCAAGATAAGGCCTTTAATTATAATGAAGTAGAAGAGGGAGATGCTATTGTAGTATTTTCTAAAAAGAGAGTTTTAGAATTAGCTGAAGAATATTCATCAAAGGGAATAAAGGCTAGTTTAATATATGGTGATTTACCACCTGAGGTTAGAAGGAAGCAGTACGAGCAATTTGTAAATAAAGAAACAAAGATATTAATTACAACTGATGCTATAGGCATGGGAGTTAATCTTCCAATTAGAAGAATAATATTTTTATCTGTTAAAAAATTTGATGGAGAAGAGGTTAGGTTTTTAACATCGCAAGAAGTTAAGCAGATAGCAGGTAGAGCAGGACGTCAAGGCATTTATGACGTTGGTTATGTGGCTTCAGTTGGTAACAATGCTGAAGTTATTAAGGATAAGCTTGTAAGAGAAGACAAAATTATTACTGAAGCAGTAATAGGTCCTTCAGATGCTATTTTAAGGATAAAGACTCTACCTTTAATTGAAAAGTTAGCGTTATGGAGTACAAGGAAAGAGGCTTTACCTTATTATAGAAAGATGGATATTAGTGATTATATTATTGTTTTAGATAGACTTAAGAAATATAGACTTAGAGAAACAATAGAGTGGAGTCTTTTAAAGGTACCTTTTGATGTAACTTCAGATGAGTTAATGGAGCAATTCTTGTTCTATGTTGATGAATTATTTGTAGCTGAAAATGATGTTATATCAAGGCCAACTATTTTAGGTGGAACCTTAGATGAACTAGAGATTTATTATCAGAAGATAAATATGTATTATTCTTTCTGTAAGGGATTTAACTTAGAGTTTGATGTTCAATGGATTTATGATGAAAGACTTAAAGTTAGTGAAGAGATTAATGAAATATTAGTTAGAATATAAGAAAAAAGAGGTATGCGAGAGGATGATGCATACCTCTTTTTTGGCAAAAGTAATAATTTAAAGGTTAATACTATTATTGTCCTGCAGCTTGAGCAAATTTATTCTTAACCTTATCAATTGCAGGTTGTTGAACTTGTTCTAATTGATATAATCCTTTTTGTTGCATTAATTTAAAAGTTTCATTTTGCTTTGTTAATGCTTGATTTAATTGGCCATTTAAATCTGTGTGTAATGGCTCTGTAGAGGATTCTTCTACAGCTGTATTGTATAGATTAGCCAAGTTTTTTTCTGTTGTAAGAACTTCAGTGATAAGTTCTTTATCAGTTAATACATTCATTAATTACACCTCCTATTTTAGCATTGCATATAATTTTGCTACATTTTGTTTGTGATACGCAGCTAATGCAGTAAAGTGATCTTTAAATTGTTGATCTTGAGCTTTTTGGGCAAAATCAGAACATATTTTATTAGCTTGGTCTTCGGCACCCAGTAAATCCTCTAAATAAAGTAATTCTTTTTGAGTCATTTAAAAAATCCTCCTTATGTTGATTGATACGTAATTATTTTTCCCTGAGAGGTTTTATTTATTCTAAAGTATTTGGAGTTAATACATAAAATATAACCATGGACTTCTTTTAAAGATAAATGTTGTTAAGTTTATAAAGTGTAAAAGGTGTTAAGAATTAGAGTGGGTGATATAGAATGATAAAATACGATTTAAACTTGAAAAATTTAGAGGTCCACTTAAATAAACTTTTTGATATAGATTTATATAAAAATATAAAGATTACAGAATGTCCACATTGTAAGTGTAAAAATATAATAAAGTTTGGCTCCTATAAAAATGTGCAGAGATATAGATGTAAAGAATGTGGAAAAACTTTTTCTAATAAAACAAACACATCGTTTTACTATTCTAAGAAAAATTCAGAAACTTGGGTGAAATATATTGAGCTTATGCTACAAAGAAAAACGTTAAATGAATGTTCTAAAGAGCTTGGGATAAGTTTGCCAACAGCATTTTATTGGAGACATAAAATATTATTTTCATTATCAAAAGTTAAAGAAGCTGAAAAATTAGAAAATAATATACACATATCTAAGATATTAATTAAAGAGAATTTTAAAGGTGAGAGGCAAATAAGGAATAAGGAAAGAAAGAATGTTTGGAATGTTATAGCAATGGATTCAGGAGAAAATATAATATCCAGGCCAATATCTATTGGTATATGGAATATTTATAATTTCAATAAATTATTTTATGAGAAAATTGATAAGGATGCCTATATAAATGCTTATCTAGATAGATACTTAGGTGCAATAGCTAGGAATCATAATGGAAGTGATAAAAATAGGATAAATATAGAGCTATCAGAAGTGTTGAAAAACTATAATAAAACCTTCAGAGACTTTTTGAAAGGTTTTAGAGGAGTGGCAACAAAATATTTAGTACATTATTTATATTTAGTAAATATTTTTGTAATAACTTTTGAAATATCATCTCTGGATCTTATATATTCATTGAATATCTATGACTCTTATATAAAAGAAAATCAAATAAAAAATCTAAAGGCCGTATAAAAGTAACAACAATTAACTTAAAAATATTTAGAGGATATTTTATACAGCCTAAAGTATCATCATGTAAGGAAGATATGACTTATTGGTATAATACAAATTCCTAAAATTAATGAAAAAATATATAGTTTATTATAGCCATAGACTCTAGCCTCTGGAATAAGTTCTTGGAATGCTATATAAAGCATAATTCCAGCAACTAGCGCAAAAATAACAGCTAAAATTATTTCATTAATAAATGGTTTTAAGAATAAGAAGGCTAAAAAAGCGCCTACAGGTTCAGCAATTCCTGATATAAAAGTGTACTTAAAGGCTTTACTTTTACTATTTGTAGAATAGTATATTGGCATAGCTATAGAGATTCCCTCTGGAATATTATGAAGTGCTATTGCCATTGCAATGTAAATACCCAAAGTAGTGCTTTGATAACCTGATACAAAGGTTGCAATACCTTCAGGGAAATTATGTAGCATAATTGCAATCATAGAGACAAAGCCTACTCTATAAAGGTCACCGCCTTTTTTATCTCCTTCAGGAATAAAGTGGTCTATTAGGAAGGCTATAAGCACTCCTATAATCATAAATAATAAGGATAACAGTACTCCTATTAAGTGCCCTTCCTGCTTAACTAAGGTTTCCTGAGCAGAAGGATATAAATCTGTAAAAGATATTGTAATCATAACGCCAGCAGAGAAAGCAAGAGCAAAGGTGATTAGCTTCTTGTTTGAAGACTTTGAAAAGAAAACTATAAATGCACCTATAACTGTAGACAATCCTGCTAGTAATGATAATAATAATGAAATCATTGATTGGCTATCAAACATAATACAACTCCTAAAAATTTCTCATCTACCTTATTAAATTTATTTAAAATATCTATAAAAATTCCAACTTTATATAACGCTATTGTAAATTTAGAAAAATTAAACTATAATGCTTTATAAAATATAGAAAAACATAAGAAAGGAAAGTAGAATGAAGAACTTTTTGGATAGCATTACTCAGTACTTTTCACCAGAGTTAATAAATAGTTGCAAAAGAATAGCTAAGTTTCTACTAATATATACTGTGCTTTTTATATTACTTGCAATGGGATTAAAATATGCAATTCCTTTTGTAATAGCACTTCTTATTGCAATGAGTTTAAGACCAATAAAAAATAGAATCCTATGCATAAATAAAAGATTAAAAAGGTTTAAGCTTACTGATGGATTTGTTTCTATGGTTTTAACAATAACCATTGTTGCAGTAACAGCTTTTTTACTATTTATAATCGGGTTTAAAATAGCTGAGCAATTAAATAACTTTTATACATACATAACAGATAAAAATACATTAAATAATATCATGAATACAACTTCTTTAGAAATAAATAACCTTCTAAAGAATGTTAATGACATAGATTCAGGGATTTTAGAAAAGGTAAATGAGTTGATACCTAAACTAATATCCATTGGAACATCACTTGCAGCTACATTTGTTCAAAACTTATTAAATATACTAGTATCAATTCCAACTGCATTTATAATGGTAATAATAACAATTATAGCAACTTTCTTCTTTACTAAAGATATAGATGTAATACAAGTAAAGTTAAAAGGGGCCTTTTCTGAAAAGGGAATTGAGCTAATTAGAAGGTTAAGAAAAAAGAAAAACGAAATATTTGGTGGTTATCTGAAGGCATTTGCACTTATTATGATAGCAGTAATAATTTACACATCTGTAATATACAAATTTGCAGGAGTAAAGTATGCAGTAGTAATAGCAATTATTACAGGGGTGTTGGATGCACTTCCTATATTTGGTGCAGGTTTAGTTTATGGAATTGTTGGAATAACAGCTTTGTTAGGGCAAAACTATAAGGGGACACTAATTATTATTTTGGGGTATATTGGATGTGTTGTAATAAGACAGTTCTTACAGCAACAATTAATGTCTACCTTCCTAGGGTTAAATCCATTAGTAATAATAATTGCATTATTCTTAATTATAACTCCAGTAGGATTTGTAGGAATGTTCTATTTCTTAGGAGCATTTATCCTATATGATATAATAACCCCTAACAAAACAACATAAAGTATGGAATTTTTACCAGAATAATAATATAATGGATTTAAACGTGTAAAATTGGGGATTAAAAATATACTAAAAAGGGGGAAGATCAATTGAAAAAAGTAAAAATAGCATTGCTTGGTTTAGGTAATGTTGGACGTGGAGTGTGGAATATTCTACAAATGAATGGTGAAGAAATCATGAAGCGTTCAGGGTGCCAAGTTGAAGTTGCAAAAATCCTTGTAAGAGATCCTAGTAAAGCTAGAGCAGTTAAGGTCCCAGAAGAGTTAATAACAACTGACTTTGATGAAATTTTAAATGATGATTCTATTAAAATAATAGTTGAAGTAATGGGTGGCATAGAGCCAGCTAAAGAGTTTATTCTAAAGTCATTAGGTAAAAAGAAGCATATAGTAACAGCTAATAAAATGCTTTTAGCTACATATGGTGATGAGTTATTTAAAAAAGCAGATGAAGAAGAGGTTATGCTTAACTATGAAGCAAGTGTAGCAGGTGGTATACCTATAATTCAAGCTATTAATGAAAGCTTAACAGCAAATAAAATTGAAAATCTATATGGAATAATTAATGGTACAACAAACTTCATTCTAAGTAAGATGGAGCTTGAAGGTAGTGACTTTGATGATGTATTAAAAGAAGCACAAGAAAAGGGGTATGCAGAAGCAGATCCTACATCTGATATTGAGGGCTTTGATGCTCAATATAAGCTTGCAATTTTATCTTCTTTAGCTTTTGGAACTAAAGTTAAGATAGATGATGTTTACAGGGAAGGAATCACTAAAATAACTTCAAAGGATATTAGATATGCTAAAGATTTTGGTTTAGTAATTAAGCTATTAGCTATAGCAAAAGAAATTGATGGAAAGCTTCAATTAAGGGTACATCCAACAATGATACCAGATACTCATCCTTTAGCAAATGTACATGATTCCTTTAATGCAGTGTTTATTAAAGGGAATGCAGTAGATGATTTAATGTTCTATGGAAGAGGTGCTGGTGACTTACCTACAGGAAGTGCTGTGGTAGCAGATATAGTATCAATTTTAAGAAGTGATGTAGATACTGAAAATAGACTTCCAGTAGAAAAGAATAATTTGTGGCATAAAGAAATTGGGGAAATTAATGATATAACTAGTAGGTATTACATTAGAACAACAGTAACAGACAGACCGGGTGTACTTGGTGAAATTACAGCTATATTTGGTAGACATGGAGTAAGTTTACGTTCTGTAATTCAAAGAGGAAGAATTAAAAATGAAGAAGAAGTAGGATTAGTTTTAGTAACTCATTATACTAAGGAAGAACAGTTACAGGGCGCAATTAATGAAGTGAAAGATATGGAATCTGTAAAAGAAATTAATAATATGATAAGAATAGAAGATTTTAATTAAAAAGGAGCTCTTTTGAGCTCCTTTTATATTATTGTCATTAGAATAGTGATTGTAACTACTCCTACTACAATTGAAAGTCCTAAAGACTTTTTCTTAAGTGATATTAATAAAACAATAATAGATGCCATAAGTTCTATGTTAGAAAAACTTAAGTTTAGCCTACCATTATCAGTGAAAATTCCAGGGCATATTAATGCAGCAAAAATTCCTGCAGGGATAAACTTCATCCATTCAGTAAGCCACTTTGGAAGCTCTTTTCCTGATAGATATACCATAGGTAAACTACGAGGAATATAGGTAAAGACAGATATTCCTAGTATAAGTAAAAGTACATTAACTGTATTAATTTCCACTTTCAACACCCTTTCTAAGTTTAATGAATTTTTCTATAAAGTAACAAAGGGTTGCTGATAGCAAGGTAGCTATAATTACATATAAATTGTTGTCCATAATTAAAGAAAGATTAATAGCTGTAAATCCAGAAATAACAGCACATAAAATGTATATTCCTCCTTTAAGTTGAAGACATAAAAGACATATAAACATAGAAGTTAGAACAAAGTTAATTATAGTGTCATTAAAGTTAAATATTGAACCTGTAACCCCACCTAAAATATTAGATAATATCCATGTAGAATGTGAAACTACATTAAGTATAATAGCCCTACGTGGATTCCACACACCTTCTTTAAACTTCATTAAATTAATAGCAAAAGTCTCATCTGTTATTTCATGAGAAAAAAACAATAAAAACTTTTTATTACATTTGCTAAAGTACTGTGAAAGGGTTGAACTCATTAAAATATGTCTTAAATTAACTATAAAAGTTGTAAATATTATAGAAAACATTGAAGACTGAGCTATAAGCATAGATGATGTTATAAATTGTCCACTTCCTGCAAATACGCATAAAGAAAGAAGCCCAATTTCAATTGGAGATAATCCTGCTTTTTGAGATAAAATCCCTGATGCTATTCCAAGAGGTATGTATCCAATACATATAGGGATAGCCATTTTTACTCCATATATTACATCGTCTCTAGATAGTTTGTTTTCTTCCTTTTCAGTATGTATTGTTTCAATCATTTAAAAGCCCCCTAAAAAATTACTCAAGTAAAATTATACCATATGAATTTTATAGCATAATATAATTCTATAAAAGTTATTAGAGGTGAAAAAAATGGTGCAAAAAATACTTTATATTCTAGCTATCCTTTTAACAATAGCTTCTTTTTATAAAGATAAGGATAAAACAAAAGAAGCGTTAAAGAAGGGATGGACTTCTTTTGAAGCTATACTACCAACAGTTCTTTGTGTAATGGCAGTGGTTGGTATTTCTTTAAGTGTAATAGATGAAAAACTGATAGCTAGGGTTATTGGTCCAGGCTCCGGAGTTTTAGGAATAATAATAGCCATACTTATCGGCTCAATAACTATGATGGCAGGTTTTATAGCCTTTCCTTTAGGGGCCACCTTAATAGCTAGAGGAGCTGGGGTGTCACAGGTTGGAGCCTTTATATCTGCATTAATGTTAGTAGGATTTTTGACAATTCCTCTTGAGAAGAAATATTGGGGACTGAAAACTACTATATTAAGAAATGTATTAGGAATAGTGGTTTCATTTATTGTTGCAGTAGCATTAGGGGTGATATTATGAAGATATTAAAAAGATATAGAAGTTCAATAATATGTTTAATTATTTTAATAATAATGTACTTAGTAAATAGAGAGATTGGAAGAGTAGCCATAGAGGGAACTATAGAAAATATATGGGAGCTAGTAAAGCTTGTACCTCCAGTATTTGTTTTATTAGGTCTTATGGATGTATAGGTGCCTAAAGAGAAAATGATAAAGTATATGGGTGAGAGTTCTAATTTTATAGGAATTTTATTGGCATTTATTATGGGAGCATTTGCAGCAGGACCATTATATGCAGCCTTTCCTGTAGGAGCAATGTTGCTTAGAAAAGGTGCTTCAATAAAAAATGTAATGATCTTTACTGGAACTTGGGCTGCTTGTAAGGTACCCATGTTACTTATAGAGGTATCTTTATTAGGAGCTAAGTTTACTATTGTAAGACTTGTGGTAGAGATGATAGGAATTATATTGGTTGCAGAGATAATTAGTAGGGTTATAAATGACGAAGATAGAAATTTAATTTATGAAAATGCAAAAAATTTATAAAATATATGGTATTACATAACTTATTATGCTATAATTATCACAACAAAAGATAGTAATAGTGTAAATTATGGAGGCAATGATGGAACAAGGTAATTTTAAAGATTTTAACGGAGATATTTTTGGACAAATTTTTTCTCATTTTGGGAAACAATTTAAAGGATTTAATAATGGTGGAGGTCCTAAAAAGAAGGGGTCCTTTGTAGGCTTTTTAAAGTGGTTAGCATTAGCTTATATAGCAATTGCTATATCAAAGTTTTTAGCATCTGATTTAATATTGGATGTATCTTTAAGTGCATTTTATATAGTTGCACCTTTCGTAGTAGTTTCAGTATTATATGGATTAACTCATTCTATGAAAAAGTTACCTATAATTGGGATAGTAGTAGCAATATTATACGGAGTAGTTTTATTCCTATGTAGCCCTATATTAAATTATAAGGCACATAGAGATTTAGTAGGAACTGTTGATGAAATTGAATTTTCTAATGAAATTGAACATATTGATTTGAAGCAGTTACCAACAATAGATACACAACTTGCTGCAAAGCTTGCAGATAAAAAACTTGGAGAAATTCCTTCTCTTGGAAGTCAGGTGACAATTGGAGAATTACATTTACAAAGTATTGGTGGACAACTTTACTATGTAGCTCCACTTGAGCATTCTTCACTAATTAAGTGGCTTACTAATAGAGAAGGTACAAGTGGTTATATAAAAGTAAGTGCAACTAATCAAAATGATGTTCAATTGGTTACAGAATTAGATGGAAAGCCTTTAAAAATTAAATATTTAGAATCATCATATCTTTTAAGTGATCTTCATAGAGCAGCTTTTTTAAGAGATATGAAATCAGCTCATACGGACTTTACTTTTGAATTAGATGATAATGGAAGACCATACTGGGTTGTTACTAGATATGACAATGCTATTGGTATTACAGAAGCAAAGGCTATTGGGGCATTAGTTATTGATGCTCAAACAGGAGAATCTGAAATATATGATATAGATAATATGCCTAAATGGATAGATAGAATTCAACCTTCAAAATTTATTAATAACTATATTAATAAGTGGGGAGAATTAGTTCATGGTGTATTTAACTTTAATGATAAAGATAAGTTAAAAACAACTACAGGAATGAACTTAATATTTAATAAAGATGAATGTTTCTATTATACAGGAATAACATCTGTGGGTAACGATGAAGGATTAGTTGGATTTACATTAACAAATACAAGAACTGGTAAAACTACAATGTATAAGACAGCTGGAGCAACTGAAGAAGCTGCTATTAGATCTGCAGAAGGTAAGGTTCAACAATATGGATATAAAGCTACATTCCCATATTTAATTAATATTCAAGGGGAACCAACTTACTTTACAACATTAAAAGATTCTAATGGTTTAGTTAAACAATATGCAATGGTTAATGTTAAGAATTACAATACAGTAGGGGTTGGAGATAACCTTCAATCTACATTAAATAAATATTTAGAAGGATTAACTAATACAAATATTTCACTTGAAGGTTCTAACAAAGAAGAGGTTATTCAAGGTGAAGTTGAGAGAATTGGACTTGTTGTTAAGGATGGATCTAGCATCTATGACATTAAGCTAAAAGATAGTGATAAAATTTATTCAGTATCAACAGAAACTTCAAGAGAAATAGCTTTAACTAAGGTTGGAGATAAAGTAGAAATAAAATATATAAATGTAGGTGAAAGTAAATATATAATAGTAAACGGATTTACTAATATAACTACTATGCCAGTAGAATAATAGCTAAAAAGAGGAGATAGTAATATCTCCCTTTTTTTTAAGGTTACAGAGAAATATACTTCATATTACTAAATGATATATATTTATCTTTTTTTTACAATAAGATATAATTGTACATAGGGTACAAATGTTAAAAATTAATTATAAAACGTATAGGGGAGAGTAGGATATGAAGTTATCAAAAAAAATTGTCATATTATTTATGACTATATCTTTGGTTACAGTAACTTTATATATGATATCTATGGGCTTTGTATCAAAGTATTTATATAGTGGTGAAGTGACTAGAATAAGCGGCATAGCATCTGGATGTATAAATAGGGTAAATGGGGAAGTATCAAAAGTAATAGGAAAAGGAAATGACTATACAAGCTTGTTATCGTCAGCTGATACATATAATGAGAAATTAAATGAAACTAATGCTTTAGAGGCATTAGGGATTATAAATAAATTTAGAAATGACAATATTGATTTTAAAGTTGTGTTAGACTCAAATTTTAATGAAAAAGAGAAGTTTGAATCTAAGGATTTAAGTGATAGAAGTAAAAATGAATACCCAATTATACTAAATAAGATAAAAACAATAATAAAAGAAAAAAATGATGTTAAAAAGGGATATATAACAGGAAAAGAAGGGTTATATATTTTTTCATACAATAAAAAGTACAAGTCATCTGATTATGTGGTAATTATAGATAGTTTTGATGATGGATTTATAGAAAATGTTTCTAAAGATATGAATAAAAATGTTGCATTATTAAAAGAAATAGATGCTACTGGTGAGGTGGAGGATTCTAAACTAAATAGTGGAGAAAACATTAAGTTAGTAACAAGTGAAACCGATGTAAATGCTTACTATAAAATAGAGTGTGCAGATGGAGAAAGTTATTATATTAAAGTTTCAGAGCCATTAGTAGTAAAAGAGAGTCACAAACTTAATATGTTTGTTATATCTGCTATTTTCATATCTATTAATCTTATTATTAACTTGATTTTAATAGTTTTAATGAAAAATATAGTTGTAAAAAGAGTGGAGAGAATAAGCGAGGGAATAAACAGGATAAAAGAACATAAAGATTTGAAAGAGAGGCTTGAATTAGATAATAGTAGTGATGAAATTAGTAAATTAACTAGTGATATAAATGAAATGTTTGATGCTTTAGAGACGTCAAATAATTTATTTATGGAGAATGAAGAAAAAAGTATTAAGCTTTTAGAAGGCTTAGATAATGGATATGCTTATTTTGGAGAGATTATGGATGAAGAAGGAAATGTTGTTGATGCAAATCTCCTTGATGTGAATGCATCCATGTCAAGAATTTTAAATATTCCTAAAAAGAATCTATATAGAATGACATTTAAAGAAATTTTCTTTGATAAAATTAATGATGAAGAATTTATAAGAGATATATTATCATCAGGTAAAAGAGATGGAGAGACATTAAGCAAAAATTGTATAGCACTTGGAAATAACAACTGGGCATCAATAGCTGTATATCCAATTGAAAACCATCATTTTGCTATGTTGCTTACAGATATAACTGAAAATAGAAGAAATGAAGATGAAATGAGATATTTAGGAAACTATGATGTGTTAACTGGTCTTCAAAATAGATATAGCTTATACAATTATATGGCACAGCTTAAGGAAGATGGGGAAGTGTTTAGCATATTCTTTATAGATTTAGATAACTTTAAGTCTTTAAATGATTCCTTAGGACATAATAGTGGAGATGAAGTTTTATGCCAAGCTGCATTTACCTTGCAAAACTTAGGACAAGATATTGAAGTGGGAAGACTAGGTGGAGATGAATTCCTGTTAGTTAAAAAGGGAGAACTTTCTAAAACAGATGCAGAAAACTTAGGTAATAAGATTTTAAGAAAACTTAATAAGACCTTTGAGTATAAAAACTTCAATTATGAGTTAAAAGCAAGTATTGGGGCAAGTTCCTTCCCTAATCATACAACTGATATAGAAACATTAATTAGATATGCAGATATTGCTATGTATAAGAGCAAAAATTCAGGTGGAAATAATATAGAAGTATTTAATGAAGAGATGTTAGAGGACATATTAATAGAAGGGTTGTTAAAAAAGGCCATAGATAATAAAGAATTTGTAGTTAACTTTCAACCTATCTATAGCGTAAATAAGAAAAAAATAATTGGAGCAGAAGCTTTAGTAAGATGGGTAAGGGATGGAAGAGTAATATATCCTGATAAATTTATTCATATTGCTAAAAGAACAGGAGATATTTACGAAATAGACAATTATGTGTTAAGGGAAGCTTGTATTTTCTGCAAAGAAAAAAGAAAAGAAGGATTTAAGGATTTTCAGGTGTCAGTAAATGCATCTTATAGATTCTTAAAACAACATAAATTTATTGATAAATTAAAAAATGTATTAGAGGAAGTAGGGCTAGAACCAGATGGCTTAAAGCTTGAAATTACAGAAGATGAAGTTTTAGATGATGCAAAACGAGTTGTAGAGCTATTAAAGGAAATTAAGGCTTTAGGAGTATTGATTGCTTTAGACGATTTTGGAGTGGGATATTCATCCTTTAGCTATATAAAAATTCTTCCAATTGATACTATAAAAATAGATAGAAGTTTATTGTCAAAAATTGAAAATGATAGAAAAACAGTAGCTATAATTGAAACATTAATAAAGCTTGCCCATACCCTTGAGTTAGATGTAATAGCAGAGGGGGTAGAGATGCAGGATCAGTTAGAACTGCTTAAGACTTTAAACTGTGACAAAATTCAAGGATACTTTATAAGTAAACCAATAGATAGAGAAGAATTTGAAAATTTATTAGAAAAACATAATTAGTATTTAAAGGAGCTATTAAAAGTAGCTTCTTTTTTTATTCTTTAGGAAAGCTGTAGCCTAATAACTATCATTCAATAAGTGGGAGTGGAGTAGATAGTTATTTTGATGTGACTTGGAGCTTGCGACGGAACAATCAAAATAATTATCTACAGACACCCACGGAACAAATTTACAGTTTATAAATTAAATGTTGAATAAAATTATAAAAAGTAATAAAATGAATAAAAATGACTTAAATATCTGACAGAATGATAATAATTTTAATATTTGTTGATAATTATTATAAAAATGTTTATAATTAATTTAACATGTTAAATCGAAAAAATAAAAAAATGACGAAAAAGGGGGACTACCAATGAGCAAAAAAGATAAAACAAAAATGTCTTTTATAGAAAAAGTAGGTAAAAAAATACCGGATCCAGTAATTATATTTATGATATTATATGCAATCGTTATGATAGTAAGTATATTCATGGGTGGAATGGAGTTCGAAACATTAGCAGCTGATGGGGGAACAATATCTTATGAAATTAAGAACATGTTTGCAGCTGAAAACTTTAGATGGATTTTTGGAAATGCATTATTAAATAACTGGTTAGCATACGGTGGAGGAGTTCTTGGAACAATATTAATCGTTATGCTTGGAGTTGGACTAGCTGAAGAGTCTGGTCTATTATCAGTTTTAATTAAAAAAGTAGGATTAAAAGTTTCAGATAAGTTTTTACCAGTAGTTTTAGTATTCTTAGGAATTATGAGTAGTATAGCTACTGATGCAGGATATATAATATTAATACCATTAGCTGGTATGTTATATGTTGGATTAAAGAAAAATCCACTTATAGGTATGGCAGCAGCTTTTGCTGGGGTATCAGCTGGATTTAGTGCTAACTTAATACCAGGTACACCTATAGATGTTATCGTTGGTAACAACGCAAAGGTATTTGCTGAAAGCCAAGGAATACCTTTTGTTACAGCAGCAGGACAAGCTATTACTCCTGCAACAATGCACTACATATTTATAGTAGCTTCAACAGTGTTATTATCAGTTGTTGGTTACTTTGTTACTGCTAAGTTCATTAAGCCAAGATTAGAAAAAGAAACATACATTGTTCCTGAAGATATGAATATGGCTGACTTTACAGTTAAAGAAGAAGAAAATAAAGCTTTAAAATGGGCAGGATTAGGATTATTAATTGCCTTAGCTATTGCAGCAGTACTTTACTTTGGACCACTTGCTACATATGTAGATGATAAGGGTGCAACAGTTAAGCCATTTATGGATAACATAATTCTTATTATTACATTTGTATTCTTTGTTCCAGGTTTATTATATGGAAAGAAATTAAAGAAGTTCAATAATGCTATGGATGTAGTTCAAGCTATGTCAAAGCAAATGAGTGGAATGGGATCTATATTAGTATTAACATTCTTCTGTTACAACTTCTTAGCATTATTAAGCTACTCAAACTTAGGTACATATATAACTTACTTAGGTGCAACAGGATTACAATCATTAGGATTATCTGATTCACCAATCTTATTATTAATAGGATTCATTATAGTTACTGCTATAATCAACTTATTCGTTGGTGGATTAACTTCAAAATGGATGTTACTTGGACCAATATTTATACCAATGTTATACCAAGTTAATGGAGCACTAACTCCTGATATGGTATCAGCTGCATATAGAATTGCAGATTCATCAACTAATGTAATATCACCACTTATGTCATATGCAGGTATTATCCTTGTATTCATGAAGAAGTATAAGCCTGAATATACTTTAGGAGATATGATTAAGTTAATGTTCCCATATTCAGTAGCATTCTTAATTTCTTGGACAATCTTATTAATAGTATTCTTTACATTTGGAATTCCACTAGGAATTTAATAAAAAGACTTAGCTCAAGAAAGAGCTAAGTCTTTTGTTTTAATAAAAAAACTGTAGAAAATCTACAGCTTTTTATTATTTAGGAGATTATAATTTTTACTTGTTATCTACCACAACATTTCTTATATTTCTTTCCGCTTCCACAAGGGCAAGGTTCATTTCTTCCAGGTTCTTTATCCTTTATTATAGTAGTCTTTTGTCTAGCAGTTGACTCTGATGGTGTTAAGCCCTTTAAAGACCATATAGGTGTATTGTTAAAGATCTTAGAGAAGGAGTTGACTATTGAGTCAGCTAAAGCCTTATCACTTAAATTTAAGCTATAAGAAGTTAGTAATTCAACTATTATTTGAGTATCCATGTCGTTTTTAATATAGAATATTAATTGGCTAATTAATGAGTCTATATCAGATTTTTTTAACTTAGTCTTAGAAAGAATGTTTTTAAGTTCTAAGACTTCTTCACCCCAAGTATCTTTAAAATCTCTACCTAAAGAAACAAAGAAATCTTCATTACTGAAGTTATATTGAATAGTTTGTCTTACTCTTAATTCTTCATATACATCTTCAGGTGAGAAAAGGAATGGGTGAATTAATGCGTTACCTTCTGTAAAAGCTTCATAGCTTCTAAAGATATAGTTTAAGTAAAAATCTAAGTTTTCCTCTTTAAAAACCTTACTTTCCTTATTAGTTATTATGGAATATAATTCTCCACCTAATAAAAGACCATAGTGAGTCATTAATCCATCTATAAGATCGATTCCTTCTGAACGTTCCTTAAGGTTAGAAATATATTTTTTAGAAGATGTTAAAGAGTTAATTCCGTCTTTTATATCACTTGGTACTACAAGGTAGTAACCATCCTTTGTAGATAATTTAAATAGTACTCCAAGGGATGATAATCCTCCAATTAAGTTTAAGTTATCTATTGAAAAAGAGTATTCAACTAAGTCTTCTTTAGCTAATTCCTTTAACAGATTAAGTTCTTTATAAGACAGTTCGCAAAGTATATTATCTATATTATCAGTAATATAAGCAGATACTAGATTAACTAACCCATCTTTACCTAATTTTGAATATCCCTTAATATCTAACCTCTTAGCTATGTCTGTAAGTGTAGGTTTAGTTTGAAGAGATAAAAGTTCTGAAGTATTTGATTCCTTTAAACTATCCTTACATTTAGTAAAAGTTTGATAGTATTTTTCAAAATAGTATTTTCTTAGTTGCTCATCGTAGTAGTACTTTTTAGTATGCATTAAAATTCTCCTTTGCTATATATTAACATTTATAATTATCCATTAACCTTATATAGTATCTATTTTTTTTGACAAAAAGTCAAGTAAATACCATTACATAATTTACTTGTTGTTAGTAGTATGAAGTGGTTATATAATTTGCTTATAAGGTTGTTAAATGGGGGGATTTTTTGGATATTAGAGAGTGTATAATTGAATATGGGAAGTGTTATGTTTTTCCAATAAATAAGATGATAATAGTAAGTAAATCATATGAAAGAAGCTTGTGCGAGGAAGATGTTACCAATGAAATTTATGGGGATATGGATAGCCCTGTATTAGAAGAAGACCCAACTTATATTAGGGCAGTGGAGTATGCTTTAGATGAGTGTTTTGAAAATGAATTCGAATTGGTAATTGGTATTAAGGACAAGCAAAGTAACACATATAATATGAAGTTACAGGAAGATTACATAAATAAAAATTTTTTATATAGAAGTTATATGAAAAATGGATATAGCTTTAAAAGCATAGATTGTGTGAAAAATTATATTAATAAATGTAAAGAAAAAAATGAGTTTGTTAAGTTTGATAAGATTACATTAAAAATAATAATAACAACAAGCTTTGGAGATAGGCTTGCAGAATTTGTACAAGCACTAGGAAATACATCTTCATTAGAGGGAAATGAAAATAAGAAAAAAGATGTATTTAAAAGTGAAATCATTAATAACTCCTTTGCAAACATTAAATATAGTAGCATAGATTTTAAAAGTTTAATGGAAGAATTAATGGAGTGGGAAAGTTGTAATTTTCAGTGGAATGGTTATTTTGGGGAAATAATAAAATTATTTAATAAAACTGGATTCAGGTTTGAAGAGGACAAGGAAATATATAAATTAAGGGATTATATTGCAGCCTTCGTACATAGTAAGAACTTTCTTTTTATACCTTGTATGAAGAAATATAAAAAGGACTTATATTTAGATTTAAACAATAATAGATACATATATAATAATGAAAGTAAGGGATTCCATAAGGTATTATCAAAGGAAAGTAGTTTTCTTTTTGAATCCTCAAAGATTAATAGTAAAGAAATTATATTCCATGAAGATTTAGAAATAGGATATTTGTTTTATTACATTGAGGACAAGGTGTATATTTCATTAGGTAGATATGATTCTCTAAGTAAGAGAGTAACAGTAATAGATATAAATGATAATGTTTTAAATGGATTTGTTGGGTTTATAAATAACTTTATAGAACTTGAAAAAGATAAATTGAAGTTATAAGAGTAAAAAAGAAATCGCTTTGCGGTTTCTTTTTTTAATGTCTAGAAAATTAGAAAGAAATTAGAATAATTTATAAATAAATAAAGAAAATAGTATTAGAGAAAGGAAGGGTAAAATGAGTAGAAGAAAAAAACATTATAAACTATTTATTGCAGTTCTCCCTCTAATACTAATGCTTATAGGAGTGGGAGCTTATATTTACTTTTCAAGGGATATAGGAGTAGTTACAGCATCTACAGAAGAAGATATGGTGTATGAAGGAAGCATAGATAAGGCTGGAGAGCTATTAAATTCTGGAGATGAAGTAATTGTTAGCTTAAAGGTAAAAAATATAACAAAAAATAAAAAAGGAAAAATAGAGGGTAAGCTAATTTGTGATGGCGAAAGTAAACCCTTAGGGAAAAGTAATTTTTCGATAGAAACCTTAGAGCCAAATGAAGAGGGAAGTGTTCAATGGAAGATAAAATGTAAAAGTGGTGGTACAAGGTTTATAGTACAAGTTAAGGAACCTAATAAAGGGGTGAAGAATATAAAGCTAGGTGGAATTACAGTTAGTGGTAAGGGATGGTTCATGGGAGATAATCATACTCATTCTAACTATTCTGATGGAAATGGAAGCGTAGCAGAAAATATATGGGCCATGAGAAGTGCTGGATTAAATTATATGACAATGACTGATCATAATAATAGCAATGGATATGAGGAGTCAAAAAGTGCTAAAGGTAATGGAGAAATAATTATAAAAGGAAATGAATATACTACATCTTCAGGTCATGCAGTTTTAATGAATGTGAAGGATAATAAAAATTATGGCTCTCTATCTAAAGATAATTTAATTAAGGAGCTTGGAAATTATAATACTTTAATTTATGCTGCTCATCCTGCTGACAGCAAATTAGGATGGAAGTTTCCTGATTATAATGGGGTAAATGGAATTGAAGTGTGGAATGGCTGTAGAGGTCCTAAAAATAAATATAATAATGATGCCTTTATTATTTGGGATAAATTAAATACAGAAGGAAAGCATCTTTATGGCGTTGCAGAAACAGATGCTCATTACCCAGTGGATATAGGAAAGGTATACCTAAAAACATATTCAGAAAGTTTTACTGAAGAAGGTATAATTGAAGCCCAAAAGAAGGGACATATGTATGGAACTAATGGACCTTCATTAGAGATTAAGGTGAATAATGCTATGATGGGCGATGACTATAAAGTAAATTCAATGGGAGAAGTTATAAAAGTTAATTTAAAAGGTGAATATTATAATGGGATTTCTAAAGTTAGATTAATAAGAAATGGTGAAGTGATTTCTGAAAAAGATATTGATGATACTACTTTTGAAATGGTAGAAAGGGTGAGGGTAGTGCCAGGAGATTTTATTAGAATGGAAGTAGAAGGAAAAGAGGAAGAAGGTCAGTCTTTATCAACTGAAGTTGGAGTTAGAAATGCTGCTCCATTTGCATTTTCAAATCCGATTTTTATTATAAAAAAATAAGAATATTTTTATAATATAAGGTTAATATAATTGTGAAGTTTATTATATGGAGGAATGGATATGACAGCTAATAAGAGTATTAAATGCTCAGTACAACAATGTAAATACAATGATATGAAGAGTTACTGTACACTTAATGAAATACAAGTAGGAACACATGAACAAAACCCATCAGTTCCTCAATGTACAGATTGCGAATCTTTCGTATTAAAGTAGGAATAATGAAAAGACTCTTTGCAAATTTTGCAAGGAGTTTTTTTAAACCTCTAGGAAATTATAAAATTTTAATTAATTATAAATCAAAGGTATAAATATAAAAATATATATTTTTATAAATATAACAATATGTAAATATAGAATAAGTAATAAGCAGTTTAATCAATGAAGAATTTTTTGTTAAAAAATTAAATTATTGAAGTATATGGTAGACAGAAATATTTGTTAGATAGTATAATGGAAATGTGTCTTAAATTGCTAATTAAGTAAAAATACAGTAGGTGCGTATAAGTGTACTTGCTGTATTTTCTTTTTTAATGTATAGGAAAGTATAAAATTTTAATTAGCTATAACTCAAAGGTATTATTATAATTTCATATTAAAAAATATCCACTCCACCTTTTTAATGAAATTATATGCTAAATAAAAAGCTAGCAGGTAGATATAAATCTACTTACTAGCTTTTTGTTTCTTATAATAAAACTACATCTTTTCGTGGAATGTTCTGTTTATTACATCAAGTTGTTGTTCTCTTGTTAACTTGATGAAGTTAACTGCATATCCTGAAACTCTAATAGTTAATTGAGGATATAATTCTGGATGTTCCATAGCATCAAGTAATGTTTCTCTGTTAAATACATTAACATTTAGATGGTGAGCATCTTGTCCAAAATATCCGTCCATCATGCAGCTCAAGTTGTTGATTCTATCTTCAGGAGTCTTTCCTAAAGCATCTGGCACGATTGAGAATGTGTTAGAGATACCATCTTGAGAATGTTCATATGGAAGCTTAGCAACTGAGTTTAAAGATGCTAATGATCCTGAATTATCTCTTCCGTGCATTGGGTTAGCACCTGGAGCAAATGGTTCTCCCTTCTTTCTACCACATGGAGTAGTTCCTGTCTTCTTACCATAAACAACGTTTGAAGTTATAGTTAAGATAGATTGAGTGTGGTATGCATTTCTGTAAGTCTTGTTTTGTCTGATCTTGTTCATCATGTTTTCAACAAGGTATACAGCTATATCATCAACTCTATCATCATCATTTCCGTATTTAGGGAAGTCGCCTTCAACTTCGAAGTCTACAGCAATTCCGTTTTCATCTCTTACAGGCTTAACCTTAGCGTATTTAATAGCAGAAAGTGAGTCAGCACATACTGAAAGTCCTGCTATACCACAAGCCATTGTTCTAAATACATCTCTATCATGTAAAGCCATTTGTAAGCTTTCATAAGAGTATTTATCATGCATGTAGTGGATAACATTTAATGTGTTAACATAAAGGTTAGCTAACCAATCTGTCATTTGTTCAAATCTATCCATTACTTCATTGTAATCTAAGTATTCAGATGTTATTGGAGCTAATTTAGGTCCAACTTGCATTCCTAGCTTTTCATCCTTACCACCGTTTATAGCGTAAAGAAGAGTCTTAGCTAAGTTAACTCTAGCACCGAAGAATTGCATTTGCTTACCAACTTTCATTGCAGATACGCAACAAGCTATAGCATAGTCATCTCCCCAGTAAGTAGTCATTAAATCATCGTTTTCGTATTGAACAGAGCTTGTATCAATAGAAACCTTTGAACAGAAGTCTTTAAATGCCTTAGGAAGTCTTGTTGACCATAAAACTGTTAAGTTTGGTTCTGGTGAAGGTCCTAAAGTGTAAAGTGTATTAAGTACTCTGAATGAGTTCTTAGTAACTAAAGATCTTCCGTCTAATCCCATACCAGCAATTGATTCAGTTACCCAAGTTGGATCTCCTGAGAATAAATCGTTATATTCTGGAGTTCTTAAGAACTTAACTAATCTTAACTTCATTACGAAGTGATCCATTAATTCTTGAGCTTCTTTTTCTGTTATAACGCCATTTCTTAAATCTCTTTCTATGTAAATATCTAAGAAAGTAGAAGTTCTACCAAGTGACATTGCAGCACCATTTTGTTGTTTTATAGCTGCAAGGTAACCAAAGTATAACCATTGGATAGCTTCTTGAGCGTTAGCAGCTGGTCTAGCTATATCATATCCATATGAAGCAGCCATTTCTTTTAATTCTTTAAGTGCAACTATTTGATCAGAGATTTCTTCTCTTAATCTAATTACATCTTCATCAATTGTTCCTACTTCAAGGCTTAATTTTTGTTCATTTTTATCTTCTATAAGTCTATCAACACCGTATAAAGCAACTCTTCTATAGTCACCTATGATTCTTCCTCTACCATAAGCATCTGGAAGTCCTGTAACTATACCAGCTTTTCTAGCTAATCTCATATCTGTAGTGTAAGCATCGAAAACACCTTGGTTATGAGTTTTTCTATACTTTGTAAATATTTCTGATATTAAAGGATCTATTTCATATCCATAAGCTTTAGCTGCATTTTCAGCCATTCTTATACCACCTTCTGGCATAACAGCTCTCTTAAGTGGTGCGTCAGTTTGTACACCAACTATTTTTTCTAAAGCTTCACTTATATATCCTGGTTTGTAAGCGTTGATTTTAGATATAGTCTTTGTATCAACATCTAATATTCCGCCATTTTCTCTTTCTTGTTTGCTTAATTCGCAAACTACATCCCATAATTTAGTTGTTTCTTCTGTAGCACCTTCAAGGAAACTAGCATCACCTGTATATTCAGTGTAGTTAGTTTGGATGAAGTTTCTAACGTCGATGTGTTTTGCCCAACGACCTTCGTTGAAGCCTGTCCATTGTTCTTTGTTCATTCAGTCCACCTCATTGTCTTTTTGTAAACGTTAAATAACTAGATTGCAAATTATTTAACAAGTTGAATATATCATAGAACTATGTCGAAACACAATAGGAAAATCTAGAGTTTAAATATTCTAAATATTTGAAAGAGTGAAATTAAGTTTAAGAGAAAGTGAAAGAATTTGAATGAAAATGATTGACTTTGAAAACTTAAAGGGGTAATATTTATATAAAGGAAGTGTTGTAAATGTTGACAGAAGAAAGATTCCATAAGATTTTAAGTGTTTTAAATGAGAAGAAAGCAGTTACTGTAAATGAACTAGTAGCCTTGCTAAATACCTCAGAATCAACAATTAGAAGAGATTTAAATGCTTTAGCAAATTTGGGTAAACTGAATAAGGTTCATGGTGGAGCAGTAGTTATTGATAAAAACTTAACAACTGAAGAAAAAGATGTCAAAACCAAGCATGATTTAAATAGAGAGGATAAAATAAGTATTGCAAAATTTTCTGCTTCATTAATAGAAAAAGGAGATTTTGTGTATATTGATGCAGGAACCACAACTGAAATTTTAGCTGAATATATTGAAGAAAAAGAAGCAACTTATGTTACAAATGGTATTGTTCATGCTAAAAAGCTTATTGAAAAAGGATGTACAGTTTATATATTAGGGGGAGAATTGAAGTTATCAACAGAAGCTATTATAGGGGTAGAAGCTATAAAAAGTTTAAAAAAATATAATTTTACAAAAGCTTTCTTTGGATCTAATGGAGTAGGTATAGAATCAGGTTTTACTACTCCAGATGTTAAAGAAGCCCTTGTTAAGGAAGAGGCTATAAATAGAAGTAAGACACCTTACGTATTAGTTGATAACAGTAAATTTAATAAAATATTTCCAATAACATTTGCAGAAATAAATAAAGCAAAAATAATAACTAAGGAAATAGGAGAGAATAAATATAAAAATTATACAGAAGTATTGGAGGTATAAAAATGATATACACAGTGACTTTTAATCCCTCACTGGACTATGTAGTTAAAGTAAATGATTTGAAGCTAGGTAGAGTTAATAGGACAGAAGAGGAAGATGTGTATCCTGGTGGAAAAGGCATTAATGTATCTATAGTATTGAAGAATTTAGGGTATGATAGTTCTGCTTTAGGTTTTATAGCTGGGTTTACTGGGGATGAAATTGAAAGAAGGGTATCAGAATTTGGTTGTAAATCAGATTTTATTAAGTTAAATGATGGATTGTCTAGAATAAATGTAAAGATTAAGTCTAACGAAGAAAGTGAGGTTAATGGCGGAGGACCACATATTAATGAGGAAGCACTAAATTCTTTATATAAGAAGTTAGATAATCTACAAGATGGTGACATATTAGTTTTAGCAGGAAGTATACCTAAATCACTTCCAGAAGACATATATGAAAAGATTATGGAAAGACTACAAAAGAAAGAAATTAAGATTATAGTAGATGCTACAAAAGACTTATTGGTAAATGTACTAAAGTTTAAACCTTTCTTAATTAAGCCTAATAATCATGAGCTTGGAGAAATATTTAATGTAGAGTTAAAAACTGATGAAGAAATAATTGAATATGCTAAAAAGCTACAGGATAAAGGGGCAAGAAATGTACTTATATCTATGGCAGGAGATGGAGCGATTTTTATATCAGAAAGTGGAGAAATTATAAAGAGTGGTGTGCCAAAGGGAAAAGTTAAAAATTCAGTTGGTGCAGGAGACTCTATGGTGGCTGGATTTATAGCAGGATATTTAAAGAACTATAATTTTAAAGAAGCCTTTAAAATGGGAGTAGCAACTGGTAGTGCTACAGCATTTTCAGAAGGATTAGCAACAAAAGATGAAATACTAAAATTATTAAATGAAATTTAGTTTTGAGGAGGAATAAAAATGCGTATTACTGATTTGTTAAGTAGTAATTCAATAGAATTAGACGTAAAAGTATCAAATAAACATGAGGCTATTGATAAGCTTGTTGAATTAATGAATAATTCAGGCAAGTTAAATGACAAAGAAGAGTATAAAAAGGCTGTTTTATCAAGAGAAGAATTAAGTACAACAGGAATAGGAGATGGAATAGCTATTCCTCATGCTAAGACAACAGCAGTTAAAGATGCAGGACTAAGCTCTATGGTTGTTAAGGATGGAGTGGATTATGACTCTTTAGATGGTGCGCCAGCTCATCTTTTCTTTATGATTGCAGCTCCAGATGGAGAGAATAATCTTCATTTAGAGGTGTTAGCAAGATTATCTACCATTTTAATGGATGAAGAGTTTAGAAAAAAACTTATAAATGCTAAAAGCAAGGAAGAGTTTTTAAGACTTATAGATCAAAAGGAAACAGAAAAGTTTGATGAACCAGTAGAAGATAAGAAAGAAGAAAAAGATGGATATAGAGTTTTAGCAGTAACAGCGTGTCCTACTGGAATAGCACATACTTATATGGCAGCAGAAAGCTTAGAAAATAAAGCTAAGGATATGGGGATTTCTATAAAGGTTGAAACAAATGGCTCTGGTGGAGCTAAAAATGTTCTAACAGATGAAGAGATAAAAAATGCAGATTGTATAATAATTGCTGCTGATAAAAATGTTTATATGGATAGATTTGATGGGAAAAGAGTAATTCAGACTAAAGTGGCAAATGGAATTCACAAGGCAGAAGAACTTATAAATGAAGCTGTTAGTGGTAAGGCGCCTATATATCATGCATCAGGTGAAAAGTCTGAAGGTGGAGAAGCTGATATAGAAAAAGAAGGGATAGGACATAAGGTTTATAAGCACTTAATGAATGGTGTTTCTCATATGTTACCATTTGTAATAGGTGGAGGTATTCTTATAGCATTATCATTCTTAGTTGACTCAGGAGCAGCAGGAACTCCACAATTTGGAACAAGTACAGAATTTGCATCTTTCTTTAATGTGGTAGGTAATTTAGCATTTAGCTTTATGTTACCTATACTTGCTGGTTATATTGCTATGTCTATTGGTGATAGACCTGCTTTGGCAGTAGGTTTTGTTGGAGGAGTTTTAGCTAAAGATGGTGGCTCTGGTTTCTTAGGGGCATTACTTGCAGGATTTATAGCAGGATATTTAGTAGTTGGATTAAAGAAACTATTTGATAAGTTACCAGATAGCTTAGAGGGATTAAAACCAGTTTTATTATATCCTTTCTTTGGAATATTACTTATTGGAGCTATACTAATATTTATTGTAAACCCACCAGTAGCTGCTCTTAATAATGGTATAACTAATTTATTAAATAGTATGGGAGCTACTAGTAAGGTTCTTTTAGGATTAGTTTTAGGTGGTATGATGGCTATAGATATGGGTGGCCCATTTAATAAGGCAGCATATGTATTTGGAACAGCTTCATTAGCAACTGGTAATAATGATATTATGGCTGCTGTTATGATAGGTGGTATGGTTCCACCATTAGCAATAGCTTTAGCTACAACTTTCTTTAAGAATAAATTTACATCAAGAGAAAGGCAGTCAGGTATAACAAATTATGTAATGGGAATTTCCTTTATTACAGAAGGTGCAATACCTTTTGCAGCAGCGGATCCATTAAGAGTAATACCTTCATGTGTAATAGGGTCAGCTATAGCTGGAGGATTATCAATGTTCTTTGGATGTGAAACATTAGCACCACATGGTGGCTTATTTGTAGTACCAGTTATGACAAATCCATTTATGTTTGTTGTATCCCTTATAATTGGTTCTTTAGTAGGAATGGTTTTATTAGGAGTATTAAAAAAGCCATTAGATAGATAATCATTAGAAATAGTTATTGTAAATTTTATTTTGCAATAACTATTTTTTTGTCTAGGAAAATAAATACCTACTCTTACAATAAACTTAAAACTTAAAAGTTATATTGATTTATATTAAATAGTATAATATACTATTTATACGGATAAAAAATATTATATAAGGGGAGATTATTATGTCAAAAAACTACTTTATTAAGGAAAGACTATTAGCTTTTGGGGCTAAATTCGATGTTTATGATGAAAATAGAAATGAAGCATTTTTAGTAGAGGCTGATAAATTTGATATAGGGAAGAATATAAATATCTATACACCAGATAAATCAAGAAAATTGATGTATTTTAGACAACAGCTAAGAATTGGAGCACATAAATATAAGGTATATGATTCAAATGGTATGGAAATAGCCGCAATAGAAAAGGAATTTATGGTGCCTAAATATAATATATCAGGGGTGCTTGGTAGATTTGTAATGAGCTGTGATTCTGCAATTCTAGGTAGAAATTATACAGTTGAAAAAGATGGATTTAAAATTGGGGAAATAGATAAAGAGTGGACATTTGGAAGAGATAGATATATTTTAAAGGTATTAGATGAAGATTATACTGTATTTTTAGTTGGGTTATTAGTTATGGTAGATATGGTAAGATTCCATTCAGATAACTAGAAGAAAGGGTGATTATTAATAATCACTCTTTTATTTTTTGAATGTAAAATTTATATAATTAAAAAATATTATAAAAATATCTAATCTATTGTCAAATAATATCTAATAGTGTTAAAATAATAACATAAATAAAGTGACTAAATCATTTTATTAAGTGGAATATTTATATAGAGAGTATTAATAAGAATATAAAGAATATAAGATTTCCAGAGCATAACACTCCTAAGGAAGAAATTCTAAGGAATTATGCCTGAATTACATTGTTAATTCGCAGGGTAATATTCGAAAGGGTATTATCTCCACGTTTTTGGGAAGGAAATAAGTTTTTGATTTTAAATAGAAATATTTAAAGCTTATTACTTATGCCCAAAAATGCATTAAGTAATAAGCTTTTTTTTAGATACTAAGAAATTAAAAAATTAGGAGTGAGAGTATGATTACCTTAGAAGAGGCTCAAGAGCTTTTATTAAAAGAAACAAAGGTAAATGATATAGAAGAAGTAAATATTTTTAATAGCCTTGGAAGGGTTTTAGCAGAGGAGATTCTATCACCTATAGATAGTCCTCCTTTTAATAAATCGCCTCTTGATGGATATGCTGTTATGGCTAAAAGCTTAGAAGGTGCATCAAAGGGAACTCCAAGAGTTTTAAAGGTAATAGATAAAGTATTTGCAGGAGAGGTATCTCTTAAGAAGGTTGGACATGGCGAAGCTATTAGGATAATGACAGGAGCTAAAATTCCAGAGGGAGCAGACTGCATAGTAAAGCAAGAAGATACAGAGGCTTTAAAAGAAAATGAAGTAAGAATTTTTGTATCACATAAAGCTTATGACAATTTCATTTATCAAGGTGAAGATTTCAAAAGAGGAATTAAGATAATAAATAAAGATAAGTTCTTAACTTCATCAATAATAACTGCCATTGCCTCTTTGGGTATCAATAAGGTTAAAGTTTATAAGAAGCCTATAGTTGGAATAATTACAACAGGTGATGAACTACAAGAACCAGGTGAAGATCTTAAAGAAGGAAAGATATTTAATAGCAATAAAGCCTTTCTTTATACAAGATTGTTAGAACTTGGAGCAGAACCGAGGATTTTTCATATTGCTAAGGATTCTATTGAAGGAATAGTAAGTGTAGTAGAAAAGGCAGAAAAGGAATGCCAAATAATTATTTCTACTGGAGGAGTTTCTGTTGGAGAAAAAGATTTAGTTTTAAGGGCAGTAGAGTCCATAGGGTATAGAAGATTATTCTGGAAGATTTCTATGAAGCCAGGTTCTCCTATGTTTAGTGCAGTAAAGAATGGAGTTATATATATAGGTCTTTCCGGTACTCCAGTAGCAGCAGCAACTACATTTGAGCTAACAGCTAGAAGAGTAATTGCAAAGATGTTAAACTGCAAGGATATTGATATAAGGAAAGTAGAAGGAATTCTTCAAGATGAGTTTAAGAAAAAGTCTCCTAAGAGAAGATTCTTAAGAGTAAGAGTTAGTGAAGAACTTGAAAATAAGGTTTATATAAATAACATTTATCAAAGTCCAGGACAAATAAACACAATGATTAAAAGTAATGCTTTATTAGAAGTTGAAGAAAACAAAGTTTTAGAAATTGGGGAAAGAGTTTGGATTATTAAATAATAAAACTAAGGGATGAAAAAGAGATGAAAGTAAAAACAAGTGCTGTGATTTTAAGTGGTGGTAAAAATTCTAGAATGAATTATAATACAAAAGCCTTTTTATCATTGGATAATGAAAGGTTTATAGAAAAGATAATTAAAAGATTAAATTTAATAGATGATATTATTATCTCTTGTAATAATCTATCCTTGTACCAAGAGTTTTTAGATACATGCAGGTTAGTAGAGGATGAAGTTAAAGATATTGGACCAATTGGAGGAATATATTCTACTTTAAAATCTATAAAAAATGATAAAGCATTAATTATTGCTGCAGATATGCCATTTATAAGTGAGTATGTAATCAATTCATTAATAAATATTGATTTCAAAGGAGATGCACTTATACCTGTAGTAGATGGAAAAGAGCAGCCTTTATGTGGAGTGTATAGAAAGTCAGCTTTAGATAAGATAAAAGAGAACATAGACAATAAAAATTATAAGCTAAAGAGTTTAATGAAAAGCTTAGATGTAACCTACATTTTAATGAATGATGAGCGTGCAATGACAAATGTAAATACTCCTGAGGAATATAGGGAGATACTAAAGGATAGTAAAAAGGGAAGTACAATAATTAATATAGTAGCAAGCTGTTCAAATGTAGGAAAAACAACCTTAATTGAAGGTCTTATAAAGGAACTAAGAAAAAGAGGATACTCCCTTTCAACAATTAAACATGATGTTCATGGATTTGATATGGACAAAGAGGGAAAAGATACTTGGAGACATAGAAAAGCTGGAGCAGAACAAGTATGTATTTCTTCAAAAAATAGATTTGCCATGATAAAAGAAGTGGAAGAAGAATTAGCACTAGATAGTATTATTGATAATATAAGTGAAACTGATTTTATAATTGTAGAAGGTTATAAAAAGAGTAATTTAAGAAAAATTGAAGTGGCAAGGGAAGAAAAAGGAAGAAAAATAATTACTCCAAGGGATAAAATTATAGCTGTAGCAAGTGATTTTGATCCATTAATTGAAGGAGTAGAGTGGGTTGATATAAATGATTACGAGAAATTAGCAGACATAGTTGAAAAAGAAAGATACTTATAAAGGAAGTGTGTTTATGTATACAGTAGCAATAGTAACAAGCAGTGATAAAGGCTCAAAAGGTGAAAGAGAGGATAAAAGTGGAGCAGTAATTAGAGAAATAGTTGAAAAATCAGGGTTTCAAGTTAAAAGATACGTTGTGTTACCAGATGAAAAAGAACTTTTAAAGGAAGAGTTTAGGTATTTAGCTGATGAATTAGGAGTTAATTTAGTATTAAGTACAGGGGGAACAGGATTTTCTCCAAGAGATATAACTCCAGAGGCTACTAAAGAAATAGTTGAAAGAGAAACACCAGGAATTTCAGAAGCTATAAGAATGTTTAGTTTAAACATAACTAAGAGGGCAATGCTTTCAAGAGCTGCATCTGGTATAAGAAAGAAAACACTTATAGTGAATTTACCAGGAAGTCCAAAGGCATGCAAAGAAGCATTAGATTTTGTTCTTGAAGATATAAAACATGGAATTGACATTTTAAATGAAACAGCTAAGGAATGTGCTAGAAAATAGTAAGTTAAAGGATTGATAAGGAATGAAAAAAGTTTTAAGTATATTTCTTTCATTAGGGCTGCTTTTCACATTTGTAGGATGTGGAAGTGACAATAAAGAAGCTAAGGAAATCACAATTAGTGCGGCAGCTTCTTTAGAAGATCCAATGAATGAGATAATAAAAAAATATGAAGCTGAAAATTCTAACATAAAGATAAATACAAATTACGGTAGTTCGAGAAGCTTAAGAAAACAAATACAAGAGGGTGGAAAGGTAGATTTGTTTTTATCTGCTAGTAAAGATGAAACAGATGAACTTATATCTATTGGAAGTGTTAAAGAGGATGAAGTTAAAGAATTCTTAACAAATGGTTTAATGCTTGTAAAGAGCAGTGGAAGTAAGGAAGATATAACTTCAATAAAAGATTTACCATCTATAACTGGAAAAATTGCATTAGGTGCAGAAGGAGTACCTATAGGAGATTATTCAAGGGAAGCCCTAAAAAATAGTGGTGTATGGGATAAGATTCAAAGTAATATTGTCTTTTGTAAAGATGCAAAACTAGTATTAAACTATGTGAAAAGTGGAGACGTTGATTATGCTATAGTTTATGCTAATGAAATAAATAACTTAGGTGATGCAAAGCTAGTAGAAAAAATAGATGGAAGTCTTCACGACCCAACTATATATACATTTGCTAATATCAATGTAGAAAATAAAGATGTACAAAACTTTAAAGATTTTATAAACGAAAATATAGATATATTTGAAAAATATAATTTTGAGAGGAAATAAACTTTATGTATGAAGGACCAATAATAATTTCACTAAAAACTTCAATAGTTTCAACTATAATAGTAAGCATTTTAGGAATATTGTTAGCTAATTTGCTATTAAAAAGAGAAGGGAAACTAAAGAATTTTTTTGAAAGTGCAATTATGCTTCCTTTATTTATGCCTCCATCATTAATAGGATATATTTTATTGATGATAATAGGAAAGAGAAGTTTTATTGGATCCTTTTTATATGAGTATTTTGATTTTACATTTATATTTACATGGTATGGAGCAGTAATAGCAGCAGTTATTACCTCCCTGCCAATAATGTATGGAAGTGCAAAAGGTGCTTTATTATCCATAGATGATACTTATAAAGAGGTAGCAGCTGATTTAGGAGCAACTAAATTTCAAACATTTTATAAGGTAACACTTCCATTAGCTTCTAAAGGAATTTTAAGTGGAATGGTTTTAAGCTATGCAAGATGCTTTGGTGAATTTGGTGCAACAATGATGATAGCTGGTAATATACCAGGGAAAACACAAAATATACCTATGGCAATTTATTATGCTGTAGAAAGAGGGGATTCCTCAAATGCAAATTTTTTTGCTGTGGTAGTGATAATTATAAGCACAACATTAATATTTATATACAACAGGTTACTAAAAGAAAATAAGTAGGTGAGTTTTTGATATGAAGAAAATAAAAACTGTTGATGCAGTAGGTAGAGTACTTTTACATGATATTACTAAAATTGTTCCAGGTGAATTTAAAGGAAGAGCTTTTAAAAAAGGTCATGTAATAAAGGAAGAGGATATAGATGTTTTACTTTCTCTAGGGAAGGATAATATATATGTTTGGGAAGAGACAGAAGGATTAGTTCATGAAAATGATGCAGCTATAATTCTTAAGGATATCTCCTGTGGAGATGGATTAGAATTTGGTGAAATAAAAGAAGGTAAAATAGATTTCTTTGCTTCTTATGATGGGGTATTAAAAATTGATAAAGATGCTCTTTTAGAGCTTAACATGATAGATGATATTATGATGGCAACAATACATAATAATACACCAGTTAAAAAAGGTGAAAAGCTTGGTGGAACAAGAGTTATTCCATTAATGGTTGAAGAAGAAAAACTTAATGAAGCAAAAAAATTAATAGAAAAGCCATTTATAAGTGTTGAAAAGTTTAAAAAGAAAAAAGTTGGTATAGTTACTACAGGAAATGAAGTGTTCTATGGCAGAATTAAGGATGCCTTTGGACCAGTTATTAAGAGTAAGTTTGAATATTATGGTTCAGAGATACTAGGGCAAGTAATACTTCCTGATGATAAAGAAAAAATTACAGAAGCAATAAAAATGTGGATTGATAAAGGTGCTGATATAGTGGTGTGCAGTGGAGGCATGTCTGTTGATCCAGATGATGTTACGCCATCAGCTATAAAGGATTGTGGAGGAGAAGTAGTAACTTATGGTTCTCCAGTATTACCAGGGGCAATGTTTTTACTTGCTTACCTTGGAGATACTCCTATAATGGGGCTTCCAGGATGTGTAATGTATTCAAAAAGAACAGTATTTGATTTAGTTTTACCTAGAATTTTAATAGATGAAAAATTAACAAAAAGAGATATTGCTTTATATGGTCAAGGTGGGTTATGTTTAGACTGCAAAGTTTGTACATTCCCACATTGTTCATTTGGTAAGTAGGAGGAAAATATATGTCAGGTTTAAACCATTTTGATGAAAAAGGAAATGCAGTAATGGTGGATGTTTCAGAAAAGAGTGAAACTAAGAGAGTTGCTGTAGCTAAAGGAAGCATAAAGGTTAGTAAAGAAATAATGAATCTTATAAAAACAGGAAATATAAAAAAAGGTGATGTTCTTGGTGTTTCAAGAGTTGCTGGTATTATGGCAAGTAAACAAACTAGCAATTTAATACCTATGTGTCATCCTTTAATGATAAATGGAGCTAATATAGACTTTGAATTAGATGAAGAAAACGGCAGAGTTATAATATATGGCAGTGTTAAGACAACTGGGAAAACAGGAGTTGAAATGGAAGCACTTACAGCAGTTTCAGTTGCTGCACTAACTATATATGATATGTGTAAAGCAGTAGATAAGAGAATGGTTATTGAAAATATACATCTTGTATCAAAGACAGGTGGTAAAAGCGGAGAGTTCCATTTTTAAATAAGAGGTGAATTTTACTTGAAAGATAAGTTTAATAGAGAGATAGATTATTTAAGAATTTCTCTAACAGAGGCATGCAACTTAAGATGTATATATTGTATGCCTGATGGAGATGTTTGCTTTAAAAATGATAACGGATTAACAGATGATGAAATAAAGTACTTAATTGATATATTTGGAGATATTGGATTAAAGAAAATTAGATTTACAGGTGGAGAGCCTCTTCTTCGAAAGAATATAGTAGAGTTAGTTTCAAAGGCAAAAGAGAAAGAAATAGGAAAAATTGCATTAACAACTAATGGAGTTCTATTGCCTAAGTACCTTGATGAATTAATTAATGCTGGATTAAATGAAATAAATATAAGTTTGGACTCTTTAAATGAAGATGTATTTAAGAAAATTACTAGAGGTGGCAACTTAATTAGTGTAGTAGAATCCATAAAAAAAGCTGTAAATAAAGGAATTAAGGTAAAGATAAATGCAGTAATTGTTAAAGGAATAAACGATAATGAGTTTTTAGACTTATGTAAGTTAAGTATCCACCATAAGCTAGATATAAGATTTATAGAATTAATGCCTATAGGGGAAGGTACTAAATACACTGGAGTAAGTGGTAAAGATTTAGAGAAAATATTAAAGGAAAACTTCAATATAAAAGAAGCAAAAAGTGATAAGGATAATGGACCAGCTTTTTATTATAGAATTGAGGGGGCAGAAGGAAGAGTTGGATTTATATCTGCTTTATCAAATCATTTTTGTGAAAGCTGCAATAGAATAAGAATTACCCCAGATGGTGTACTTAAGCAATGCTTACATTTTAAGAGTGGATTAGATCTTAAAAACATTTTAAGAGAAGATACTACAAGGGAAGAGATTAAAGAAAGAATAAAAGAAACAATATATAATAAGCCCCAAGGACATAGATTTATAGAAGATAGAAAAACAGAAGATGATAGATTCATGTTTCAAATAGGAGGATAATAAAATGGCTAATATAGTTGCAATATGTATAAGTGAGAAAAAAGGTGTAGGTAAGACTCAAATAGAAGAGATTAATTTAATTGAAGAATTTGGTTTAGAAAATGATGCTCACGGTGGAAAATGGCACAGACAAGTTTCTTTGTTAGAGAAGGAAAAGATAGAAGATTTTATAGCTAGAGGTGGTAAGGTTAAGTATGGAGACTTTGGTGAAAATTTTGTTACTGAAGGGCTGGATTTAGAAAAAATCCAAGTTGGTGATAAGATTACCATAGGAGATTCACTTTTAGAAATAACTCAAAAGGGTAAACAATGTCATGTTAAGTGCAATATCTTTAAGATGGTAGGAGATTGTATAATGCCAAAGAATGGTGTATTTGCAAGAGTTCTTAAGGGTGGTCATGTAAGAATTGGAGAAGAGATACAACTAATAAATGAATAGAAATATTTATGAGGAAAACTTTGCCAATGGCAAAGTTTTTTTGTTGATTATTATGATATAATTCATATAGGGGGGATTATAGTGAGAATAAAGAGAGGAATATTTGTAATTATAATTGCGCTTGTATTTTTAATTTCAACTCCAATAGTTTCGTCAGCTAGAGCTGGTGGAGGAGGCGGAGGAGGAAGTTCAGGAGGGGGAGGCGGTGGCGGAAGTCACAGTTCTTCAAGTAGTGGTAGTGGAAACAGTAGTAGTCCAATTTCTTCTATTGTAACAATTTCTATATTTGCCTTAGCTTCAAGTGGAGGAATTATTGCATATAAGGTAAGAATCTATAAAAAGAATAGAGTTAGTAAGAAACTAATAAGAGAATTAGAAAGAATAGATAAAGATTGGAATTATAGTGAATTGAAAAATAGGGTGGAAGAATCCTTTTATAAGATTCAAGAAGCCTGGACTAAAAGAGATATAGATATAGCAGAAAATTATATTAGTAAAGATTTATATGAACTTCACAGAAGTAAAATTGAATGGATGAAAGTAAGGCATGAGATTAACGTACTTAAGGGCATAAAGTTAATTAGTACACTTCCAATTGGAGTTATTGATTTGGAAGATGAAAGTGAAGATTTAATATGGTTTTATGTAAAAGGAGCTATGGCTGATTATTACATTGATGATAGGAACGGAAGATATATCAAAGGAAGCAGGAGAAGAGAAAGTTTCGAGGAATACTGGAAGTTTGTAAGAAGCTGGGATACCTGGGTTCTTGATGAAATTAGACAAATTGATGATGTAGATGAAAGTTTCTTTGAAGCTATAACAGATGGCTCCCAATATAGCTTCAAAAAAGAGGAAAACAATCAAAAGAAATTGTGATGTAACAAAGTTAAAAAATATGGGGATAAGTATTTAACTTATAAAAAGTGGGAAGTGTGGGATATTTGTTGAATGATATAAGAAAAGCTGATAAAAAAGAAGAGTTCATATTGGATAAGGCATTAAGGTTATTTGTAAAAAAAGGACTTTTAAATGTAACTTTAGAAAGTATAAGTGAAGAGTGTGGATATACTTTAAAAGAAATAAAAAAATATTATAGTGATATTAGTTTAATTATTGACGATATTATAAAGAGAGCAACAACAACTAGTAACGAAAGTACTATAGGAATATTAAATGCTGGAGTACCAGCAAAAGTTAAATTTAAGATATTAGTTGAAGGGACAATGGATGGGATAAACAAGAATTATGGATTAAAGGAAGAATTTGCTTTCATGCTTATGATTGAAATGGCTAGAGGAGAGAATTCTAGAATTAATTCATATTATTCAACTCCTTGTATGGTATTAGCTAAGATAATTGAAGAAGGGCAAAGAGATAATACTTTTGTAGAAGGAAATCCAAAACACCTATCTATAATGTTTTGGAAGTTCTTTCAAGGAATGTGTGCATCTGTAGCAAGATTTGAAGATGAGATTGAAATGCCATCAGCAGAAAATATTTATAGAATACTATTAAAGTAAAAAGAAGCTATTAAAGGTAGCTTCTTTTTTTATATAAATTAAATCTATATAGACAAAAAAGTGTGAAACTGTGATAAATATCACAGTAATATATAAAAAAATTAATTATATTAATGATAGATGAAAAAAGAAGGCATTTCTATGCATACAATTGTTAAAAAAATATCGTAAATGAGAAGATTTTAACAATTAAAATGAATTTTACCTAAGCAAAAGAGAAAAGAGGGAAAGTATGAAAAAGGTTCAATCTACTTGTAACTATTGTGCATTAGACTGTAATTTAGATTTTTATGTGGAAGATGAAAAGATAGTAAAAGTTATTCCAACAAAGGGATATCCAGTTAATAATGGATTCTCATGTATTAAAGGACTTTCGTTAGATAAACAACAAACAGTTGTTAAAACATCTAGTTTACCAAAGATAAAGCAGGATGATGGAACATTTAAGAGGGTTTCATGGGAAGAAGGATATAAATATGTAGCTGATAAGTTCTTATCAATTCAAGAAAAATATGGGCAAGAATCAGTTGCAGGTATTAGTACAGGGCAATTAACCCTTGAAGAGTTTGCAATATATGGACATGTAATGAGAAACTTTTTAAAGGCAAATGTTGATGGTAATACAAGACTTTGTATGGCAACTTCAGTTGTAGCTCATAAACAAAGCTTTGGATTTGACGCTCCTCCATATACACTAAAGGATGTAGAATTATCTGATACAGTTATATTAATTGGGTCAAATCCAGTGGTAGCTCATCCTATCTTATGGGATAGAATAAGATCTAATAAGAATAAGAAGTTAATAGTAATAGATCCAAGAAAATCAGAAACTGCAAAGCATGCAAACTATTGGTATGGAATAAAAGGTAAGTCAGACTTAATTTTATTATATACAGTAGCTAATATTCTAATAGAAAAAGACTACCTAAATCATGAATATATAGAAAAGTACACTGAAGGATTTGAAGAATTTAAGGAATTTGTTAAAAAGTATACTATAGAAAAGGCTGTAGAAGCTACTGGAATAGAAGCTGAAAGAATTTTAGAATTAGTAGAACTGATTAATAAAGGTGAAAGAGTATCTATTTGGTGGACAATGGGAGTTAACCAAGGATATGAAGCTGTAAGAACTGCACAAGCTATAATAAATATTGCATTAATGACAGGAAATATAGGTAGACCAGGAACTGGAGCTAACTCATTAACTGGACAATGTAATGCTATGGGGTCCCGTGCATACAGCAATACAGCAGGATTATTTGGTGGTGGAGACTTTGATAATCCAGTAAGACGTAAGAGAATAGCAGAAGTTTTAGGTGTTGAAGATGAAGTTTTAGCAACAAAACCAACTAAGCCTTATAACGTAATAGTTGAAGAAATAAATTCAGGAAAAATAAAGGCTTTATGGGTAATTTGTACAAATCCACGTCATTCTTGGACTAACAATAAGACCTTCCAAGAAGCTATAGATAAGTTAGAGTTATTTGTAGTACAAGATATTTATGATGATACAGATAGTGCAAAGGAATGTGATGTATATCTTCCAGTAGTTCCTGGAATAAAGAAGGAAGGAAGCTATATAAATACAGAAAGAAGAATTTCTGCAATGAGACCAGCTCTTACTAAGGGAGAGGATGAAAGAACAGATTTTGAAGTTATATATGGAATAGGTAAAGCCCTTGGTATGGGAAGTTTACTAGATAAGTGGAAGACGCCAAGAGATGTATTTAACTTAATGAAGGAATGTTCTAGAAATATGCCTTGCGATATGACTGGAGTGGATTATGATGGACTAGTTGATTCAAAAGGAATTCAATGGCCATTTAAAGAGGGAGAAGTATTAAAGGAAGATGAAAGACGTTTATATGAAGATAACCTATTCTACACTCCATCAAAGAAAGCAAAGTTTATGTTTGAAGATGTTCGTGAGAATCCACTACAAACTACAGAGGAATATCCTTATGTTCTAAACACAGGAAGAGGAACAGTAGGACAATGGCATACTCAAACTAGAACAAGAGAAGTAAGATTTATAGAGGATGTATCTTCTGAAAAAGCTTATATTTATATAAATATGGAACTGGCAGAGGAAATGGGAATTAAAGAAAATGATATGATTAGGGTTTCATCTATTAATGGACAATCTTCTGAATTTATGGCTAAGCCTACAGAAGATGTAGGATATGGTGAATTATATGCTCCAATGCATTATATAGAGTGTAATAATTTAACTCCATCTCTTTATGATCCATATTCAAAAGAACCTTCATATAAGACTACACCAGTAAACATTTCTAGACTTTAGGAGGAATAAGACAAATGAAGAGAATAGTAATAGATAGAAGTAAGTGTATAGGATGTTTAACATGTGTTACTGCTTGTGTTGTAAGTCATGAAAGTCCAGATTCAAGAAATAGAGTAACTATTGATAGTGAAACAAAGGCAGCTCCAATATTCTGTCGTCACTGTGACAAGCCTGAATGTGTCTATACTTGTATGACTGGTGCAATGTCTAAAAATAAAAAAAATGGATTTGTAGAATATGATAAAGAGCGTTGTGCAAGCTGTTATATGTGCATTATGGCATGTCCTTATGGAGTTTTAAAGAGCGACAGATTAAAGCATAAAGAAATTATGAAATGTGATATGTGTACAAGTTGTAGTGAAAAAGATGGAAGTAAGCCAATGTGCGTAGAAAAATGTCCAATGGGTGCTATTACATTAGGGGAGGTATAATCTTATGAAATATGTTGTATTAGGTGCTTCAGCAGCAGGAATTAATGGGGTAGGACAACTTAGAGCTTTAGACAGCAATGCTCAAATCACTTTAATATCTAAGGATGATAAGATTTATTCAAGATGTATACTTCATCACTATATGGAAGGCATTAGAGATGTTAAAAAGTTAGAGTTTGTTGAAGATAATTTCATAGAAGAAAATAAAATAGAGTGGATTAAAGGAATTGGAGCAGCTTCTTTAAATGTTAGAGAAAAAGAAGTTGTATTAGAAGATGGAAGAAAGGTTTCTTTTGATAAGTTACTTATAGCAACTGGTGCTAACACATTCTTCCCTCCAATACCACACTTAAGAGAGGCTAAAAATGCTATTGGTTTCCGTAATTTTGATGATTGTGAAAAGATTATGGAAATGTCAAAGGTATGTAATAACATAGTTGTAATGGGAGCAGGTCTTGTTGGAATAGATGTTATCTCAGGGCTAATACATACTGGAAAGAATATTTCTTTAGTAGAAATGAAAGGTCATATGTTATCTATACAGCTTGATAAAAAAGCAGCATTAGCCTATGAAGAAGGATTTAAAAAGCATGGTGTAAATCAATATTATGAAAAAGGAATTAAAGAATTAATAGTTAACGAGAATGGAGAAATAATAGAAATAATATTAACTAGTGGAGAGACTATTCCTTGTGATTTGTTAATAGTTGCTGCAGGTGTTCGTTCAAATGTAGCTTTTTTAGAGGGAAGTGGAGTAGAAGTAGATAGATTTGGATTAGTTATAGATGAACTTGGGAGAACAAATGTGGAAGATATTTATGGTGCAGGAGATGTAACAGGAAGAAATTCAATTTGGCCAACTGCAGCAAAGGAAGGGATAATTGCAGCAAGTAATATGACAGGTGTAAAGGCTGAAATGACTGACTTTTTTGCAAGTAAATCAACTATGAACTTTTTAGGAATTCCAACTATGTCATTAGGAATAAATGAACCTGAAGATGATAGTTATACAGTTGTAATTGAAAATGATGATGAGGGGAACTATAAAAAGATAATCCATAAGGACGGAAAGATATATGGAGCAATTATTCAAGGTGATTTATCATATTCAGGAATACTTACTCAATTAATTAAGAATAATATAGATGTATCAAAGATTAAAAAGTCATTATTTAAGATAGATTATTCTGATTTCTTTAATATGAAAGATAACTTTGAATTTACATATGATAATTAAGGGGAGAAACAAATGAAAAACAATAGTTTTATAGATAAGTTTAAGAACATACCAGTACCATTACTTCCAACAATGGTTGGTGCAGCAACACTATCAAATGTATATTTAACACTGGGGTATACATGGATTAGACATATAACAATGATTTTATCAGCAATAATTTTAATAGCTTATATAATAAAGATTGTAACTAATTTTAATGTATTTAAAAATGAATATTCCAATACAGTTCCAGCAAGTTTATATGCAGGATTTACAATGATTACTATGATCTTAGGAAGTTATGTATTTGACTTTAGCCCTACAATTGGTAAAGCAATGTGGTTTGTTGGGTTAATATTACATTCAATTCATATAATTATATTTACATATAGAAACGTAATTAAGGGAGTAAATATAGATACTTTTCTTCCAAGTTGGTTTGTTACTTATAATGGAATAATGGTTTCAACTGTAGTTGGTGGTGTAATGAATGAGCCAACAATAGGAAAGATAGTTGTTTATTATGGTATAGCAGTTTTAATTATTATAATGCCTTTTATGTTATATAGATTGGCAACAACTGATATTAAAGACGCAGTACATCATACTCAAGCAATACTATTGGCACCATCAAGTCTTTGTTTAGTAAGTTATTTGAACTTTATAAAGGAGCCTAATAAGTTTGTAGTATATGCATTATATGCTTTAGTTTTCTGTACATTATTATTTATAATTGTAAAGCTACCAAAGTTTTTCTCTTTTGACTTTCACCCAGGATTTGCTGGAATGACATTCCCTATGGCAATAGGTACTGTTGCTTCAATAAAGATGTCAGGATTCTTAAAAGGTCAAGGGTATGATGTTTTAAGTAATATGGTTAAAGAAATAAGTGGTATACAAATATACTTAACTACTGCAATAGTTTCAATAGTTGTATTTGGAATTTTAAGAATAGTAATTAGAAAATTTAGAGATTAGCAATGAATCAGGATAAATTTTCATAGTTCATTATCATACACATCTTAGGGCTCTTTAAATATATTATTAATATATTACTAGAATAAAGGAAGGGTAAGATGGCTGTAAGTGATAAAGATAAAATTGATAGTATAGGTATAGATAATAAATTTGGAAATGTCATTTTAACAATAAATGATGATTCATCATGGAGAGATGAATATCAACATTTAACTATTTTACAGGATAAAATTAATTCATACTTAGAGTTTATTGATAATGGAGAGTTATATAAGAATTATCCCAATGCAGAAGGAAAGAGAATAGAAATATTAATTAATTTCAAAAATGGAATTACACCAAAATGTGAAGCATATTTAAATAGGATAAGAAATAAACTTGTAATTTTAGGGATAAATGTTGTTTATAAAATTGAAGATTAAAAGGGAGATTGTATAACAATTTCCCTTTTTAATATTTTAAATACAAAATGGTACTAAGTAGTAATAAAAATAAAATTTGAAAAATTATTAAAAAAGTGTTGAAAACGAAAACACGATATGCTATATTATGAATATACAAAATAATGTATATTGAAAGGGAGAAATATGGAGATTAAAAGTAAATTGATGCAGAAGATTGGTATCATGTCAGCAAACCTTTCAAATGAATTTATTCAACTGGATGTAGATGATAGAATTCCAACAGTTGCATTTTTATCTGAAAAGTATGAAACTGCAAGAGGTACAGTTCAAAGTTCTCTTAAGTTATTACAGGATTATGGTGCAATAAAGTTAGAATCTAGAGGACATTTAGGTACATTTATTACTTATATAGATTATCTGAAATTATTAGAAGTAGCAGGGATAAATTCATTAGTTGGAGTTATGCCATTACCATACTCAAAAAGATATGAAGGTTTAGCTACAGGGATATTCAATACATTAAACGATAGACACCTATCAGTAAATTTAGCCTTTATGAGGGGGGCAAATCATAGATTAAAAGCCTTGTTAGATGGAAGATATGATTTTGCAGTTACTTCAAGATTAACAGCAGATTATTATTTAAAAAATAATGAACCTATAGAAATAGTGGCAGCATTTGGCGATTATTCTTACGTAAATGAGCATGTTCTTGTTGTAAGAAATGATAATGATGGTGTTATAAGAAATAATATGAAGGTTGGTATAGATAGGTCTTCAATAGACCAATCATCACTAACGTTATCATATTTTAATGATTTTAATGTAGAGTATGTTGATATGTCTTACAGTTCTCTTAAAAATGCCATAAAGAACAAAGAAGTAGATGCGGCAATATGGAATAAAGATGATATTGATGGCGATGAAGTAAAGGTATTAAAGCTTGGAAGAGAGAGTTTGGGAATATCAGATACAGAAGCAGTAATTATTACATCAAAGAAGAACGCAATATTACCAAAGTTATTCTCTAAAAATTTAGATAGAAAAGAAGTTTTAAGATATCAAAGAGAAGTATTAGAAGGTTTAATCATGCCTAATTATTAGGCTTGATTTTAAGTTAATATACAAAATTTTGTACATTGAGGTGGAAAGATGGATTTAACAATAAGATTAAACATTCTTAGGGATGCAGGTCAAATTACAGAAAAAACTTATAACCAAATACTTAAGGTAATAGCATTTTTTAAAGAAAAACTAGGAATTGAATTAAAGGAAGAAAATGGAGCAATGTTTATAACTCATTTATCTTCAGCATTAACTAGAATAGAGCAAAACAAATTAGTTGAAAATATAGATGAATTTATATTTGAACAAGTAAAGTCTGATATTAATTATAAAAGGGCTGTGGAGGTTACAAATTATTTAGAGGAAATATTAGGAGAGTTACCAAGACAAGAAAGAGATTTTATTGAGATGCATATTTGCACTCTATTAAATAAATAAGATTTAGGAGGAGAATTTCATGAAAAGAATAGTTATTGGTGGACAAATAGACAAGCAAAAAGTGGCTGATATAACAGCAAAGGTAGCAGGAGATAGAGCAACGATTGAAATCAAGAGTGATATAGAGGCAGCTATGGCAATAAAAACAGGTATGGCTGATATATATCTTGGTGCATGCAACACTGGTGGAGGTGGTGCATTAGCTATGGCAATAGCGCTACTAGGAATGGGAGAATGTGCAACAATATCAATGCCTGGACATATTAAAAGTGAGGAGGAAATAAAGGCAGAAGTTGAAGCAGGTAAAAAAGCGTACGGTTTTACAGCTCAACATGCTGAGGAAGTAGTTCCAATAATTTTAAAATACTTACTATAAGTTAGTATTAAATTATAAAAGGGGATGTATAGTTATGAAAAGAAAGCTTGTTGTAAAAATATTGGTAGGAGCAGTTTTATTTGGTCAATCAATATCGATAGCTAGTCCTGTAATTGCAAATGCAAAGGAGGTAAATAGTACTTATAGTATCAATTATATGCAAAAAGATAATGCTAGTATAGTTAATATTGATAAGAATGATTTAAGTAAAATTGACGATTTAGTAAATGAGAATATTAAAAATGGAACTTTCCCAGGGGGAGTAGTTTTAGTTGCTAAAGATGGGAAGATAGTATATGAAAAGGCTTTTGGAGATTCTCAAAAATATGATATGGGAAAAGAATTAGAAAAGCCAAGAAAGACATCTGTAGAAACTATATATGATTTAGCATCAGTAACAAAGGTAATGGCTACAACACAAGCAATAATGAAACTATCATATGAGGGAAAGTTAGATGTCAATGATAAGGTTATAAAGCACATTCCTGAGTTTGGGAAAAATGGTAAAGAGAATGTGAAAATAAAAGATTTACTTACTCATACATCTGGATTAACACCATGGAAACCAACTTTTTATTATGCATCTACTCCAGAAGAAGAATTAAAATTTATATGTGACTTACCACTTGAATACGAAACTGGAACAGATAGAAAATATAGTGATTTTAGTTTTATGACTTTAGGTTTTATTGTTGAAGCAGTAACAGGTGAAAAGCTAGATGAATATGTAGAAAATGAAATATATAAGCCTTTAGGAATGGATGACACAATGTATGTACCTTTAAATAAAAATGCTTCATTAAAGGATAGAATAGCAGCAACTTCATGGGGAAATCCATACGAATATAAAATGGTTGACGATGATAATTTTGGATATGTATGTGAAGAAGAAGCAGAAGACTTCAAAGGATGGAGAGATTATACATTAATTGGTGAAGTTAATGATGGTAATGCATGGTATGCAAATAAAGGTGTAGCTGGTCATGCAGGAGTTTTTTCTACAGCTAGTGACTTATCTAAATTAGGGCAACTTATCTTAAATGGTGGAACATACAATGGAGTAACATTATATGATCAAGCAACAGTAGATGAGTTTACATCAATCCAAAGTAAATTTGGTCATGGATATGGTTGGGAAATAAATAGAGGTGGAGAAAATAGCGGCTACATGGGTAAATATGCTAACGATAATGTATTTGGCCATACAGGATTTTCAGGTACACAAGTAATATTTGATAAAGAAAATGACTTACAGATTATTTCGTTAACTAACAAACAAAATAATGGAGTGAATGAGTCAGGTAGTTATCCTAGTACTTTTAAATTTAGTAGAGAGTTATGTAATATCGTATATGAATCTATAATGCCAGAAATAAATATTACTGGAGTTGAGAATGGAAAAGTTTATTCTAAATCAGTAAAAGCAGAAATAGCAGTTGGAGAAAATGATACTTTGTTAGAAGTATTACTTGATGGAAAAGAATATAAAAATGAAGAGATATCAGAAGTTGGAGAGCATACATTATTGATTAAAGCTCAAGGTAGATATGGTAAGGAAACTGTAAAAGAAATTAAATTTGTTATAGAAAAGAATTCTGCTACAAATCCGTCTGATAAAGATGAAACTGATAAAAATGAGTCAGAAAATGATAATGATAAGATTGAAAGTAGCCAACCTGTAAAAACTGGAGATAGTGCTGGTAATATAGGAATGCTAGTGGTTGGAGCAATAAGTTCTTTAGGAGTTATATTTAAATTATTAAAAAAATAGTTAATGTTATTAAATTAAGATAGAGCTTTATAGAAATATTTAAGAACTAATTAGATAAGGAGAGATATTAATGCAATATTTAGTAATAGCACTTCTAGGTGCATTATCAGCAATTTTAGTTAACCAAGGAATAGCAGTTTTTAACGATGGTTTTAGAGCAATTGTTCCAGAATTTTTAGAAGGTAGAATGAATAGAAAAGCCTTAGCAGCAACTTCTTTTGCAATTAGTTTTGGACTTGTTATAGGTTTTGGTATTCCTGTATCAATAGCAGCATCAATTATTTTAGTGCATAGTATATTACTTGGTACAGATATCATTGGAACTTTCTGTCCTAGTGGAAAGAAGGGAATTGTATTATCAGGAGTTGTTGGGGCTATATATGGAATAGGTATCGTTTATGGACTTCAATTTGTTGTAGATTTATTTGCTAAATTACCAGTAAATTTCTTAGAACCATTAAAAATGGTTGGAACTCCGATTACAGTGGCTTTTGCGGTTTTTCCAGCACTAGTTGTAGCATATCAATTTGGATATAAAAAAGGATTAATTACAGGAATTATAGCATTATTAGTTAGACAAATTACAGTTATGTATGGAACATTTAAAATTGGAGAAAACACAATTAAGCTAGATCAAGAAGGTATGGCATTACTTGCAGGTATGATTATTATGATAGCTTTTGCAATGAAAGAAAAGCCAGATGAAAACGCAACCAAAGTAGATTTAACAGCAATATTTGCAGAAAGAGTAAAGAGAATAAAAAAGAATTTACCTATATTAGCAATAATGGGAGGATTAATTTCAGCAGCTACAAGTCTTTGTTTGTTAGCAGGAGATCCTATAAGTTTAAATCTTTTAGCTGAAGGTAAAAATGTTGAAGCTGCTATGACAGCATTTGCTAGAGGTATAGGGTTTATTCCACTAGTAGCTACAACAGCTATTTCAACAGGTGTATATGCACCAGCAGGTATGACGTTTGTATTTGTTGTTGGATTATTAATATCTAATCCTTTAATTGCATTTATAGCTGGAGCAGCAGTAATGGCTATTGAGATTTTATTATTAGATGTATTAGCTAAGCTAATGGACAAGTTCCCAGGTGTAAGAAAATGTGGTGATAATATAAGAACAGCAATGAGTAAGGTGTTAGAAGTAGCATTACTTGTTGGAGGAATGATGGCTGCTCAAGCTATGGCTCCAGGATTTGGATTATTTATGGTAGTAGGCTTATATGTTTTAAATAAGACTTCAAAGAAGCCAATAGTAGATATGGCTGTTGGACCAGTTGGAGCAATTGGAGTAGGTATATTAATTAATATCTTATATTTAATAGGATTATATCAAATACCAGCTTAAATTTAACAATTATAAAGTAAAAGATTATGTTTTGATATTTTGATAAAGTAATTGGGTGGAATCTAATCTATGATTGGATTTCACCCATAAGTATCAATAAATTATTATTAGTTAGGATGGATATTTATGAATATAAATAAAGAAATAATTTATGCTCATGAACATACTACTATAGATTTGTCAGGAATAAAAAAAGATAAAGATTGTCATTTAGATAATAAGGAGCAAACGATTGAAGAGTTTAGAAATTTAGTTTCTAAAGGAGTATCAACAATAATTGACATGACTAATAGAGGTATGGGTAGAGATGTACAATATGTAAATGAAGTAAGTAAAGAAAGTGGGATTAAGATATTAAGTGCAACGGGATATTATAAAGAACCATTTTTGCCACAAGAGGTTTACAATCTAGATGAAGTAGAATTATCTAAAATTATGATTAATGAAATATTATATGGGATAGAAGATACAGGGATTAAGGCTTCAGTTATTGGTGAGATAGGAACAAGTTTAAATAGAATTGAAGATATGGAGCATAAGGTTCTAAATGCAGGATGTAGGGCTCATATTGAAACAGGATGTCCAATAGTAACTCATACAACATTGGGAAAGTTAGGACATGAACAAGTTGATGTATTTAAGAAATATAATGTTGATTTAAATAAAGTGATTTTAAGTCATATTGACTTAAGTGGGGATTTAGAATATATGAAATCTCTTTTAGATAAAGGTGTAAATATAGCATTTGATACTATTGGTAAAAATAATTATCAACCAGATGAAAATAGAGTTAAATGGTTAAGAGAATTATGTTTATCAGGTTATTCAAATCAAATAGTTATGTCTGTTGATATAACTAGAAAATCTCATTTTAAAGAAAATGGTGGAATAGGTTATTCATATTTGATAGATACATTTGTACCAATGTTACTTAAATCAGAAATCAAAGATAAACATATTGAAAATATGTTAGTTAATAATATAAAAAGAATTTATCAATTATAGTAGGGGGAAGAGGTATGAAGACATTTCCGTTAAACTCAATTTCATTACAAGAAGCTATGGAATTACAATTTAAAATTATAGATACAGTAACAAAATATTTTGATGGAAGAGAAGTTCTTGCCCTAGGAGATTTAGGTGTAGTAAAAGGCTTAAATAAGCCAACTTATACACAAAAGGTTGAAAAAGTATTTGCAGACGTATTTGATGCAGAGGCATCAATTTTGGTAAGAGGTGCAGGGACAGGTGCAATAAGATGGGGCCTTATAAGTTTTATGAAGTCTGGAGAAAAGATTTTAGTACATGAAGCACCAATATATCCTACGTCAAAAGTAACAATAGAAACTATGGGTCTTAAGGTTGTAAAAGCTAACTTTAATAACATTAATGATATAAAAAGAGTTATAAATGAGAATCCTGACATAAAGGGGGCATTAGTGCAAAATACAAGGCAGCAGATAGAGGATTGTTATGAATTACAAGAGGTAATTCATACTATAAAAAATGAAAATCCAAATATAAGAATTATAACTGATGATAATTATGCTGCATTAAAGATTAAGAAGATAGGAAATCAATGTGGAGCAGATCTTGGAAGTTTTTCATGTTTCAAAATATTAGGACCAGAAGGTGTTGGTGTACTTATCGGAAAGAAAGAACTTATTGATAAAGTATATTCATTAAATTATTCTGGTGGAAGTCAAGTTCAAGGATTTGAAGCAATGGAAGCTTTAAGAGGTTTAGTGTATGCACCTGTGTCATTAGCAATACAGTCACAAGTTAATGAGGAATTAGTTGAAAGATTGAAAGCAGGTGAAATACCTGAAATAAAGGATGCATTTTTAGTTAATGCTCAATCAAAAGTATTAATTGTTGAACTAAAAGAAAATATAGCAGAAAAGGTTCTTGAAATAACACCTAAATATGGTGCTGCATCTCATCCAGTAGGATCTGAATCTAAGTATGAGTTTGCTCCAATGATGTATAGAGTTTCAGGAACATTTAGAGCTGCTGATCCAACATTAGAAAAGAGAATGATAAGAATTAATCCGATGAGAAGTGGAGCAGATACTATAATTAGAATATTAAATAGTGCAATTAAAGAAGCAATGAATGAAGCATAAAAGGAGGGAGTAAGGTGTTTCTAGAAAAGACAGTCGAAAAAAATAAAGAATTAATAAATGTAGCCTTTGAACTCCATAAAAAAGGTGTAATTGAGCCTGATACTTATGTAATTGATTTAGATAGAACTATTGAGAATGCAAGAAGAATTAAAGAAGAAGCTGATAAGTATAATGTTAAATTATATTTCATGTCTAAACAAATTGGTAGAAATCCTTTAGTATGTAAGGAACTTATGAAATTGGGTTATGAAGGTGCAGTTGTAGTAGATTTTAGAGAAGCAGAAGTTATGATAAATAATGGAATAAAGATAGGTCATGTTGGACATCTTGTTCAAATTCCAACTTCATTATTAAAAAAGATAGTTTCAAGTAAACCAGATTATATAACAGTTTATTCTATAGAGAAAGCAAAACAAATAGACCTAGTTTGTAAGGAGCTAGGCATAACTCAGAAGATAATGCTAAGAGTATTAGATGAAAATGATAGCCTTTATTCAGGACAGTATGGTGGTTTTTTCTTGAGTGAGTTAGAGGAGAAGGTTAGTGAACTAATTAGTTTAAAAAATGTAAGGATAGCTGGAATAGCATCTTTTCCATGTTTTTTATATAAAGAATCAGAAAATAAAATTGAGGCAACAAATAATATAAAAACTATTAAAAAAGCAAAAGAAATACTTGAAGAAAAATTTGATTTGAAAATTGATCAATTAAATATGCCTTCAGCTACATGCACAGAAAGCGTTAAGCTAATAAGTGAAAATGGAGGTACTCATGGAGAGCCAGGGCATGGGTTAACTGGTACAACTCCTTTCCATAAATATAATAATACAGCAGAAATCCCAGCTTTAATTTATGTATCGGAAGTATCGCATAATTTACAAGAAAAGTCTTATTGTTATGGTGGAGGACACTATAGAAGATCACATGTAGAAAAAGCTTTAGTAGGAAAGTCATTAGAGGATTCTAAGAAGGTTAAGGTGATTCCACCAACAGATGAAAGTATAGATTATCATTTTGAACTAAGTGAAAATTCAAAAGTTGGAGATACAGTTATTATGGCTTTTAGAAGTCAAATATTTGTTACTAGAAGCAATGTAGCGGTCGTGAAAGGAATTTCAACTAATAAACCTGAGGTAGTTGGATTGTACAATTCACTAGGTATGGAAATTAAATAGTTTTGGAAGTGATAGTATGAAAAAGTTTATAGTTGTTGTGTTAGATGGATTTGGAATTGGTGAAATGGATGATGTAAGCAAGTGTAGACCTACAGACATTGGTTCTAATACATGTTTACATATTTTAGAACAGAGAAAAGATTTAATACTCAACAATCTAGAAAAAATAGGATTAATGAATGTATTATCCAAAGAAGTGAATGGTATGAAGTTCAGTAATACTGCAACATGGGGAAAAGGGAAGTTAACTCATTTTGGTGCTGATACATTCTTTGGACATCAGGAAATAATGGGTACAAGACCTAAAAAGCCATTTACTGAACCTTTAAAGGTTAAGATTGATGAAATATATAAAGTATTGGTGAAAGCAGGATACAAGGTAAGATACTCAGAAGGATTTAGTGAGAAATTATTAATTGTAGAAGAAGCCTTAACTGTGGCAGATAATATAGAGTGCGATTTAGGACAGGCTATAAATATTACATCAGCATTGGATATAATACCTTTTAAAGAAGTTTTAAAAATAGGAAAATTAGTTAGAGAAGTTGTAAAAGTTCCAAGAGTTATTACTTTTGGAGGCAAAGGAATTACTTTAGATAATATATTAAATGCTATTGAAGAAAAAGATGGTGGATTTATTGGAGTGAATGCGCCAAAGTCAGGTGTGTATGATGATGGATATGAGTGTATTCATTTGGGATATGGTGTAGATCCTCAAACACAAGTAACTACTATTTTATCTGAAAATAATATACCTGTATATTTACTTGGAAAAGTTGCAGATGTAGTTATCAATGAAAGAGGAAGAAGTATTTCAATGGTAGATACTAAATCTGTTCTAGAAAGAACTATTGAAATAGCTAAAGAGATAAATAATGGGTTTATTTGTTGTAATGTGCAAGAAACAGATCTAGCTGGACATAGTGAAAATGTAGATAGATATGCAGAAAAACTAAAGATTGCAGATAGTCTTATAGGAGAACTTATTAATACTTTAAAAGAAGAAGATATTCTTATAGTTATGGCTGATCATGGGAATGATCCTACAATAGGACATTCAAAACATACTAGAGAGATGGTCCCATTAATGATAACAGGGAAGAATATAAAAACAGGTGTAAATATAGGAGAAAGAGAAACTCTTTCTGATGTAGGTGCTACTGTTGCAGAATATTTTAATGTTGCTTCACCTGAAAATGGAACTAGTTTTTTGAGTAAAATAATATAGAATAGATAATCTCAGTAAATTTTTACTGAGATTATTTTATAGGAGGCCTTATGAGAAAGATTGATAAAGCTATCGTTTTAGCTAAAGATAATTTAAATAAATCTGTAATGGAAATTAATCCTAATATTTTAGAAGAAGTTAAAGAGAAAGATGAAGAATATTTAACTTTTGGAGTTAAAAACACAGGGGATATTCCTAGAAGCTTAATAGATAACATTAGAAGTAATAAAAAGTTTTTATGGACAACTATAGATAGGATGTCTCATTTAGGAAGAAGTATAGATACAGAGTTAATAAATCCATTAACTTATAGAGCAATGACAGGATCTTCTTCAGGAACTGCAATAAATGTTTTTAAAGGGATAAATGATTTTGGCATAGGAACAGATGGAGGAGGATCTGTTTTAGCACCAGCACTAAGTTTAAACTTATTTTCATTCTTAGGAAAAGGTGCAGGGTTAGAAATAAGTAAAAAAGGAGTTTCAACAGATAACATTGCTTTTAAGCCAGGAATAGGATTGATTTCAAAAGATCTTCCTACTCTTAAATGTGTAGTTAATGAGTTGATGTCGCTAGAGGAATATTCTTTAAAAGAAGTGAGGGTTGTTATATCTAAGAAGAATACATGTAAAACAATAGAGGGGGAAGATATTTATAATAAAGTTATTAATATTTTAAATAAAATAAAGAGCTATCATAAATTAACTATAGTGGAATATAGATTTCAGAATATATATAATAGGGAAAGTTCCATTAAAGATATTAATAATATTTTTAGTAATGATATTGGTGATATTATCATTAATTTTGAGGGGCCTATAGATTTATATGGATATGATGAAACAATTCAAAAGAGCTTTTTGGGTAATGGGGCAAAAGAAATAACTAAAAATGGAGGAAAAGCATTAGTAAAATCAGCTAATATATGTAGATGTTCGGCTATTACATTACCAGTAAATGAAATTGCATCTGGAATAGTCTTGTGTTCAAAGGAAGGAAAAGAAAAAATACATGGATTATTTGCTTTAGCAGAAGAAATAAATGAGGTTATAAAAAGACCAGATATATATGAAAAATATTTTATTAGAAAAGAAAAGTTCGTTAATTCATTAGATTTTTAAATATAACAAATCATGAAGTTATAGAGAAAGTTAAGAGGCTGTCTTAGGACAGCCTCTTAATATATAAATTCTATATTTTCATTTAATAAAGGCTTTAAGCTTTCAATAAGTTTTTCTCTTCCGTTACTATAAATAGTTTCTACATAGGTTGATTTTCCTTTAGTAATAAGTAAGGAAAACTTATTATGTCTTTTTGTAGGTTTAATTTCTATCTTAGATATATCACTAAGTTTTATAGTGGTATTACTTGAGATAATTCTATCCTTAAAAATATATATAGTGGTATCAGATAGAAATAATAGGATGTATTGTGGTAAATACATAAAAGCAAATAAATAATAAAAATTAAATGTGCTGAAATTCATCATTTCATTTATTAGAAGTAAGATTATTATTGCTGAAAATACTAAGAAAAATATTGAAGTCCTTGAGGAGCATCTTACTTTACATATAAGTGATTCTTTATTTGTTTTAGCATAATAAATTGATGAGTTTTTATAAATATAGTAAGTAAGAATTAAAATTAGTAGAATAAAAAGTAAGGCAAAGATAAGTTTCATTATAAACACCTCCCACACAGCTATAGTAAAATTATACCATATGCTTAGAGTCGGCAGGTTAATATTTTTCTTAAATAAACAATAAGAAGTTATTAGTGAATTTTATTTAGAAGATTAAAAAGAGAAATCGCTATGGGATTTCTCTTTTTTACCTTTAGTTACCTTTTAGAGTATTCTCTTATTTCTTTTAATGTAGCATTTTGCAATTGATTTGATAGATTTTCAATCTTTTGAAGATAGTTATCATCTGTAAGCAAATCAGTCTTTGTTGCCATTCTTTCAATTAGTTTGTCACATACTTCCTTTGAGTAGTGAGAACTATCTTTGTAATATTCAAGGTTAAAAGTTATTTGCTTTACATCTTGGAAATCATATATTTCAACATTAGGGTATTCTCTAAGGGTTTCATACATATATTGCTTAAATCTTAATAATCTTAGGTGCTGATCACCACCAACTGTTCTGTTCCAATATAGGATTGAATTTGGTGGGTAGTATAATTTAAAGTTTACATCAGGATTATCCTTTATTATTGAAAGAAGGTTAGCTTCAAAGTTTTTTTGCATAAGGATATAGTTTTCATTGTCCTCAGGGAAGCTTAACATTCTCTTAAAATCATTTTCTAAAGTATTATCTCTTATATCAGAATAAATTAGAACCTCATAACCATCTAAAACTCTGTCATAAGAATAGATTGTATTAGGATTATCTAAATAAAGATTATTTATATCAAACCCTTCAGGAGTTGATTTATTATTAGTATATAACTGTACTGCATCCTTAAAAATAACAAGATTTAAAAGATATCTTAAGTCATTAAAAGGATTGTTATCATATAAGTATTCAGGGTATGGAGTCCTATGAAAATCTATTTCGTTCTTATACATATAACCATCAACACAAACTATTGCATTTTTTACTTTTCCAGTAGAGATTGCTTTTTTTAACACATTTTTTATCTCATAAGGGGTTCCTCCAGAGATAGAAAGCTTAGCTGATTTTGTTCCAAAAGCTTCATCCATTTTGTTAACAGTCATGTTTTCACTCATAGAGCTTCCAACTAAAATAGTTTCATAATCCAAGTTCTTTGCAAATCCAGCAGCTAGATATCTTTGAATATATAAAGATCTGGATTCCATAAATTCTTTTGATGGATTGTTAAAGTTATATATTTGATAAGGGTCTATAGAGTATATTGTAAATCCCATTGTAAATAAGCTTACTAGCATTATACCTAAAAAACCTATACACCATTTTTTATGCTTATTCATTTTGCACCTCCTAAAAGCTCTTATAAATAAAGTCACTAACTTTATCAAAGTTTAATGTTGAAATGAAAGTAAGTAATGAAGTTAGTACTAAATTTACAAAAGTAGGATTAAAGTCTTCAGTTGAAATAATATTTTTAAAGTCTACACATATAAGTATAAAACCTATAATTGCTACTTTTAGAGCCATAACAAAATCAGAACCAAAGTCTAAGTTTGCTAGAGCATCTTTTAAGAAATTAAAGTTTCCATTTATAAAGAAATCTGCTCCAAATAATATAATTAATATGGAAAGGGATATTTTTATTATCAATTTATTGTTAATCTTATTAAGTTTATTTATCTTACTTAAGGTAACTAGAAGAACTGCAATTATTAATATTGTAGTTATAACCTTAAAGTTATCCATAAATAAAGGAAGTATTTCTGGGATAAATGAGAAGTCAAACATTGCTTTTAAAACTTTAAATGCAGACTTTAAATCAGTTGCTCTAAAAAATACCCAAGCAATATTTACAAAGTTAAATGTAATAAATATAGATAAATATTTATTTACATTTATTTTTTTATCTATAAATATTTGATTAATTACACGTGCAATTCCATGTAAGATACCCCATATAATAAATCCCCAGCCTGTACCATGCCATATTCCACTTATAAAGAAGATAATAAATAAGTTTAAGTATGTTCGTGCTTGTCCTTTTCTGTTTCCTCCTAAAGGAATATAAAGATATCTAGTAAAGAAAGTACCTAAAGTCATATGCCAACGTTGCCAAAATTCCTTTATAGACCTAGATTTGTAAGGAGTATTAAAGTTCATTGGTAAATTTATATTGAACAGTGCAGCTATTCCTATTGCCATATCACTATATCCACTAAAGTCAAAATATATTTGAAGAGTATAGCTTAATGCTGTAATCCACCCCTCAAGAAAATTTAAATTTGAACTTAGATCAAATCCATTAGTAACTATTAGTGCAATTGTATCTGCAATAATTACCTTTTTAAATAATCCAATGGAAAATAGGAATATTCCTTTAGAAATACTAGCATAATTTACTTCACTTTTACTGCTTTTATCTAGCTCTTCAGTTAATGAATTATAGTTAACTAAAGGACCTGAAATAACCTTAGGGAAAAATGTTATGTAAAATAGATAATTTAAAAATGAAAAATCATTAACATTTCCTTTATAGCTATCATAAAGCAATGATATTTGTTGGAATGTAATAAAGCTTATCCCAAGTGGGAATACAATATTTTTAAAGTTAAAGTATTTAAAGAAACATAAAAATAATATGTTTAAAGTAATTCCTAAAATTAAAAAGCTTTTGGTGAGGCTTGTATTATTTTTAGATAAAATTACTTTGGTAAATATATAATTAGTTATTATAGATAAGAAAAATATAAGAATAACCTTTGGGTTATTAGCTCCATAAAAGAAAAGGGAAGCTAGACATAACCAAAATACAAGAGATTTCTTATTATTTAACTTATGTAAACCATAATATCCAATTAAGGATACTGGTAAAAAGAAAATTAAAAATTCATAAGAGTTAAAGCTCATAATTTATCCTCCATATATATAATGTCATGAAATATTATATCTTATTTTATCAATATTTTTAACAAAATAAGGAAAACTTAAGAAAATATTTTACTATTTGTAATATGTGTAGGGGAAATACCAATAGAAACTTAAAAACCATTATTATTTCTATAGGATATAGGTGATAGCCCTGCCTTTTCTTTAAATTTCTTAGAAAAATGACTTGAATCTGAATATCCAAGCTGTTGAGCTATTTCAATCATAGTTTTAGAGGTGGTTTTTAAGAGAATTTTAGCTCTATTTATCTTAACTTCATGTACATATTCATTAATGGATATACCCATAGTTTTTTTGAATAATGTACTAATATATGAAGAGGAAATATTAAGTTCCTTAGCCATTTTGTTTAGTGAAAAATAGTTTTCTATGTGCATGTGTATATATCTTAAGGAACGATTAACAGTTAAGCTATTTGTAACCTCCATATTAGATATAATTCTAGTAATATATTGTTTAAATAAATCTATTTCTAGCTCCTGCAAATCTTTTAGTGAAGTACATTTTAGTATTTCCAAATAAAATTTATTATAAATATCGTGAAGAGTTGTTTTAATTATCCTATCTTTAATTACTTCTTTTGATAAAAAAGCATTCCAAATAATAAGGTCATGTTTTTTTTCTAAGATATCCTTATCTATTGAATTTTCATATTCATGTTTCTTTTTTAATCTCTCTAAAATTTGAGGAAAGTTATTTGTCTTTATCAAAATAAAGAAGTCAGTATAAAAGAAATCATCATCTCCAATAAACTTATCCATATCATCACTCCTAATATATTATATAAAAATTATACAAAAAATCTAAAAAATATAAAAGTTATAAAGTTGTATGGTGCTATAATTCAAGTGAATTTAATAATTTGAGAGGTATTTATATGAAAGAGATAAAAAGCAAGCTTCTTTCAATAACTTGGCCAATAATGATAGAGCTTATACTTATGTATTTATTAGGGAGTATTGATATATTTATGCTTGGTAAATATTCAGATGAGGCAGTAGCAATAGTTGGAGTATCTAACCAAATAATATGGATGGTAAACCTTATGTTTGTAGTAATTACATCTGGGACAACCATTTTATTAACTCAATATTTTGGCTCTAATAAGGATGAAAAAAATATAGTTGAAATTTGTGGCTTGTCAATAGGAGTAAATGGAGTTCTTGGTATCGTTTTAAGTATAGTAATAATTCTTGGTGGGGAGTTTATGTTTAAATTATTAAACACTCCAAGTGAATTAATTTCTATGGGTAATACTTATATGGGTATTGTTGGTGGAGCAAGTTTTGTTGCAGCAATAATGATGACATTTACAGCAATATTAAGAGCATATGGACTTACAAAAACCTGTATGAAGATAACTATATTAATGAATGTAGTAAATGTAATAGGTAATTATATATTGATATTTGGTAATTTTGGATTTCCACAGCTAGGGATTGCAGGTGCAGCTATATCAACTACATTAAGTAAGGTTGTAGCTTGTATTTTTTTAGGATATAGAGTTTATAAGGTGGTTATGAATAAGTTTAAATTGGATTTATTTAAAATATTTCCTGTTAATCATTTGAAAAATATAGTTTCAATAGGACTTCCAACATTAGGAGAACAACTTTCATATAACTTAAGTCAATTAGTTATAACAAGCATAATAAATACCATAGGTATAGCCAGTATGGCTACAAAAACTTATGTTGGAAATATTGCTTTTTTAGCCTATCTTTTTGCACAAGGGGTTGCCCAAGGTGGAAGTATTTTAATAGGAAGGCTTATTGGTGAAGGTGAAAAAGATAAAGCATTTAACTTATTTAAATACTGTGTTACTAGATCTTTAATTGTAACAATTAGTATGAGCATTTTACTTGCTATAGTTGGAAAGTATATATTAGCAATATTTACAACTAATGAAGAGATATTAGTCCTGGGAAGTCAGGTTTTATTTGTAAATATATTTCTTGAGTTTGGAAGAACAACTAATCTTATAGGTATTAATGGTTTAAGAGCAACTGGAGACGTGAAGTTTCCTGTATATATAGCCATATTTTCAATGTGGACTTTTGCTGTTGGAATTTCTTATGTTTTAGGTATAGGGCTAGGACTTGGGTTAATTGGAGTATGGATAGGATTTGCATTAGATGAAATCATAAGAGGAGTTTTAGTGGCATTAAGATGGAAATCAAGAAAGTGGGAAGATAAATCATTTGTTAGATAGAAAAGGAGAGGATAAAATGTGTGGCAGAATAACAAGAGAAGGAATTTTTCATCTTCCAAAGAGTAATTATTCTTATGGATATGATAGTGAAACCTTACATTTAAGGATTAGGACAAAAAAAGGAGAAGTGAAAAAAGCTTATTTAAGAATTGGAGATCCTTATATATGGGAAGTTGGGGGAGCAGATGGTGGTAACTTGGGTGCTGGAGGTACAGGATGGAAAGCTGAAACTCTTCCTATGAAAAAAGAGGTTGAAACAGAGTATTTTGATTATTGGATAGGAGAATATAAGCCAAAAAAAAAGAGGTCAAGATATGCATTTATATTAGAAGGGAAAGAGGAAAAAATCCTTTTTACTGAAAAGAAGATATATGAATTAGGAAAAAATGATGATATCTATATATTAAGCAAAGTCTCTGATTTCTTTTGTTTCCCTTATTTGAATAATATAGATGTTCCTAAAGCACCAGAATGGGCAAAAGATATGATTTGGTATCAAATATTTCCTGATAGGTTTAATAATGGAGATCCATCTATAAATCCTGAAGGAGTGAAGCCTTGGGGAACAGAGCCAACAGGTAAAAACTTCATGGGAGGGGACTTAAGAGGAATAATAGAGAAGCTAGATTATTTAGAGGACTTGGGAATTACAGGATTATATCTATGTCCTATTTTTAAAGCAACATCTAATCATAGATATGAAACAATAGATTATTTTGAAATTGATCCAGCATTAGGAGATAAAGAAACTTTCAAAGAGCTAGTTGATGAGTTGCATAAAAGAAATATGAAAATATTATTAGATGGTGTGTTTAACCATATGGGATATTTTTCACCACAATGGCAGGATGTAATTAAAAATGGTGAAAAATCTAAATTTAAGGATTGGTTTCATATAAATAAGTTCCCAGCAGTAGATAGGCCACTAGAAAAATTAGATGGTAGAAACCTAAATTATGAAACCTTTGGAAGGACACCTAAAATGCCAAAATTAAATACAGAAAATCCAGAGGTTGTTGAGTACTTACTAAAGGTTGGGGAGTACTGGTCTGGTGAAATGAATATTGATGGTTGGAGATTAGATGTAAGCAATGAAATTGATCATGTGTTTTGGAGAAAGTTTAAGGAAAGAGTATTAGCAGTAAATCCTAACAGTTATATAGTAGGAGAGATATGGCATGATTCTTTACCTTGGCTTATGGGAGATCAATTTAATGGAGTTATGAACTATCCATTAGGAGATGGGATTAAAGACTTCTTTTGCTATAATTGTGCTAATGGAGAAGAGTTTAAATACATGATTAATAAAGTAAATGTAAGCTATCCAAAGCAGGTAAATGAAGTGATGTTTAATCTTTTAGATAGCCATGATACTCCTAGAATTCTTACATTAGCTAAAGGTAGTAAAGAGAAGGTAAAGTTAGCATTATTATTTATGTTTACTCAAGCTGGTTCTCCTTGTATTTATTATGGTACAGAAATAGGCATGGAGGGTAATCAAGGTAATGGGCAAGAGTTTCATAGAAGATGCATGGTTTGGGATAAAGAAAAACAAGATAGGGATATGTTAGATTTTACTAAGAAATTAATAAATATGAGAAAAGTAAATCCACAACTTAAAGCACTAGAAAATAAGTGGATTATGACAGAAAAAAATAGTTCTGTTTTGATATATAAAAAGGAAGATATAACAGTAATAATTAATAATTCAAAGGAGGAAATAGTTATACCTTTCATGGATGAACTAAAAAATAGAAAAGCATTTGATGTATTTAATGAAGAGAATATAGATCTTAAGGAGTCTATAAAATTGAAGGGATATGAATTTAAAGTACTATTATAATTAAATATAAATTCTTAAATAATGTTATTTGCAAATAAAAAAGACTAGAAAATGAATATAAAACATTTTCTAGTCTTTTCATTATGTATTTAAATAATTAAACACATTAGATAAATTTCTTGAAAGATAATTAGCTACTTCATCCTTATATAAGTAATTAATGTTTTCAGATAGTGTAGTATCATCAAATTCTATTTGTAATTTAAATAATGTCTTTCTTTTGGTATCTAATATTTTAACTTTTGTTATTGATGAATACTCAATGAACTTACCATGCATAAACAGACCATTATCAAAGAAATATAGATATCTATTAACATAGTATTCAATAATTTTGTTTATACCATCTAAAATAAATATTAAAAAAAGAATAGTAGCTATAGAAGTTTTAATAAAAATAATTAAAGTAATAATTGTTAATAATACTGTGAAATAAGTAGTTAAATTAGAATTAAGTTTAACTTTATAAATTGGGTCTGTTTTGTACTTTTTAATATAATGAGTGGCTGATCTGAAATATGATACGACCATTCCAATAGTATAAAGAAATAAAATGACAAGGTAGTAATCTATATGTTCTAGAATTTCACTTACCATACCTAATTGATTTCCCCCAATACAATTATTTACTATATTATACCATATATTTGAAGAGGCAATTACTTAGGATTTAATAGATATAAGTATGTGGTAACTTTGGTAAGGAAAGAGGCGTCAGATGATTATGAAATATTAGATCATAATGAATATGAGGAATATTTAGAAAAATTTTTTGAGTTATTCAATGAATTAAAAGAAATTAGAAAATCAATGGAGCTGCCGCAATAGAGAAAATTTGTTTTTCTATTGCGACGCTTCCTTTTTATTAAAGCAAAAATATAACTTCTTATGTTTTTAAAAAGTTAAGAACTTAAGAACTTAAGAAGTTATAGTAAAAATGCGGTGTTGAATGGATTTTAGTGATATAAATTCTAATTAGAATATATCATACACAATATTTAAATCTAACTTATTTGCAAATTCGTAGGCTTTATCCATATTTTTATCCCATAAGTCTTTAGGATTATGGCAGTCAGAATTTATAATTACTCTTAAATTATTTTTACTAACCTTTTTCCAGAAGTTTTCATGAGGATAATGATATCTTTTTCCATCACAGAATTCATTTATTCCACGTCTTACACCATTTCCGTTAATCTCAAGGATCATGTTATATTTCTTTGCACCTTCAACTATAATATCACAAGCCTTCTCACAATTATCATCCCAAGGAAAGTCATTTAAAAATATTAAGTCAGGATGGCAAAGAAATTTAAAGAATCCTGTGCTAAATGCCTCAACGATGCTATTAGCATAAGATATGTATTCATCAGTACTAGTTAATTCAAATGAGTTGCAAAAATTACCTTTATGAGTAAATACATGTTGCCCTAAAGCTAAGTAATCTAGATGTAATTCATTTAGTAAGTATTTATAGTAATCATAAGAATTTGGGTCATATTCAATTTCTAGACCACAATATAATTTGATTTTGTCTTTATATTTTTCTTTTAGGTTTTCTACTGTAGAAATATATTCAGGAAGTTCTTTATATTCCATTCTAAAACCTAGTCTATCATCAGGATATGGTCCATGGTCACTCATACCTAAGGTGGTAAGGTTTTGATTTATAGCTTCAATTACATAATCTTCTTCATTTCCAACTGCATGTTTACATCTATAAGTATGTGTGTGAAAGTTCACTTTGTTCTTCATAAAATCCTCCTTAGTAGTTTTATACTATTATAATTGTAATACAAAGGAGAGAGTAATAAAAGGGATAAGAAGGATGAGGAAAAAACTTTGATAGTGCTAAAGTTTCTTTAATGTTAACTGTATAATACGTGCATGTTATAATTATTTCGTATCAAATTTATATGGAGGTATATAATGAATATAGAATTAAGACAAGAGGAACCAAAAGATTATTATGAAACAGAAAAGGTTACAAGAGAAGCATTTTGGAATTACTATTCTCCTGCTTGTAGTGAACATTATTTAATTCATATTATGCGCGATGATGATTCTTTTATTCCAGAACTTGATGTTGTAGCAATTGTTGATAATAAAATAGTTGGTAACGTTGTTTATTTAAAATCAGTTATTTGTGGAGATAACGGTAAAGAATATGATGTGTTGAGTCTTGGACCTATTTCTGTATTACCTGAATATCAGAAACAGGGGATAGGGAGACAACTGATAGATTATACAAGAGAAATTGCAAAAACATTAGGTTTTTCAGCTATATTATTATGTGGAGATCCAAAATTTTATGGGAAAATGGGGTTTGTTCCTGCTGAAAGCTTAGGAATACGAACTGGGGATAATATGTATGCAGCTGCACTTCAGGTATGTGAATTATATGAAAATGCTTTATCAGAAGCAAAGGGTAGATATATAGAAAATAGTATATATGGTGTTGATGAGAAAGCAGTTGCTGAATTTGATAAGTTATTTCCATTTAAAGAGGCAGTGGAAGGAACACCAACTCAGAAACGTTTTGAGGAAGTTTGTGCAATGATGGTACCATATTTAAAATAATAAAAATATATTTCACTAAAACTAATTTTAGTGAAGAATAAAAGGCAATTTGTCTTTTGTCGCAATACTTTAAAATAACACTTTATATTTAATAATTTGGGTGTGATTTATTCATTATTTATTATCCTATTAATTCTATAATATAATATTATTAGAATATGGAAAGGAGGTTTTAGACAATGAAAGTTAATTTTAAAGGGTTCAAAGACTCAGTGGTAAAAGACGAAAGTGGTAAAGAAATTCTTAGCTTTGAGAAATCAAAAGCATTACCAACAAGAGAGTGTTATTCTATCATCAATGCACAGCAGGAAAAGGTAGGGAATATAGAAAGAAGTAGAAGTAACTTTGGATTGGTTAATTCACCAAAAATTGTTATATCACTAAACAACGATAAGATTACTATAAAAAAAGATATAAAAGAACTAAGAGAAGTTTACGAGATTACTGGAAATGACATTTCAATAATTGGGGATTGGAATGGAATAAGTTTTAAAATATCTAAAAACAATCAAGTATTAGCAACAATTGATGTAGAAAATCAAGAATCAGAAAAAAATTATTTAGTAGATGTTGTTGACCAATCAAACCTTGAAGAAGTTTTAAGTATTGTATTTGCATTAAGTTGGATTAAATAAAAAAAGGCTATTATTTCGTTATAAACACGAGATAATAGCTTTAATTTTTGAGAAGTCAAAGATCCTAACGGTTTTATTTCTGTGACTTGGAGCTTGTGATGGAACGCGAAAAATAAATATCCCCAACCTTTTTTGAATTAGTTATATCCCTAATCTGACTTTAAATATGAAGTCACTACATTTTTGGGTAAAATATATAAAGGAGGGGTGGTTTTTATGAAGAGAATTTTGTTAGTTGAAGATGAAAAAGAGATTTCCTTAATGGTAAAGAACTATTTAACTAAGGAAGGATATATAGTTGATACTGCTTTTAATGGTGAAGAGGGGCTATTTCAATTTAGGCAGAAGGATTATTCCTTAGTTATCTTAGATATAATGATGCCAAAGATGGATGGTATCGAGCTTATAAAAAGAATAAGAGAAAAGAGTAATGTGCCAGCAATTATTTTATCAGCAAAGGATGGAGAAATAGATAAGGCTTTAGGACTAGGTTTTGGTGCTGATGATTATGTAGCCAAGCCTTTTTCAATGGTTGAGTTATCTGCAAGGGTTAAGGCAGCAATAAGAAGAGCTACCGAGTATTCTAATGAAGAAGTAAAGCAAAATAAGGTAATTAAAGTAGATGAGTTAACAATAGATATAAATAATTATTCAGCAAAAAGAGGGGATGAGGATTTAAAGTTAACAAATAAGGAGTTTGAAATATTTAAGCTTTTCTTAACTAATCCTAATATAGTTTTTACCAAGGAACAGATTTATAGACAAGTATGGGAAGATGACTTTATGGGAGATGACAATATAATAAATGTCCATATAAGAAGATTAAGGGAAAAGGTAGAGAGAGATCCATCAAAACCTAAATATATAAAAACTCTGTGGGGAATAGGGTACAAGTATGAGAGGAAAGAGTAATGAAATTAGTTTTGTGGGTAGTAATAATAATTCTCATATCTATAATTATTTATGATAAATATAGGTTAAGAAGAATAACAAAGGATATTAAGTTTATTTCAGATGAGCTAAATAAGTTTAATGAAGAAGAGATGTGTAAAACTTTATTGCTTCCTACTGATAAATTAGAACTAAGAAAGTTACTAGTTGGTATAAATGATTTAATCAACTTTAATAGAAGAGAAAAGACCTTAAGAATAAATAAGGAAACTACTATAAATAATATGCTTTCTAATGTATCTCATGATTTAAAGACTCCTTTAACAGTAATTATGGGGTATATAGAAATTTTAATTAAGGATTCTACTATTTCAGAAGTTGAAAGAAATGAGATTTTAAATAAGATAAATACTCGTTCTAAGGAGGTATTAGAATTAGTAAATAAATTTTTTACTCTTGCAAAACTTGAAAGTGGAGATAAGAAAATAGACCTTGAAAAAATTGATTTAAGAGAGATTTCCAGGGAAATTATATTATCTTATTATGATATTTTATCCAATGAAGAATTTCAGGTTAATATTAATATGCCAGAGGAGCCAACATATGTTTTAGGAAATAAAGAAGGGATTGAGAGAGTAATTAATAATCTTATCAACAATGCATACAAGTATGGGGGAAGTGGTAAGTATTTAGGTTTCAACATAATTAATGATGAAGAAAATACATTTATAGAAGTAATTGATAGGGGGAAAGGTATTTCAAAGGAAGAGCAGAAGAAAGTGTTTGAAAGAAGCTATATAGGAGAGTCATCAAGAAATAAAGAAGCTTCAGGAAGTGGACTAGGTCTTGCTATAAGTAAAAAGCTAGTTGAAAATATGGAAGGGGCTATAGAAGTGGAAAGTGAAGAGGGGAAGGAAACTGTATTTAGGGTTGCTCTTAAGAACTTCACTGTTTAACTTAAGAACTATGTAAGAAATAAGAGATAAAATAGTTAAAAGTTAATTTTAGAATTAAACCATAGGAAGGAGGAAGTTTTGTGGATAGGGTTTCTTTTAATAATGTTACAAAGGAATTTAAAAATAAAGCTGTATTAAAGGGTGTTTCTTTTAATATAGAAGCAGGAGATATCTATGGTTTAATTGGAGAAAATGGAGCAGGTAAAACCACTCTTTTAAAGCTTATAGTTAATTTGCTAAAGCCAACAAGTGGAAATATACAAGTGCTAGGAAAAGAGATTAAGAAAGATAGTTATGATTATTTAAGAAATATTGGAGCTTTAATAGATGAGCCTGTATTTTATAAAAAGTTAACTCTTTATGAAAACTTTAAGGTACATTGTGAATACTTAGGGTTTTATGATGAGGAAAAGTTAGAAAATGTATTAAGAAGGGTAGGTCTTCATAATAAGAAAGATAGGAAAATTAAAGAATTATCCTTTGGAGAAAAACAAAGATTAGCTATTGCTTATGCACTTATCACAGAACCAGAGCTTTTAATCTTAGATGAGCCAACCAACGGACTAGATCCTATTGCAATAGTTGAACTAAGAGAGATTTTATTAAAACTTAATAGAGAGTTTAATACTACAATAATAATATCAAGTCATGCTATTAATGAACTTGAAACACTAGTAAATAAGGTAATGTTTTTAAAGAATGGAGAAATAGTTGAAGATGGATTACTAGAAGAGATAAAGGAAAAGTGTTCAGTTTATATTGAAATTGAAGTTGAGGATTCTTCAAAGGCTTTAGCTATTTTGGAAAAAGAATTAAATATAAGAAATATGAAGCTTATAAATAAGGGCACTATTAGAGTTTATGAAGCTTTAGAGGAAAGAAAAAAGATATTAAGTACTTTAGTAAAAAGTGATGTAGAGGTATTATCCTTTAATATGGTTCAAATCTCCCTAGAGGAATATTTCATTAAAAAGGTAAGGGGGATTTGATATGTTAAATTTAATGAAGATAGAATTTAAGAAGAACAAAATGAAGAGTGATATTTTTGGAGTGGTTTTAGCCAATATTGCTATATTTATTGCATCAACAATTACTGCTATATTAGTTGGTTTTAAGGATGTTTCCCAGGAAAATGTGATCTATTATCATATAGAACAAATTGTACAGGTAACAGTAGTTATATTTTCTGTTTATGGTGCAATACTAGTGGGTAATTTAGTAGGGGATGAATTTAATGATGGCACAGTAAAAACTTTATTTCTATATCCTCAAGCTAGAGGAAGAATATTATTAGCCAAGGTTTGTACTATTATAGCCTTTGTTGTTTTAAGTATAATATTTACCTTAGGATTGCAACTAATTTTATTCTTAGTAAGTAATAAGGTGTTTAGTTTTTATGTAGGCTTAGGATACAATTATATTATAAGCAGGCCAATTATTTGCTTTATGGGGATAATATCAGCTATAGGCTTTGTGCTTTTAGCTACATTTATATTATATAAGAGCAAGTCCACATTGTTAACTGTATTAGTTATTCTTTTAGTATCTGGAAAAAGTTATGCTGATAGGCTTGGAACAAGAAGCACTTTAAATACTATTTTTCCAATTATTGTATTTATCATAGGAATTTTATCTTACATATATGTTGCTAAAAATCTTAATGAGATAGATATATAGGAGGATAAATATGAAACACTTTAATAGAAAATACTTATTTTTCATAATAAGCTTCATTTTTATATTAGGATTTTTAGCGGTTAAATATATGATATCAGTTACTCTGAATAGAGTAGCTAACTTTGACAAGTCAATTACACTAAATTCTTATTATGTACTAACTAATACCTCTGCAAAAGAATATAAAGTAATTACAAAGGAAACTTCAGAAGTAGTTATTTCTGAATATATTAATTCATATAAAATAAGTGGATATAATATCTATTTAAAACAAACACCTAGAGATGGCACTAAAACAAACTATTGGGTTATATGTAATGATAAAATTATAGGTCCTATGGATAATGCTACACTTTACTCTAGATATAAGGTTGATTCTAATACTTTTGAAAAAATAACACCTTAAGAGTTATCAAATTATATTTAATTATCCCTTTATCTCAAACTGATGTGGCTAGTATTTTTTCATTTAGTTAAGTAATAATAATTAATAATTTTTTCTTCATTGGTTAATCCTATTAATAAATAATTAAGAAAAAAATTCTCTTGTTGCTAGGTTTTTAAAATGATGATAAAATTAAGTTGAGGGCAAGAGAAAACGTTATCATAAATATGGGAGGGACATAATATGAAGAAAAATGAAAAGTTAAATGAACAAGTATTAAATGGTGAAGTAAAGGAAGAGCTACAAAGTCAAGGAGTAGCAGATGAAGGGTTAAAGGATCAAGCTACTATATTAAGAGAATATGAGGATACTTTAGGATATTAATTAGGGTAATAAGGTTTAAAGATAGAGAAATTGCAAAGCAATTTCTCTATCTTTTTTACCTTTAGTACAAAGGGAATAGATATTTATTTTTCTGTGACTTGGAGCCTGCGACGGAACGAGAAAAGTAAGTATCTATTCTACATTTTTAATTTACCTGTAAAAATTGTTCTGTAAGTTCCTTATTATTGTAAAGTGTTATTGCATTTTGTATAATTTGAACATTAAATTTTCTATCTATTAATTGTTCTCCATCAACATTACATACAATATCTTCATTAGTTTTTATTATTAATGAATCACTTTTTCCTTTATGTATAATTGGTGATTTTTCATGGCTACCTTTAATTAGTTTTAAGAAAAGACTAGGAATTCTTAATTTTGATATTTTTTTAGCAAAATAAATATCAAAAAGACCATCACTAAGTTCTGCATTTGGGGCAATCTTGTAACCTCCACCATAATATTTTCCATTACATATGGCTAGCAAGGTGAACTTGTCCTTTATTTGAGAGTTATTTAAGTTAAACTCAAGATTCTTATATTTATACTTAAAGAAAGTATAAAGAATACTAATGTTATAAATTTGAGATGGTGGAATTTTAGTCTTTTTCATTAAGGTTACATTGTTAGCAACATCAGCATCAATTCCAATACAAGCTATATTTATAAAATATCTATCATTAATTTTTCCTATATCAATAGTTGGAGAAATCTCATCCATAGCCATAAGTACTCTATGAAAATCATTTCCACTACCAGCTGGAAGAATCCCAAAAAGATTCTTAGAGCCAACAATACCATTTAATACTTCATTCATAGTACCATCTCCACCAACACTATAGATTATACCTCCTAAGTTTTCATATTCTCTTGCTATTTTTGTGGCATCATTAGGAGCTTTGGTAAACCTTACAATGTAGTCTATATTTTCTTTATTGCATACTTCTTTTATTTTATTTAGTATTTTTAAACTTTTTCCTCCACCAGCAAATGGATTTACAATAAATACATGTGTCATAAAGTCCCCCTTATTAAAAAAGCTGTATATATTAAGTATATCATTATTGGTTATGTAGTATATATACAATAGAAGAAAGATTAAGTGATTATATTGAAAAAGGGCATGATAGAATGAATATGTATAAAGATAGTTATAGAATAAATTCAATATTTGTAAGTGTTGTGGTGCTAGAAATATAGTTAAGGGTAGTGTAGGAAGATGTGAATACTGTAATTCTCCAATATAAAAAGTACACGTCATTTTTTGACGGTAAAATTTCTACCTTTTAGTGATAGACTAAAAATATAAAATAAAAGGAGGAGATATTATGGCTTTTTCAAAAGACTTTTTATGGGGTGGGGCTACAGCAGCAAACCAATTTGAAGGTGGCTGGAACAAAGGTGGTAAAGGATTATCTACTGATGATGTTATTACAAATGGAACACATACATCACCTAGATTAGTAACTTATAAATTACAAGATGGAACAACAGGCGGAGTGCCTATGTTTAACATAAAAGATATTCCAGAAGGTGCAGAACTTTGTTGTCTTGATGATAAGTTATATCCAAATCATGATGGAATAGATTTCTATAGTAATTATAAAGAAGATATAGCTTTATTTGCAAAGATGGGATTTAAATGTTTTAGATTATCAATAGCATGGTCAAGAATATTCCCACTTGGATATGAAGAAACACCAAATGAAGAGGGATTAAAATTCTATGATAATGTTTTTGATGAGTTGTTAAAATATGGAATAGAACCCGTAGTAACAATATCTCACTATGAAACACCTCTTGGATTAACTAAGAAGTGGAATTCATGGGCAGATAGAAGAACTATAGATTGTTATGTAAGATACTGTGAAACTATTTTTAATAGATATAAAAATAAGGTTAAGTATTGGATGACATTTAATGAAATAAACTGTATAGAACTTGGAAGTTATATGGCAGGTGGTGTTATTGCTAGAGATAAGCAAACTACTATGCAAGCTGCTCACCATCAATTTGTTGCAAGTGCAAAAGCTGTAATTCTTGGACATAAAATTAATCCTGAATTTAAAATAGGCTGTATGCTTGCATATATGTTAAATTATCCATATAGCTGTAATCCAGATGATATTTTATTAGCTTGGCAAAAATCAAGTAGTAACTATTTCTACACAGATGTTCAATGTAGGGGATATTATCCTTCTTATAAGCTAAAAGAGTTTGAAAGAGAAGGTATAAATATAAAAATGGAAGATGGAGATAAGGAAATATTAAAGGAAGGAAAGGTTGATTACTTAGCCTTTAGTTATTATATGTCCTTAACTGTATCAGCTAACCCAGAGGATGGAACTAAAAAGTCATCTGGTAACTTAATGGGTGGTATTAAGAACCCTTACTTAGAAGAGTCTGATTGGGGATGGGCAATAGATCCAACAGGAATGAGAGTTGCTTTAAATTATCTATATGATAGGTATCAAATTCCATTATTTATAGTGGAAAATGGACTTGGTGCATTTGATAATGTTGAGGAAGATGGAAGTATAAATGATGATTATAGAATAGATTATTTAAGAAAACATATAAAGGCTATGGATGATGCTATAAACATTGATGGAGTTGATTTAATGGGATACACACCATGGGGATGTATAGATTTAGTTAGCGCATCAACTGGAGAAATGGCAAAGCGTTATGGTTTTATTTATGTTGATAAATATGATGATGGTACTGGTGATTACAGCAGAAAGGAAAAGAAGTCCTTTAACTGGTATAAAAAAGTAATTGCATCTAATGGAACAGATTTAGATTAGAAGATACTCTACAATAGTCCTTCAATTGTTTTTTTGATGTTTAGATGATATAATGTCAAAAGAATTTATTGGAGGATTATTTTTTATGGAATGTATTTTAATGGTTTTGTTTCAATATATTAGGGAGCATTCAGATAATGATACTAATATCATTATTGCAAAGAAACTTATTAATAATATAGATAAAGTAAAGGATATTAATTTAGAGAAGTTTTCGGAATTATGTGCTTGTTCACCTTCAACTGCAACAAGATTTTTTAGAGAAATTGGACTAAAGAATTTCACAAATGTAAAGGCAATTCTAGAAATGCCTAGTGAAGTTTACAAATATGAGGACTTTAGTCAAGAAGGATATTATGAAAAGATAATAAATGGACTAATGGTTACAAGGAATAATTTATCTAATGATATTATAGAAAAATCAATTAAGCTTATAAAGGATGCTAAAAGAGTTATTATTTTTGGATTTGAAAATAACCTAGCTATAACATTAGAATTTCAATGTAGAATGATGATGAAGGGAAAATACGTTGAAGTATTACCTATAAGTTCTGTAGATGAAGAAGTTTTGAAACTAACCACCAAGGATTTAGCAATTTTTATTTCTTTTAAGGGAAATTATTTTACAATTGAAGATAATCTAAAAATGGTATCTGAAATGAAGGGGAAAACTATTCTTATTACAGAAAATATAGAAAATGAATTTACTAAGTATTTTGATTTAATACTTCTATGTGGGGAGAATTCCTTCTATGGGGAAGGGATGTATTCCTTGTTATATATTTTAAATACATTATGTGCAAATTATAAATAGTAAAAGGTGTCGAATATATCGACACCTTGATTAAAGATTTGGTTTAAATTTTATTTCTATCTGAATTTTCATTTAAATAAGAGTATATATATAGGCTAGATATAATTATTAATGAGAATAAAATGATTAAGTTACTTTTATCTCCTGTTTTAGGAATTGTATTATTATTTTCTTGAGATTCGCCAGGAGTTTCTAAGTCCGGGGTGCTGGGAGTTACTTGGGGCACTTCTTTAGTTTGTTTTGAAAGCCATTCAAATATTGATACATTGTTATCGATACATTCGTTATTTAATGCATATATCCAAGTAAAATGTCCGTTATACTGATATGGTAATTCGTCTTCCCCTTTATATAAACCACTTGTATCGTGAACATCATCAAAGTATGATAAGTGTACGTTTTTTGCTCCGAATTGAATTAGTCTATCGTAAGTAGGAAGTGTAGTTGTTTCTGGATTTACTATTGGGTCGTTAGCAGCATGTGTAAACCAAATTGGAATGTTCTTTATTGAGTTTAACATATCATCAGTAATCCATTCATTACTATAAGCTTCACAAATTGGGAATGCACCCGCAAAATAAGTTGGATAATTAAAAATAATATCCATTGTCATATAACCGCCATTAGAACATCCGCCGATGTATATTCTGTTAGTATCTATATCTGGGTTATTATTAACATAGTTTTCTATCAATTTCATTAATGGTTCTGTATACATGCTTGTCCCATCTTTTGTATAGTTTCCTGTTCCATCATCCATCCACATTGTTGAAGTTTGAGGCGCTAGTATATAAGCACCATTAAAGAAATTTTGTATTTTATTCCCAGCTAAAGATGGAACATTATTTCCTAATGTATTTACTGTTGTATCAGTTCCTCCTTCTCCAGCTCCATGTAACCATATTATTAATGGATTTTTATTGGAATCGTCTTGAGGTGAATAAGCCCCATATTTTAGCTCTACATCACCATAAGTAAAGGCACTTTCTTTAAATAAGCTTGCTTTTGGAAAAATTTTTTTAACTGCAGTTTTATTAATATTAAGTTTATCTACAATATTTTTCCCACTTTCTAATACTTCACCTTCTTTAAGATCTATAATAAAGTCGTATGGATCTGCCCAAATATTATGTCCAGTAGATTTATCATAGTATAATATACTGCCATTTGAAGGATGTAGGTCCATTTCTATAGTAAAGTATTTTGATGAAGTCTCTACCATATTTCCTTTTTCATCACTTAAGTATGCATCGGAAATTTTACGATCAAATTCGTATACACCCTCTGTCATCGTTGTAGAATCCATTGCCTGTTTACTTTCTTTTATATTAAGTTTTGATTTATCTATCTCATTAATAGGAGTATCCAGAGATACTATTATTTTAGTAACATTTGGACCCCAATCAAATACATCTACTGTCATACTATAAGTGCCGGATGCCTGAATACTATCTTTAGCACTAACGTGAGATAGGGATGAAAAAACTAAAAGGATAGAAAAAATACATACAAATAATTTTTTTTTCATAAATTACCCTCCTAAAACTCTAAAATAAATTAGTTTCCTATATAGGAATTCTTTATAATCGATTACATTTTAAATATTACCATAAAATAAAAAATAAGTAAATAAATATATATATATAAATTCGTACAAAATTTAGTTATATTTAGAAAATATTTAGTAAATATATATTGTCTTTGCGATTGTAATAGTGATAATATATTAATATACGTTATGCTAGGAGGAGTATAAAATGAATAATGAGAGAATTAAAATTAATGAAACTGCCTATTTAGACACATATATTCTTCATAAATCACAAGAATATAATGTTGGTAAGAAAAGACCATTAGTGGTTGTTTGTCCTGGTGGAGGATACGCATTTACAAGTGATAGAGAAGCAGAGCCAATAGCATTAAAATTTAATAGCGTTGGATTGCATAGTGTTGTACTTTGGTATACTACTGGAGATGTAAATAAAAATACACCAGAACATGCTTTAATAGAGCTTGCAAAATGTATGAAGATAGTAAAGGAAAATGCAGACAAGTGGCTAGTAGATACTGAAAAAGTTATAGTATGTGGTTTCTCTGCAGGTGGGCATTTAGCTGCAAATTTAAGTGTAAATATGGTAAATCAAGAACTTGCAGATAAAGCGGATGTTACCCTAGAGGATTTAAAGTTATGTGCATCTATTTTATGTTACACAGCAATGGAAGCAAATCCTGCAGAACCAGGGGAGAAGGGTTTTGGTAGCAAAATATTTGACTTAAGATATAGCCAAAATGAAAGATTTTTTGGGGTTGATAACCCAACTGAAGAGGATTTGATTAAATTTAATTTAGTAAACAAAGTAAGTAAAGATGTACCACCAACTTTTATGTGGCATACATTTGAAGATGTGTTGGTTGATGTGTCTGGAATAATTAAGTATTCACTAGCTTTAAGAGAAAACAATGTTCCTTTTGAACTTCATATTTTTGAGAAGGGTGAGCATGGACTTGCTTTGTGTGATAGAACAACAGCTAGAAAGGAAAGTCATTTTAATAATCATGTAATACGTTGGTTTGATTTGTGTATGGAGTGGCTTTCAGATTATATAGATTAATAAATATTTTATAGAAAAAGAGTGTTATTACATAAGGGAATAGCACTCTTTTTTTTATACAAATACAGATAAGGGAAGTTTATACAGTATTTACTAAATATTAAGTTGATAGAAATGGTTGTGTTAGCACTAAAATGTAGTTTTTTTTCAGTTGAAAGGGGATAATAAAAGAAAATAGCACAAATTTAATAAAATTTAGTTTAAATTTAGTAAATATTTATTTGTAAAAAGGTTTACAAATTTAGAAATACCATTTATAATTAGTATTGTAATAATTGATCAATTAAAAAATTAGAAGAACTCATTTATAAATTTGGAGGGGTTAAGATGAAAGACAAAGAACAAATTATGGACAAGGTTATGCTATTTGCTGAAAAGGTGAAAACTAACAATTACCTTTCTGCAATATCAAATGGGTTAATGATGTTGATGCCTTTATTAATGATTGGATCAATAGCTTTATTATTAGCTGTATTACCTATCGATGCATGGAAACAATTTTTAACTGATGCAGGTATAAGAACGTATTTAATGGCGGCGTCAACACTAACAACTAGTCTTATTGCTTTATATGCATCTTTTACTGTAGCTTACTGTTTAGCTGAAAACTTAGGGCAAAAAGCTATAGGTGCTGGATGTATATCAGCATTCTGTTTCTTAATTATTACTCCATTAGCTAACTTTGAAACTGGTAGCTATTTAGATATTGGTTGGCTTGGTGCTAAGGGATTATTTGGAGCTATGATAGTAGCTTTAATTGCAGGTAGATTATATTGCTTATTCCTTGATAAGAAAATAATAATTAAAATGCCAGAGAGTGTACCACCTGTAGTGTCAAATACTTTTGCAGGTCTGTTTCCGGCGATTATAGTAGGGTTCTTATTTGTATTTGTTGCTTTTGGATTCTCTTTAACTAAGTATGGTTCTTTTGCGGATTTTGTATATGGTATAATCGCAGCACCACTACAAAATCTATCTGGATCAATATGGTCATTATTATTTATTATATTAATTCAAATGATACTTTGGGTATTTGGTCTACATGGTTCTTTAGTTGTAGGAAGTTTTATAAGTGCTTTATACTTACCAATGGATACAATGAATATGGAAGCTGTTATGGCAGGAGTTGCAAATTCTGATTTACCTAATATAATGGGTAAAACTTTCTATGGATTATTTGCAGGAATAGGAGGAGCTGGTGGTACTTTATCTCTTATATTAGTAATGCTTATATTTTCAAAAGCTAAGCAACATAAGGCAATTGCAAAATTAACTGTTGGACCTGGATGTTTTACAATTAATGAGCCTATAGTATTTGGGTTGCCTTTAATATTAAACCCAATTATGGCAATACCATTTATAACTGTTCCGTTAATTCAAACTTTAGTAGCTTACTTAGCAATTGCAGCTAATATAGTGCCAAGATTGAATGGAGTTCAAGTTCCTTTTGGTATGCCTATATTAGTAAATGGTGTACTTGCAGGTGGGTGGAAAGTAGCGGTTCTTCAAGTTGTCTTAATAGCTATAGGTATGTTAGTATACTTCCCATTCTTCAAAGTGTTAGATAAACAAGCTTTAAAGAGTGAAGAAGTTTTATCAGAAGAAACATTAGCACAATAGTGTTCAAAATATAAAATAATAGACAATAAGAGTTTGAGGCTGTCATTAGCTGAAAACTCTTATTAATTATAGAGGAGAGGTAATTTATGGAGTGTAAAATTAGATTAGGTGTTGTAGGAACAAGAAGAAATATTTTTAGTAGAGAAGATGCTATAAAATACAATGATATTATATTGGATAAATTAAAATCTATGAATATTGATATTGTAGATATTAAAGATATAAATGAAGAGGGGTTATTATTTGATGAAAGTCATGTTCAACCTATAGTTGATAAACTAACAAGTCAAAAGGTTGATGCTTTATTTTTCCCACATTGTAACTTTGGAACAGAAGATTTAGTAGCAAAGGTAGCTAAAAACTTTAATCTTCCAGTTCTTTTATGGGGTCCTAAAGATGAAAGTCCTTTAGAAAATGGAGCAAGACTTAGAGATTCTCAATGTGGTCTTTTTGCAACAGGAAAGATATTAAGAAGATTTAGAGTAAAGTTTTCTTATTTAACAATGTGTGATGTAGAAGATAAGCAATTTGAAGATGGAATTAATAGATTTATTGCAACTAGTAATATTGTAAAGGAAATTAGAAACTTAACAGTATTACAAATTTCAACTAGACCAGCTGGATTCTGGACAATGATGGTTAATGAAGGTGAGTTGTTAGAAAAGTTTAATATTAAGGTTCATCCTGTAACTATGGTAGATGTTCAGAAAGAAATGAACAGATTAGTAGAAGAAGATGGAGAAGAATTACAAGATGTAGTTAATTATATGAAAGAAAAAATGATAATTAATGTGAGTGAGGATGGAGTAAGAAAAACAGCTGCTTTAAAAATAGCTATGAAAAATTTTGCTAACAAGTATGGATGTAAAGCTGTTGCTATTCAATGCTGGAACTCAATGCAAGATGCATTAGGAATATTCCCTTGCGTTGCAAATTCTCTATTAAGTGATGATGGAATTCCTGTAGCTTGTGAAACAGATATTCATGGAGCTATTACATCGGTAATAGCTCAAGCAGCTACTATGGGAAAAGTTAAACCTTTCTTTGCAGATTGGACAGTTCCACATCCAACAAATCCAAATGGAGAACTATTACAACATTGTGGTCCATGGCCTGTTTCATTAATGAAGGGAAAACCAAGCTTTGGTGCACCGTTTGCATTTAATCATTCTCATCCAGGAGCTTTACATGGAGAACTTATTGGTGGAGATATGTCTATAATTAGATTTGATGGTGATAATGGAGAATATTCATTATTAATGGGACATGCTAAGGGTATAGAAGGCCCATTTAACCAAGGAACTTATGTATGGATTGAAGTGGAAAACTTAAAGAGATTAGAAGAAAAGTTGGTTTGTGGTCCATATGTTCATCACTGTGTGGGAATTCATGCAGATATACTTCCTCAAATATATGAAGCGTGTAAGTATCTGGGATATTTAACTCCTGATTTTTATGATAATATAGAAGAAAAAGTAAAAGAGCAATTAAGAGGTGAATAAAATATGGCTGTAAAGGTAAGTGACAACAAAAGAACCTTTATAAAGGATGGGAAGAAGTTTTTTTATTTAGCAGATACATGTTGGAGTGCATTTACAAATATAACAATTGAAGAGTGGGAATATTACTTAAACCTAAGAAAGATGCAAGGGTTTAACGTTTTACAAATAAATATTATGCCACAGTGGGATGCTAGTGGTACAGATCTTAATTACTATCCTCTTCCTACAAAGGATAAAAAGACTTTTGAATTTACTGATTTTAATATGGAATATTTTGAACGTGCAAAAACTATGTGCAAAATGGCTAAAGATAAAGGGTTTGAATTAGCTTTAGTGGTTTTATGGTGCAATTATGTTCCTGGAACATGGGCAAGCAATATGAATAGCTCAAATATAATGCCATATGATTTTATTGATAAATATGTAGAAGTAGTACATAGTACTTTCTCAGATTTAGAACCTATGTATGTAATTAGTGGAGATACTGATTTTGATACAGAGGATACTAAAAAGTATTATATGAAGGCATCAAATTTATTAAGAAAGATTGCACCAAACTTGTTGCAAACACTTCATATAAAAGGAAGGTTAGATGAAATTCCAGAAGAGTTTATTGATAAAATAGATTTTTATATGTACCAATCTGGTCATAATGCGCAAAACTTAGCTATGCCATATTTATTAGCAGAAACTCTATACAAAAAGTATCCAGCAAAGCCTTTATTAAATTCTGAACCATGTTATGAACAAATGGGATTTAGTAGAAGAATGTATGGTAGGTTTTATAGATATGATGTTAGAAGAGCAGCTTGGATGAGCATACTTTCTGGTGCATCAGCAGGGGTAACTTATGGAGCCCACGGTATTTATAGCTGGCATAAAATAAATAAAAATTTTGGGCTTGGAATAGGTGAAGGTTTTGATGCACCTAATCCTTGGAACGATGCAGTGAAGTATCCAGGAGCTTGGGATTATGGTTATATAAAGTATATTTTTGAAATGTATAATATAGAAGAGCTTGTTCCTATGGATAAAATATTAAATGAAGTTAAAGATATTAGAATGGCTGGTACATTAGAAAAAGATAAAATGTTTATCTATGTTCCGGTTAATACAACTGTTAAAGTTGATTTGGATTTATCAAATTACAAAATTAAGATTATGGATTTAGAAGATAAGAATATTTGTATACCTAACTATGAAATTGTAAATGGAAAAACAATTATCAACATGCACAATTTTGAACAGGATGGGTTAATAATATTAGAAAAAGAGATTTAACATTTGTTAAATCTCTTTATTTCTCTAAAAAAGTACATAAAAGTGATAAATATTTAGTAAATATGTTTGTTTTTATTTAAAAATAGGATATACTTATAATAGTGAATAAAAAGAAATTAGCATAAGTAGGTAAGGGGAAAAAGATGAAGACAATAATGCAAGATATTGCAAAATTAGCACAAGTATCTCCTGGAACAGTTTCCAATGCCCTTAATAACAGAAAGGGAGTAGGGAAAGAAACGAAGGAGAGAATACTAAAGATAGCTGAAGAAGTAGGATACTTCAAAACTCAAAAAAAGAGCGAAGATAAGATAATTAGAATGATAAAATTCAAAAAACATGGATATATATTATCAGATACCCCATTCTTTTCAAAGTTAATTGAATCTTGTGAAAGAACTTGTAGAAATAGTGGTTATGAACTGCTAATTACTCAAGTTGAAGCTGGAAAAGATACTAAAGAAGATATACAAAAAATATTTACTCAAAAGAGGGTAGATGGAATATTGCTTTTAGGAACTGAGATGGAAGAAGCTGATTTTAGTGATTTTGAAAATTTAAATATTCCAATGGTAGTAGTAGATACTTATTTTAAAGCTAAGGATTGTGATTTTGTTCTTATTAATAATGATAGAGGAGCATATTTAGCTACTAAATATATAATTGATAGGGGGATTAAGGATATTGGTTATATAGGCAGTACTGTAGACATTAGCAACTTTAAGTGTCGTAAAGAAGGATTCTTTCAATCAATGAAAGAGCATAACCTAGAGGTTCATGAAGAGAATATGTATAAGGTAGAACCAACTACAGATGGAGCTTATAGAGATTTTAAAGAGATATTATCAAATGAAAATATAAAACTTCCAAAAGCATTATTTGCATTTAATGATATTATTGCATTAGGTGCAATAAAAGCTATGAATGAAAAAGGAATTAAAATTCCTGAAGATGTGTCCATAGTTGGATTTGATGATATTCCGTTTAGTGATATGATAAATCCTCCAATGACTACTGTAAGAGTAGATGTTGAAAGATTAGGCAAAGTTTCTATTAACAGATTAATAGAAAAGATAGAAGAAGAGGATGAAGGTAAGTTAAAAGTACAAATATCTACTGACATTGTTGAAAGAAAAAGTGTTATATAGAAGGTTTTAAGAGCTGATTTAAAAAAAGTCAGCTCTTTTTTGTTTATCTAAGCTAAAAATTTATATAAAAATACTAAAATATTTACTAAATTTATTGAAAAATATATACTAAATATTTATAATAAGGGTGAAGGATAAAATATGGGAGGGAAAGTAATGAATAATTTAGTATTAGAGTTAAATGAAAAAGCTAGAGAAATTAGAAAAGATGTAGTTAATTTAGTTTACAGTGCAAAAGCTGGACATATAGGAGGTTCACTTTCTAGTGCAGATATAGTAACTACACTTTATTATTCAGTTATGAATGTTAATCCAAAAGATTCTAAAAATGAAGGTAGAGATAGATTTATAATGAGCAAAGGCCATGCAGCAGAGTTATTATATTGTGTTCTTGCTGATAAAGGATATTTTCCAAAAGAGAAATTAGAGAGTTATAGCAAGTTTGGTTCAACTTTAATTGGACATCCAAATAACAAAAATGCAGGAGTTGAAATTAATACAGGGGCACTAGGTCATGGACTTTCAGCATCTGTAGGAATGGCACTTGGTGCAAAAAGAGATGAAAAAGATTATAGAGTGTTTACATTATTAGGAGATGGAGAACTAGCAGAAGGTTCTGTATGGGAAGCAGCTATGGCAGCAGCTCACTATAAGCTAGATAATTTAACTGCAATTATAGACAGAAATGGACTTCAAATATCAGGAAGTACAGAAGATGTTATGGCTTTAAATTCTCTTGAAGATAAATGGAAAAGTTTTGGTTGGAATGTAATTGTTTTAAATGGTCATGATATAGAAGCATTATTAAAAGCATTTTCAAAAGATTCAATTCAAGAGGACAAGCCTACTATGATAATAGCTAATACAGTAAAGGGAAAAGGTGTATCGTACATGGAAAATATTGCGAAGTGGCATCATGGAGTACCTACTGAAGAAGAATATAAGATTGCAATGGAAGAACTTAATAGTTTATAGGAGGGATTAATAATGAATAAGATAGCTAATCGTCAAGTAATTTGTGATACATTAATGGAACTAGCAAAGGATGATAAAGATATATATGTTTTAACAAGTGACTCAAGAGGCTCTGCATCAATGACAAACTTTGCAAATGAATATCCTAAGCAATTTGTTGAAGTTGGAATAGCAGAACAAAACCTAGTTGGAATAGCAGCAGGACTTGCAACTACAGGAAAGAAGTGTTTTGCAGCATCACCTGCTTGTTTCTTAACAATGAGAAGTATAGAACAAGTTAAGGTAGACGTTGCATATTCAAATACTAATGTAAAGTTAATAGGAATAAGTGGTGGAGTAAGCTATGGTGCATTAGGAATGTCCCATCATTCACTTCAAGATATTGCTGTAATGAGAGCCATTCCTAATATGGATATATTTTTGCCAGCAGATAGATTTGAAACAGAAAAACTTGTAAGAGAATTAGTTAAATATGATAAACCAGCTTATATAAGAATAGGAAGAAATCCTGTAGGTGATGTTTATGAATCAACTGATTTTGAATTTGAAATTGGTAAGGCTAATGTTATGAGAGAAGGAAAAGATATAACAATTATTGCAACAGGAGAAACAGTAAAACCAGCAATTGAAGCATCAGATGAACTTAAAGAATTAGGAATTAAATGTAGAGTGTTAAATATGCATACTATTAAGCCTCTTGATGAAGAAGCTATTATAAAAGCAGCTAAGGAAACAGGGCACATTATTACTGTGGAAGAACATAGCATTTATGGTGGACTTGGAGCTGCTGTATCAGAAGTAGTTGTACAAAATGCACCAGTTCCAATGAAAATTGTTGGTATTAAGGACGAAGCAGCAATTACAGGAACAAGTAAAGAAATATTTAATTACTATGGCTTAAGTAAAGAAAACTTAGTGAAGTTGGCTAAAGAATTAATTGAAAAAACTAGATAGGTACAAGGCTATGAAGAAGTATATTATTGCAATAGATCAAAGTACAGCAGGTTCTAAAGCTCTTTTAGTAAATAAGGAAGGAAAAATTATTTATAAAAATAGTAAAAAACACAACCAAATATATCCTAAGAGAGATTATGTTGAACACAATCCTATTGAGATATATGAAAATGTAATTTCTTTACTAAAGGAGTTAATAGAGAAAAACAGTTTAAAGGGGGAAGAGATATCTTCCCTATCTATTACCAATCAAAGAGAAACGGTAGTTGTATGGGACAAAGTAACTGGGGAACCAGTTCATAATGCTATAGTATGGCAGTGTAGAAGAACTACTAAGATTTGTGAGGAGATAAAAGATTTAGGGTTAGAAGAGAAGATAAAGGAAAAAACAGGACTTGTATTAGATCCTTATTTTTCAGCAACAAAAGTTAAATGGATTCTTGATAATGTTGAAGGTGCAAAAGAAAAAGTTAAAAAAGGAGAACTATTACTCGGAACAATTGAAAGCTGGTTAATATGGAAGCTTACTTATGGAAAATCTCATGTGTCAGATTACACTAACGCAAGTAGGACAATGCTATTAAATATAAATAGTTTATCTTGGGATAAAGAACTTATGAAAATATTTAGCATTACCCAGGAAATGTTGCCTAAGCTTAAAAATTGTGATGATATTTTTGGATATACAAATATTGAGGGAGTAGTTGATGTAGAAATTCCTATATGTGGTGTTATAGGGGATTCTCAAGGGGCATTATTTGGACAAAGAGCCTTTGAAAAAGGAATGGTTAAGGCAACCTTTGGAACAGGATGTTCTGTGCTTATGAATACTGGAAGTCAGTTAATGAAATCTGAAAATGGATTGGTTTCAGCTTTAGGATGGAAGACAAAGGATGGAGCAAACTATGCTTTAGAGGGAATAATTCATAGTAATGGAGATACTTTAAATTGGCTTAAAGATAATTTAAACATGTTTTCTAATTTTGATGAATTTCAAGAAGGGATAGAATCTTTAGATAGCAATGAAGGAGTATATTTAGTACCAGCCTTTTTAGGTTTGGGATACCCATACTGGAGTCACAATGCAAAAGCTTCAATTGTAGGATTATCAAGAAGTTCAGATAAGAGACATATAATGAGGGCTGCATTAGAAAGTATAGCTTATCAAATTAATGCTGTAGTAAGAGAAATGAGCAAAGAAAGCCAGATTGAAATAAAAGAGCTAAAGGGTGATGGTGGCGCTACAACTAATAAGTTTTTAATGCAATTTTTATGCGATTTATTAGATATAAAGGTTATAAGATCTTCAGTTGAAGAACTATCAGCTATGGGGGCAGTTTACTTAGGTGGATTAGGAACAGGCTTTTGGAAGTCTATAGATGAAATAAAAAAATTAGATAGAGGGGAAAATGAATTCCTTCCTAAAATGGATGAAGCAAATAGAAAAGAGTTATGTAAAGGTTGGGATAACGCAGTTGAAAGTGTGTTATTTATGTACAAAAGTAATTAAACAAATAGAGGTGTATCATGAAAAAAAATAAAGAGGAATTAATCCAAATTTCTAAGCAAATTAGAAAAGACATAGTAGAAATGTTAACAGAATCAGCATCAGGTCATCCAGGTGGTTCACTTTCAGCAGCAGA